>Ga0207015_1170_pt1 | contig 17114 bp, 15 predicted proteins | sample Alteio_BWMinCont_53_FD_153486 | JGI IMG/M metagenome (GOLD analysis project Ga0207015, IMG submission 153486) | Enriched cells from forest soil in Barre Woods Harvard Forest LTER site, Petersham, Massachusetts, United States -... | ecosystem: Environmental > Terrestrial > Soil > Temperate forest >...
AATAACGTGTTCTTCTTGGTCATTCCCTGAAAAATGTTCGACGTGAGAATTGTCCACAGTTTTCTTCCAGCCGAGAGCTTTCATTACGAATTTTTGGACAGGATGCTGATCGGTGATGTCCATCCGCATACGCGAGATATCAAGATCGCCTCGTTTAAAATCGGGAACACCTGTTTGCACACCATCAATATATTTCGCCTTAAAAAACCCGACTTCATCTTTAAAAGCCATAAGGAAAGCGCGCTTCAGTTCGTCTGGAGCGTCAAACCCTTCTTTCTGTAGGCTTTTACCCTGCAATCTTAAAACAACGTTTCCTAAATCGTTAACTACTTCACATCGGAGGACTCGGTTTTGATTTCCATCTTCTAGGTGGAACGTGGTTTGTGAATCTAGTCGTACTCGGGGCATTCGCGCGGGGGTGATTGAACTATGCCACCTGGGCGAATAAATTGCAAAAATGCGGGGCCTTGTTGGGACCTGTGGCGAAGACAAGGCATGAAATTTGGGGGGTATTTTGAAATGTCCGTTTCGATCCGTTTGTATGATACTCCCTGGCATAAACAGGCCTTCCCATTGGTATTCGTAAGCGATCATCCCATCCGTCACTGGGTTTCCGTCGGGTCCCAACACGGTTCCGCCAACAGGAAGGAATCCGCCCGTGTTGCTTGCATATAAAAGTATAGGGATGGCCCATATGGCCAACATCGTAAAGCATTTGCTTGGTTTCAAAATCAGTACCTTCCAGTAACGGCTTGTTTCCGAATGCATTTGCATGGCATTTTCCATAAGCAGATATATCAGTTAGGAGCAGTTTGCGAGGCATAATATATCATCTTTAAAAGGCCATCATCTTATATCGGCTGCTGTAGACCGATTTCTTTCGTTAAAAGGTAAAGGGCTCTGACGCTTCCCGGGAAGCGGGGGCCTCAAAAGGAAAAGAACATTTCCCTGATTGGTCCATAGACCTTTCCCGCTTTATTTAGCAGAATCTTTCCGCATGACTATTAGATATCCCCTGGCCTGCTTATCGATTCTCGTTATCTTGCATCCCTGCTTTGCAAACTCGGGCGAGCCTGCCGCCGTGTTGCCTATTCGAAAGATCGTCCATCAAATGGATAATTCTCTCTCCAAGTGGCAGATGCGTGTTACGGACGACTCATGCGAAGGTGACGGCTGTAGTAAATCGACCGTCTGGTTAGATCCAGATAACAAAATCAGGAAGATTGTCCGCTCCGGGTCTGGTGGACCGGCAACCTCGAATGAGTCCGATAAGCAATATTCAGAGGCCTATTATGATCCGGCTGGCTTGCTCATATTTGAGTTTTTGCGCGGTGAGCATTACAAAGGACAGGAACTGATTTCGAGCCATGAGGAACGGTTTTACGTCCGCAGTAAAAAACTTTTAGCGTGGAAGTCCGGCAATCGCTGGGTTGACGAATCAGACCCCTACTGGGGACAAACCGAGATCGCGATCAAAAGCGACTCCGGAATTGCCGAACAACTTAACCTTTTGAAGAAAAAGAGATAGCGCAGGGGCCCGGCCGGCAATCGGCCCATAGACCCGTATCATTTTATTTTGCAGAATCATTGAACATGGAAAAAAGAAGTCGCCCACCAATTGGATTGCTGCTTATCCTGTGTGTGTTTGGCCTGTTAGCCATCTATGGAAGCGCACACAGCCTTCTCACCTATCAAGCGCAACGAAACTCTGCTCCAACTGTCATATTCTTCGGTTTTAACTATCTCTTCCTCGCATGTGGCGTAGTAGTAGTGATCGGCTCGTTATGGTTTTACGTGACATGGGACCGCGATGGGAAGAAACCATAGGATGGGGACGATCTCGATGACTTCATCGCCGCCTGACCGCCGCCCTTCTACTCCAGCCAGCCGATCAGCCTAACCCGTCTAAAACACCACCACCGCGCCCAAAACGGGCCAAACGATGGGCCGAACTCCAGGCCAGGGTGTTCGGGTTCGACATGCAGCACTGCTCTCACTGCGGTGGACCATTGAAAATCATTCCGGCGCAGATTTCTTTCTCCCGAATCTTCCGTTGGCAGATTTCTTCGTCTCGATTAAGTCGCTTATAGCGCTTTAACAACTTACCACGTTGTTCTGTTTTTCGCTTCTGTGAGTTTCGCGGTCCTAAAACGCACGATCTCTGACTGACCCCTACCAAAACAGCCCGGCTGCCACATCCTTCAAATTCGGGCGGTGGTTGGCCATCATTAAACGCTCACCGAAGGGGCGCAGCGGGGCCATTCGGTTTTTGATCAGTTTTTCGGAAATATTTTAGCCTGAAAACTCGATCCAGTTCCGGCATTTTTACATTGCAAAAAATGAAGGTTTTTGCTCGAAGCGTTTCTAACTGTACAGAGGGGGTAAGAAGGAGCATCAAAAAAGGAAAGCATGGGTAAAATGATGAGTTTTCCGAACTATTTTTGCGGCGGGTTCTATCGGAAATTACAGCCACTTTATCGCATTTTGGCCGCTGCACAAATGAAAATAATTCGACATTTTGGAACAAATGGGTGTGGGGGAGAGCATGGCGCATTTGAATTTTCATGGAATAAAATTCGCGTTCTTGGCTCTATTCTAAGGGAGGGCACTGTGGTCGTAAGGGAGCTTCTATGGACTTGAGGACAATGTTCGGAGACCGCTACGTGGTCACTATGGAAGGAGGGTTGGAGGTGGAGACAGCAGGGAGCCGTCCCGATTCCGAGGGCGACGATGTCAGCTGGCGATATACTGAGATTAAGGGCAAGCGCGGAATGGTTTACCCCTACAGTGAAACACAGGTCGCCGTGGTCCTCCCTACCCGCGCCGCTCACCGTTTGATGAAGCTTATGGGTTCAGAGCTGACCCTTCTACAACATGCCGATGACGCCATGTGCTTCAAAGCGGACGCCAAGTATGCCGCTGTCTTCGTTCGCTTCATCAGGCCAAAACGCCTGCGGCAGTTGACCGCTGAACATAAAGCGGCGTTGGCGGCCCGGATCGCTCTTTACCGATTTCATAGTCCAAAATCTTCACAGATCAGTGGTGGTGGGTTGGCAGGGAAGCGAAGCGCCCGGCACCTTGTCCCACAAGGCGCCTATCCGGCCAACCCACCCCCTGCCTCTAGAAACTCTCAAAACAAGAGTAGCGTGGAGCCTTTATCATGAAGAGACCGCTCAACCGAAACTTACGCATCAGGCTCAATGAGGATGAAGACAAAGCCCTGGTGGACCTGGTTCTGACATGGGGCGAACGGACTCGCTCTGGGGTGGTCCGTAAGATGATCCGCGAAGCCATCGGACAGGGACCAGACCTCTCAAAAGACAACCTCGATTCCTTCCGGGAAGGCGTCCGGCAACTGGCGGCTGTGGGGCGGAACATCAACCAAATCGCTCGCGCCATCAACTCCGGCCACGCGGATAATTGCCATTGGGATTCGGGCCTCTTGGTCGCTGTGACCCAACAAATCAGGTCGCTTGAAAATGAAGTGGCCGCGATTGTGATGCGATGCCGGAACCGATGGACCCATCATGGATAAACCCCTGCTTGATTTTGGCCGGGCACGGATCGTTAAGGGTCGGGGGTTCTCTATCCAGCTTCCATTGGCAGAGCGCCTGCGCGCGGCGCGGGGTTTTCGACAAGCGGTGGTCAAGGTCACCGGTTTTGGCCGCGGAACCAGGGGGGTCGGGAAGGCCATGGACTACATCAGCCGGGATGGCGCGTTGCCGCTTGAAAAAGATTCCGGGGAACTCATCAAGGGGCGCGATGAACAGAAAGCGCTCATCAAAGAGTGGTCGATGGATTTTGACGGGCATGAGAGGAGCCGGGACACCGCCCAGATCGTCTTTTCTATGCCGCCCGGATCCAAAGTCGAGGCCCTGCGGAAGGCGGTCCGCGCCACCGGGGAGAGGGCCTTCCCGGATCATGAGTGGGTGTTTGCCATGCATGAGGACCGCAAGCACCCGCATGCCCACATGATGGTCAAGATGCGGGGCAAGGAGAAAGGGAAAAAGCTCCAGCTCAGGAAAGCGGACCTGCGCGAGTTGAGGGGGCTCTTTGCCGAGGCCAGCCGGGAACAAGGTGTCATGCTGGCGGCTTCCCCGCGCGCGGCACGCGGCATTGGGCCGACAGCCGAACGCCAAGCCATCTACCGACTGCGGCAAAAGGGGATCATTCCCAATGTCGAAAGGGCAACCGTCAAGGAAATCTTGTCTGAAGCTGAGCGCGGGCCTTTACAAGAAAAGCCGTGGGAGAAGGCCATGCGCGAGCGCAATGAAAGAGAACGAGGACTTTATCGAGAAGAAGCCGAGAAACTTCGAGCCAGAGCGGCCGGAAAGGAGGGGCAGGGAGATCCAGAGAGGAAAGAGACCCTACTGCACGCCGCCCATGACCTCGAACTCTTCGCCACAGCCATGCCTCGACCCAAGTCGCGACGGCAGGCGATGCTGGAGAAAGCGCAAGCCAAAACACCTGAGAAAACAAAAGATCGAACCAAGAGCCAGGGCGCGGAGTTGGAAAGATGAATCAACCCATCGAGAGCATCAAAGCCAGATATCTCGATGCGAAAAAGGCGTCCGCCTATTTGGGATTGTCCGTCTGGTCGCTCTACCGGCTGGTGGACCACAGGGCGATTCCGTTCATCCCCCTGCGCCCAAGCAACGCCGGAAATACAAAAATGGGCCGGGTCAGTCTTCGCTTTGACCTTGAGGCTTTGGATTGTTGGATGAGACGGCAAACCGTCAAACCGGTTTCACCGCCGGTTGACTCCGAACGATTGGAGGTTTAAGATGAACGCGGATATGAAACGAGAGCGGCGTGATGGACTCTATTTGCGCGGCGGCGTGTGGTGGATGAGCTACACCATCAACGGGAAGCGCCTGCGTGAATCGACAGAATACAGCGACCGTAAGGCAGCTTCCTTAGTGCTGGCCAAGGTCCAGGTGGCCGTCAAAGAAGGCAAGTGGTTCGGCAAGGTCAAGGAAGTCAAAACGTCTTTTCCGGCGGCTATAGAGGATTTTCTGAACCTTTATTCCAAACAACGGAAGGTGTCCTGGACCGATGATGAGACGGTGCTGAAAAGATTTTCTAAGTTCCTCGGGCCGGAAGTCTGCCTTCAAGATGTCGATCGCTTGAAAGTCGAACAATTCCAAAATCATCTCTTAAGCAAAGGCCTGACGAAGGCGCGAGTAAACCGCTACACGGCATCGCTTAAATGCTTCTTCAACCGTTGCATCGATTGGGGTAAGCTCAAAGCCAATCCGGTTAAAGGCATCAAGCTCTATGCCGAGTCTATGCGTGTCCGCTACTTGGAGATGGGCCAAATCCAGGCGCTCCTTGAAGTGTGCTCTCCACGCATGAGACCGATTGTGCTGACGGCGCTGCTCACAGGTCTGCGGAAGTCCGACATTTTTAAGATGCGTTGGCAGGACATTGATTTTGAAAACCGAAAAATCAACATTCATCAGTCCAAGACCGGCAATCCGATCACGATCAACATGAGTAAAGCCCTCGCCGCGATGTTGAAGGAAATCCCTCAAGATGTAGATTGCCCGTATGTGTTTTCTTTCCGAGGGAAGCAGTTAAATGATTTCGGCTGGACGCGAGGCGATTTCTTGGCGGCGACGCAAGCCGCAGGCTTGACGGATTTTCGGTTTCACGACTTGCGTCACACCTTCGCAACTCAGCAGCGGTTCCTGGGCAAGGACCTCACCGTGGTCAAGGAACTCTTGGGCCATAAATCAATCCGCATGACCATGCGCTATGCGCATGTGAAGCCGGTGGAATTGGAAGAAGCGGTCGATCAACTGGGCGAGAAGATCATGGAGAAAGTCGGGCAAAACCAACGCTCGTTAGTCACATTTAAGTCACAGTCGGCTTCTGAGGGACCCCGTGAGAATTTGACGCCTTCACGAAATGAATCGATTTCACAATCAAATGAGCTTGCACTGAAATTGCAATCCAACCCAATACATCAGACTGTAAATCTGACGGGCTATGCCCTACGAAGGTTCGAATCCTTCCCTCAGCACCACTTTTTTCCCGCCTTTTGACTGTGACTAAAATGTGACGAAGGAACGCTAAAACTGCTTACTCGCGCTCAGGTGGGCTTTCTTCTGCTCGACGGAGCGTGGAATTTTTGGGAGGCTCCGACGGTGGGTCGGGTGGGTTTACAATCTGATGCTTTTGACCGCTCAGCCACCCCAGCAAGAAGGGCTATTATACCTCACACCTCAGACCGAACATGTGAGACGTTAGAGATCTGTTAAGTCTCAGGTGTCACGTGTGAGGTGGCCTAAAACATAGAGTAGGCGAGGAACCGAGGGCAGACCCTCGATCCCTCACCCCTCACAGAACCGGACGTACAGATTTCCCGTATCCGGCTCCTTCAGTTTACAGCAAATTCCAATTGCTGCTGACGTAAATAATCCGGGATCACCGACAACGGCTTGATCTCGCGCATGATCCATTTCTCCAGGTGCGTTAACCGCCGCCATGGAACTGGACGCCGCGTGTGGCGGAATTTCCGGCGAAGATACAGCCGGACCGCTTGCCGCAGACTGCCGAGTTCTTTGTAAAAGATGCGGTTCGAGTTCCCGTACCGAAAGTAATTCGACCAGCCTTGCCAGACGCTTTTCAGCGTCACTCGGGCATACCCTACGTCAAGACCCGGCGTTACTTTCTTCCGAAGCCTCTCCCTCAGAGCCAACCGTGCTCCTTCTGATGGCTGTCGGGCAATCCAGAATCGATGCGGATTGTCCTTAAACGCCCTCAAATGAAACCGGAAACCGAGAAAGTCAAAGTGCGACTGGCGATCATGCAATTCATTCTGCATGTTCACTCGTCGGGTCTTTGCCTCCTTCAGCTTTAGCCCTGCTTGTCGCATCCATTCCGACAGATGCCGTTCCAGCTTTGCCAGCTCGTACTCCTTCTGACTAATGACGATAAAATCGTCACAGTAACGAAGAAGCTGGGTTCTTTTCAGACCCAAGGCTTGGAATCGAACGTCGAGCGCATAATGCAGGTAGACGTTGGCGAGCAAGGGCGATAGTGGGCCGCCTTGCGGCGTCCCTTCCCAACTCGCCTGCCAGGGCTTGTTTCGTTCCAGAAAACCCGCTTGAAGATACGTCCGAATAAGATTCAAGATCCTCGGATCAACAATCTTATCTTTCAACATCCCCAACAGTTTCCGGTGGGACACCGTGTCGAAGAAACGTTCAATGTCTGCTTCTAAGACCAGCCGGTGCCGATACACCTCCTGAGCTGTCACCGCCACACACTCCACACCCGACCGTCCTCTGCGGAATCCATATGAGTTGGGAAGGAACACCCGCTCGTAAATGGGCTCCATTAAGAGAACCAGAGCTCGTTGAACGACTCTATCTTCCACCGTCGGTATTCCCAGCGGACGTTTCCTTCCATCCTTCTTCGGAATGTACACTCGCCGAACCGCCGATGGACAATATCGGCCCGATTGCAGTTTCGTCGCCATCTCTTGGGCGAACTCCCATTCCTTCCCCTTGACCGCTTCGCAACTTGTTCCGTCAACTCCGGCAGCGCCGTCATTGGCCAGTACAAGCCGCGTGGCATCGTAAAGAAGAAAAGGATCCCACAGCCATCGGTATAGATCCCAGTGTTTTCGTCCACTCTTGGTTATTTCCACCAGCCGATGCTGAAGGCGAATCGTTTGTGGACTCAGTGACATGCGCTTCCGAGTCCTGGTCATGGACCGCATCGTCGTCTCCTCACATCGGTTCTACTGAACCTGCCATCCCTTCCCCATGTACGCGGCCTTCCCGCGCTCGGAGTACTATGAATGACTCTGACTGCTTGGCAACGTCTGCGGCCTTATTTATTCGGCTTACGACTGCCCACGGTTTGTCCGCCACGGGCTTGCCGCCAAGCTCTCGAAGGTTAATCCCTAAACCCTGTCACACCCGCTCACAGCAAATGGAAAGAAGCGGGCCAGCGGTTGTTTCCCAGACTCACCGCCGGCCTTTGGCCTTCCGTCCGGCTTTATCCTTGGGCCCGTCTTCATCTTCCTATTAGTTCCCATTTGACGCTGTTCACTTGATTTGGGCTGATGTGGCTGGCTTGCGACCATTATCCTTGGTCTGCTTTTCACATGCTTTTTAATCGACAACGTCACCGCTCGTCAACCGCATGAGGCTTTAGCAGGTGGCTCTGGAGCCTTCCTGCACCTCTCTCGTTGGGGCTTTTCCCCAACGGAGAGGTCAGGCTTAGGGACCATCTCTTCCAAACAAGCCGACGAGAGGACTTGAACCTCCAACCACCTGTTTACAAAACAGGTGCTCTACCAATTGAGCTACGTCGGCAAAATTCGTAAAGAAAGATGGCGGCCGTCGCCGCGACGTTGAGCGATCCCACTTTGCCCGCGCCGGGGATCTTCAGTAGTTTATCACACCTTTCACGAACGAGCCTGCGCAGGCCGGTACCCTCGCTTCCAAAAATAATCACACACCGCTTTCCCGGCTCGTAGCTTGCGATGGGCTCACCCGCCATATCCGCGCCGATGACCTCAAAACCCGCGTCCTGTAAATCCTTGATCGAATGCGCTAGGTTGGTCACCCGGAAGAGGGGCACATGCTCGATCGCGCCGGATGAAACGCGCGCCGCGGTTTCGCCGACCGGCGCGCTCCGCCAGCGCGGAACAAGCGCGCCCGAGACCCCGAAAAAGCCCGCGCTGCGAAGAATCGCTCCCACATTATGCGGGTCTTGGATCTCGTCCAGCGCCACAAGGATCACGGGGGCCTCCGGCGCGAGGTCCGCGAGAAAACCTTCTAAGTCCAGAAATTTCGTCGCGGCAGCCTCCGCGACAACGCCCTGGTGATGGCCTTGGACGCGTTTATCGAGATGTTCGCGGCGAGCCCATTCAAAGGGGACCCCTTTGGCGCGCGCAAGCTGTTGGATATCCTGGATGATGTCGCCGCCGGTTCCCTCCAACAGCCAGATTTTGTGGAGAGTGCGCTTCTCCGAACGGAGCGCTTCTAAGACGGGCTGGCGGCCGTAGATAAATTCCATAGCCTATTAACGGCGTTTGGCGGAAAGGCGTTTGTCAGGACGTCGTTTTGCGAAACGTCGTTCATGCCAAACGTTGTTTTGCCGAACGCCGTTTCTCACGCTGACGCCTTGGGCAGGAGGCGCGGGCCCTGCGGCGTGTCTTCGACGACGTAGCCCCGGTTGGATATCTCGGCGCGCAGACGGTCGGACTCCTTCCAATCTTTGCGTGCCCGAGCGGCTTCGCGCGCGCGGGCCCACTCCGACACTTCGGCGGGAATGAACAGCCCCTGCATAAAGGAAAACAGGTCCAAGCCGAGAACTTCCGCGCATTTCCGGATCTGGTTCAAAATATGACGGACCGAGCCTCGCGATACATTGTTGGTCGCAAACTGCTTCTCCAACATTCCGATCAGCTGATGCAGGACCCCGAGCGCTCCGGGGGTGTTGAAATCATCCTGCAAGGCCTCGTGGAATTCCTGGGCGAGTTCGTCCGAGGCCCGGGACACTTCGGGCGAGGCTTTGTCCGATTCATCGACGCCGAATTCCTGCTTTTGCAGGACGCGGTTGGCACGGGCGATCGAATCGCGCAGGCCCGAGAGGGCACTGCGGCTTTGCTCCAGAAGATCCTGCGAAAAGTCCAGCGGAGCCCGGTAATGGACGGTGAGCAGCATGTACCGGACGATGGCCGGCTGGTATTTCGCGAAGATTTCGCTTAAGGTGAAAAAGTTGTTGAGCGACTTGGACATCTTCTCGCGGTTGATCGTCACAAATCCATTGTGCATCCAGTACGCGGCGAAGGGTTTGCGCGTGGCGGCTTCCGATTGGGCGATTTCGTTTTCATGGTGCGGGAAAATGAGGTCGAGCCCTCCGCCATGGATGTCGAAATTCAACCCCAAATGCTTCATCGCCATGACCGAGCATTCAATGTGCCAGCCCGGGCGTCCTTTTCCCCAGGGAGAATCCCAGGAGGCTTCCAAAGGCTCCCCTGGTTTGGATTCTTTCCACAGGGCAAAATCCAGCGGGTCCTGTTTTTCCTTGTCCACATCCACCCGGGACCCCGATTGGAGCTCGTTTAAAGGACGCTTCGAGAGTTTCCCGTAAGGCGGAAACGCTTTCACGGAAAAATAAACATCCCCTCTCAGACGGTAGGCGACTTCGTTGTCCAAGAGTTTCCGGATGAGGGCGATGATTTCCGGGATATGCTCGGTCACTTTGGGATAAACGTCCGCACGCTCAATCCCAAGCGCATCCATCTTGTTGAAATAGTCCTCGATATTCTCACGCGCTAGCTCGCCGGGCGTGATGCCGCGTTCCTTGGCGCGGGCGATGATTTTATCATCGACGTCGGTGAAATTCTGGACGTAGCGGACTTTGTAGCCGTTCGCCTTCAACACGCGTCGCACGACGTCGAAGACGACATAACAGCGGGCGTGCCCGAGGTGGCAAACGTCATACGGCGTAATCCCGCAGACGTACATGCGAACGCTCTGGGGCTCGACGGACTGGAAGGGCTCCCGGCGTCCGGTGAGTGTGTTATGGATGTGGATCACAAAACGACAAACGGCGTGAATAGTAAATTGTAAATCGTAACCCTATTTACCATTGACTATTTACGCCCTTTGCCTCTAATAGGACGACCGCCTGCGCAGCGATCGCTTCGCCTTTTCCAATCGAATCCAGCCCTTCATTCGTTTTCCCCTTCACCTGCACATTACCGATCGAAAGACCCAGGAGCCGCGCGATCGTTTTGCGCATCGCTTCCCGGTACGGAGCGATTTTCGGAGCCTCCGCGATCACGACCGAATCGACGTTTACAATCCGAAATCCCAGTCGCTCGACTTCGCTCCGGGCCTTTGCCAGCATGGTGCGGCTGGGAATATTTTTGATGGCGGGATCCTTCGGCGGAAAATAGTGCCCGATGTCCGGCAACGCCGCAGCGCCCAAAAGAGCGTCGGTGATGGCGTGAAGCAGGGCGTCCGCGTCGGAGTGCCCGTCGAGGCCTTTCTCAAAAGGAATGTCCACGCCTCCGAGCCACAGCGGGCGGCCTTTTTTGAGGCGGTGAATGTCGTATCCGATGCCGACGCGAAACATAGTGTCCGTCTCCTTAACGTTCCTTGCCGTTCTTCAAAATGATCTGCGCCACAACAAGATCCGCTGGATGAGTGATTTTTAGATTTTCCGGTGACGCCTCCACCAGCCGCACTTTGACACCCAAGCGTTCCACCAGCTGCGAATCATCCGTTGCCGCGAGGCTGTGTCCAAGACGATGTGCCCGCTCCAGCAGCTTGCGCTCGAATGCCTGAGGCGTCTGCGCCAACCATACCCGCTCCCGCGGAGGACTTTCAGCGATTCTCCCGCGAGCGTCAGCCAGCTTTACGGTATCCTTGCTGGGGCAGGCCGCAATGGCGGCCTGATGTCTGCGCGCCTCTGCGAGAGTGCGCTCAATGAGCTCAGGGCTTACCAGCGGTCGGACCGCATCATGCACCGCGACCCAGCCTATCCCTGGGCTCACCGACTTAAGTCCTTCTCGAACCGACGCCGCTCGCGTCGACCCTCCCGCCACAACCCGCGCGGCCCCTAGGCGCTTCAGCCGCTTAAGATCCTTCGCTGGGACCACCAGAATAATTTCCGCAATCGAGGGGCTTTTCTGGAAGGCTCGCAGGGACCACCAGAGGATCGGGTGTCCCTGAAGCGAAAGATACTGTTTGCGGACTCTCCCGCCGAACCTCAGTCCCTTTCCTCCGGCGACGATGATCGCCGCGGCATCTTTCATTCCTTTTCTTTGAGTTTCGTGAAGATCATGCGGCCGGCGGAGGTCTGAAGAACGGATGATACCATCACCTCGACCTTTTTCCCGACGAGGCGCCGGCCTTCCTCGATTACTACCATCGTCCCGTCATCGAGATAGCCGACGCCTTGCTCCTTTTCTTTGCCTTCCTTGGCGATGTAGATGACCATCCCCTCGCCCGGCAGGACCGCCGGCTTCAAGGCGTTGGCCAGATCATTCACGTTCAAGACCGTGACGCCCTGGAGCGAGGCGACTTTGTTCAAATTAAAGTCGGTCGTAATGATTTTCCCGTCCAACTCTCGAGCGAGAAGCACAAGTTTCCCATCCGTGTCCTTCACCTCGGGATAATCTTTCTCGTAAACCTTCACCTGGATGTCCGGATGGTCCTGCAGGCGCGCCAGGATGTCCAGGCCCCGCCGGCCGCGCGCCCGCCTCATGGCATCGGAGGAGTCCGCGATATCCTGAAGCTCCTTCAGGATAAACCGTCCCACAATGATCGGACCCGAGAGAAACTTTGTCTCAAAAACATCCGCGATCCGGCCGTCGATGATCGCGGAAGTATCGATCACTTTCATGTCCTGGCCGCGGCGTTTTCCGCCTTTGATGGGCAGGTCTCCGTGATCCAGTTCCTCGACCTCCTCCTGCCGGCGGACGGCGATGACGGCCCCCAAATACGTCAGAACGATATAAATGTATGGAGACGCTTTCTCCATCAAACCCGTCAGACGCGGCTCGTTCACGCGCAGCACCACTTCATTAACGAGGACCGCGAATATAAATCCGAGGCCACCGCCCAAGGCGCCATAGAGAAGATGCCCCAGGGGCACATGCTCCATAAATATCTCGACGCCGATCACAAAAAGCGCGGCAGCGACTCCCGCCGCGATGCCCCTCCAATCGGGGGACACCTTGTACCACCCAATCACCGGAGACAAGATCACTACCGTCAGACGAAAAAACCACAATGTCATTGATGTTATCCTTTCGAGCCCTGCGCGAAGGGCTCTTCGAGTGCCTCGGAAAGCGTGCGGATGCCTTGAATATCAAGTTTTAATGAATTAAGCTCCCGCCCGGCCTCCCGTAGGTTTGTCTGTGGAACGATGGCGCGTTTAAATCCCAGCTGTGACGCCTCGGAGAGACGCATACTGAGCCCCCCCACGGAACGGATCTCTCCTCCGAGGCCGACTTCCCCGATCCAAATCGTATCCGGGTTCGGGACCGTATTGCGGTGAGCGGTCGCCACGGCGAGCGCCACACCCAAATCGATGGCGGGTTCCTTGATTTTGATCCCGCCGACAATGTTCACGAAGACATCCTCATTTTCCAAATGAAGGCCCAGCCGCTTTTCCAAAACGGCGATCAGAAGCAGGGCGCGGTTGGCATCGAACCCGGTCACCATGCGTTTGGGAAACCCGAAATGGGTGCGGGAAACGAGCGCCTGGACCTCGAGCATGAGCGGCCGCGTACCCTCGAGCGAGGCGACCACCACCGATCCCGGCGCGCGGGTCCTTTCGTTCAAAAAAATCTCGGACGGGCTCTTCACGCCCTCTAGTCCCCGCTCCGTCATCCGAAAGACGCCCACTTCGTGGGTCGGCCCGAAACGGTTCTTGTATGAACGCAGGAGCCGGAAGACCTGTTCGCGCTCGGATTCAAAATAGAGCACCGTGTCCACCATATGCTCGAGCACGCGGGGTCCCGCAAGATCGCCTTCCTTCGTCACGTGGCCCAATACAAAAACGGTGATGCCGCGGGATTTCGCCACGCGCAGGAGCTCCGCGGTGCATTCCCGCACCTGTCCGACAGATCCGGGAGCGCTCGACATGTCTTCCCGGTAAGTCGTTTGAATGGAATCGACCACGCAAAAAGTCGGCTCAACCTTGTTGATCGCCTCAAGAATTTTGGTGAGTTCCGTTTCGGAAACGAGCGAGAGCGCCGGGGCTTTGAGCTCCAGGCGATGCGCGCGGTCTTTCACCTGCTGCAGGGATTCCTCTCCGGAAATATACAGTCCCTTCCCGTTGGAACGGCCTAATCCATCGGCCACCTGGAGCATGAGCGTCGATTTCCCGATACCCGGAGGTCCGCCGAGAAGAACGATCGAACCGGGCACCACGCCGCCGCCCAGGACGCGATCAAATTCAGGGAGTCCCGTCGCCGTGCGTTCCAGAGGCGCCACGCGGATATCGTCAAGACGAACAATGTCGGATGAAAAGGAGGTGATGGAGCGGGCCTGGTCGCTGCGGCGACCCGGGGCCGCCGCTTCTTCTTCAACGAAGGAGTTCCAATGCTCGCATTCCGGACAACGCCCCAGCCAGGCCGCACTCGCGTACCCGCACTCCTGACAGCGAAACGATGTTCGGGTCTTGGTTTTCATCGTTATCTCGCGAAGCTGACGAATCCCAGCAAGTAAGCGATGTCCTTGTCTTCGAACGAAATGTTCACGACGCCGTTCAAATTGGTGGTTTCGGCGATGTCTTCCGACTCGAGCCCCGCGGTCACCCATTGATTCACCTTCACGCGGGCCCCGGCCGTGTAATTCGGGTTCGTGAAATGTCGGTCGCGGATGAACGCGTCGCGTCCAAAATCGGATCCCGACCCGACGAACTCCATGCGGTTGAGCACCGGCAGCTCCGTGTCCTGGAACGGACGGTAGCGCGCCTCGACACCGGCCCGCGACTTGATCACTCCGACTGCACCCGTGAGCGGCCCCCAATGCTCGCCCATCAGGGCCGTGATGGTGTTGGTTCGCTCATATTCCCCCGCACTCGTCCGGCTGCTCCCCGAATCGCTGAGGTTTTGGCCCATGATCTCATAAAACTTGTTGGGTCGCGGCTCGAGCCGCAGTCCGACGTCTCCCTTGGTCGCGCCGGCCTTGAAATCGCGGCGGCCCTGGATCTCCCAGAATGCCCGAACCTTGGTGAAGCGCGCCAGCACCTGCTTGGCGGACTCGCTCGTTTGTTTGAGATTGGTGACCGTCTCCTTAATTTCTTCCGAGGCCTTTTTATCCACGAGAAGCGTCCCCAGGACCCCTTCGCCTTTCTGCACGTTTCCGAGCAGCGTATTGGACTTGTCGAGCGTCTCCTTCAAGTTATGGATCGCGGATTTGATCTCTTCCTTGCTCGACTTCATGACATCATCCAGATGCTCCGCGACGGACTTGGCGTGCTCGGAGAACCCTTCGATGTTTTTCACGATATTGATGAGCGACTGTCTCTGTTGCCCGACCGCGGCGTTCAGAGAATCAGTGATGTGGCGAAGATTTTCCATCGTCGCGTTCAGATTCGAGCCCAGTTTGCCGCCGCCCGTGACATCATCCAAAGACTTGGCCACGCGCTCCATCAATTCGTCCAAAGAGAGCGTGTCCTGCCCTTTAATGGATTGCCCGCTCTCAAGCCGCTGATCCTCTTCAGGCGTCGCCGGATCGGCTTTCCCGGGATCGAGCGCGATGAACTTCGAGCCGATGATCCCCGTGCTTCGGATCCGCACGGCGGCATTTTTATAGACGGGAATCCCCTTGCGGATCGCGATCGTGATGCTCGCCCGGCCATCCTCGAGCTCGACGGACTTGACCGAACCTACTTCGACACCAAAGACCTTGACCGGGGACTTATCGGTAATCCCCTCGATCGAGTTGAACGAGGCGTGAAAATAATTCTGGGGCCGGAAATGGATATCGCCCAGCATCAGGATCGAGATCATCAATATCGCCATCCCCGCCAGCACGAAAAGGCCGACTTTGCTTTCGGAAGAGAGTCTTTCCTGAGGAAGAGGTTCGCCGTTAGCCATGCGCTTTCAACTGCATCTGGATCGGCCCTTGGGCCGATCCGGTCACGAATTGCTGCACCACCGGATTGGTCGAATTTTTTATATTGTCGGGCGTATCAATTTGAACAATCTGCCCCTGATAAAGCATCGCGATCCGGCTTGAGATCTTATATGCCGAGCGCATATCATGCGTGATGACAACGCCCGTTTGGCCCAATTTATGATGCAAATCGTTGATCAAATCGTTGATCACATCCGCCATGATCGGATCGAGTCCCGTCGTCGGCTCATCATAGAATAAATACTTCGGACCCATGGCGATGGAACGCGCGATGGCCACGCGTTTGCGCATCCCTCCGGAAAGCTCCGAAGGCTTGAGCGACTCAATGCCCTGCAGGCCCACCATCGAAAGGTTTTCTTTAACGATGCCCCCAATTTTGTCCGGCGGATGCTGGCCGAGCTGCCGGAGGCCGAAGGCGACGTTCTCCCCGACCGTGAGCGAGTCAAATAGGGCGCCGCCCTGAAAGACATACGAAAAGTGTTTTTGCACCTGCGACAAATCATCTTCCGAGAGCTGGGTGATGTCCTGCCCATCCACGACGATTTTTCCTGAGTCGGGCTTGAGCAGCCCCAGCATCAGCTTAAGCGTCACGCTCTTGCCCGTTCCGGACCCCCCGATCACGGTCAGGGTCTCCCCGTCACGAACATCGAGCGTGCACCCACGCAGCACCCGGTTGGGACCGAAAGACTTATAAACATTCTCGAAGGAGATCATCCGATTCCAAAGGAGACCAAAATAGCGGACAAGAAATAATCAACGACGAGGACCAGCACCATCGAGATCACGACGGCGCTCGTGGTCGCCTTCCCGACACCCTCCGCGCCGCCTTCGCAGGTGAATCCTTTGTAGCAGGAGATCACCACGATGATGGCCGCGAAGAAAAACGATTTGGTGACACCGTGCGTGCACTCCTTCCATCCGATTTCCTTGATTTCATTGACATAGGTAGTCATGGGGATCCCGAGCCGGTAGATGGAGATGATCAGCCCCCCGATGATCCCCGTAAAAATCGCCATGATCGTGAGGATGGGAATGCTGATCACGCAGGCGAGAAAGCGCGGCACGGAGAGGTATTTCACGGGGTTGGTTCCCAGCGTATAAAGCGCATCGATCTGCTCGGTCACCTTCATTGTGCCCAGCTCTGCCGCGATCGCGGCGCCGACGCGACCGGCCACGACGACGGCAGTGAGCACTGGCCCGAGTTCCTTGACTAAGGAAAGACCGACGACGGTGCCGACGTAAATCGGCTCGTTGAACACCTTGCGAAATGAATATCCTGTCTGGAGCGCGAGCACCATCCCCGTGAAGAGGCTCGTGAGCGTCGTGACGGGGACCGAGTCCACACCCATCGCGACGATTTGTTCAAAAACCGCGCGGCGTTCCGCAGATTTGAGCCAGTAGAGCGTTTGACGGGTCAGGATCACAATCCGGCCCATCGCTTCCGCGAGCGCAAGAAGCGTCCCTCCCAAAATGGTGAGGAGGCGCTGC
>Ga0207015_1171_pt1 | contig 16796 bp, 11 predicted proteins | sample Alteio_BWMinCont_53_FD_153486 | JGI IMG/M metagenome (GOLD analysis project Ga0207015, IMG submission 153486) | Enriched cells from forest soil in Barre Woods Harvard Forest LTER site, Petersham, Massachusetts, United States -... | ecosystem: Environmental > Terrestrial > Soil > Temperate forest >...
TCTGACGGCGACGAGCAAGGAAGGGCCGACGCTGGTGTCGTTGGATCAGGAAATCGCGCAAGAAGCGGGACCGCTGAACGATTACCGAAAGCGCGTGGGACTGGAACGGCGCACGGGACTGAAGGACCGGCCAGGATTTTACGAAACATACTGGAAGCCACTGGAGCTAGCGCTGGCTGGGCGGCGGCGCGTGTACGTTTCGCCGGACGGGATATTGAACCAGGTCGCGCTGGGCGTGGTGTCTGATGATGCCGGGAAGTTGCTGCTGGAGAGATACGAGCTGCGAATGGTTTCAAGCACTAAGGATATTTTGCGGGTGAAGATTACATCACTCGCGCGATCGGCTGTCCTGATCGGCAACCCGTCGTTCAGTTTTGGTACCGGGAAACAACGGCAGCTGGTGAAAGAGGTCCGCACGCGTGAGGCGCACGAGGAAACGGCGGTGGCCGAGGTGACGCCGTTCGCCCCGAAAGTCGCGCGGGGTCTCGAACGCGGGGCCTGCCCGGGACGTTCCGAGGGCCAAGTGCTGTGTCCTCTGCCTGGGACGCAACGGGAGGTAGAAGCGATACAGCAGACACTCCGGGAGAGAGGCTGGGACAACAATCCTGCGTATGTGGGAGACCGGGCGCTGAAGGAAGTCCTACTCAAAATACATCATCCCCGGTTGTTGCACATCGCTACGCACGGCTATTTCGAACCCGATGGAATGAAGGAGACGGCGGGCGGAGCGGAAGGGGTCCCGGCGGCCGAAGACCCGATGCTTCGTTCGGGATTGTTTTTGGCGGGGGCCGATCGCATGTTGAGGGGCGAGGCAATTTCCGCAGGGCTAGATAATGGCGTGCTGACGGCCTATGAGGCCAGCACTCTGGATTTGCATGGCACGGAGTTGGTGGTGCTGAGTGCTTGCGATACCGGATTGGGCGTGGTGCAAAACGGCGAAGGCGTGTTTGGCTTGAAGCGGGCGCTGGAAGAGGCGGGAGCGGAGTCTGTCCTGATGACCATGTGGGCGGTGCCTGACCGCGAAACCCAGGAGCTCATGACGCGATTTTACCGAAACTGGCTGTCGGGCATGGAGAAGGCCGAAGCCCTGCGGCAGGCACAACTCGCGGAGCGGCGAATCGTCTTGCAGCGCTATGGCAGGGACGATCCCTCCTACTGGGGCGCCTTTGTCCTCACCGGACACTGACGATCCCGATAGGCTCTTGACGCAAAGGACGCAGATGAACGGCAAGGCAAACAAAGCCGGCAAGCGGGATGTGCAGCGAGCCGGCCATCCGCTGATCGCGAGTCTCATTCTCGCGGGCGCAGTTTGCGCGCTAACTGCTGGGATAGCCCACACGACATGGTTTTCCTCCACCGAACTGCAGGGATATGACTTGCTTACGGCGCGCCGAGCCCCGGCGAAGCCTTACGAGAACGCCGTGGTTGTGGATTTCGACGAGGCTGCCGTTCGCGCCTACAACGCATTCCCCATTCCGCGAGCCTTGCTCTCCCGCGTGGTGGCTAAAATTTCGGCGGGTGATCCGGCGGTCATCGGTCTCGACGTGCTTCTCGATCAACCACGTGGGGATACGGAGGATCATCAACTGGCCGACGCCATCGATCACGCGGGAAACGTAGTGTTGGTCGAAGAATACGGCTTCGGTCACGTCCCTCCGAGTGCTCCTCTTCCCGGCTTTCGCGCCTCGGCTGCGGGTGTGGCTTTTGGAGATCTTCCCAGGGATGACGATGGCGTGATTCGGCGCATGTTTTTCGATGCGGTGAGCGCGGACTACAAAGGCTTGTCGTTTCCAGTGGCCATCGCCGATTTGTATTCAAACCGGCATCTTCGGCCCGGAACCAATTCGTTCGTCATGTTCGGTGACAAAAAAGTTTTCCTGTCAGGAAACAATCCCGATGCCGCCTTGATACGCTTCCATCCGTCCATCCCCGCGCGCCGAGTATCGGTCATCGACCTTCTCGATCGGAACTTCAACGTGTCGCAATTCACCGGGAAGATGGTTCTGGTGGGGCAAAGCAGCAGTTTCGGGAAGGACTTGTACGAGACGCCGGCGTCCCATTTTCGCAGGTTAACCGGAGACCGGCCGTTGCTTTCTGGAACGGAAATCCATGCAGCGGCCATCGAAAGCGTGCTCGAAGAAGGCTCCGTTCGAACGCTTGGCTCGCAGCCCCTTTGGTTTCTCAATTTCCTGCTCGGACTGTCCGCGGTCTTCCTGGTTCTTAACGTGCGGCCCCTTTTCTCGATCGCGTTCTTCTTTGCTGCACTTCTCGGCGTGTACTTTCTGGCGCAATTTCTTTTCGCTCACCAGCTGTGGGTCAGATTCGTCTCGACCGAAGTGGCATTGTTCCTCGCGGTCTCCGGAGGGTGGGGATATCGCTTCTGGGAAGAACGCCGGATGAAAGGCTTTGTGGAGGCTGAGCGGGGGCAATTGATGGCACTGTTCGAACGCTACGTCTCCCCTGAAGTGGCTGCCGAAATCTGGAGTAGACGCGACGAGATCGTCCTGGCCGGAGAAGAACGGGTTGCCACCGTTCTATTCTCCGACATTCGCAACTTCACCGCGCTTACCGCGGGAAAACCTTCCTCGGAAGTGCTCTCCTGGCTGAATCGTTATTTGACGGATATGAGCGAAATCATCAGTAAAAATGGGGGGTTTCTCAACAAGTTCATCGGGGACGGCATCATGGTGGTCTTCGGCGCGCCGATCACCCACGGCACGACACAGGACTCCTGTGCTGCGGTGCAAACTGCGATCGACATGCTCTCACATGTCTCGGAAATGAACGTCAAGGCCCCGCCGCATCAGCCGCTATTGAAGATTGGCATCGGTCTTTTTACTGGCCCGCTCACCGTCGGAAATGTGGGATCTCCCAACCGCCTGGAATATTCGGTGATCGGTGAGACCGTGAATATGGCCTCTCGCCTCGAGGCTCTCACCAAGAAGTTTGGAACGGACATCATCATGAGTTCCGCGACCTACGAATGTGTCCGGGACCGCTTTGCAACTATCGCCCTGGGTGAAACGGAAGTACGGGGTTTTCAGGGCCGGCTCCCGGTCTTTGGGCTCTCGTCTGAAAGCAATCCGGTGGAAACAAAACGCGAAATATTAACGGAGGTAAATGCAGATGCAATCCCGATTTGATTTGTTCGGTTCCAGAGAGCACGGCGGCGCCGCATACCGCTATGCATGGAGTTTTTTCGCCGGGGCGATGCTTGTTTTCGGAGCGTCATCGGCTGTTTTGGGACAGTCGGTTCCGGACAAGCCAAAGCAGGATGTCCCTGCGCAACCAGCAAAAGTGGATCCAGTGAAGAATAAGGTGGTCCGCAAGAAACTGGTCGCCGATCTTTCAGGTTTCGAGCTCTTGAAATCTGGGAATGCCTCGAATTCCCAGACGGTTGTGGGAGCCACCCGCGGGGGAGCGCCACCGGATGCTCTGGCTCCGAGACTTGGAAAATTTTATGGGCCTGGCGCTTTTTTCTCATGGAGCAATCCGTCCGGAGCGAGCGACTTCACCTTTGTGATTACTGATGACCAGGATTCTCAGATTTTCAGGACCAGAGTGCATGGGACGAATTTCGTGTACCCTACCGCCGCGCCGGAGCTGCAACCCGGGAGAATCTATTCTTGGAAGGTGGCATCGTCCGGTCGGCTGGGCGGCGATCCGTCCGACCCTGTCGAATTCACCGTCGTTTCCAGTGTAGAACGGCAAGAGATCGAGAAAGCGATTGCCGCGATTCCCAAAGGCGACGATTGGCAAGCCGGATTGGCGCGTGCGCAAGTTCTTACGGATCACCGCTTGTGGTACGACGCTCTCGGAGCTTACTGTGCCTTGATTGCGCGCTGGCCTGACCGCGCCGAGTTGTTCGAGAAACGCGGAACCATTTACTCGCAGATCGAAATCACGAAACCACTAGCCGAAATGAACTTCGCGGAGAACGAAAAACTGTTGGCGTCTCGAATTTCCGACCGCCAGTGAGCACCACTCTTCGATTTTTGAAGAGGGCTCATCGTTACGTCCCGCAATATTGCGCGGCGATAGTCTTAAACGATAACAAATATCCACATTTGGTGTTTTCGCATGCGCCGCTCTTAATTCAGATTTGGTTCTCCAGCAGCATCGCTATTCCTTGGCCGCCGCCAATGCAGGCTGAGGCGACGCCATAGCGTAGCTGCGAGCGGTGGAGTTCGCGCGCGAGGGTGGTCGCCAGGCGGAGCCCGGTTGCGGCCAGCGGGTGGCCAATGGCGATGGCGCCGCCGTTGACGTTGACTCTGTTGCGATCGAGTTGCAGTTCGCGTTCGACGGAGATGTATTGCGCGGCGAACGCTTCGTTGATTTCAAAACGATCGATAGCGTTCAGCGCCAGTCCGGTGCCGGCAAGAAGGCGGCGAATCGCGGGAGCCGGGCCGATGCTCATGCGCTCCGGCGGAACGCCGACGGTAGCTACCGCGGCGACGCGAGCCAGCGGCTTAATGCCGCGGTTCTTTGCATATGCGCCTGAGCCGACTAGCGCGCCTGCCGCACCGTCCACAATAGCGGAGCTGTTTCCGCCGGTCTGCACACCGCCAAATGCCGGGCGAATCTTGGCGAGCACTTCGTACGGTGTCGATCGGATGTGCGTGTCTTTCTCGATCTTGTCGACGCCCTTCGGCAGCTGGACCGACCGCGTCTTGTAACCGCTGAGTTCGAAAGCTTCAGTCGAGAGCGGAACGATTTCGCCGGAGAGAAAGCAGCTTTGCTGCGCTTGGACTGCCAGGTTGAAGCTGCGCTCGGCAAAGCGATCGGCATCTTCGCGCGTGATCTTGTAATCTTTCGCGACATTTTCCGCGGTACCGCCCATGGTCACGTCACACGAGGTGTCCAGCAGCGCTTCCCAGAGAAAATCCCTGAACTCGACTTGGCCCATGCGGAAGCCACCGCGATGCGTAAATGCCGCGACGGGATTGCGGCTCATGGATTCGGCGCCGACGCAGAGACCCAGGCTGATCTTCTTCAGCGTGATGGCATCTGCGGCTTGCGTAATGGTTTCCAGACCCGAGCCGCAGATGCGTTGCACCAGTAGCGCCGGACGATCGATCGGCACACCGGAGTAAATGCCGATGTGCCTGGGAACGAGATAACCATCGAAACTGGTCGGCGCGACGCTGGCGGCGATCACGGAACCAACGTCCGCTGGCGCAATACCGGTTCGCTCAAACAGGCTGCGCGCGACTTTGATGCCCAGGTCAATCGGCGAAACCAATCCGAGTGCCGCGTTGTAGTCCACAAACGGAGTGCGCACGCCATCGAGCAGCCAAACGTCGTCATAGTCGATGAACATTCCGCTCGATTCAGCAGTGGTCATGATTCTTCCTTGTAAGCACGCTTGACGACGGCGCTTCTTCCACCAGAATAGCGCGGGTGACGCGATTCGAGCCAGCTGTCGACGCACTGGAGAAAGCCTCGAGCAACGTCGATTTGTATGCGCACACTGCATGGTGAGTTGTGATTTTCCCGTTCGCCATTTGTGGCGCCAAGTCGGGACTCGCGCTCATGGCCGGCTCGCCATACCCAGAGTGCTTGCCAGAAGTTTCACATCGACCGTCAGCGGAACGTCTCCCGCGGTAGTAATTACAGCAGGCTGGATGGTCTGCAACGTCTCGAGCAGCCAGGGACGCGCGCCTACCCTCGCGGCTGCATCCGCAGAAAAGAGGGAAGGGGCGAGCGCCACACCGATGGTCGATCCGCCATGCAGATTCGCTCGAGCAGCATCATTCTCTTTCATCAGCGGGCTTACGACACAGTTCCAGCGGTGCCGAAGCATCCACAGGAAATCGTCACTGAGCCAGCAATCATTATTCAAAAGCAGAACCGGCAGCGCTTCGTAAAAGCGAATCACGTTGCAAGCAGACTCGATCTCCATGATCCATGCTGTTCGTGTGTCCTCTGAGAAAAGCGGCTCGACGTCTTCTTGAATAATGATCGCGTTGGCTCCGGCTTCCGCGAACCTTCGTGCCAGTCCGGCAAACACCCCGTTGCTCAACTCAACGGCATGTGGCCGCAAGTCCTGAACTTGCAGTGGCCCTTCAGGATTCCGTCGCGTCAGCCGAGCCGCCAAAGTCAGGGGCCCGGTGACTCCGGCCATGAGAAGCGGCTCATCGCGCAGCATGGTCTTCATCCTGCCGATCACGTCCACAGCCACGGCCACGCGCGAGCTGTGCATCGCGCCTTCAACGGAAGCCAAACCATCGAGAACCGCGCCGTTCGCCGCGTCACCGGACCATGAAATCTCCGCAGTGCCATCGGAACCTCGCCTGACCTGAGCGCCCAACATTTCTGCTTCAAGATAAGGGTCGAAGTAACAAGACACGCCATCCGTCCGCAAGTAGCCTCGGATTTGCCGCAGCGCGCTGCAAATCTTGGTGGGATTCCCGAGGAAGGCCGCAAGCGGCAGGTTCTCGATCTTGGCCCCCAGCGAAAAAACAATGGGCAGAAGCAAGGGCCTTGGCGGCGCCACGCCCTGCAACAAAAGCTTCACCATCTCCCGCGGGTGCAATCCGGCAGCCATTCTTCGCGGCTCTTAGGGGCGAAACACTGGACCAAGCGACTTGGCATCCGGCCACGAGCCGTAAAATTGCAGGATGTCCTGCGGCGGGCGCAGCGTGCTCCATTCTCTGTGAAATTCGTCGAAGGATTTCCCGCGAGCCAGTCGCGCTCGGCGTTCTTGGTCGCGCAGCACTTTGGTTTTCGGCGCGTCTACCTTCAGCCGCTCGCGATCATAGGCCACACGATAGATGTTCTCGGCAGTCCAGTCTGAAATGATGTTTTTGCGCAAATCTTCCATCACCGACGCCGGGTCGCGTTCCAGCGGATCGCCGTATCCGGGACCGCCACCGCTGAAACCAAACAAAACGTCGCCCTCGGCATAGACTTTGGGCGTCCGCGCAATCAGCTCGAAGTTCCAGTCGCCGTGAATCGTGCTCTCTTCAACAATCTCGCGGTGGTCCATCGACAGAGATTTTTCGCCGCGCGCCATTTGTTGCAGCAAATCCGTGTTTCTCACGCTAATGCCCGGAATCGGCGCCGATGCGTAGCCACCGAACAGCGGCTGGCCCAGCGGGACCTTGCTGCCATTGCCCATGCACATGGAAACCATGTGCGGCACTTTGTGCACCATCCAGTGCTGCGTCGCGCCGGAGCCGCCGCGATGCAAGCCGTGCCCGCTGGAATCTTTCCAATGCTGCGCCAGCGTAACCGTCACGGGCAATTCGCTTTCGACTTGCTCCGAATCGGGAGCTCGACCAAACGCGCACCACGCGAACCCGTACGAATCCATGCCGTCCGATGCCGTGCGCCCACCCTGCCCCTGCGTGTTCAACGAATAGGAAAGCACGTCAGCAAAAGCCAGATTCCACTGCGAATGTCCCGCACAAATCTGCGCGGTGTGCTGGCTGCCCGGCGCCGCGGTCACTTGCCGGCTGAGTTCGGCGCTCGAAAATGTCATCTTGGCGAATCCGTTATGCGTGGCGCAGCGCGCTTGCATGCCGATGTACACGCAGCAGCTCGTCGCCGCCATGCGATCCGGATTCAGGATGATGCCTTCCGGGAACACGAAGTCGATGGGCGCAAAGGTCGAGCTGCAAATCGGCAGGTCGTGAAAAATGTATTCGTACATGAAGTTAGCGATGTGCCCGACGACGGCTTGCGAATGTACGTTGTACGAAGACGGATTTTCCGGCGAAGTACCTTCAAAATCGAAGACCAGCCGTCCGCCCTGCTTGGTCAGCGTCAAGAAACACGCACGCACGAGGGCCGGCGTATATCCAATCGCGTCGTTGAAGACGACGGCACGAAACTTGCCGTCAGGCAAAGACTTGATCTTTTTCCGTGCGCCCGCCTCCGCGGTTTCAGACATTTTATGCAGCAGGCCGACGACAAATTCCGCTCCGCGCTTTTCGATTAGCTCGAGGATGCGCACCCGCACGCGATCCGCCGTAGTGCACCGCGCGCGCAGATCTGAAATAAACATCGCCGGTGCACGCAGCCCGTACACCGAGTAAAACTCCAGGAAATCGTTGCGAATCTCGTAGTTCTCGCCAATTTTCATCGGCGGAAGGTTCAAACCTTCTTCAAATCGCGATTTCGCGCTGACCGGCATGCCGCCCGGCTCGATAGCTCCGGTTTCCGTGGTATGCAGTGCCGCAGTGGACCACGCGATCAACCGTCCTTTGTGGAAGACGGGCATCAGCGCGACCTGGTCGGGATTGTGGATCCCGCCGTATAGCGCATCGTTGGTGTACCAGATGTCTCCTTCTCGAATGCCCGGATTCTTTTCGTAATACTTCAGAATAAACTTGATGACGATCGGCTGAATGATCGCGTGCAAGTAGGTGCCGCAGGACGCGTTGATCAAATCCCCGTTGGCCGTGAAAATTGCCACCATCGAATCGCCCGAAACGCCAAAGTAACTGCGCGACGAACGCACGAAGATTTCCATGGCTTCATCCAGGATGTCGTTGGTTACCTGAACGCCGATCTCGTAGTCGCCGGCTTTCACCTGCGCAGCGCATCTGCTCTCGAACTCCGTTGCCGGAGCCGGCTTGAGCCATGCCAGTTTTTCGGCCAGCGTTGGAATAGGCATCGTTGCCTCGCTTTCTTTCTCGCTTCAGGCCTGCAAAATTCCCAGGCCCCGCTCATCGATCGAGAATCGCATCGACGGCGGTACCACCAGAGTCGTGTATTCGCTTTCCACCACAGCCGGTCCTTCGATTACGTTGCCGGGCCGCAGCAGATCGTTTGCATATACGGGTGTGCTCTGAAAATCTTTGGCGCTCGGCCAATACACCGGTCGTTCGCCTTTCCGCGCGGCCGCGGCGCTCGCTCCTTCGAGCTTCATGGTTGGCAGTTCGATCTTCCGCACGGGCACCACGGCCTTCAGGATAAAACTTTCGATGAACACGCCACCTTCAGGATTCACCACGAACGGGCTAAACGCCTCGCTGAACTCTTTCTCGAATGCATCGCAGATCGCTTTTACATCCGCCGCGCTGGCGATGGACAGACGCGGCGACAGCGCGCGCTTCACATGAAACTGTCCGCCGTACAGCATGTCTAACTCCAGGATGTACGAAGCATCCGCCAGATCCAGGCCGTCGCCGCGAAGATCGCGCTGCGCGTGTTCCATCAGCGTCGCAACGCTGGAATTGAAAGCCGCATAGTCTTCCATCAGCTTTTGCGACACCGGTTCCATCAGCGTGAGCTTCTTCGAGACTTCATGTACATGCATGATGTCCATTGTCGAAGAGCCAAACGCGCAGAACACCGGGGAAAACGCGAACGTCACCGCTTTCTCGATGTCCGCCTTGAATCCTTCCGCGTGCGTCGGTCCCGCTCCCCCGCCTACAAACAGAATGAAATCTTCCGGACTGTATCCGCGAAGATGCACTTCCTTCATGATCGCGGATGCCATATTGCCGTTCACGATCTTGCGAATCATTTCTGCCGACTCTTCCACGCTGATGCCCAGCGGCTTGGCAACTTTGTCGCGGATAGCCTGTATCGAGCGATTCTTGTCCAGCCGCATCTTGCCGCCAAAATAGAAGTCCGGATTCAGGTAACCAAGCACCAGGTCGGCGTCTGTAACCGTCGCCTCCGTTCCTCCGAGGCTGAAGCAAGCAGGCCCGGGCATCGATCCGGCGCTCTTTGGGCCGACCTGCACCTGGTTCTTGAGCAGGCGATTTACGGAAGCGATCGATCCGCCACCTGCGCCGATCGAAAGAGTCTTGATCATGGTGATCCCGACCATCCATTTATCGATGATCGGCCGAAAGTCGTAGCTCCGTACGCTATCCTCGACCACCAGGCCCACGTCGAAGCTGGTTCCCCCCATGTCCGTCATCACTACGTTCTTGTAGCCCAGCGTTTTCGCCACGTGATGCGCGCCCATCAATCCCGAAACAGGACCGCTGTTGAACGTGCGGCTTGCGGTAGTGCGAAATACTTCCGCGATGCCACCGGAGCTTTGAATCATCAGCAACGGTTTTTTGTAGCCGCGCTCGCGCAATTTGTCCCACATCGCGGAAAGCTCGATTTGCATCGAGCGCTGCAAATAGGCATCCAGAATCGCCGCCAGGGACCGCTCGTACTCGCCCAATTTGCCAACGACTTGCCCGGCCAGCACGACCGGCAAATAGCCGATGTGGAATTCCTTGTACTCGTCGCGAATAATCTCCTTTACGCGTTTCTCATGCACCGGATTGAGAAAGCCCCACAACAACGACACCACGAATCCACGCGCGCCGCGATTCACCAAGTGCCGCACCTTTTTCCGCACATCGTCTTCATCCAACGGACGAATCACTCGCCCGCGCGAGTCCACGCGCTCTTTCACGCCCACGATCATGTCCCGGGGAATCAGCGGGTCCGGTTTCCTCTGCACTGCCAGATTTCGCCGCTCCGCCACGCGCGTTCCGTCAATCCACTGCGCTCCGCGTCCGATCAGCACCACGTCTTCGTGGCCTTCCGTGGTGATCAGCGCTAGCCGCGGTCCTTTCTTTTCGATCAGCCGGTTCATAGCGATGGTCGTCGAATAGCGAATCATCTCGATGCCCGGCAGCAACTCTTCGATCTTCATGCTGAGTGAGCCGGCACCCTCCTCAATCACCCGCGAAAAACACACCGAAAGATCGTACGGAGTGGTCGGCACTTTCTTGATCAGCGTTTTGCCGTTGTAGTTCAGCACCAGGTCCGTGAACGTTCCGCCGACGTCGATATCGATCGAATTCATTCGGCGACCTCAATCCGTTTGTTGCGGATGCGAAACTCGCCGCTGCTGAGGCGTTCTTTCAATTTGTCGAGATCCAGCTCGATGTCATAGGTCAACGGGTGACCCGGTGGCAGGTACTCGGTCTCCACCTGTGTGCCACATCCGGGACAATAAAACTCCACGATGCGAATCCACAGGGGATCGGGCGAAAAATTGTACGCGCCCGCGACCAGCGGTGGATGAATCTCCCGCGCATCCCGCTGATGTACCAGGCAGCTCTTCTTGTAGTTTTCTCGAGCCGGACCCAAGGTCCGATTGCAGCGGTTGCACACCCACTGCTCTTTGTCGATCTCCAGGTCGAGATATTCCGTCACGCGAATTCGTCGCTCTTCAGCCGCGCTCATGCTATTGCCTTTCGTCGCCACGACTCTCTCGTTTCTCTACGCATTCCGAGTCACTACTCCGTTGCCAAACCGGTCGATTACCAGCCGCCATCCTTGCGGAACGAAGTAGGTGGTATTTGCGCCCTCCAGCACCGCGCATCCTTCCACCACGTTGCCGCGCCGCAGCGCTTCCCAGCGATAAGTGCGAGCGGTTCCATCGCGGCTGCCCCAGAAAACCGGTCGCGTGCCCAGCAGAGCTTGGCCGGAATCGGCGCCGCCTTCTTTGAGCTCGACCGCGCGCGGTTTCGCCATTTCCTTCTTCACGCTCAAGCGCAGCAGCTCGACACGAATCGTATTCGCTCCGTTTGCCACACCGAGTGCTGTCGCCAGATGTGTTCTCAACTCGCTCGGACTCGCCAACACTCGTTCCGGGCAGGCAATTGCCCTCGTAAATTCTCCGTTCGCGGAAGCTTCCAGTTCGATTTCATATTTCAAGTGCTCCGGCCGGATGCCCTCGCCGAGCAGGTCCTGCTCACCTTCCGCCTTCAGCTCTTCCAACACACGCGCAATTGAAATCGCCTCTTGGTGAGCATCCAGCAAGGGCCGCTCATACAAGTGCGAAATATCAGAAACCGAAGATCCGAACGCGCTGAAGACCGGTGCCAGGGCCGGCAACAACACCGAACGCAACCCGGTTTTTTCAGCCACGCCGCATCCGAACAGCCCGCCGTTCCCGCCGTAAGCAAAAAGCGTGCTCTTCGAAAAGTCCGCATGAAGCTCGCCACGCGCCGCCGCAATGATTCCCGCGACCACATCAAACGCGCGATCGATCACCCTGCGGCACGCTTCCTCGACCCCTACGCCCAAGGGTTGCGCCACTGCTGCTTCAACCGCTTGCTGCGCCAGCCCGCGGTCGATCTGCTTCGTACCTCCCAGAAAATAATCCGGATTGACGAGTCCAGCCGCGACAAACGCATCCGTCAGCGTCGCGCGGTCGCCTCCCAATCCGTAACACGCCGGCCCTGGGAACGATCCCATACTCTCCGGCCCAAGCTGGACGGTCGCCCCCGCACCCTCGCCCGCCATGCTGATCACGCTGCCCCCGCCCAGCGCAATCGACCGCAAATCCGGCAATGACACATTCATTGGAATCCCAAAAAGATCGGTAGGCTTACGCCGCAGCGGCTCACCGCCGCGAATCACGCTCACCTTGGCCGTCGTGCCGCCGATGTCCATCGCGATGACGTCGCTCAGCCCGTACGTCTTCGCCAGATGCGCGCTCCCATGAATCCCCAGCATCGGCCCAGACTCAATCGTATCGATCGCTTTGGTCTTCGCAATCCCGGCCACGCCGCCATTGATATGGCTCACCAGAAACGTCCCCGCGTATCCGGCGGTCACGCGTAGCTCGTCTTCCGCTCGGAACAACGTCGCCGCCAGCGCCCCGTGCGTGTACGCATTGATCAGCGCGCAGTGCGTCCGCGTCCGGTCATCCGCGCCTTTCGAAATATCGCTCCCCGCCAGCACCGGCACTGAACCCAGGAAGTGATCCGGATACTGTTGTTCGATCACTCGTTTGATCCAAAGTTCCCTCCGAGCATCTCGATGCCCGTCTTTTAAGCTCACGCAAATCCGCCGCACTCCGCTTTCCAGCAGCGCTCGCGCCGCATTCATAATCTCGTTCTCGTCCGCGGACTCGCTCAACCCGCGCACATCCTTTTCATTCAGCAATCGGCCCAGCACGCTACTCTGGCTTTCCTCACCGTAAAGATCCTTCTCGTGTCCGCGCGATACCAGCAATCCGATGCGTGGCCCGCGCAACTCCGCCAGCACGTTCGAAGTAATCGTCGTGGACCACCGGATCAACTCCACCTTCTCCAGGAATCCGGCCAGGTCCGCAAACCCGAATTGCCCCGCGCACTGCGTCAGGCAATCCAGCAGACACACCGTCAGGTCATGCGGCGTCGTATCCACCTTCACGCACGCCACCTTCTCTCCGTCGCTGAACAATCCGTCCGTCAGCGTTCCCCCGACGTCGATATCAACCGTAAGCACGCCGCTCAATCCCTCCGCATGCCAAGCGCTTCCAGAAAATCCTTGGTGTTCAGCGTCCAGCCAAAAAACGATTCCACATTCCACACCGTCGCGTCGTGCGCTGCCGGCGGTCCAGCTTGTGTCGCCGCATCCTTGACTAGCAGCGGCCAGTAATCCAAAAAATACGCATCCCGCAACGTTGATTCCACGCAGACATTCGTCGCGATACCCGCAAAAAACAAGTAGCGGATCCCGCGCATCCGCAGCAGCGAATCCAGGTTGGTCCCGGCGAATCCGCTGTACCGCGTCTTCACCACCACCAGATCGCCGGCGTGCGGCGCCAGGTCATCCACCACCGCGAAATCCCAGGTTCCTTCGGTCAGCAGCTTGCCTTTCAACTCCGGCCGCGTGTTCATCAAATGCATCGCCACTTCTTTGTACCAGTTCGGCGATTGCGGTCCGCCGCTGTTGCTCAAGTCGGGCTTATAGCCCATCTGTAGATAGACTACGGTCAGCCCCGCAGCTCGCGCCGCGTCCAGCAATGCCTGAATCGCTCGGACTACCTTCGGCGCGGTGGATATATCGATCCCCGCAACGTCCAGCGTGCCGCCCTTCGCGGCGAACGCATTCTGCATATCCACCACAACCATCGCGGACTTCGCCAGCTCGATCTCAATCGTCTCTGGCCTGGTATTCAGCCGCGTCATCTCAACGCTCGCGAGTGCCGCGAATCAATCCCGCCCAGCCTCGATAATCTTTCGCGCCAGCAGCTCCGGATTTGTATACATCACCTCATGGCCGCCGGGCATTTGCACCAGCCGGTACAATCCCAGTCTTCCGGACATGCGCGGATGCCAGCCCCATTCTCCGGGCGGCAGCGCAATGTCTTCGGTACAGTTGATATAACTTCTGGGAATGCTTAGCGAGTAGAATTTCTTCAAATCCAGCTTGTCGGCTGTCGGCTGAAACGGCTCTGGGGACAACTGCTCATAAGTCCACTTCGCCATTTCCAGGTCTGCGTCATTGACAAAAGTCTCGCGCCACACTGGAAACGGAATCATGAACGTGTTGTCCGCGGATTTCCGCGCCATTTCGGAGAACACCGCCGCCGTTTGTGGCGGCACTTCGTCCGTCAGGCTGCACCCGTCGCGCAGCACGAATCCATTCACGAACACCATCCGCCGCACTCGCTCCGGAATCGCCTCCGCCACTTTGCAAATCACCGTTCCACCGAAGCTGTGCCCGGTCAGCACAATGTCGCGCAAATCATTCGCCACGATGGATTCGACAATCGACCGCGTGCAGTCCGCGTGGTTGACCTTCTTATACGCTTTCTTGCCGTGCCCCGCCATCGTCGGCGCCAGCGTCCGATGGCCTTCGTGCTCTAAAGATCTTCGCGCCGCATCCCAGGCCGTGCCCTCGTGCCACGACCCATGCACCAGCACAAATGTCGTCAAGCTTCAGTCCTCCGGAGCCGACACGTCGGCTGCATGGAAAATTCCCAGCCTTGAGTTTGCATGCGAAAAACAATTCCGGGCATCGAAATCGCGGAGATTCCCGCCATCTAACTCCGAACGAAAACTCCTGTCAACCGTGCGCTCTGCCGCCCGTGCGAATATCGGACGTCCACACTCTGGTCTTTCTCCGCCCTTTTTTCCTTTTCTACCATCCGCTACGCTTCCCCTGCCTGCTTCCTCGTTCGCCCAATGGTTAGGAGACTTGATGCGCCGCATCGTGCCACTCTGCTTCACCGCGCTACTCCTCGTATTCGCCGGGTGTCGCCCCTCGCAACAAGTTTCCCATGGCCAATCTTCCGCCAACTGGTCCTCCTACAACCGCACCGACGATGAGCAGCGCTTCAGCCCGCTAAAACAAATCAACGACCAGAATCTTTCGCAGCTTGGTCTGGCCTGGTTTTTCGACCTGGACACTCACCGCGGCCAGGAATCCACGCCCCTCGTCATCGACGGCACCATGTACTTCACTTCCGCCTGGAGCAAAGTCTTCGCCCTCGACGCCGCACTCGGCAAAATACTCTGGTCCTACGATCCCAAAGTTCCTCCCGAATGGAGCGTCAACGCCTGCTGCGACGTCGTCAATCGTGGTCTCGCCGCCGCCAACGGCAAACTCTTCCTCGGCACGCTCGACGGCCGCCTCATCGCTCTCGACGCTGCCACCGGCCGCCCCGTCTGGCAAACCCTCACCATTCCGCCAGGCACCAGATACACCATCACCGGCGCACCCCGCATCGTCAAAGGCAAAGTCCTCATCGGCAATGGTGGCGGAGAAATGGGCGTCCGTGGCTACATTTCCGCCTACGACGCCGCAACCGGAAAACTCGTCTGGCGCTTCTACACCGTGCCCGGCGATCCCGCGCAGCCCTTCGAAAATCCTGCTCTCGAAAAAGCTGCCAAAACCTGGACCGGCCAGTGGTGGAAAAACGGCGGTGGCGGCACTGTTTGGGATTCCATGGCCTACGATCCCCAACTCGATCTGCTCTTCTTCGGCACCGGCAACGCCGACCCTTGGCCTCGCAAAGTCCGCAACGCCAAACTCGCCTCTAACGCAGAATCAGAAGCAAAAACCCACAACACCGACAATCTTTTCGCTTCCTCCATCGTCGCCGTCCGTCCGGACACCGGCGAATACGTCTGGCACTACCAGGAAAGCCCCGGTGACCAATGGGACTACGACTCCGCCGAACAAATCATCCTCGCCGACCTCAAACTCGACGACAGCGGCCAGCTCAAAAAAGTCCTTCTTCACGCACCGAAAAACGGCTTCTTCTACGTTCTTGACCGCGCCACCGGCAAACTGCTCTCCGCCAAACCCTTCACCAACGTTACCTGGGCTTCTTCCATCGACCTCACCACCGGCCGTCCCATTGAGCAGCCCTCCGCCCAATACGAATCAGCCGCTAAGGCCGCCATCGTTTCTCCCGGGCCCGGCGGCGCCCACAGTTGGCAACCCATGTCCTTCAATCCCGAAACCGGCCTCGTCTATATCCCCGTCCTGGACTCCGGCTTCGCCTATATGTCCACAGCCGCCTTCGCTCGCAACAACATCGCCTGGAACACTGGCATTGACGAAGTAGCTTCCGGCCTGCCGCAAACTCCCGCGATCAAAAAGGCCATTCTGGAAAGTGTCCGCGGCCATCTCGCCGCCTGGGATCCCATCCACCAGAAAGAAGTCTGGCGCGCCGACCGCCCCGGCCCGTGGAACGGCGGCGTCCTCTCCACCGCAGGCAATCTCGTCTTTGAAGGCACCGGCTACGGCCAGTTCGAGGCTTTCCGCGCCACCACCGGCGAAAAGCTCTGGTCCGTTCCCACTGAAAGTGGTATCACCGCCGGTCCCATCTCTTACTCCGTCAACGGCGAGCAATATGTCGCCGTACTCGTAGGCTGGGGCGGCGCCCTTCCGTTGGCCGCGGGCGAAATCGGCCTGCAAGTTCCGCGCCTCGCCAATGTTCCGCGCATGCTCGCTTTCAAGCTCGGCGGCCAAGCCAAGCTGCCTCCAGTTCCCGAGTCCAAGGCCCCGGTCCTTGCTCCTCCGCGTCCCATCGCTTCCGCGAGCTCTGCTCGGAAAGGCGAGCAGCTGTACCAGCGGTTTTGCAGTGCCTGCCACGGCGATGTTGC
>Ga0207015_1160_pt1 | contig 16652 bp, 18 predicted proteins | sample Alteio_BWMinCont_53_FD_153486 | JGI IMG/M metagenome (GOLD analysis project Ga0207015, IMG submission 153486) | Enriched cells from forest soil in Barre Woods Harvard Forest LTER site, Petersham, Massachusetts, United States -... | ecosystem: Environmental > Terrestrial > Soil > Temperate forest >...
CGCCCCGAGTCCATTCGGGGCCATGTGGCGTGAACAGAAGCCCCCCGCATCGCCTGTAACCCTTCTCGCATCCGCTGGAGAACGCCAAGAGTCTCCCCTCGCCGGTCTATCCGTCCGGCATTTTCGCAACTGAATGGAGAAGCGTATGACGAAGCATTGGTGCAACCGTTTTCGATCTTTTGCCTCCCGCTCCCGTTTCTTGTTGGCTGCTACATGCAGCCTTTTCCTCGCTCTACCTGCCTTCGCGCAGGCCACGGGCAACTCTCCGTGGGAGAACGCAGTCGGCGTTCTCCAGCAAGCCTTCACCAGCACAATCGCACGCGGCCTTTCTCTCGTTGCAATCGTCGTGTCCGGCCTGACTTTCGCATTCGGCGAAGGCGGGTCGAAACGTGTCCTCGCCGGCGTTCTCTTCGGAGTGGGAATGGCTATCGCCGCCGTCAACTTCATGGCCTGGCTCTTTCCGTGAGATTGATTTTCTGATTCTCGAGTCACGGGGCGCTTATGGCGAACGCAAGACGGATCAACCTAGTGCATCGTTCACTCTCTCGACCTCTCACCATCCTCGGGGCCGAGCGGAAGCTGTTCTTTTTCGCCATGTGCCTGGGCGCTGGCACTTTCAATCTGCTCAACAGCTTGCTTGGTGGTGTGCTGATTTTTCTGGTGCTTTACCTCTTCGCCCGCTGGGCTACTCAAACCGATCCGCAGATTCTGCGTTTTCTTCTGACCGCAGCCACACTGCGCAGCCAATACGACCCCATGAAGTTCGCTCCGATTGCTGTTCGCAGGGATGACCATGCTCAGGCTTAAACGAATCTTCAAAAACTACGGGGAGACCGGTTCGCTCAATGAACGTGTGAACCTCTACGGATTTGTCGGCCCGGAAGTGTTCCTCACGAAAACGGGCGAGCTTGGTCTCATTCTTGAAGTACGTGGCGTGGATTACGAATGTCTCGACGGGGCGGCGATTGATGCATTGACGAAGCGCCTTGAGTCCGCGCTGAAACTGTTTGGCGACGACTATCGCGTTTACCAGTATCTCTTCAAACGCAACAACGAAACCATCCCGTACAAACTCTACGGCAACGCGGTCGTGGACGCCGCAATCCAGAACCGTATTGCCTACCTCGGCAGCAAGGCCGAAGCTCTTTTCTCTCTTTCCATCAACTACGTGATTCTCCGTCAAGGATCACAGGTGTCACACTCGATTGGAAACGCACTCGCGCGGTTTCCGATGCATCCTCGGAAGGCGCTCGCCGAACTGTCGGCTCGCTTCTTCGCGAAAAGGCAAGTCCTCGTCTCGGTGAACGAAATCACCAAAGGCGAGGCCGCTCTTCTGCAGAAGGCGCAAAGTTTCATTCTTCAGGTCAGCGATTTTCTTCCTCTACGCATTCTCGACAAGCAGGAAGCGTTCCGCGTTCTCAAGAAAACACTCAACTTTCACCCCGACAAGCTCGAACTCGCGAGGCTCAAGTACGACACCTTTCTTGATTACTACCTTTGCGAGTCGCAACTCGAATGCCACCGTGGGCACCTACGCGTGGACGACTACTACGTCAAAGTCTTGACGCTAAAAGAACCTTCCGCGCAAAGCTTTCCGCTCATTTTCAAACGCCTTCTCGAAGTGGAAGCCAACTACTACGTTGTCACCGAATGGAAGAAGGAAGATTCCGGCAAGACACGGCGAACCATCCAGGCGAAACGCCGCCACTTCCACAATACCAAACGCTCGTTCTTCAGCCAGGTCAATATGAACGACGCTCCAGCACAGGATACGCTCCTCGACGATTCGAGGGAGTCGCAAGTCCGTGAACTTGGGGAAAGTATCAAGGAAATCGAACTGCACGGGAACTACTTCGGCCAGTTTTCACTTACCGTCGTCATTTACGACTTTGACCCCGCCAAGGTGGACCGCGCGTGCGCTGAATTCTACAAAGTGTTCAGCGTCCATGACGCGCAGCTCTACGAGGAAAAATACAACCTTCTCAATGCGTTTCTCGCCGCGGTCCCTGGCAATCATGTTTTCAACCTGCGGTACATGTATCTGCTCAATACCAACTACGCCGATTTTTCATTTCTCTTTACGCTGCACGGTGGCGAGCCGCGCAATCAACATCTGCGCCAGGAATATCTCGCTGTCCTTGAAACCAATCATCACACACCGTACTTCTTGAATCTGCACTACCGCGATGTCGCGCATTCCATGATTCTGGGCCGGACCGGGGCGGGAAAATCGTTTCTCCTCAACTTCCTCATTACCAATCTCCAGAAATACAACCCGCACACGTTCATCTTTGACCTTGGCGGAAGTTTTGAAAGTCTCACGCAACTCTTCGGAGGCTCCTATGTCCGCGTCGGCCTCGAATCCGAGGACTTCAGGATCAACCCGTTTTCGCTTCCACCCACGAAAGAGAATCTCGACTTCCTTGCATTATTTCTGAAGGTTCTGATTCAAGGGGCGCGGGCGGGGGAACTTGACCCCGCCATCGAGCGCGATCTCTATCACGAAATCGAAAATCTGTACGCGATTGACCCCGCGCTTCGCACGCTGGGCGTGCTGGCGAATACCCTCAGCCATGACCTTGCGAGCCGCCTCGCAAAATGGACACGAGGCGGTCAGTTCGGATTCCTCTTCGACAATGCCGAAGACACAATCTCGTTCTCCCGCATTCAGTGTTTCGACTTCCAGCGGATGAGCCAGTACCCGGAACTTTTGGAGCCCCTGCTCTTCTACATCCTTCATCGCGCCAACGCCGTGATCGCCGACCGTCAAATTTCGTCTGTATTCAAAGCCTTCTTTATCGACGAAGCGTGGGTCTTTCTAAAGAATCCCAGTATTCAGCGCTACGTTGTCGAGGCTCTCAAGACATGGCGAAAGCACAACGCCGCGATGGTTCTCTCCACGCAATCGCTTGACGAACTCAAGCGGTCGGAAATTCTCGACGTCATCATCGAAAGCTGCTCCACAAAAATCTTCCTTGCGAATCCCGATATGGACCGCGATCTCTACCAGCGCCAGTTCCACTTGAATGAAAGTGAAGTGGAGCTCATCTCGAACCTCATTCCTAAGCAGCAATTCCTCATCAAGACGCCTGAACTCGCTAAGGTCGCGAACCTCAATGTGGATGCCAGAAGCTATTGGCTCTACACAAACGATCCTTACGACAACAAGAAACGGCGCGAGGCTTTTGAAACCTACGGTTTCGAGCGCGGCCTTGAAGTGCTCGCGGGAGGACGCCCGTGACCCCTTGGATTCCTCCGCCTGCGCTTGACCCCCTGTATTTCTTTCTGCCACTCGGACTGGCAGGAATCGTCACCTTCGCGCTTTTTTGCGTGCAGTGCATTGCGCAGTTGTTTGCCGATCAGGACGAAGATTCCAAGTAACACAAATCACTCTCAAAGGAGCAGATCCATGAAACTACCGATTCGAAATCAGTGGCACTCACTATTGGTTCGCGCATTTACGCTGATAGCATTGTCCGCAGTCACCTTCCTGCCGTCGCTCGCGCGAGCCTCGTCCGGAACCGCACGCGTCGTGAAATACGCCAAGGAAGATATCGTCCCCGTCCGGGCAAAGCTGCGCTTTTCCACGCTGATCGTCCTTCCCGATGACGAAGAGATTCTTGACTTCACCACCGGCGACAAAGATTTCTGGGTCATCAACGGCGCGCACAACCTCTGTTACGTTCATCCCGCTCAGGCTGGCATCCGCAGCAACTTGAATCTCATCACCGCAGGTGGCCGTGTCTATTCATTCGTGCTGACTGAAATCAGCAACGATCCGAATGCCGAGCCCGACCTCAAGATTTTCGTGGAACCGAAGGAAGCCTCCGGTGTCACCGCAAAGAGTGGACTGCGCGGATACGTCAGTGCTGCCGAGGTGGAAGCCTACAAAAAAGAACTGGAGACTCTTCGCACCCAGACTGCGGACCAGCTCCATGCCGCGCAAGCTCAGACTGGCGAGCAAGTCAATCACTTCCGTTCCAGTTACGCGACGAAACTTCAGTTCGACTTTTTACTTGATGCCAAAGCTGCCCGCGAACCCTTCCTGGTGTCCGCTGTCTATCACGACGACACCTTTACCTACATCAAGTGCGCAGCGCGAGAGAAGCCTGCTCTGTACGAAATGAAGGACGGGAAACCGAACCTGATTAACTTCCAACTCGAGAACGGCGTCTACATCGTTCCCAAGATTCTCGATAGCGGTTATCTCGCCATCGGGAAAAAGAGGTTGTCTTTCACGCGGCAAGAGCTAGCGAAGTAAGGAGCGACTTATGAACCAACCGAATCAAGTGCAAGAAATGGCTTCCCAGCCACCTGGCCTGCTGCCGAAGAATGTTCAGTCCTGGCTGCTCATCAGCCTGGCGCTCGTGATGGTTCTTATTATGTGGCTCACCGGCGGCAAGAAGCCACAAGCCCCAACCAAGGCAAATCCTCCCGCACCAATGGTGCAGGCGCCACTCGAAGTCAATGACGCCAAAATCGCCGAGTTGCAGAACCGAATTCAGGAGTTGCAGCGTGACCAGCTTGTTGCCGAGAACGCTCTCGCGCAGCCGAACCGTCCCATGAATCCCGCAACGCAGGACATGCCGCAAACGCAACAGTCCGCGACAACGGGTAATGGTTCCACCGACCGCCCTGAAGATGTCATCCGCGCAGAACGGAAAAAGCGAGAGTACCTTTCGCTATTTGCCTCTAATGTCGCTCTCAGTTACCGCAAGCCTCTCGCCGGGGAAACGACTCCCGCTGTCGAGCCGAATTCTAGTCCGCAGAATCTGGCGGCCTCAGAACCCGACCCCACCCAGATCGCCAAGCTCTTGAAAGAAATGCAGCCGAATTCCGCTCCGTTGATTCCCACGAAAAAAGATTCCGCGGAAGCACCCAATGACCGAAAGGAGGAAATCCGAACTCCTGCCGCTGTGTCGGCTGGCGCTGCCAACGCGGCGGCAGGAAAAAAATACCTACTGTTTGAAGGAAATATTCTCGAAACCGTTCTGATCAACCGTCTCGACGGCCAATTGTCCGGTCCTGTCGAGTGCTTGCTCTCAACCAACGTCTATTCCAACGACCGCCAGCATCTCCTGATTCCAGCGGGATCGAAGTTGCTCGGTGAAACAAAACGGGTGGACAGCCTCGGCCAAAAACGTTTGGCCGTGGCGTTCCATCGCCTGCTCATGCCTGACGGTTTCTTCGTCAACCTCGACCAGTTCAAAGGTCTCAACCAGATCGGCGACACGGGGTTGCGCGATCAGGTCAACAACCACTACCTGCGCATCTTCGGTGTCTCGCTGGCGATAGGCGTTCTCGGAGCCGTCGCCGAAGCCGGAACCGGCAACGCAATCACGTCGTCAAGCACGGACCTCATGCGTCAGGGACTTGCGGGAAGCATGGCTCAATCGTCCGCCCAGATTCTCGACAAGTTCCTCAACATTCTGCCAACGGTCACCATCCGCGAGGGCCATCGCGTCAAAGTCTACCTGTCGGGCGATCTCGCGCTACCCGACTACAACAATCACAAAATGCCTTCCGATTTGTGAAGGCTCGAAAGGTTAGGAGTCCATGAAGAAAACAGTCCTGATTGCTTTACTCGTTCTCGTGCTGGGAGTCGGTACTGCTTCCGCGCAACTCGGGAACGGGGTCGTGTACGACCCGACGAACTACCAAAACGCAGTGCTGCGCTACCAACAGCTCCAGAAGCACCTCATTCAGTTGCAGAAGAGCTACGACAAAATTACGTCTCATTTGAACCTTGCCTTGCAGATGGCGAAGTTCGTCCAGAACATGCCGGCGCGCTACCGTGCCGTGTTTTCGCAATGGCGGAATGTTAGTTCGCTGAACACGTTTGGAAATACCGGCTCATGGATCAGCGGCATCAACTCCGGCCTGCTACCCAACATCAACACCGGCTACCAGAAGTCCACGACCCAACTACTCCCATACAGCGCGGACCACCTTTCAGGCATGGACGCTTCGCAGCTGGAGCGCGTGCAATCCCAGTACGCATCCATTCAACTTGTGGACGGCGCGAACGTCAACGCCATGTCCACCATCGGCTCAATTCGGGGCAGCGCCCAGAGTATTCAGACGCAGATCGGCAACCTTGAGCAAGACTCGTTCTCGACTGACTCCAACCTCAATAGTGAAGTCTCTGTTCTGAACAAGATCAATGCGGCGGGAGTCTTGACCCTTCGCACTTTGCAGGATTCGAACAAGCTCCTCGCCTCACTTCTCGAACAACAGACCATCGTCGCCAAGCAGCAGCGCGACGCAACAACCAACTCCATCAACGCCGATATTTCCCGCCAAGCGAGCCTTGCGGGAAATATGAACCAGGTCACCGGCACCATCACCGATTCTCTACAAAACTTCCGCATGCCGTGAGGATGCGCCGACTGTGATCCCACGTCGAAGGAGCCGAGCCGTGCAGACTGACTTCCTGCAGTACATCTTTCAGGCAATCAACAACCTGCTCACGCAGAATCTCGGCTTCTTCGACGCTATGGGACAAAACCTCTTCCGCATGTTCGCCACCATCCTCATCGTCTGGTACGGCGTAAAGTCGGCCCTGTCCGCCGCGAGCGGAAAGCAGCCATTCCAATTCGACAACTTCGCGAGCCTTCTACTCACCATCAGTTTTGGCTTCGCTATGGTCAATTACTACAGCACGCCCATCCCTGGCGTGGGGACCAGCTTCCACAACCTCATTACCGATGAAGCGCAATTTCTGTCGAGCAAGATCGACCAGGCGCAACTTCAGACGGTAATAGCACATGTCGCAGATTTTGAATCTCGAATGGATTCACCGAGCTGGGGAGACTTTCTCGGCACAGTCATTTATGTGGTCATAATTATTCTGCTTTCGACGGCTCAAGCCGTCGCTCTGATCGTCATCGCCTACGGCTTCATAGCAACCGCGGTGTGCGTTCTGGTTGGTCCAGTTTTCATTCCGTTCTTCATCGTTCCAAGAATGGAGTGGCTCTTCTGGGGCTGGTTTCGCTGCTTTATCCAGTACGCCTTCTATCAGGTAATCGCTGCGGCAGTCCTATACATCATCGGAAATCTAATCCTCGGCGCTCTGAGTCTGACACCCGCTGGCGCTCTTTCCACGGTCCAACTCCTTGCCTGGTTTCCAGTCCTCTTTATTACCTTTCTGGCGTCCATCTACGCACTCCTGAAAGTCCCCGCTCTAACCAATCATATTTTCAGCGGTACCGCTGGCGGCTCTTCGGCGGTGTTGATTGAAGCAACCGCCGCCGCGGCTGCTACTGCCGCAAGGGAGCTCTAATGGATCGCGATAACACGTTTCATGACGCGAAACGCCTCTACCTCGAATCGTGCGGAGATCCTATGGTCACGAACACCTATCTCAAGATTGCGCTCGCACTTCTCTCCGTTGTTTGTGTAGCACTGGCGCTAATTGATTTGAGGACGATCCGCACATTTCAGAACTTCCGCCCTCTTGTAATTCGGATCGACGACTTGGGCCGCGCCGAGGCCATCAACTATCACAATCTCGAATACAAACCCCAGGACGCCGAGGCGAAGTATTTTCTTTCCCAGTTTTGCTCTCTGTACTACCGCCGGAACCGCTACACCATCCAGAACGATTTCTCCAAGGCGCTTTTCTTCCTCGACGGCAAGCTCGCCAACGGCATTCTCGATGCCTACCGTAAGGACGACATCATCCGCAAATTCCTCACCAATTCCTCCGCCCCCGAGATCGACATCGACGTGAAGAAAGTCGCACTCGAAGAGATGGAGAAGCCGCCCTACCGTGCTCGCGTGGATTTTTACATGGTCTACTATTCGCCCGCCGACCATAGCGAACTGAAGCGCGATCTTTACACCGCGAATTTTGTTTTCGTTTTCAAGACCAACCTGCCCAACGAACTAATCCCTATCAATCCACTCGGAATGACCATCACTTATTTCCGCGAAGACCAGGCATTCAAATGAACTGCCCGATCGCAAGGTGGAGCGAAGTGGTCGCGGTCCGGCACCGGGCAACATCGGCCCAACCTCCGCACGCCACTTCTCCCTTCCATTTGTGGTCCTCCTTCCGACGTGCGCCACATCCCTACCCATCGACCGCGATCCTCGACCCCCCAGGCGTGCTGCTGGAGGGCCTCCGTTGCTTTCCGGCTGCCTCCCCGCTCCCAGAAACAACGGAGAGTAACGGAAAAAACAGGTCTGGGTTTCTCGGAGACTTTCAATGATTGCCAACGTACTGCTCATTGCCATCGCCATCCTGCTCGCGCTTGGCTTCTGGCTTATGGGCGAACTGAGATTCCTTGTTCCCTACAAGCTCGCCCTTTGGCGCGCGTATGCGACACCCATCCTTATATATGCGGGAATTCTGTCGGCCAATGTATTCGCCGCGGTCTTCGTTCTCATTCGCAAGTTTTTCCTCAAGGACACCGGTCGAAAACTCTCCCATCTCGATAAGCAACTTCACGTTGGGCAGACGGAAATGCCAGCGCCGTGGCTTGGTGAGGAGTCCGATTGAAATGTCCCGAGGCTACCAGCCAGAAGAACATCTCGACCCACGAGTGACTTCCGAGGGGCGAAAGCCGAACGCCAGTGCTCCATCCAATACCGATGAAGTTCGTGAGCAGGCATCGAACAATGCTTCGCAATCGCCCAGCCGGGAACCAGAGCGCCAGGGAACGCGCACTCCTGAAACTCGCACAGTTCACGAACTCCGTGGCCGGACCTATCGTCTCCGCAGCTCCGAAATCGCGACGATGGTGGAGCTTGGGAAATTCCGTGTCGTCGCTAAGGAAGATTTATCGGAATTTGCCTATGGCAGTAATGACGACCGCATGAGACCCGACGTTGAGAATCTAGTCCGTCAGGGCCTCGTTGAAATGAAATCCATCCCTCAAGAGGAAACTGGTTCCCGACAATTGCTCACCCTTACAAAGAACGGGCATCGCTTTCTCACGCAAACCCAGAGTGCTGGCAAAGGTCAGGCGCTTTACCACGGCTTCACCAAACCCCGCGAAGCCCATCATGACGCGGATCTCTACCGGCTCTATCAAAAAGCGGCCGCAAAGATCGAAGGTGAGGGAGGTCGAAACCTTCGCGTCGTTCTCGACTACGAACTGAAGAAGCGTCTCTATCACGATCTTGCCAAGCTCAGTGACGACCGCAATTCCGCCGATTCCAAACGCGCCATTGCCGACAGGCATGGACTTCGAGTCGTTCGAGGAAAGATTCCCGTACCCGACGTTCGAATCGAATACGAAACGCAAGATGGAGAACGGGCTCGCGTTGACCTCGAACTTGCCACTGGTCACTACCGTGGCCGAAATCTCACCGAAAAAGTGGGCGCCGGATTCTCGCTGTACGCCCATGCGGATGATGTTTCAAAACTCAAGAGGATTCTGGACCAGAGGGAATTGACGGCGGAGATTTTATCGCTATGAAAATGCCCCAGGAACAAGTCGAACGAATCAAGGAACTTGGCTACACGGAAGCCGAAGCCCGCTTTCTCTACATCGTGGCCGTACATTCAGGATACTTCACTCTCGGCCAGTTTCGGGCCTTCACGAAGACGGCGTATGGGAAACGTCCCACGTCGTTTGCTCAGAAATTGATAAACCGCGGGCATGCCACGGTCCGCGACTACATGCGCCGGGGTTCCATCTTCCATCTATTTTCTCGCACTCTGTACGGCCAGATCGATAAGGACAACCTACGGAACCGCAAGCGCCACTCATTCGATTTCATGCGTGGTCGGCTCGTGCTCTTGGACTTCATTCTGGCCAACCAGGATTTGAACTATTTCGAAACCGAGCAAGACAAAGTCCGCTTCTTCTGCGGCGAGATGGGAATCCCGAAAGACGCTCTTCCTGCGAAGGTCTATGAAGGCGGCCTCGATGGGAAACCGACCCTTCGTTATTTCGTCGATAAGTTTCCGATGTTTTTGGCTTCGCCGTTCTCAGGGGCTCCGCCTGTGGCCACCTTGAGTTACGTGGACTCCGGGTTTGAAACATCGTCCCACTTCGTCGCGCATCTCGCGGCGTATCACAGCCTTTTCCGGGAGCTGAAAACGTTTCGGTTTCTCTACATCGCCTCAAAGGACGCTTATTTTCAAAAGGCCCAGGAGCGTTTTCGTTCACTTGTAAAGCGACCACTCGAATCCGACGTTTCCAGTGAAGTCCTTCGCTACTTCAAGGTCCGCGCCAAGTGGGAGCGCCATGAGTATGTTGTGCCGATTACCGAGGACTTGGAATTCCTCAAGGAAGCCCGACAGCGCTTTCAGGGCGAACAGTTCGACGGGGTCTTCGAGGCGTGGAAGACGGGGAAAGTGACCGAGCAGGAAGTTGGATTGGAATTTTCACGCAAGAAGCCTGAGCAAGCGGTCTTCTTCAGCACCTTTCTAGTGCGTCTGCATGGCTCACCTGTCGATGAAGTGACTCGGCGGGGTGACGGATGCATGAAAGACACACATCACCGATACCGTCACCGTTCGCGTCACCCTCGGGGTGACGCGAAGTTGTTGGGAGCGTAGAGGTTGCACATGACGCGACGATTCATTTGGACACGGGCAAAACACCGGAATGGGCTGGAGCGACCCCACTTTGTTGCCACGGAAACCGTGGCGGTCGCTCCAGCCCATGTGTCTTGCCCGTGTCGAGTTAGGCCAAAGAAAAGGAAGAAAGGAAGGAGAACTCATGTCGATCATCAATAAGCCACCGGAGATGGTGAAGCGCGAGTACGAGTTGCAGGAGCCAATCGCTGTAGCCGCCGAGAAGTACGCGGCGTTCATTCAGAGCACGCCGGATCACGTCGTCAACTCCGCGCTCAAGATGGTGCTCTGGAGGGATGCAGACTTCCGCCGCTGGCGGAAGCAACAGCAAACGCCCGCTGAGAAAAAGGACGGACACGCTACTACAAAGGCGGCGCGGGCGTGATTCAGAGAATCCTTCATGCGAGGCACTTCCTTGCGGGCATCCTCGCGGCGGCCACCGGAATGGTGCTTTATTTTCGAGTGCCATTCCCGGACGCCAATCTCTTTGTTCACGTAATGGCCATTCGGACGGCCTCCGCGTATCTCTTTTTCAAGTACTCCTACATCGTCCTCTTATACACCACACCCTACATCGTCTATTCGATGCTGCTTTCCGGGGTCTACATTTTCGCGCTCAAGGCCACTCGCAAAATCCGTGCAGGCAAACTGCCCATGTACCCGGACCCGGAACGAAGAACAGAACTATCGCTCGTCCTCGGTGAGCTGCATCATCCGAGGAAACAAGTCCCATCGGAAACGCCGCACTGGCTGATCATTCCAGAACGCGGACTCTTTACGGGTATCGTCATCGTAGGCGCAGTCGGATCCGGGAAAACGGCGGCGTGTATGTATCCCTTCGCCGAACAGATTCTAGCGTACAAGGCGACTGATAAAGACAGACGCATCGGCGGACTCATTTTGGAAGTGAAAGGCGATTTTTGTGAGAAGGTTCACGAAATCCTCAAGCGGCATGACCGCGATGAGGACTACATCGAAATCAGCTTGACGTCGCAATACCGATACAACCCTCTCCACAATGACCTCGACGCCTACGCGCTCGCGTACAACATCGCTTCGCTACTCAATAATCTCTTCGGGCGAGGGAAGGAACCATTCTGGCAGCAGGCGTACACCAACCTCGTCAAGTTCATCATCCTGCTCCACAAAGTCGCTTTCGATTACGTAACGCTCTTTGATGTCTATGAATGCGCCATCAATCCCGACTTGCTCGAAAGCAGAATAAAGGAAGCCGAACGTCGCCTGATCGAAGCCGATTCCGCGTTGCTCTGGGAAGAAGAATATCTGAAGTACCCGAAAGACCTCGAACCATTCCACTTCAGGCTCGACACAGAATCCAACCGCTACCGAGCACCGCTCACGCCAGGTCTCGCCGCCGTGCTTAAAGCGAAGGCCGTCCAATGGGAGGCGGAGAATGCCTCACGTAAGAATCCCGCGCCTGCGCAAAAGAAGGCGCAGCTCGAAGCCGTTCAAAGGTGGTTTTATCACGACTGGCGAAGAATTGAGCCCAAGCTGCGAACTTCGATTGTTGAGGGTATTTCGGTATTCCTTTCACTCTTTGACGACAACCCCGATGTGAAGCGCACATTTTGTCCGCCCGCCGAGTGTTACGACCCTCACGCCAACGCCGACTTCCAATTCGGCAAACCGCTGCCTTCGTTCTCTTGGCTAGTCGAAAGTGGTGCCGTATGTGGGCTTAATTTTCCTATCGGCATGAATCCAGGTCTGGCGAAAGCCATCGGGGTGATGATGAAACTCGACTTCGAGCGTGCCGTGCTCAACCGTGTACCGGTGATGGAGAAGAATCCAGAGAGCTACTTCCGACAGGTTCTCTTTCTCTGCGACGAGTACCAGCATTTCGCCACAGTCGGAGAGAGTGAGCCGACAGGTGATGAAAAATTCTTCAGCCTTTCGCGTCAGCCAAAATGTATTCCGATCGTCGCCACCCAGAGCATCAGTTCTCTAAAGTCCGCGTTGCCGGGAGAATCATGGCGGACTTTGCTGCAAACCTTTCGAACGAAAATCTTCTTGTCGCTTTCCGATGACTTTTCCGCGCGAACCGCAAGTGAGCTTTGCGGACGCGAGGACCGACTGAAGGCCAGTTACAACCTTTCGGAAAGCGGGCACGATGCCCAAGTGAGCTTGCTCACCGGCAAAGCTATGTCTCACAGAGCGAACATCACCGCCTCGAAAAGTTACAGCCCTCACCACGATCTTCGCTTCGACGTGAAGGACTTTATGGAGCTGCGTAACGCGCAGTCCGTAACCATTGCCTACGACGGCACGAACCCGATGCCGCCGACATTTTGCTACCTCAAGCCCTACTACAACGATGTGAACAAATCGTACTTTCGCCAGCTTGCGGACGGAGAACTCTAATGAATGGATTTGAAACCATCATCCCGTTTCTCAAGCCCATCGAACACCTGCTCCTCGACCCTTCGATCAGCGAAGTCATGGTCAACAGCCCCGACCACATCTTTATTGAGAAAGACGGATTCGTCGAGCAGATGAAGGATATTCATCTGGGCGAGAAATCCCTGATGGTTGCCGTTAAAAACATTGCGCGGCGACTAGGCGACGACATTTCGGAATCAAAACCTATCCTCGATTCACGGCTCCCGGACGGGAGCCGTGTTGCGGCGGTCATTCCACCGTGCAGCGTGAATGGCATCACTCTAACAATCCGCAAATTCAACACCCGGCACTTCGGCATCGAAGACCTCGTACAAGCCGGGACAATGGAACGATGGCTCGCCAATCAACTGGAAACCTACGTCCTGGCTCGAAAAAACATTCTGATCGCTGGGTCTACCGGTTCAGGGAAAACTTCATTGCTCAATGTCCTCGGAAAATTCATTCCCGCCGATGAACGAATTCTCCTCATTGAAGACACGTCTGAAATTCACATGGGCCAGGACAACCTTGTCCGCTTCGAGGCGCGGCAGCCACAAAACGGCTTGCCCGCCATCACCATCCGAGATCTTCTGAAAGCATCGCTTCGCCACCGGCCAGATCGTTTAATCCTTGGTGAAATTCGTGGCGGTGAAGCTTTCGATCTCTTGCAGCTTCTCAACACGGGACATTCCGGGAGTCTTTCCACTGTTCATGCAACTTCCGCGAAACAGGGCCTTGCACGGTTTACAAGCTGTGTTTTGCAGAGCGGCGTGGACCTGCCTTATCGCGCCATCAAAACCAACGTAGGTGATTCCGTCAATGTCGTCGTGCATCTCGAACGTCGCCCCGGCCGGCGCTTTGTCTCCGAAGTCGTGGAAATCCACGGCTACGATCCCGACAGAGATGAGTACAACTACGGTTTCATTTTCGATTGTCACAAGGAGCTTGTATGAACGTCGCTGAAAAAAGTGAACAGCTTATCCCTTCCGCTTCGGAATACATTCTTGACAATTTCGATGCAGCCGACCGGATCGCGATTCTCGTCCTGAACCGTGATTTCGGCGAAACCATCCAGCGCATCACCAGCGCACAAAAAGCCGCAAGCCCCGAGTTTCAGGCATGGCTCCGCTACAAGAATGCGAACGGCTCGGACATTTATGTAGGTATGAACCCTCTCAAGAAAGATGCCTCGACGCGAACCAAGGACGACATTGATTCCATCAAGCACGTTTACATTGACTTGGATCACGGCGGCCCTGAAGCCCTAGAAGCAATCGAGAATTCCAGCCTCGTTCCGAAGCCCAACTACGTCGTGAATAGTTCGCCAGAAAAACATCAAATCGTCTGGAAAGTCGAAGGCATGAATCTCGAAGATGCAGAAGCCCTCTTGCAGGCGATGACGCGGGAGTTCGGTGGCGATCCCGCAGCTACGGACGCGACTCGCGTTTTGCGAGTTCCGGGTTTCGCCAACAAGAAGTACGAAACGGATTTCTATGTCGTGGCCCGCAAAGAATCGACGGAAACGTACCATCTTCGCGACTTCAAACTACAAATCGATTCGCAGGACTCGCCTCGCTACAACTACAACAACCGCGCCAAACGCGAGTCCTCGCCCCGGAACGATATAAGCCAGTCCGAACACGACTGGGCTTTTGCCAAGCGCGCCCTCGCCCGCGGCGACGACCCAGAAGCGGTGATCCAACGTATTGCTGACTACCGTTCGAAAGACAAAGCCGATCCGATCTATTACGCACGCCACACCGTCATGAAGGCTCAAGCTGAACTTGCGTCACAAAGCGCAAACGAAAGGCCCGAAGAAGGTGACAGAACACAAACAAAGGAAATCGGATTTGACCACTGACGGTCCTCTACATTCTTCACGGATAGACTCAAACTCCGCCGTCGCTCGAGCTGTCTCCATGACAAAGCTCTTGACGACGGTAGAGGTGGCGGAGATGACCGGACTCTCACCAGAGACCCTGGCGCAATGGCGCTGGCTGAAGAAGGAAATTCCATTTGTCCGGCTGGGTAAGAAATGTGTTCGTTACCGGCAGAGCGACATTGACGCGTGGCTGGAGAAGAGGCTAGTGTCGGTTACCTCGGGGGAAAACCCTGAAAGGAGGTAGTTTTGGCAGTCTTTAAACGAGGTAGACACTTCTACTATGACTTTGAATTCGGCGGTCGCCGCTTTCGTAAGTCAACACAACTAACCAACCAACGCGCAGCTGAAAAGGTGGAGTCGGTCCTGAAAACAGAACTGATCCAAGGCACACACGGGCTGCGACCACGTGAACAACCACCCTTATTTGAGGAATACGTCGAAATCTTCCTCCAACGAATCGAGCAGCCGCTCGCTCAAAACACAATCGACCTGCATAACAACAGCCTCAAATTCTTGCGAAAACAGTTCAAGGGAACATTCTTGGACCAAATTACTAAAAGCATGATTGAGGACTACAAGACCAGTCGAGCCAGAGACCTGAAGAAGGGAAGCGAGACCAAGACCGTCTCGCCAGCCACAGTGAATCGCGAGCTTGGCACACTAAAGAAGATTCTCAATATGGCCGTAGACGATGGACTACTCTGGAAAACCCCCGCAAGAAAAGTGCAACCCTTTCCAGAGGAAATCCCGGATGTTCACATCTTGACGTTTGAAGAGGAGCTCAAGTATTTGGCACTTGCCTCCGAGCCCCTCAAGAGCGTCGCCATCATCATGCTTGGGCAGGGAATGCGGCCGGATGAAGTCTTCCGCATGACCTATTCGAACACCGATTTCATCAACCGCACAATCTTCATCGTGCGCGGAAAGACCAAGAACGCCAGACGTACTCTGTCTATGAGCACGGAAGTCTTCGAGATGCTCAAGAAGCGCAGACAGAGCCACAAAAATGACTATTGGGTTTTTCCCAGTTCGAGGAAACCCGGTGTGCATCTCGGGTCTGTGCGCAAAGCGCATGACCGTGTTTGCGACAAGATTGGTTTAAGAGGCGCAATTGATCTATACAACCTGCGTCACACTTTTGCCACCCGGTCCATTCTGTCCGGGACGGATGTGACCATCCTGCAGAGAATCCTAGGGCACTCGGAGATCGGAATGACCATGCGGTATGTGAAGATCGCCGAGCACTACAAAGTAGAAGCGGTTGAAAAGATGGAGAAGTATCGTGCGGTGAAGATGCAAGAAGCTGAGGCGAATTTGGGAATGTTGCAGTAAGTCCCCCCAATTTCCCCCCAATTGAGGGGAAGGATTTTTTAGAGATGCCTGCAAGTCGCAGAAAAGATTGGTCGGGGCGCCGAGATTTGAACTCGGGACCTCCTGCGCCCAAGGCAGGCGCGCTACCAGGCTGCGCTACGCCCCGACAGTTGCTAGCTATTGATTCTACTGCACTTTTGGATTTTCCAGCCATTGATCTGGCGCTGACGTGCACGAAACTGTGCAAATTAGCGCTCAATTTGACTTACTGTGCACAATCACGAGAGTTCCGCGTAGTTGAAAAACAGGAAGTGTTTTTGACACTGGAATTCTCGGAAGCGGCGCACCTTGCCTGAAAAGCAGGCGCGTCCTTGTGCTTAGGCTTCCAAGAACTCCATCGGTTCCAAGCTGGCGAAAGCTTCGTCGATGGGAGTGAAAGGCGCCGTTTCGGCATTTGGGTGGGCTGGGGCGCAGTCTACCTGCCAAGCAGGCGTGCCGTTGGTTGTGGCCCAACCAAATCGCGACCTGGCG
>Ga0207015_1172_pt1 | contig 16563 bp, 16 predicted proteins | sample Alteio_BWMinCont_53_FD_153486 | JGI IMG/M metagenome (GOLD analysis project Ga0207015, IMG submission 153486) | Enriched cells from forest soil in Barre Woods Harvard Forest LTER site, Petersham, Massachusetts, United States -... | ecosystem: Environmental > Terrestrial > Soil > Temperate forest >...
CAGTCCTTGGGCAGGTTCTCTCCGCCATTCCATCTCAGATCGATGGCATGAATGTCATTCCCCTCGTTGTGGACGACGGCTCGAAGGACGACACAGCGGGTGTTGCACGCCGGAAGGGCGTCCGCGTCATTCAACATATCATCAATCTTGGTGTGGGTGCCGCGACGCGCACGGGACTCCTTGCGGCCAAGGCACTGGACGCCGATGTGGTCGTTACCATTGATGCCGACGGGCAACACGATCCCGCCGAAATCCAGCTTCTCGTTCGATGCCTCATAGACAACCATTTCGACGTTGTGATTGGGAGCCGGCTCCTTCACCCGGAAGGAATGCCGCCGTCGCGGTTCGCCGCCAACCTCCTATTGAATGCCATCACGTTCATCGTTTACGGTAAGGTTGTTTCCGACTCGCAGTCGGGATTCAAGGCGTTTTCAAGATCTTCTCTGGATAAAATGGAATTGAAGTCGGCGGGGTATGAAATCTGCTCCGAAATCATTGGAGAGATCGTAAGGAACGATCTCTCTTACAAATCGTTGCCGGTCAAAGCCGTATATACGACCTACTCGCGGGCCAAAGGGCAGCCTTTCCTCAACGGCGTGAATCTCATTCTGCAGATGTTTGTCAGGATGATGAGACGCGTTTGAACGATGTTTGTTCTCATTTCCCAGATTTTTTCGATATTACTTGGAGGGACCGCAATTTCCAAGTGCTATGTGGATTTCCGCGCCCGGCGTGAATCTCTTCCAATGTTCGTTGTCTGGACGCTGACGTGGACGACCATTATTCTGGTCGCGGTGCGGCCGGACATCGTGCCTATACTTCTTGCCCGCGGCGGTGGCCGCGCGGGCATCGGCACCTTTTTGGGAATGGGCGTTGTATTTCTATTTTTCCTGCTTTATCGCGTGTATGTAAAGTTGGAGTACTTGGAGCAGAAGCTCACGACACTCGTTCAGGACATCGCATTGCGTGAATACTTGAAGAATGGATCGAAGTAGCGAACCCGCTGTTCGAAACGTCAATGTCTGGAGCGTTCGGCTTGGCGAGGTGCGAACAGTTGGCGAATGGTTACCACGGTCTGCAACCGCTTGATAAGGGGGAGCACCCCGCCAACTGCGAGACGTATGTGGTGTTGTGCTTCCCGATATCGCCCAAGACTGAAGCAAGCCTGTCCCATGACGTAGTGAAACCATGCTGGCAGGCGATCATCAATGGCCATTCCCGTCGGAACGAGATAGAGGGTCTTGAATCGATCGAGGTTTCTGATGGTGCGCTCTGGCGAGGACGTGTTACCGGTTCCCAACCAGTAGTAGCCGAGTACGCCATCGATTCGGTGAAATTGCTCCGTGTGTTTCGACAACCGCAACCAGCAATCATAATCTTCCCATCCGACGACGTCGGCCTCCTCCGAATAGCCCTGGATATCGAGCAGAAGGGGGCGGCGGATGACCACACTGGAGTTGGTCAGCGCATTTCCGTTCTCCAGAAGATCGTTGAATACGGGAGATGCGACCGTCCATGTGCGCGCACGCCGGAGCCGAACTCTTCGCCCGGGCGGCCGCATGAGGTAAAGGTCGTGATAGACCACATCCGCTCCCGCTTCGAGCGCCGCGACCGATAACTCGAGCTTGCGAGGCATCCACCAATCGTCGGAGTCTAGAAACGCGACGTACTCACCCTGCGCGTCCGCGATTCCCACATTGCGCGATTTCCCGATTACACCCTTGTTGTGAATCTTCAAGAAGCGTATGCGCCGATTGTTGATACGAGCCACCATGTCCTCGGTGTCATCGCTGGAGTGGTTATCGACAACCACAGCTTCCCAGCGGTCCCACGTCTGGTCCTGCACCGACTGAAGGGCACGCCTCAGGTCTGCCGAGCGGTTGAACGTTGGAATGACGATCGAGACCAACGGCTTCATCTAACGTTGGAGCCCAGATCCTGCCAACATTTAATACTCAACTTTCACGGTCAGGTTGCGGACGTTTAAAAGATGGCGCAGCACATTCAGATGTTGTAATAGTCCGTCTTGTAGCCGGTGAGGTTCGTGAGGGTTTGAAGCCATTCGGCGGTTTCTACCAATCCGCGCTTGAACCCTTCGCGGCCGCCATAGACCGGATTCCAGCCAAAAAGATCCTTTGCCTTGGCGGTGTCAGCCCACAGGCGTTCGACTTCGGAATTTTCGGGACGAAGACGGATATTGTCGGTGATGATCTGGATCTCAGTATTCATGACTTCGGCAATCAGGCGAGCAGTATCACCCACGGAAATCTCGAAATTGCTCCCGAAGTTGACTACTTCACCCAACCCTCGGTTGGAGTTCAATGCAGCGATGAAACCAGCCACAGTATCCTTCACATAGCTGAAGTCTCGCGTGGGGGAGACCGCGCCCAGCTTGATCTGCCGTTGGCCGCTGGCGATTTGCGTGATGATGGTTGGGATCACGGCGCGAGCCGATTGGCGAGGACCATAGGTGTTGAATGGTCTCACAACCACTACCGGAAGGCCGAAGGACGCAAAGAACGAATAGGCTAATTGATCCGCTGCGATCTTGGTCGCCGAATACGGAGACTGACCTTTCAGGGGATGCATTTCGGTGATGGGCACAAACTGGGCCGTGCCGTAGACCTCGCTTGTTGACGTGTGGATCACTCGCCGCACACCGAGCTGGCGTGCCGCCTGCAACACATTGAGCGTGCCTTTTACATTCGTGTCCACATAGGTGTCGGGCGAGTGGTAGGAATACGGAATGCCGATAAGCGCCGCCAGGTGCAGTACAGCATCACAACCCTTCATCGCTTCGTGCACGCCGTGTGGATCACGGATGTCTCCAGCAAAGACGTCCAGGTCATCGCGAATATCCCGGGGTGCGTGATCCAGCCAACCCCAGGAGTTGAAGGAATTGTAGAAGACGAAGGCGCGGACGCTGTGACCTTGGCGGGCCAGGGTTTCGGTGAGGTGAGAACCGATGAAGCCATCGGCTCCGGTGATGAGAATTTTCATCTTGGATTGGTTGAACACAATTGAAAGTTACAAGGGCGCATCCGCAAGTCTTTCCTGTTCCAGAGGCACTTGAGCCGCGAGCATCGCGTTCAAAATACCACCTGGCTTCGCACTCAGTTCCCAAAACGAGCCCTCTTCGACCACACAACCCTGCCGCAACACGTAGATTTGGTCGGCCTTCGCAATGGTCGACAGCCTGTGAGCAATGATCAGGATTGTCGTGTCATGAGCCACCTGCTCGATTGACTGCTGAATGAGCCGCTCGGATTCCGAATCCAGGGAGCTGGTTGCTTCGTCCAGAATCAACAGCTCCGGCTTGCGCAACAGCGCTCGGGCAAGCGCGATCCGCTGTCGCTGTCCGCCCGACAGTCGAACTCCACGATCACCGACTATAGTATTGATACCCTCCGGCATTTCTTTTACAAAATCTTCGGCGTTCGCCAGACGCAAGGCTTCCCACAAGTCGCTCTCTTTTGCATCTGCAAATGACCAGAGAAGGTTGTCGCGGATCGAAGAATGAAAAAGAAGCGGGTCCTGCGGCACATACCCAATCCGGTTTCGAAAGCTGTTCTGCTTCCAGTCGCTTAGCGGGATTCCATCGATCAGCACGCGCCCGTGGTCTGGTATTTGCAGACCCAGCACAAGATCGCTTACCGTGGACTTGCCTGATCCGGACTCCCCCACGAGGGCGGTCATTTGACCTTTCCGAATACTTAGATTGAGATTGCTCAGGGTCTGTACACGGCCCGGGTAGGTGAAGTCCACATCATTTAAATCAATACCAATTCCAAGTCGGCTGAAAACACGGGTCCCTTCGATTTCTTCCAACTCCGTGGCCCTTTTCCGAAGATCAACCAACTGCTCATAACTCGGCAGAAAATTGACCACATTGATATTGCCTTGAAGTAGCGACCCAAGAATTGGCATGGAAGCCAGCAGGCTCCACATTACCGCCGCAAGCTCAGAAATGCTGACCTGCCGTCGCAGAGCAAATCCCATCGCAATGACTGCTCCCAGCATGGCAAGGGGACGAAACAGTTTTTGTACCGTTGCTCCGAGTGATTGCGACCGCAATGAATAATAAACATGTTGATCGAACGCATCCAGATAGCGGCGTCGGACCTGATCCTGACGCCCGAACCCCACAATAAGGCGTGCCGCTCCCAACACTTCGTTCAAGACGCCCATCAAGTCATTGGCTGTTTCGGTCTCGCGTTTCCCAAGACGATAACTAATGCGATTTAAGAGCATGAATGGCAACCCCAGAAGCACCACAAGTATCATGGCGGTAAGGGTTACCCGTGCATTCAACCAAAGCGGCACAGCCAGATAAATAGACAACTGGATTATCTGGGCAAGCAGTGTCGCCATAGTCTCAAGAGCATTTCCAATAGTGATGAGTTCCCTGTTAAGCGTGTTGAGCAGTTGGGCGTGGGCTGAGCCACTGAAAAACGCCCACCGTGCTTTGAAAAATGCATGGAGTGCATCACCAAACAGCCCGCGCACGACATCGTACTTGATGCGCAGGATTGCATAACGAATTGCAGCCTCCAATACTCCCTGGAGAAGATTTAGCGCGACAAACAGACATCCGAACAACCAGAAATTGGACGACCAGCCCATTGGAGCGAAGACACTGATGACAAACTGTGTAATGCGATTGGGCTTTGCCAAAGATGGATCGAGAAGGAAATCTGCCATTGGCACAACCGCCAAAATCGACATAGCGGCTGCCCAGCCTTCGCCGACGAGGAGCATGAACAGCAGCCCGAAGTGCCGGGGATAGCGGGTCAGAAATTCGCCGAATATTGCTCCGATGCTTGGCCGTTTACTCACCCTCGCAGTATCCATTACGGATGTTCTTGAGGCGACAAAAACTCAAACCAGGTCTTTGTTGCGGTGGCAATCGAAGCCGAATCCCAGAGCGGTGCATTGCGCCAATAGTCGATGTTGGCCACGATATTGGCCACTCCCTCTTCAAAGCTCACTTTCGGGCGCCAATCCAGTTCCGTGGTGATCCGGGTAACGTCGGCCCAGGTACAATCCGGTTCGCCCGGACGTTTAGGAATATGGGTCGTTTCTCCCCCAAGCAACTCGACCAGGCGATTTACCGATTGTGGATTTCCGGCGCCCAGGTTGTAGATTCGACCAGTCTGAGACGTTGTCGCTGCAGCAAAGAATGCACGGGCAACGTCGGTAACATAGAGGAAGTCCCGCGATTGTGTCCCATCGCCCACTACGGTGTACGGCTTGCCGGCAAGTTTCTGCCGAAGAAACACGCCAAACACGGCGCCGTAGGCACCCGAAGTGCGCGAGCGCGTGCCGTATGCGTTGAAGATCCGAATGGAGTTGACGGGCAACTTGTAAACCTGATGCCAGTGAAACACCGCCTGCTCACCTTGATACTTGGATAGCGCGTAGGGATAGCGCGTGTCGATCGGGTGATCTTCTCGTGTCGGAACGGCGGCCAGCCCGTAACAGGAGGACGAGGCGGCATAAACAAACCTTTCCACGCCGGCATGACGGGCGCACTCCAGCATGTGTACCGTGCCCTGCACATTGGCCGACATGTACTCCAGCGGCCGCTCGATGGAGGGAACGATATCGCCGATACCTGCAAAATGAATGACGTATTTTGCTCCACGGAATAAAGAATCGCCGGGCACAAAGCTGCGAATATCCCGACGCTCCAGCACCAGTGGGGCATTCTGGCGATGGGCGATGTTTTCTTCGCGGCCGCCGACGAGGTTATCGATCACGCGGACCTCATAACCCTCTTCGATCAGCAAGTCCACCATGTGGCTGCCGATGAACCCCGCACCACCGGTCACCACGGCAATGGGTCGACCCGTCATTGAGCTTTCAACTCTTTAATACGCCGAACGTTGAAATAGAAGGTGTCTTCCATGCTGTTCGGGAGTTTGCCCGTTTTGAAGGCTGCGCACAAATCCCTTATCGCATCCTCAACAGTGCGCTTTGGCCGAAAACCCAATATCTTGGCAATCTTGTCCGAATTGACATGGTAAGAACGCATGTTGTCGGTTGGAGTAGTGACGATCGGAATGTCGCCTTTTTCTGGAAACAGTTCCTCGACCACGCGCTTTGCCATCAATGCAATCTCCATGATCGACATATTCTGTACACCGGCGTTGAAAGTTTGTCCGGCAATCTTCTCGTCCGGCACTTCAAGTAGCAGCCTGTATAGATCGACCATGTCCTGAACGTGCAGGTTGGGACGTTTCTGTGCACCCCCAAATACGGTGATCTTGTTGTTGTTCACGGCATGGTTGGTAAGAATATTCACGGACAGATCAAGACGCTGGCGTGGTGCATAACCGCAAAGCGTGGCAGGTCGAATCGTGACGCACACGAAGTCTGGTGACTGATGCTTGAACAGCAGTGGCTCACACATGCCCTTGTACTTGTTGTATAGCGTGAGTGGTACGAGCGGGTGCCCTTCGGTTACATCCGGCGAGTCGGACACTCCATATACAGAACTCGATGAACAGTACACAAAACGCTGGACGCCTGCCGCCTTCGCCGCGACCACCATTGGTTCGAATGCGTGAAGATTCACCGACGTAGAAAGATTTTCATCGAGCTCAAAACTTGCATCGTTCGAGATGCAGGCGAGCGAAACCACCGCATTCACGCTTTTCAAGGCCAGCGCAAGTTTGGCGGTATCCCGGATATCCCCCCGGATCACAGTCAAGGCAGGATTATTTTTCGGCAGGAAGGCATCGCCAAAATACATGACGTCATATACCGTAACCCGGTGGCCCGCATCGAGAAGTTGCGGAACAAGCAGACTCCCTACATAGCCCGCGCCCCCGGTGACAAGAACGTTCTTGAATTTCATTGTTTCTGAGGTATCAAGCGGAAACTCTTGTCGCAATCTTGTAGCCGGCCGCCTTTGCGTCTCGATAAAACATACGGAGGTTGGCTTCTTTCAGGGCATGAACGATGTTGGCACTAATGTTCTTTTCCAAGTTACCGCCGCCGGCGGAGAATACAAATACCGCATCGTTTGAATTTGCCTTGCTCGTGCGCAACCATGCTCCAAAAACAGTGTCCCACACTTCGTCATTATACAGCGTATAGTTGTTCGCAGCGATACTTCAACGTCAAAATCATTTGTCTGGTAAGTGAATACAGGTAAGTTCGTGCGAAATGCAGTGGGTTATTTGATCCGTTTCATGTCGAGTCCGGCAGGAGTTTTGCTCTTGACCTCGCAAGTATCTTCATCGGGCGTGATCGCCGACGCCGAACCGATGATTCGATCCGGATTGACGACTATGAACTGCCAATCTGTGTCAAATTTGCATTCTTTCCCGTTCTGCAGTTTGGCAACGAAATAACCGCTGCCCTTGTAGGTGTTCACTTCCTCCTGGTTCTGCAGCGTCACTTCATACTTCAAATAACGCGGATTGGATCCTTCGGAAAGTTGCACTTTGATGGTTGATCCCGTGAGCTGCAAATTGAACCGTGTTCCGGTGTCGAGTCCCCATTCGCCAGTGGCATTGTACTTGGGAATTGCGGGAGCTTGCTGGAATAGTAGAAGAAGAAGGAATGCTGCAGCAGTTTTCATAGTGCCTTAGATTTTAACATAGTGGTTTTTGATACGGAATGGGGCCCGGGACGGCAATGGGCGCGCTTCGGGAAGGCGAATATCCAGACACATCCTTTGTCATCTAAGTTTCTGCACCAAAATTGATGATCAGCCCGAATCCTCCAGGCAAAACCGGATCAACGCATCTATTTCTCTGTCGATAACCCCGCTGCCGTTGACACTGAACCCTGTGCCGATCAGTTTCTTCATTCCATAATCGAGTATTTCGGAGCTCTCGGTCTGCGGATCTTCCTTGCGCAGGATCTCGGGCCGATTTCCTGTCACAACGTGAATGCGCGCGGCAACATGCTGGGTCATCTCCAGAATCGTTGGGGCCCACGCGCCGCCCACATTGAACAGCCCGTCACCCAACTTTTCAACTGGAAGGCGGAGCAGATGTCCGATCGCCCGGCAGGCATCCGTCAACGCGATGAAGTCACGCCGCTGCGTCCCGGAAGTTTGCAGAACCATTCGCCCGGTCGTCACAGCCTGTCGGCAGAGATCATTGACCAGCAACATCCAACAGTTGGCTTCCTTATGCACCGGTGCCCCGAATGCGTTGGAAAGGCGAATCACAATTCCTTCAATTGCTACTTGCCTATGCGCACGGCGCACCGCGTCTTCTCCGGCACGATGGCTTGTGGCATATGGATGAAGAGATACCGGGCACGTCTCTTCTGTAATGGTTCCGACCAAGGGGTTGCCGTAAACATGTGCCGTGGAAACATAGATGAATCGTTTCACGCCGCTTCCAACGGCCGCCTGCAGCAATCGCGCCGTGGCGAGAGCATTGATCTCCAGCGCCGAAACGGGATCATCGACACAGTCCTGCGCATTCATTCCCGCCAGATGTACGATGACATCGACACCTGCAGAGATTTCCAGGAGTTGAGTCGGCGCGTTCCAACGAGTCGAAACCACGCCGGCTTGCGGAAGCCACGAGGGCGGATTGGCATGGATTCGAGTCCCAAGAAGGATTTCATCCTGCGTCGATTGGGCCAGAAACTGTGCCACGCGCCCGCCCAAATAGCCAAATCCTCCCGTCACCAGGACTTTCATGATTTCCAAGAATAGGGAATCTGTGGATTATCACACGGCAGAACTTCGCAGTCGGCGGGGTCATGCGGGAGGTCGGGGCAGTTTGCTATCAGCGCTGTCGTCTTGCTGGTGGCAATAAAACCGTACCAAAGTCCGGGCGGAACCCGGACCCGCACATAGGCGTCGGGGCGGCCCAGTTCCACAATCTGCAAATTGCCATGAGTGGGTGAGGGGGCCCGATTATCGTAGATCACCAGACGAATGCGGCCGACCGGCACAGCAAAAAACTGTGTCTGGGCGCGGTGACGTTTCCATGCCTTGATTGCGCCCGGAAGCACTTCGGAGAAATAGCATTCGCCAAAACGGACAAACTCCGGCGCGTCACAGCGCAGCATTTGCAACACGCTGCCACGTTCATCTTTGAACTGCTTGAGCGGGCCGATCAAGACACCGTCGATCATTGGAGCTCGGAGAAATAGTCTTTCAATTGGCGTCGAGTGACCGAACTGGCATCGGCGCCATTGAATACCGCCTTGTACCAGTCCGCAGTCATGGCCAGTGTATGGTCCACATTCCAACGTGGTCGCCAATCCAGCAGTTGATACGCCTTGTCGCAGTTGAGCTGTAGAAGTTGTGCCTCGTGCTTTCTACCTTCGTCGACCGAGACCGAGATGCTGCCGCTCTGAAAACGTGCCACTATGGTTTCCGCGACTTCCATGACAGTCCGCACTTCGGTCGATGGCGGTCCAAAGTTCCACGAACCTGAAAAAGAATCCGGTGAAGCATGCAATCGAGTTGCCAGCAACAAATAGCCGGAGAGCGGCTCCAACACGTGCTGCCATGGCCTGGTGGAGGCCGGGTTTCTGAGAACAATCGGCTGGTTATCCCGGATGGCACGGATGCAATCCGGGACAATGCGATCCTCCGCCCAGTCCCCTCCACCGATCACGTTGCCGGCCCGGGCCGTGGCTGCTCCAAACTCCCGCCGATTCGCAAAAAATGAACGCGAATACGACGCGAATACGATCTCTGCGGCCGCCTTGGATCCGCTGTAGGGGTCGTGTCCGCCAAGACGATCGTTTTCGCGGTAACCCCAAACCCATTCCGCATTCTCATAGCACTTGTCGGACGTGACATAGACCAGCGATTGGACAGAACCACAGTGCCGAATGGCCTCGAGCACGTTCAAAGAACCACCGACATTGGTATCAAAGGTCGTTTTGGGATCGACATAGGATCGCCGAACCAAAGATTGAGCTGCCAAATGAAACACAAACTCGGGCCGGAACTCCGCCATCGTCGAAGCGAGTCTGGCCGCATCGCATACATCGCCTTCGACATGATGGATCAACCGATCCAGCCCCAATGCCGCGAAGTGACTTTCGCTCTTTTCGGGCGGCAGTGCATAGCCCATGACGTCGGCTCCGATTTCCTTCAACAGGAAGGCCAGCCATGAGCCCTTGAACCCGGTGTGTCCAGTAATCAATACGCGCCTGCCAACGAAATTGGAAAGGAACCCTGTGGCTACCATCGCACCCAAGGAGCCTTTCCTGCCGTATAGAGCGAATTGAGGATCTGGTATTCCCGCGTTGTATCCATCGGTTGCCAGAAACCGTCGTGTTCATGGACCATCAGGTTCCCTTCGGCAACGAGCTGCTGCATCGGCGCCGTCTCGAAAACAAGCTCCTCCTGATCCGGCAAATAGTTGAATATTTTCGGATTGGCCACAAAATAGCCACCGGAAATCAATCCGTCAGTTGTCTGGGGTTTCTCGTTGAACGCCACGGCCCGGCCGTTCTTTACATCCAGCTCACCGAAGCGGCCAGGCGGCCGCACGCCGGTCAGCGTCAGGGTCTTTCCGTGCCCGCGATGAAAAGCCACCAGACGATTGAGATCGATGTCCCCAACGCCATCGCCATAGGTCAGCATGAAATCCTCATCCGCCACATATTTCCGAATCCGCGCAATGCGCGCGCCGGTCATCGCCTTCAGACCGGTATCGACTAGCGTCACACGCCAATCGGATTCGTCGTGATCCGTGTGGTATTGCACTGTGCCTGCGCGGCCGAGCGTAATCGTGAAGTCCTTGGTGTGCGCCTCATAGTTGATGAAGAAGTCCTTGATCGCCTGGCCTTTGTAACCGAGGCATAAGACGAACTCCTTGTGGCCATAGCTGGCGTAATACTTCATGATGTGCCACAGGATCGGCTTCGTTCCAATGGGAATCATCGGCTTGGGAATATCGTCCGCCACATCGCGAATGCGTGTACCAAATCCGCCACAAAGAATGACTACCTTCATAAAGCCCCGTGAAAACCGGCAACGAACGCGAGGATATCGTCCAGTTCGAACGCCACACGATCGATCGTCCCCGGAATTCCTGCCCGGTTTTTCTTTCTGATGAAAACACCAAGTCTAGTTGCCATTAATTTAGCCATCGCTCTGTCAAGAAACGGAAACGATTTGACGAATTTTAAAACTCGGGTTGCTCGCAATTGAGCGCGAGTCTGGTTCATCAATCCCGTGTGCCTGCCGTCAAGAATACAGGCAATCGTTTCCAGAATTGCGATGTTGGCCTCTGCCTTTGTTGCAGACGAGTGATTCACGAGTCTGTCGACCTGCCGGTTCACGAACTCGATGCGCTCCGGTTCGAATTCCGGACTGGACCACCACCTTGCAAAGTCGAGATGACGGGATCCATCGATCGTGCTATCGATCGGATCGCATTCAAAGGATCGAATCCAATAGACGTCGTCGATGGACGCCAACCGGCCGAGCGTATACGTTCCGATCGCGTGCTCGTACTCGACAGCTTCGAGACACGACGTCATCCGGAGACCCTCCCAGATTCCCATGAATGCGGAGGACCGAAAAACCGAATAAGACGTCGCCGATCGATAATTGTCGATCCCGGACCGAATCCGTCGTATCGGGTCCGCATCGGCCACGCGATATCTCCAGAGACTGGCACCATAGGGAAAGAAATTCGCGCGCTGTGTCCGGCCGTCGAAGTCCAGAGCCATAGCCTGTCCGATACACGCGATATTGTCCGTATTTTCGTCCAGGTATTCCATCGCGCGGCATAAACCCGCCTTTAAGAAAAAATCATCGTCAGCCAGGCACATCGCATATGGCGTCCGGATATGCCGGCATGCTTCCCTGAGCCTGTTGGCATAAGTATCGACGAGGCTGATGTAGGTCACGTTGGGAAGGTCGCAATTCAAAGCTGAAAGCTGCGAGTTCATTGAGACGGGGGAACCATCGACAACAATAACAGTCGCCGGACTGAATGCCCAATTCACGATTTGACGCAACAGGTAATCCTGCCGGCAATAGGAAGGGATGACAATCGTCAACTGCGATAACTTCGCCGGGTCTTCAAACGCCGCAGCCCGCTTCTCTGTCAAAAATCCCCGGGCCCATTCGATCAGTTTATTCAAGTGAAGCCACGGATTTATTGGATACGCGTTTCAGAAATCCATCGGGGGCTACGGTGATCAACAGCCGGTGCTCGATGGACTTGTCGATCTCGAATTCCAGCGGTGAACCCCCGGCTGCCAGGCGGCCCTCCACACGGATACAGCGGAGATATTCATGGACGGCCGTTTTCGGGTTGTTACCCTTGTCCCACGGACGGTTGGGATAGGAATGCAAAGGCAGGTCTTCAATCACCGTATCAAAGACAACACAGTAGCTTCCCGTGCTGGTGAGCGGGGCGTAGGCTTCAAGTTCGGCCAGAACATGATCGTGCGTGTGATTCGAATCGAGGCAGACTAGAATGCGATCGTGGCCTTTGGCAATTTCGTGCACCTGCGCTATGACTTCCGGCGCAATGGAAGAACCCTGAATCATGTCGATTCGATTCGCCATCGGATGCGCCTCGATTGCCGCACGATTGTGAGCGCGAATATCAATATCGACGCCCAGCACACGGCGACGCGGCGCTCGCGGATCAAGCGTCTCGCCGGTTTCAACCGCATCGCAGTAATCCAGCAGGGCCAGCATGGATGCATTCATGACGAGCGATCCGCCGTGAGCGATACCCGTCTCCACGATCAGGCCAGGCTTCACCTGCCAGATCAATTCCTGCATGGCAACGATGTCCTGCGGATACTGGATGATCGGCCGCCCCAAGCTGGAGAAGTTATAAGAATAACTGGCCGCAATCGACTGCCGCATGAAGTCCTTCGCTGAAGAATTCAGCTCGCGATTCTCGCCATTTGCCTTGATTCGCGCCGCGAGCTCAGCTTGAAAGTTCACTATTTCCGATCCCTAAATAATCAAAACGGTTTTCAGACATGGCCACAATTTCATCAAAGTAGTGCGGGTTGGTGATGAACACGGTGGTGCCCGGCACAAGCCTGTCCAGGGCTTCCGCCGGCGACAACACCAACACGCCCGAACCCGGCAAATATCGACTTTGTTTTTCCGGATTGATGTCGACGGCATAATCCAACGGACGCCCGAAGCGAGCCATATAGTGGGCCAACATTGTTCCCCGTCCTCCCGCTCCCCACACGATGGCCTTCTCCTTGCCCGCACGACAAGCCAGCGCGCTCAACTCTGAAACAAACTGCTGCGTACCGGGAAAGTCCCAGAGGTTTTCCCGATCCGTCACGAGAGGCGGATGAAAGGATCCCAGTCGTGCAATGACATACATATACTGTCGGCCGAAAAGATAACCGCTGTCGAGGACTTCGCCAAACATCCGTCGCAGGTCGTCCACGCGATAGTAATAGACATACTCGTAGAAAATGTTGAGCCAGGCATGCCGCCCAGTCAAAAAGTCGAAGTTCGGAGTTTCGATATAGATCAGGCCCTCGCCGGAGGATTCGACTGCCAGTTGGCGGAGGAGATCAAAAGGATGTTCGAAGTATTCGAAAACCTGGCGAAGAACGATCAACTCCGCTCCAGAATGAAGTCCCGGGCCAAAGCTGACGGGCAGGATGTCCGCGTCAGTCCCTGTGTATGCCGGATCAATCCCCGTCACCGTGTGTCCGCGTCGGCGGAGGATATTCAGGAAAGAACCCTGGCCGCAGCCGACCTCAAGGATCTTCCGGTTCAGATAGGGTTCCAGAAGATCGGCGGCACTGTTCAAGTGCCGGATAAATGATGGAGAGAGAGCCTGCTCGTTCTGATAGGCCGGATCGTAGGTGAGCAAACCCGCATCGTAGGCGTTGTTGGACACAAGACCCGTGGTCAGATCCTGCACAAGGTTTAGATTACCCAGTGTACAGCCCAGAGCCTCGGCACGGTTCGCATACGTTCGATTCTGCAACACGGGTACGCCATCGATTCGTATCAATTCGCGCAGTCCTCTTGTCATTTATCGATGAAAGACCGTACAACGCCGATGACCCGGTCCATTTCGGAATCGCTCAGGTCATGATACGTCGGCAAATTTACCGCACGTTTGTACAGGCTATAACTGACAACGTTGCCGGGCTCGCTCTGAAACATCGGAAGGGCGCTCAAAGGCCAGAAGAAAACTCTCCCGTCGATACGATTGGCCATGAACTCCGCCAGTAACGCATCGCGGTCAAAAGCCACGCCTTCATTGACGACGATGGTGGGCATCCAAAAGCCGTTTCCGGTACCCGCCGGTTCCGGATTCATGTGCAACGGCAAATCACGAAAGTGCTCCGAGTAGTACTCAAACACGCGCCGTTTACCCGCGATGAGATCATGGATGCGTTCGATTTGAGCACAACCAAGCGCTGCCTGAATATTGGACATTTTGTACTTGAAACCGACAACATCCGGCCAGAACTGTTTGACTTGTCCGCGCGCGCGGCCGTGGTTGCTGAGGGTCAGCACCTTTGCGTAGAGTGCGTCGTCCTGCGTTACAAACATTCCGCCTTCGCCCGTGGTGACGGTCTTGCTGCCATGGAACGAAAATGCGCCCCACGCTCCCATAGTCCCTGCCGCCTTGCCATGCCAGCTTGACCCTAATGCTTCCGCCGCATCTTCGATGACGGGAATGCCATGCTGCGCGCCGATTGCGAGCAGCGCATCAATGTCGCAGAGATTCCCATACAGGTGAACCGCCAAAATCGCCCTGGTGCGCGGCGTAATTGCAGCAGCGGCCCTGGCTGGATCGAGACACCACGTATCGGGAAGGACATCCACGAAAACAGGCTTGGCCCCGAGGTAAGTAATCGGGGCAGCCGATGCGATCCAGTTGGTGTCTCCGATGATGACTTCGTCGCCTGGACCAATGCCGAGAGCTGAAAGTCCCATGTGCATGGCGCCGGTGCAGCTCGACGTGGCAATGGCGTGACGCACGCCGAGATGCCGGCGGAAGAGTCCTTCGAAACGCTCGATGTATTCGTAGCAACGTTCCCCCCAGCCATGGGTTATGGCATCGGTGACGTAACGGATCTCCAGCTCGCCAATCGAGGGTTTAGTGTAGTGAATACGGGACAGGTTCTCTCTCCAAAATTCTAAACGTTGGAACGGCCACTGCAAACTTTCCACCCCACTCCCGGACACAGTCCTGTTGCGACATCACTTCGTTTGCAATATTCCACGGAAGGATCAATACGACATCCGGCCTCCGTTCGCTTAAGACCGCCGGGGCCAGGATGGGGATGTGCGAGCCGGGCAGGAATTTCCCTTGTTTCGACGGGGCAGCGTCGCATACGTACGGCAGCAGATCGCGTTTGATGCCGGCATAGTTGAGTAACGTATTGCCCTTGGCAGCAGCGCCATAGGCGGCTATGGATCTCGAGGCGCGCTTCTGCTCCATAAGAAACATCAGCAGGTCATCTTTTACACGATCGGCTCGCTGTTGAAAGTCGAGATAGGTTCCGATGCGGAGCAATCCTTGTTTCTCTTCATCATTTAACAGTGCGGCAACAGCCGGGAACGCCGCTCGCGGGTCTTCCGCATGACCGCCATAAACCCGCAGGCTACCGCCGTGGGTAGACAGTTCTTCCACATCCCATACGCGGAGGCCCGCCTCCGCGAAAATACGGCAGACCGTGTATAGGGAGAGGTAGGAGAAGTGTTCGTGATACACCGTGTCAAACTGATCGTGCTCGATCAACTGCAGGAGGTGGGGAAATTCCAGAGTGATCGTTCCTCCCTGCTTGAGCGCCAATTTAAGGCCGGCCGTGAAATCGTTGATGTCGGGCACGTGAGCATAGACGTTGTTGCCGATGATTAGGTCCGCCTGCTTTCCGCCGGCGGCAAGCCGCGACGCCAACTCCTTACCGAAAAATTCGCGAACGGTCGGAATGCCGAGGCTTTCTGCGGCGGTGGCCGTGCTGTCTGTCGGTTCGATACCCAGGCAGGGAATATCGGCCGCAACGAAGTTCTTCAGCAGATAGCCATCGTTGGCGGCAATTTCGATAACAAGGCTTTCCTTGCCGAGGCCAAGCTTTGCGGTGATCGCCTGCACAAAGACCGCGCAGTGATCCAACCAACTACTGGAGACAGAAGAAAAATAAGAGTAGTCGGCCTTGAACAGGTCGCCAACTCGAGCAAAGTCTTCGGTCTGGACCAGCCAGCAATGCTCACACACCGACAGCCTCAGTGGATAATACAATTCGGGTGCGCTCAAATCTTGCAGACTGAGGTAGGAGTTGGACGGCGGCGCAAAGCCCAGGTCTAGAAATGTCCGCTCTAACTTTGAGCCGCAGTGGCGACAGTTCATACTCGAATGCCGGCAAAGTCCTGGCCAAGAAATGGCCGGCTATTGTCCCGATCCGATATGTCCGTTATCGGGAATGGCCACTCAATTCCGATCGAAGTATCCTTTGCATGAACTCCTCCTTCCGCGTCAGGCGTATAAGGAGCCGTGTGAAGGTAGAGCATCTCCGAGTTATCAGACAGGGTTTGGAAGCCATGAGCGAAGCCTTCAGGAATGAAAAAACTCTTGTCATTGCCTGCCGACAGGACTTCGCCATGCCATT
>Ga0207015_1173_pt1 | contig 16482 bp, 9 predicted proteins | sample Alteio_BWMinCont_53_FD_153486 | JGI IMG/M metagenome (GOLD analysis project Ga0207015, IMG submission 153486) | Enriched cells from forest soil in Barre Woods Harvard Forest LTER site, Petersham, Massachusetts, United States -... | ecosystem: Environmental > Terrestrial > Soil > Temperate forest >...
CAGGCGAGGAGCGCGACGATGGCCAGCAAAGCAATTACGCCGAACAGAGTAAGTGGATCCTGTGCGGTGATGCCGAAAAGGAGACTGGCCATCAAACGGGTGAGTGTGAGACTGGCGACGACGCCCATGGCGATGCCAACGGCGGAGAGGACGGCACCCTCGCGGAGGACGTTGCATAGGATGTCGCGCCGCTGAGCGCCGAGCGCGAGGCGGATGCCGACTTCGAGACGTCGTTGTGCGACCGAGTAGGAGATGGCGCCGTACAGGCCAAGCGCCGCGACAAGCACCGCGAGCCCGGCAAAGGCGGCGAGGAGGGAAGCCTGGAAGCGCGGCTGAGCGACGGAGGCTGCGCGGTACTCATCGAGGGTCTTGATCGAAAAGAGAGGAATGGATGGATCGATGACGGCGGCCTGGGACTGCACGTAGGAAATGAGGGAATGAGGATCGAGGACGGTACGCGCGACAAACGTCATGCTGCCGAGGCGCGGACATTGCGCGAGAGGTACCCAGAGTTCCGGGGCAGGCTGGGTACGAAGATCCTGCGCCTGAACATTGCGGACGACCGCGATGATGGTGCGCCAGGGCGTTTTGGGATAACCGTTGCCAAGGCCGGGGCGCAGGCGTTTACCGATGGGGTCTTGATTCGGGTAGACGGAGCGAGCCAGGGCTTCATTGATGACGATCACGGGAGGGGCTTGCAGGTCGTCGTGGCGGGTAAAGTCCCGACCGCTGAGGAACGGGATGCCGAGTGTCTGGAAAAGCTGAGGCTCGGCGATGTTCAGGCGAGAGCTAGGCAGATCGGACGCGGGAATTTCGCGCCCTTCCACCTCATAGCTGGTGTCGAAGCCGGTGCGGCCGAGCGGGACCGCGAAAACGGCGCTGGCGGACTGCACGCCGGGAAACTCGTGCAGGCGGTCGACGAGCTGTTGATAGAAGGCTTGCTGCTGCAGACCGGAGTAGGCGTCCGGCAGGTTAGCGCGGAAACTGAGCACGTGGTCCGCACGATAGCCGGGGTCGACGCGGAGCAGGCGGAGCAGAGTTTGCATGAGCAGTCCAGCCCCGACCAGCAAGACAACCGCGGAGGCCATCTGACTGACGACGAGAAAGGCGCGAAGGCGCGAGTGGGCTGCGCCAAAGGACTGGCCGCGAGCACCTTCCTTGACTGACTCGGCGACACGAAGCCGCGAGAGCTGCAGGATGGGAGCAAGTCCAAGGAAGAGCGCGCAAACAAGGGAAGCAACGGAGGCAAAGAGGAGAGCCGTGGAGTCGAGGTGCGCCTGCTGGAGACGCGGGATGCCTGTTGGAGCGAGGCGGAGCAATAAGCGGATGCCCCATTGCGCGAGGATTAGCGCGAACGCGCCGCCCAGAAAGGCGAGACAGAGATGCTCGACGGCGAGTTGCTGGATGAGGCGAGAGCGGCTCGCGCCGAGTGCCGATCGGATGGCGATTTCGCGTTGCCGAGCTGTGGCGCGCGAGAGGACCAAACTGGCGAGATTGGCGCAGGCGATGAGCAAGACGCAACCGACCGCCCCGAGGAGCACGAACAGTGCGGTGCGAACGCCGCCGGCCAGATGAGTGCGCTCCGGCGAGACGAGCACGCCGCGAATGCCTTCGTCGCCGTACTGGCGATTGAGAGCTTCGACGATGGTGCGCATTTGCGCTTCTGCCTGGGAGGCGGAGACGCCGAGCTTCAGGCGAGCAGTGACTTGGAGGTAATGGACGCCGCGCTGGACGAGCATGCTCTTGCCATCGTCGGAGCGGGCATCAAAGGCAACGGTAATCCAAGCGTCGATGGCCTCGGCGTCGAGAGGATAGACGAAGCCGGCCGGCATGACCCCGACAAGCCGGAAAGGCATGTGCTCGAGTTCAATGCTGCGGCCGATGATGGCCGGATCGGACTGGAAGTACTGCTGCCAGGCGCGATGGCTGAGGATGACGGCGTTAGCGCCGCCGGCTGCGCCGGGCTGGTCTTCTTCCGGAGTGAACCAGCGGCCCAGTTCAGGGGGAACTCCGAGGAGCGGGAGGAGATCGGCGCTAGTCATAGCGCCCTGGAGGCGCACCGGAGTGCTGACGCCGGAAAGGGCGAGGCCGCGCGTATCGAAGGCAGCGAGATTCTGGAACACATCATTTTGCTTGCGCCAGTCCAGGAAATCGGGATAGGAAACGCCGCCCACTTCGCCGGTGCGAGCGATGGTGGAGTCCACACGGACGATTCGATCCGGCTCGGGGAAAGCCAGGGGACGGAGGAGGACGGCGTTGACAGCGGAGAAAATACCGGTGTTTGCGCCAATGCCGAGGCCGAGCATTAACACTGCGGTTGCGGTGAACGAGGGACTCTTGCGCAGCATGCGCAGGCCGAAGCGGAAATCCTGGAAGAGATTTTCGATGACGTTGGCGCGGCGAGCGTCGCGGCATTGTTCTTTGCGGAGTTCGAGGCCGCCGATATCGCGGAGCGCAGAGCGGCGGGCTTCTTCCGGGGAGAGGCCGGTGGATAGGTAGTGTTGGGTTTTGTTTTCGAGATGGTCGCGGAGTTCGTCGGCGAGATCTTGTTCGGCGCGATGGCGGCGGAAGAGAGAGCGGAGGCGAAGTGGAATGGTGTACAGCCAGTGTTCGGGGCGCATAGAGCGTCAGGCCTCCTCAAGCTTGATGATTTGCGAGATGGCGGTGGATAGGCGATTCCAGTTGGCGGCTTCGCGATTGAGCTGGCGGCGCCCGAGGCGGGTGAGGGAATAGAACTTGGCGCGGCGATTGTTTTCGCTGGCGCGCCATTCGGCTTTGATCCAGCCTTCCTGCTCGAGTTTGTGAAGAGCGGGGTACAAGGAGCCGTCGCTGACTTGCAGAATTTCGCCGGAAACTTGCTTGAGACGGATGCTGATGGCGAAACCGTTGAGCGGCTCGAGGGCCAGGATTTTGAGGAGCAGGAGGTCGAGGGTGCCTTGCACGAGGTCGGATGGTTTGGACATGAGTGGCGCTCCCTTGGTAACCGAGCGGAGTGTAGCGCGGGTCCGCTCGGTAAGCAAGGGGAAGGTTGGGAGGACTCGGCGCGGAGGGCTGGGCCAGACGGGCACGGCGGTGCCGTGCCCCTACGAGAATAGGAGGCATTGTGGCAAAGTCGGTGTCGCCGAATGGCCGCCGTTCGTGAGAAGATACGGGTCCGTGAGGCACATATGACCACTCGTCAGCCATTTCCAGGTGAATCGCGCCGGGCGTTTCTGCAAATGTCCGCTGGGGCGTCCGCCGCGATGGCCTTGCAGGTGTTTACGGAGCCGATGCTGGCCGCGGCGGCGCAACGGGACAAGAGTTTCCATCCGACGAGTGGGGTGATGATCAATGCGAATGAGAATCCGCTGGGGCCGTGCGCGGCGGCGCGAAAAGCGATCGCGGAAATTGCGCCGCAAGGCGGACGGTATTCGGATTGGCTGACGGACGATCTGGCGAAGCTGGTTGCGCAGGCGGAAGGACTGAACGCGGAGTGGGTGCGCGTGTATCCCGGATCGAGCGGACCTTTGCACTATGCGGTACTAGCGGCGACTTCTCCGGCGAAGAGTTACGTGACGGCGGACCCGGGGTATGAGGCGGGAATGCACGCAGCGAAGGTTGCCGGGGCGCGAGTGGTGAAAGTGCCGTTGACGAAGACCTACGGGCACGACGTGAAGGCGATGGTGGCGGCGGCGCCGGATGCGGGAATGTTTTATGTGTGCACGCCGAACAACCCGACCGGGACGCTGACATCGCACGACGATATCGAATGGCTGGTGGCCAATAAGCCGAAAGGGTCGGTGGTGATGGTGGATGAAGCGTACATCCACTTTTCGAATGCGCGGTCGGCGATCGACCTGGTGAAGGCTGGGCACGACGTAATCGTGCTGCGGACATTTTCGAAGATCTACGGAATGGCGGGGATTCGCTGCGGGTTGACGATCGCGCGGCCGGAATTGCAGATGCAGATGGGAGACCGGTCCGGGTGGAGCGCGATGCCGATCACGGCGGTGGCGGCGGCGACGGCGAGCTTAAAGGACGATCAGGTAGTGGCACAGCGGAAGCAGATCAATACGTCGGTGCGGCAGGCCACGTTTGACTGGCTCGCCAGCCAAGGCTGTTCGTTCGTGCCGTCCGAATCGAACTGCTTTATGCTGGACACGAAGAGGCCGGCAAAAGACGTGATCGCGGCGATGGGCCAGCAGAACGTATACATCGGGCGGATTTGGCCGGTGTGGCCGACGCATGTGCGGATCACGGTGGGGACGCAAGCGGAGATGGCGGAGTTCCAGACGGCGTATCGCAAAGTGATGACGGGCGCGGTGAGCGTAGGATACGCGCCGACGAAAAGGAGAGAGCGTAGCGTTGATGGGCAGATGCGGCCGATGAGGGACGGGGAAGATTCGTAGTAGGGGCGTGGTTCGTTTTGGTGCTGATGGTGGCGGTTGGAGTTGAGCCTTGCGCTGCACAGGCCCTTCGTTCCTCAGGGTGAACACGAGTGCCCTTCGAGGCTCAGGGCAAGCTCTGTGCTACTTATTCGTAGCGCAGAGCGACGATGGGGTCGACGCGAGTGGCGCGGTTTGCGGGAATGGCGCAGGCAGCCGCGGCCACGACGGCGAGACACAGCGAGACAATCGTGAACGTACTGCCGTCGTGCGGAGTGACGTTGTAAAGCAGGCTGGTCATCAAGCGAGTGAGCGCGAGGCTGGCGGCGATGCCGACGACGAGGCCGAGCGCGACAGTCAGAAGTCCTTCCCGAAAAACCAGACGCAGAACATCGACCGGCTGAGCGCCGAGAGCGACGCGAATGCCGATTTCGCGGGTGCGTTGCAGCACGCCATAGGAGAGGAGTCCGTAGAGGCCTACGGTGGCGAGGATTAGAGCGAGAGCGGCGAAGCTGCCAATGAGGTAGGTGGGATAGCGGCGCAGAAAGACGGAAGGCGATTGTTGAGCGATTTGCTCGAGGGAACGCGGTTGGATCAAGGGGAGCTGAGGGTCGATCAGGCGCAAGGTTTCGCGGGCGGCGCCGATGAAGGCGGCGGGGTCACCGCTGGTGCGCACGAGAAAACTGAGGAACCCGTTGGGGCCCTGGTCGTTCGAGGCATAGATGATGGGCGGATGCGGGGCGGCCAGATCGACCTGGGCCGTGTCGCCGACAACTCCAGCGATAGCCATGAATGGATTCTGATCGCTATAGGTGAAGCGGATGCGTTTGCCGACGGGATCTTCGTTAGGAAAGTAGCGTTTGGCGAAGGCCTGATTGACGAGAAGCACGCTAGGAGTATCGACGGTGTCGCGGCGCGTATAGAGACGTCCGGAGAGTATGGGAACGCGCATGGTGTCAAAGAATTCTGGGCCGGTGGTGAGGATGTCGGCTTCGTCTTCTTGACCGAGAACCTTAGGGCGACCCTCAACGACAAAGCGAATGGTGCTACTACCGCCGTTGGTAGGAATGGCGCCGGTGGTGGCGACAGAGACGACGCCGGGCACTGCGCGAAGATTATCGACGAATTGGTGTGCGAAGCGGAGAGCTGAGGGGTTGTTGTACGGCGGCTCTTTGTCGCTGGGGTAGGAGTCGTCGGGGAGATTTACGCTGAAGGTGAGCACGTTGCTAGTGTCGTAGCCGGGATTTTGCGTGAGCAGAGCGCGAAAACTCTTGAGCATAAGGCCGGCGCCGACGAGGAGAACGAGCGATACGGCGATTTCGGCTACGACGAGAAGTTGGCGAAGACGGTTTTGTGCGGTACTGGTGCCGCCGCGGGTTTCGTCTTTCAGGATGTCGTTGACGGTGATTTTGGAAACGGTGAAGCCGGGAGCGAGGCCGAAGAGAAGCGCGGTGATTAGCGTGACGGCGGCGAGGAAGGCGAAGACAGGAAGGTTGATTCCAGCTCCGGCGAGATACGGCATAGCTTGCAGTTGGGACTCGGGGATGGCGGAGAGAAGCAGCTGAATGCCCCAGTTGGCGGCGAAGAGTCCGACGGTGGCGCCGGCGAACGAGAGCAGCAAGCTCTCGACGAGCATTTGCAGTACGAGATCGGTGCGGCTGGCGCCCAGAGCGGACCGTACGGCGAATTCCTTGCGGCGGGGGACGGCGCGGGTGATAAGGAGATTGGCGACGTTTGCGCAAGTGATGAGGAGAACGAAGCCGACGGCAGCGAGGAGCAGGAGTAGAACGGGCTGAACTTTGCCGACGATGGTGTCGCGCAAGCTTTCGGATACGATAACAGTCGAACCGTCCTCCTTGGGATATTCGCTGGCGAGCTGCGCGTTGATGGTGTTCATTTCGGCGATGGCTTGCTTGGCGGTGACGCCGGGAGCGAGGCGGGCGAGGATGTTCATCCAGCGAAGATTGCGGCGGGCGGTGAGGTTGGCGCTCATGTGGAGCGGAACCCAGATCGGAGCGGGACTGGCAGGCGCAAACTCAAATTCGCGGGGCAGAACACCGACGATGGTTACTGGTTTCCCGTCCAAATGAATGATGCGACCAACGACGCCGGTGTCGCTGCCGAAATCGGAGCGCCAATACTCGTAACTGAGGATCAAGACGTGCGGGCTGTCCGTGGTCTGGTCGGCTTCGACAAAATCGCGTCCCAGGAAAGGCTTGACGCCGAGAGTGGAGAAAAAGCTCGCACTGACTTGTGCTGCGAATGAGCTTTTCGGTTCACCACCTGTTGAGACGGTGAAGCCGTCTCCGTTGTAGACGGCAAAGGATTGAAAACTGAGGGCACGTTTTTTCCAGTCGAGATAGTCGGGTGTTGAGGTTTGAGCACGGGAGACATCGATCGCATACTGGGCACGGGATTCGCCGAGGTGCAAGAGCCGGCTGGGTTCGTGGTAGGGAAGCGGACGGAGGAGAGCGGCATAGACGACGGAGAAGATCGCGGTGTTGGCGCCGATGCCGAGAGCGAGGACGAGGACGACGACGATGGCGAAGCTGGGAGCTTTGGCCAAGGAGCGGGCGGCGAGCCTCAGGTTTTGCACGAACACACGACACCTCCTCTTTAGAAGCCCGAGGGAGCACTGGGGCGGCCATCCGGGCGATCGAGTAAGTGGCGTAGGGTCAGTGAGTTAGGTTGACACAACGCTTGCGCACGAGCCTGGAGCTTGGCCGGACGTGGGACGAGCGTCTCGGAAGCGGACAGGGCTGGCTGGGTGTGCCGTTAAGCTGCTGTGCTTGCGGCGGCTCCTCCCGCATGGTCGGCGTCGTGGCCGTGGAATTGTGCGGCCTCGGTGGAGCCGGCGAGCGCAGTGGTGGACGAACGACCGCCAGAGACGACTTGGGCGATCTCGTCAAAATAGCCGGTGCCGACGAAGGCCTGGTGCTTAACGGCTTTGTAGCCGAGTTCCTGGGCGGCGAATTCTTCCTGTTGAAGCTTGGAGTAAGCGGTCATGCCGGACTGGGCGTAGCCGCGCGCCAGATGGAACATAGACATGTTGAGCGCGTGGAAGCCGGCCAGGGTGACGAACTGGAACTTGTAGCCCATCTTGCCGAGTTCCTGCTGGAAGTTGGCGATGGTGACGTCGTCGAGCTTCTTTTTCCAGTTGAAGGACGGCGAGCAATTGTAGGCCAGCAGCTTGCCCGGGAATTTGGCGTGAATAGCGTCAGCAAACTTGCGGGCTTGTGCGAGATCCGGAGTGGAGGTTTCGCACCAGATCATGTCGGCGTAGGGCGCGTACGCGAGGCCGCGGGCGATGGCGGCGTCGATGCCGCCGCGGAATTGGTAAAAGCCTTCGGGAGTGCGCTCGCCGTGGATGAATTCGCGGTCGCGCGGGTCGGCGTCGGAGAGTAACAAGCCGGCGGAGTCCGCGTCGGTGCGAGCGATCAGGATGGTGGGCACGCCGCAAACGTCGGCGGCGAGGCGGGCGGCGGTGAGCTTCTCGATGAATTCGCGGATGGGCACGACGACTTTGCCGCCAAGATGGCCGCACTTTTTGGCGGAAGAGAGCTGGTCTTCGAAGTGGACGCCGGCGGCGCCAGCTTCGATCATGGACTTCATGAGCTCGTAGGCGTTGAGCGAGCCGCCGAAGCCTGCTTCCGCGTCGGCGACGATGGGAGCGAACCAGTAGGTGCCGGATTTCTTGCCTTCGGCGGATTCGATTTGATCGGCGCGTTGCAAAGCGCGGTTGATGCGCGCGACCAGTTTTGGCGCGGAGTCCGAAGGATAGAGTGACTGGTCGGGATAAACGTCGCCGGCGGAATTGCCGTCCGCAGCGACCTGCCAGCCCGAGCCGTAAATCGCTTTCAGACCGGCTTGCACCATTTCCATGGCTTGGTTGCCGGTGATGGCGCCGAGCGCGGGGACGAACGCGTCGGTGTGCATCAGATTCCACAGGCGCTCTGCGCCGAGGCGGGCGAGCGTGTATTCGATCTGGATGGTGCCGCGCAGACGTAGGACGTCTTCGTGGGTGTACGAGCGGGTGATGCCTGCCCAGCGGGGGTTGCTGGTCCAGTCGGCGTGACCTGCTTGTTTGTGGTGGCCGTTTTTTCCGTTGTGTCCGTTCGTTGACATCTGCTTCTCCTCGTTTCGTTTCTTCAGTCTCGTTCTTTGATTCTCCAGGGTCTCGTACAAAATCGGTTCAAGCCGGATTGCATTCGTTGCGCCGAATCATTTCTTCGCTGATGGCGCGAGCTTCGCGAAGGGTGGCCGCAGCTTGCGGATCGGTGACGCCCTTGGCAGCGTCTTCGGTCAACAGACGATCGAGTTCTTCGTCGAACATGCGCTCGATCAATTCAGGTGTGTGCAGCACCGGAGCGCCGTTCTCATCGAGCACCTCGATAGAAGCGGAGTGCTTCAAACGTTGCGCGATCATCAGCCGGTAGATGCGATCGGTGGCCAGGTCTTCCATATAGCCGTCGAGCAGGCTGGCGCCGCGGCCCTGCAAAACGCCGTTGCGATAGCGGATCGCCGTGCGAATTGCCGCCCGGGTGCCGGCGAGAGTGCGCTTGCCCACTTTCGTGGGCACCGGGCGCAAGTCCGGATGCGCGTTGGCATTTTCCGGGCGCGCTTGAATCTGATTGGGAACCGGGAATTGCGATACGGCAATTTCGTTCTGATCCGGGTGGCCGGTCCAGGCGCCATCCATGCGGGCATTGGCTTCATTCTTTTTGTCTTCGGCCAGGACTTTCAGCGCACGAGCGTTGAGTTCGGCGTCTTCGCGGCTGGGGAACAGCGCGGTCATGCCGCCGATGGCGAGTAGTCCGTGTTTGTGGCAAATCTCCGGCAACAGCTCGCGCAGATTCTGGAAAAAAGGTACGTTGTGGGGAATGGTGTTGCGATCGGGGAGCACCCACTCGGGATTCTCGAGATTGAAATGAATCAGGCTGGCCATGTAATCCCAGCGGCCGAGATTGAGTCCCAGAATGTGGTCGCGCAGATTCCAGGCGAACTCTTCCATCTGAAACGCCAGCGGATGCGATTCGACCAGAGCCATGCACTTGATGGCGTTGGCGGGCCAGCTCTTCATGCGGGCGATCATCTGGAATAGATCGCGCCACCACAGGGCTTCGTCCGCGGACTCCGACTTCGGGATATAGAAGCAAAGCGGATGCTGCAAAGCGCTGAAATCCACTTGATAGGCGACCAGCGCGACATCGAAAAGCGACGCAGGGAGGAATTCGCCGGGCAGAACGCCGGCTTGATGCAAGTGCAACCCGCGCGGGCGTGTGAAGATGACAGTCTTGCTGGGCGCGATGCCCACTTCTTTATTGCGCTTGCGATCGAAATAAGTGAGCTTGCCCACCAGTGCGGCAAGAATGTTTTGGACGCCGCGCGCTACATTCTCCCACCGGTTGGCGATGGAATCTTCGACGTCGAGCATGACGCCCGGCGCGCCAGAGTTCAGCATTTTGACGACGAGATCGGCGTCATCGGCGGGTCCGGTCATTTGGTTGCGCTGGTCGGCGCACCAGGAGGGCAATTCCACGCGCCACGGCTGCATGGTGGCCACCGAAGGCGGCAAAAAGCCGGGCAACTTGCCGGCGTGCGATTGGCCGAGCGCTACTTCACGGCGCATGACCAGCGAGCGCTGACGCAGAGTCAGAGCCGCGTGCAACGGCGTGAGAAATTCGAGAAAGCCCTTGGGCAGGTCGCGCTCCGCGTCAAAATCCGCAGGCGCCGAGTTGACCGGCACGATACGGCCGGACAGGGGATTCGCGGTTCGTGAGCCCGGTAGCGATGTCGCGGTGGCTGCCATAGCGTTTCCTGTTGCTTTCTCCGGCGCGCCGGGAAAAAACTCCTGGTGGGTGCGCCGGGATGGAGTAAACTGCAAATCGGGGCTCGAGTCAAAGCGGCCGGTCCGATTCGGACGAGTGCCCGGAAGGGGCGAGAATGATACTGCGACGCTGCCTCGACAGACGCCACCTTCCACGATTGCCTAAGGCACCTGACGTACCAAACCACAAGCGTCCTATTAACAGTAACTTACGAGAACGGCTGGCCACTGAATTTGCCATGTCTCGGAAGCGCAGCGGCCGCGTATGACCCTCCCTATCCAAGATTCGACTTATACCCAGGTCCTGCGCGAACTGCGGGACAATGTGGCCTCTCGGCAGATTCGCAAGGGTTTCGAGCACCTGAGCGCGCAAAGCCCGCTGCTAGCCGCCTGCGGACCGCAACAGCCCGGCGCAGGAGTGCTGCTGGGCTATCTGGCGCAGTGGGTGGACATCGGTTTTGGGCAGCCCGAACTCGTCCGGCAAGTGCTGGCTCGGTTCCCCAGTTCCTGCCGCGAAGCGCTTTCGTTGCTCGACTACGTGCACTTGCGTATGGCCGAAGGCCTAGTGGCCATGTCCGAGGAAGAGTACGCCCGCGCCGCTGAGCACTTCGCCGTGGTGCTGGCACTGGACAACGAAATCCAGGACAAGCAAGTCATCTCCATTGCCAACTTTTGGACCGGTCGCTGCCTCCGCCGCCAGGGCCGCTACCACGACGCGCTGGGGTACGTGGCCAAGGCCCGGGAGCTGGCGTTGCGGCTGCAATATCCCAAGATGGCGGCGGTCATGCGCGTTCTGGAAGGCTGGATTGCGTTTCAGGAAGGCAAGCCCGAGGAAGCCGCAAAGATTCTCGGCGACGCGGAAAGCGTGCTGTTGGAAACCGACGATCACCTCACCCGTGGCAACATCAGTTCCGCTTACGGGCGCATTGCGCGGCGTCTCGGCAACTACGATCAGGCGCTGACGCGTTTCGGCAAAGCCATCGACGAGTACAGCAAGCGCGATCCGCACAATCGCAATCTGGCCCGCTCCTACGTCAATATTGCGTTCGTCAAACGCATGCTGGCGCTGCAGTTGCGCGACAAGCTGGACCGCGAAGCCGCGCGCTCCCGCAAAAAGCCCGCGCGTGAAGCGGCGCCCGCCCAGTCCACAAAAATGAAAGCCCGCGAACAGCTTGCCCGGCTCCGTTCCGAAGCCTTCCAGCACCTGGAAAAAGCCCGCGAAATCTACGCCAGCTTTGCCGATCACCGCGGCACCGGTAACGTGCACATCACTTTCGGGTATCTCTTTCTCGATGACGGCGAGCTGGACCGCGCCGCCGGCGAAGGCGCTATTGCCTTTCAGCTGGGCGACGAGAAACAAGACGGCGTGCTGAAAGCCCGCGCGCGCATCCTGCAGTGCGCCGTCGAGAGCAGCAAATTCGAAGAGCAGGTTGACGGAGGCTCCAGCGAGGCGCCGACTTCCCAGGTGGCCTGCGAATTCGCCCGCGAAGGCCTGCAACTCGCCAAGCAGACGCAGAACCGCCGTCTCATTGCCAAAGCGCACATCGCGCTGGGCCTGGCACTATGTCTGGATTTCGCCGAGGACATGGACGAGGCGCGACGCTGCTGCAACGACGCGACCGTGCTGCTCAATCCGACCAGCCACGACTACGTTTGGCGGGAACTGCAACTGCTGCACCGGAAACTTCGGGGCAGCGGAAACATCAATGCCGCCCTGCGCGACTGGTCGCATGGGTTGGTGGGCGGCAAAACTTTTCAGCAACTTAGCGAGGAATTCGCCTCCATCGTTATTCCCAAAGTCTGGCGGCACGAAGGCTGTAAAGTGGCGCACGTCGCGCAGCGCCTGCGCATCTCGCCCAAAAAAGTGCGCCGCGTTCTGCGCGATCAGGGCCTGCTCACGGACGCGCAATCACGCGAGCGCTGAGGCAAGAAAAAAGGCCTCGCAATCGCGAGGCCTTTCTGTCGACTCCGCTCTGCGCAGCGATATTACTTGCCGCTGGAGACCGTCAGATTGTTCTTCACTGAAAATACATTCGGTACCGCACTGGCGCGCAGGTTGGCAAGATTCTTGTCGGCTTCGTTGTCGGCTACGCCTTCCAGCGTCACATTGCCATTCTTCACGATAATGTGGATGGACGGCACCGCGGATTCGGCGTAGCGCGAAAGCCCAGGCTCCCCATAGATGGCCCGGTACGTCGCGCGGCGGATCTGATCGTCCATCGGCGAAAGTGGCAGCACTTCGATGTTATTGGTCACGGTGGAGACGCCCGGTATTTTCTTCACCACGTTTTCGGAATCGGATTTCAGTGTCGGGCGGGTTACTTGTCCTTCCAGAATCACTCTGTCGCCGTCCACTCGAAATGCCAGATTGTCGAACACCGAGTAGTAGGGAAGCAGAAGCAGCTGGTGCCGTACTTCGCGGGCCAGTTCCTGCTGGTTTTTGGGTTCCTGATTCTTTTGCCGCTTGTCGGATGCGGCGGCCAGGTTGGACGGCGATGCGGCCAGCGGCAGGCTGAGAATCATTGCTGCGAATAGAGCCCGTAGATCCTTTCTCATGTTTTTACCCTCCAAGAGTCGTGTTGTTCCTTTCTAAAGCGTTAGATTCAGGGCGCATCGTAAAAGGGTGCATTCACGCGGCTCTTACGCGGGTGCTAACATAAAATAAAGTTGCTGTCCAAACGAAACTTTTGCAGCGAGCTCGGGTTGCCCGCGCACCGCGCCACGAGCGGGTGAAAGCAGGAAAGCGTGCTGGTGATTGCACATCGCGGAGCGTCCGGCCACGCGCCGGAAAATACCTTGTCGGCGTTTCGCAAAGCGCTGGCTATGGGCGCCACATTTATCGAAACCGACTTGCAGCTTTCCCGCGACGCGCGCTTTGTGGCCATTCATGACAACACCGTGGACCGCACCACCAGCGGCAAAGGCGCGGTGCACGACCTGACGCTGGCGGACCTGCGCAAGCTGGATGCCGGAGCCTGGTTCGGCAGCGAATTTGCCGGCGAACGCATTCCGACACTCGAAGAGATTCTCCAATTTGCGAAAAAGCACGACGTGGTCTTTTATCTGGAGCTTAAGCCCGCCGGCCACTGGGGCGGCGAGCATGCACTCATCGGCGCGCTACGCGAATCCGGGGAAATCGCGCGCACCGTGGTGATTTGTTTCGATCCCGGAATTCTGGCGGCGATCCGCAAGATCGAGCCGACGCTGATGACCGGCCTGCTTTTCGACGGGCAACTTGAAAGTCCCCTGGATAAAGCCGTGGAAATCGGCGCCAGGCAACTGGTTGTGCGGGGCGATCTGGTTACGCCCGGGATCCTGACCGAAGCGCGGCGCCGCGATCTGCAGGTGGTCTGCTGGACAGTAAATCATCCGGTGCACATGCGCCTGCTGGCCGCCGCCGGTGTCGACGGCATCATGAGCGACTACCCCGACCGCTTACTGGCCACACTGAAGAAGTCGGAAGACTGACGAGCAACCACCGTGCAGCTCATCCCTGCGCGGATGAGGCTGTTCTGATCCGCTCAGCGAGATTCAAGCAGCTTCGCTCGGAGTACCGACTGCCAAGTGCAGCGCGGACAATTGCGAGACACTCAGTTGCTCCGCCCGCGCATCAACGCGCAACGCCAGTTGCTGCAGCGCTCTGCGCGTATCGTCCGGCTCCACAATGGTTCGCAAATTATTCACCAGCGTTTTACGCTTCTGCGCAAAACACAATTTCACGAATTCCAAAAAGCCGACCTCATCGGCCAGCGGGTGCTGCGCGCGCTCCCCCGGCAAGCGCATCGACACCAGCGCTGACGACACTTCCGGCGGCGGTTGGAAGGCGCCAGGAGGAATCTTCATCGCCAGATTCGGCCGAGAAAAGTATTGCGTCAGCACCGAGAGATAGCCGTAGTCGCGAGTACCGGGGCGTGCCGCGAGGCGGAAAGCCACTTCCAGCTGAATTACGATGTGGATTTCGTCGATCGAATCGGCGAACTGGAAGAGATGATGGAGGATCGGCGACGTGATGTAGTAAGGCAGATTTCCGTAAACGCGGACGCGCCGGCCGGCGGCCAAAGCGGCCAGGTCTGTTTCCAGGACGTCGCCAGCAACAACACTTACGTTAGGGAATTCGGCGGCAAGATCGCCCAGCCGCCTACCCAGCAGCGGATCGAACTCAATCGCGATTACGCTCGAGCCGGTTGCTGCCAGGTGCCGGGTCATCTCGCCGTGGCCCGCGCCAACTTCGATCCACACCGAATCCGGCGCGCCAGTGCGCGCGCCGCCAATGGAATGCGCGGAAATCCCAATCGCGCGGGCAATCTTCTCCCGCCATCCAGCGTCTGAAAGAAAATGTTGACCGAGTTTTTGCCGCGCCATCTGCGCAGTAGTGTAGCAGGCACCCGCGAAGTTGGTGGCGGTGTGGATATTGCCGGCGTATGCCGCAAAAAAACGATTGCCGCTGAATCAGCCGGCTATTCGTCTCGCAATGCCTTCATCGGCTCTAACCGGGCCGCCCGCCGGGCCGGAACAGCCGCTGCCAGAAACGAAACCCCAGCCAGCAGCAGAATCGCCGCAAACAACGTCACCGGATCGTAGGGCCGCAATCCAAACAGCAGGGAACTAGCCGCCCGCGCGCCCAGCAAAGCCAAACCGGTTCCCACGACCAATCCGGCCAAGATTAGTTTGCTGGCGCCGCCCAGCACCATCGACAAGATGTTCCCGCGTTCTGCTCCCAAGGCAATGCGGATTCCAATTTCATTCCGCCGCTGCGCTACCATGTAGGAAATCACCCCATACAGGCCGATCACCGCCAGTATGCCTGCCAGCAGTCCGAAGAATCCCGAAAGCGTGGCCATCAAACTCTCCGGCACCAGCGTTTCCTGAATCTGCGTTTTGAATACGCTGAAGTCCACGCTGATCGCCGGATTCACTTGCGCCACCGAATGCAGCACCCCGCTCATCACGTCGCGCAGCGGCATGTTGGAGTGCAACACCATCGTTTGCGACAGCGGGAAGCCGGGCAGCTGCGTGTCCGGCACATACGCCATGAGTTCATTCTCTTCGCGCAGCGACGTGACTTTGGTGTCCCCGGCGACTCCCACGATCTCGAACGTCTGCGCCACGTGCCGTACACCGTCCGTTTTTACGAAGCGCCGCCCCAGCGCATTGGTGGTCCCGAAGACCTTCCGCGCGAACGCTTCGTTTACAACCGCCACCGGCGGCGCGCCTGCGCTGTCGGCCTCCGTAAAATCTCGTCCCGCGCGCAGTGGAATCCCCATCACGTCGAAGAATCCCGGACTGGCCATGGTGAAGAACGATATTTTCCCTTCGGACTTGGCCGCGTCGCTGTCTGCCGCGCTGACATTGTCGTTGAACCATCCGCCGCCCATCGGGAAATTCTCGGCTCGCGCCGCGCGGTCCACTCCCGGCGTGCTGCGCACGCGTTCGAACACTTCCCGGACCACCGCGTTCCAACGTTCCGGCGCGTACCCGGCGCGCAAGCCGTCCAGGCTGACCACCAGAACGCCGTCGGTGCGGAAACCGGCGTTCAGCGTGGACAGCTTGTGGAACGTGCGCACGAAAAGAAGCGCGGAAAAGAGTAGCACCAGCGACAAAGCGACCTGTGCTGCCACCAGCGCGCGCTGCAGCGTAAATCGTTCGCGCCCTGCGGTCGTGCCTCTTCCGCCTGCTTTCATCACTGCCGCTGGGACGATTCGCGTGGCCCGCAGCGCCGGCAGCAAGCCAAACAGCACGCACGTAGAAATCGCCAGCCCCGCCGCGAACAGCAGCACCCCAACGTTCATCCGCAGATCCAGAAAAATAGTCTGTTGCGAGGTTGTCAGGAACGCCACCAGCGCCTGCGACAGAAAACGCGCCAGCAGTACTCCGCACAGAGCTCCCACCACCGAAAGCAGCAAACTTTCGGTAAGAAATTGCCGCACCAGTCTTTCGCGCGACCCGCCGATCGCCAGGCGCACGGCCACTTCTTTTTCTCGTGCCGTGGCCCGTGCCAACAAAAGATTTGCCAGGTTCGCACAGGCGATCAGCAGCACCACCCCGGCGATGGCGATCAGCAGGCACAGCGGGTCTTCGTAGGTATCGCGTAGCTCGGAAAGACCTTGTGCTGCAGGACTTGTTTTTAGCGAGTACGAGAGAAACTTCTTTTGCCGTTCGGCGTCGAACTGTTGCGGCAATGCCGCGGTGAAAACGGAACTGGCCAGCGCTTGCAGATGTGCGTCCGCTCGCTCCACGGTCCAGCCGGGTTTCAACCGCCCGACTGCAGCCAGCCACCAAGCCCATCGCCTC
>Ga0207015_1174_pt1 | contig 16420 bp, 12 predicted proteins | sample Alteio_BWMinCont_53_FD_153486 | JGI IMG/M metagenome (GOLD analysis project Ga0207015, IMG submission 153486) | Enriched cells from forest soil in Barre Woods Harvard Forest LTER site, Petersham, Massachusetts, United States -... | ecosystem: Environmental > Terrestrial > Soil > Temperate forest >...
CCGCCTATTCGCCTACGGTCTCTTGGGCCTCTTCCTCGCCAACAATCTCGCCGGCGATGTTCAGTTGATCAAGGGCAACCCCCTGCCGCGGCCTCTGTCGGTATTGGCGGACCAACTTCTGGCGCGGGGATGCCGGGGAGGGTATGCCGATTACGGCGTGGGCTATCAGTTGACGGCCTTAAGCGACGAACGGATGATTTTTGCGGCAACCGGAGACAATAACCTTTATGCACCTTACCTGAGCTATGCCCAATCATTAGACAACCCCGTTCTCATCGAGACGTCGGACTCGCCCAAGGAAGACCGAATCAATTTAAAGGGGATCTCTTATCACGTTGTTCGTCGTGAGACCCTCATGGGAATGTCGATCGCCTGGCTGGAGAAGTCGCATGTCTAAATCTACGATTGTCGTCTCGATTCTTATTCCCAGCTACAACACTCGCGATTTGAGCGTTCAGTGCATCCGCTCGATTGAAAAGGACCCGCCTCGGGAGCCGTACGAGATCCTCTTGATGGACAATAATTCCAGCGATGGGACCTTCGAAGAAGTGGCGCGCCTCTTCCCAGGAGTGCGCGCGATGAAAAACGCGGGCAACCTGGGAGTTGGAAAAGCGTGCAATCTCGCAGCCAAAGAGGCGCGCGGAGATTTTTTTCTCCTGCTGAACAACGACGCAAAGCCGATGCCGGGGGCCATTGACGGGCTCGTCCGATGGCTCAGGGATCATCCGAAGACGGGGATCGTCGGACCCGAACTCGTGGGAGGAGACGGTCAGCTCTTGCAAATGTCCTGGGGATGGTTTCCGGTCCTGCAGGGGGAAATGATCCAGCGCTTTTTTAACCCCTCGGCGCTGCGGAAGTCGCCCGTCCGGCGGCGATGGGTCCGCTATCTCCAGAGGCGGTCCCGCCGCGTGCCATGGGTCTGCGGGGCCTGCGCCCTCATCCGTCGGGCGGCTTATGAAGAGATCGGAGGGTTTGATGAGGACTTTGCCTTATATTTTGAGGATTCCGACCTGTGCCAGCGCTTGGTCCGGAAGGGATGGCAAATCGATTTTGCCTCCGATATTAAGGCCATTCATCATCTGAGCCAGGCGACTCGTCCCTCCATGAGCGAGTTCTCCCTGATCTATCTGCAGAGCCATATCACCTATTACCGGAAGCACGCGCCGTTTTGGGGCGTCTGGCTCCTCAAAGGGTATCTTTTGGTCAAATGGCTGGTCGGCGGGTACGGCGCTGAATATTTGCAGGTGGTGCTGGAAAAACAGAAGATGTCATTGCCCCGAGGGGCCCAGTCCGTTTCGTAAAGCTTCCGCCAGACGCCCCGCGACCTGTTCCCGGCCTTTCTGCGAGAGATGCTCGTTCGGATATTCGGCGTCGTGCCAGCGAAAATCATCCGAGCCCAGGGAAAGCGACAAATCCAGCGGCGCCACTCCCGCCTGTGCCAGCTCCCGCTTCACGACCGCGGTGTTTTCCTGAATCCGTTCCCTAAATCGCTTCCCCAGATAGTCTTCTCCCGTCTGATAATCCACCGGCGTGATGTAAACGAGCGGCCGGATCCCGCGGCTTTTCAAAACGCGGCACAGCTCCACGAGAGCGCGCACCTTCCGGTGGTCGGCCCGCAGCGAATACATGTAGCCGAAGATCAGCATGCGCTTCATCCGGGCCCGCGTGACCGCGAACATCTCGGGCGCTAGGAACTCCCGCACGTGCCCCGCCAGCCGGTCCCCGTCGTAAACCGGCGTGGTATAAAAATCCGGCTGCTTGATGGGGACCAGGTCGAAGACTTTAAACACCTGCATCGGCCGGTAAAAGATCCGGAACAAATTGGAATCATGGGCCAGAAGAATTCTTTCGTTTTCAAATTGATATTCCGGCCGCTGGTCCCACCCCGCCGATAAGGAGCGCAGGTTTACCGGGATGATCCAATCCGGGGGCGCGTGACTCTCCCGTGCCATGGACTGCGCAAAGGACAGGTACACGCCGGGATGATAGGCCCGGTGCGTCACGACCGCGATGCGCTCCTCCGGCAAGCGGCTCTGCAGAATTTTCGGAAGAGTCTGCATCTGGGGCCCCTGACTTTCCGTGTAGGAAATCACGCTGTCCCCCAAGTACAGGACCGTCGTCCCGTCCGACGCGGTTTTTTTCAGCGCCCGTATTTCATCGGGGAGGCCGTTTTTGTCTCCACCGCTTGCAAAATAGATGAGCGTTTGCGCCGCCAGGATCGCGGCGATGAACAAGGCCGCATGGACGGCGAACGCTCTGGCCGGAGGGTCAGAACTGGAAGTAGATGAACGGGATGTTATCGATGATTCCATAATTAAAAATGAGCAGCGTCAAAAGGAGCAGCAGACCAAACCTCGGCCCGCCCTGCAGGGCGGCGAGCGACCGAACAGCCGGATGGTCGCGCAGGGCGTCGGCAAGAAATACGATCGTCACGCAGAGGAGCGCGAGGCGAAAATCGCGGCCGGAAAAGGAAAAATAAATGCTGTCGACTCTTGCGCTGAAGAGATGCATCACGATATGGACCGCCGCGGGAAAAGAGGGCGCGCGAAAGAAAATCCAGGCGACGTTCACCAGAGAGAAAGTAATCAACACTTTGAAGGCCTTTCTCAGCCACGGGATCTTCGCGATTCCGGATGCGCGCGCAAGCGCCTCCCGCCAGGCGGCGGTCAGTCGCGAGCCGATCATATACAACCCGTGCAGGCCGCCCCAAATGACGAAGTTCCAGGACGCACCATGCCAGAGCCCGCTGAGCAGGAACGTGACCATGATGTTGTAGCACCACCGCCAGACGGACACGCGGCTGCCGCCCATAGGAATGTAGAGATAATCGCGAAAAAAGGTGGAGAGGGAGATATGCCACCTTCTCCAGAAATCGGGAACGCAATCCGCGGCGTAGGGATGGTTGAAATTGAGCATCAGGCGGAACCCCATCGTCCGCGCGGAGCCGATCGCCACGTCCGAGTACCCTGAGAAGTCGCAGTAAATCTGGACGGCGAAGAAAACCGTCGAAATGAGAAGCGGCGTCCCCCGGTACTCAAACGGATGGTCGTAGATCTGATTTACATACAAGGCCAGCCGGTCGGCGATCACGCACTTTTTGAAAAGTCCCCAGAGCATGAGCGTGAAACCGCTCAGAAACTCGTCTTCATCAAAATGGTGAACCTCCCGGAATTGATGCAGAAGGTTTTGCGGCCGCTCGATGGGTCCGGCGACGAGCTGCGGGTAGAACATGACATACAGCGCAAAGATCCCGAGGTGCCGCTCCGCCTTATGGCGGCCCCGGTAGACCTCGATGGTGTAGCTCATGGATTGGAACGTGTGGAAGGAGAGGCTGATCGGCAAAAGGATCTGCAGAGAGGAGATCGGATAATTCCAATGCAGGAAATGCGCCACCGCCGCGACGTTGGCGTTCAGGAAATTGAAATACTTAAAAAACGCCAAGACGCCGATGTTCGCGGCGAGACTCAGCGAGAGATACATCCTGCGGCGGCGACCCCGGGCTTGCTCGATCATGAGCCCAGCGACGTAATCAACGCCAATGGTGAAAAAAAGGATCAGGATATAGACCGGCACGAAAGCCATGTAGAAATAGCAGCTGGCGGCCAGAAGCATCGCCCACCGCAGCCTCTGGGGCAGGCCGAAGTATGCGAGCGTGACGACCGGATAGAAAACCAGGAATTGGTAGGAATTAAACAGCATGCGGTGGCGCTTTCTCCATGAAGAATCGGGCTATTTTACAAGATGTGTCATGGGTGTCGTTCCCGCCAAATATTTTTATGACTGGATGACAAAAAGTGCTAGCATGCCGAAGACCCGCGTAACGATTGTTCATTGGAGCTGAACAAAACTTTATGCTCTGGGACTTCAGAACCCATCTCTTTGTTTTTCTCGCCACGCTCTGTGTCAGTGTGGTTTTTCCCGTTTTTGGATCGGAGCCTTCCGGACCAAACCCCGGCAATCTAGCTCCCTCAGGATCACAAAGCGTTTCCTTGTTTACCGGAGCTTTTACCTATACCTATCCAATTGTTATCCCTCCAGGGCGAAAAGGCATCCAGCCTGACCTGAACCTGATCTACAACTCCCAAGCTACTAATGGATGGCTTGGAGTCGGTTGGGATTTAAGCATCGGCTCGATTCATCGGAGCACTAAAAATGGCCTCCCAACTTACAATGATAGCCTCGACACATTCATATTTAATTTTCAGGGTCAAAGTCAGCAATTGGTGCAGATTAGCACAGGGAGTGATACCTATGGCTCTTACAACGAATATCGAGCGCAAATCGAATCGGGATTTATGCTTTTCCGATATTATGCTCCCTCACACTGGCGGGTATGGTCCAAGGATGGCACAAAATATTCCTTCCAGGGATTAGGCCTCAATCCCGCCAACAACACATATTCGTATTGGGGACTCTCAGCAAGCACTGACACCGTAGGCAATTACATGCAGGTTACATATCAAACTGTAGCCAGCAATTTGAGCTATCTTCCCACCGAAATTGACTATACGGGAAACACCGTTCAAAATATAGGGGCAACTAATCAAGCCCTTTTTTCTTTCGAATCAAGACCGGATATTCTGACATCATTTGCGTCCGCTTACGGACAACAAATAACACAGAGATTAAAAACCATTCAATTGAAATCGAATGGGTCTATCGTGAGAACCTATAACTTGAATTACAGCACTAGCAATTCTGCTGGATATTCATTACTTGCAAGCCTTACACTCACTGGGAGCGATGACGCATCTTTGTTGCCCGCGACCACTTTCTACTATTCAGACGCCAGCGGTTTTCAATTCTCTTCATGGAATTCCAGCACCATTACAAATCCAACAAATTATGGAGTCCTATCGGCAGGAGATTTCAATAGCGATGGCATTACTGATTTGGTTTATTACCCTGCCGGTCAAAACAGCGACTATAACCTTTATGTGGGAATAAGCAATGGGCAGAATGCTTTAAGTTATAGCTCGTGGGGCGCAGCCAATCACGGGATTGATTCCACGTACCTTCAAGTAAGTGATTTAAACGGGGATGGTTATGATGACGTTTATACGACCGATGGAACGAAAGCCTATATAGAAAAGTCCGATGGGAGCTCGTTCAGCCAAATATCAATGACAGATAATTCTATAGTCCCGCGCGAAGATATTGGAACTGGCAATTTTACCAGCAGCACGGGCGGCTCTTTTGCGACTTATGTTAGTGGCAACGGTACATACTTCAGCGATGTCTTTTGGGTGTGTCTTGTCCCGCCTTTATGTAATTCGCGAAATGTCACGAATACTCTCGAAAGTTCTACTCAATTTGGACCGTTTGGCATTCGCACATGGGGCGCAGGTGATTTTAATGGGGATGGCACGTCCGACACGCTTCTACTATGGGCACAGGACAACGTCTTTCGCGTTGGCATCAACGATGGAGCCGGGATCAGCTATTCAACGTGGGCCGCGAATCCGGCGGATTTTACGACCTCAGCTCAAACTTTACGGGTCGGAGATTTCAATGGGGATGGATTGAGCGATATCGTTATGTATTCAAAAGATAGCGAAAAGATTTACGTCGGGATAAGCACGGGCACCGCGTTTTCCACGAGCACTTGGGCGACAGTCAACTTAAGCACCACGGCATTGGCCACATTTCGTGTTGGCGATTTCAATGGAGACGGTCTTGCGGATATCGCCTATTTCGACGGGGATCATACAACCTGGGTGGGATTAAGTGACGGTGGTCAGTTTAATATCACCGCATGGGATACTTCCCCCCTATTTACCGCTGACACCGCGATCAATAGCTTTATTGTCGGTGATTATAACGGGGACGGCAAAAGCGACATCGCTGCAGTGACCAAAGACCTTAAAACCTGGGTCGGCATAAGCTCGGGACCCGCAGTCAATCTATTAACCCAGGTGACGAATTCATTGTCGGCAAGTATCACAGTTCAATACCAAAACGCATATCGTTCCGGTATGGCGACTGATGTCCCATTCCCGATTCAGGTTGTTCAGTCCGTCACAACGTCGGATAGCATGGGGAGTTCGGTTGCCACCAGTTACAGTTACTCGGGAGGGCTTTATCAAGATTTCCCTTGGTCGCAGAGAGAATTTCTGGGTTTTCAGCAGGTCACTTCGAGTGATTCCTTAGGAAATTACACCGTCACTCAATTTATGCAAAATCAGGATGATGTTTCTACCGACTATGCGGATCCCTTTAAGGGAAAAATCGCGGAACAAGATATTTACAATTCCTCTGCCACCCTGATGACTAAAACCGTGAACACCTACAGCTACGTTTCACCTTACACCGGCGTGTATTTCCCGTTTCTTTCACAGACAGATAGTTATATCGACAGCAAGCAGTCGGAGATGCAATACCAATACGACGGATATGGAAATCTCACTCAGGAATACGATATTGGCGATGTGAGTGTAAACGGTGATGAAAGGAGGACGATCACAGACTACTCCACCACAAGCCTCTCCGGATATCTTGTCGGATACCCCACCCATAATAAGATGCTGGATGCGAGCTCCTCTACAGTTTCTGAAACCTGGATCGCTTACGACACAAACACCATTTACACCCAGGCTATTTCCTCAGGTCTTCCTACCCGGGTCGAGAATTGGCTGTCGGGATCAACCGACACGGTCGTGATCTCAAGCTATGACGCTTACGGCAACATGACCGATCAGTACGACGCTCTTTGGAACGCAACAAGCGGAATGGAAGGGAACCACACGCAGTACGCTTACGATCCGGTTTTCCATCAATTTCTCTCAACGTCGACTCAGGCCGTGGGTTCGCTCAACCTGGTGGAAACGTTCATTTTTGATCCTTTTACGGGTCAGGTTTCAAGCCACACCGATGTAAATAATCAAACCACGCAGTACCAATATGATGTGTTTGGACGGCTGGCCAAGGTTATCAACTCCAGTGACACGATTTCTTTGCCTACGCTGAGCTACGACTACAATATCAACTCGACGGGTCCTCCGCATTCGATCGTTTCACATGCTCGTATCGTTACAGGATCGAGCGCGACGCTTGATACATACACCTTCTTTGATGGAGTGGGGAGGAAACGAGAAACGAAAGTTACCGGAAGCAGCGGTGCTCAGATCGTATCCGACTTCGTGGATTATGACGCCCGCGGACTCATCTCGAATGCTTACGTGCCTTACACGGTAACAGCGTCCACATCCTTCGTCACCGAAAACACTTCTATACCAAAATCCACCATGACCTACGATGGTTTGGGCCGCATCACAAGCGTGGTTGCGCCGGACGGTTCCACAACGACCACCTCCTACCAAAACTGGAGCCAGACCGTCACGGACGCCAACGGCCACGTCAAAGACTTTACGAAAGACGCTTATGGCCGCATCCTTCTGGTCAATGAGCACAACCAGGGACTGACGCAGGGCACCACCTATCAGTACGACACGTTGGGGAACCTTACTCAAATCGTCAATTCCCTCGGCTCGACTACAACGCTCACCTACGACACGCTCAGCCGCAAGACCGCCATCAATGATCCCCAGATGGGCGCATGGGCATATCAATACGATCCCAACGGCAACCTGTTGCTGCAGACGGACGCGAAAGGTCAGACGATTCAAATGACCTATGACAGGATCAATCGATTGGCTTCCAAAATCTATCCCGACTCGACGACCTTGACGTATCAGTATGACTCGGGTGATTTTGGGAAAGGAAGGTTATCTCAAGTCGCCGATCTTTCCGGGTATCAAACTTTTTACTATGACAATCTGGGCCGCGTCACCCAAAAGGCCCGTTTGATGGGCAGCACCACCTATTACACGCAGATGAGTTATGACGATACGGGCCGAGAAACGTCCGTGACATACCCCAATGGCAATACAGTTCAAAGCTATTTTGATGGTGTCTTTCTGAGCTCTGCCCAAGACGTCCAAAATGGAACGATCTATGCCGCCATGAAATACGACGCGAGCGCGGTGGGCAAAATCAGCTCGATCGTCTATGGATCGAGCATTACCGTGAGCTATACCTATAAACCGAATAACTTTTATCTGAATACGCTCATCTCGACCACTTCAACCAACCAGACGCTTCAGAATTTCAGCTACGGCTACGACAACGTGGGCAACATCACGAGCATCGGCGATTCTGCGGGCGGGATGAATCAGACCTTCCAGTACGACGACTTAAACCGCGTGGCCGTCTCTAGCGGCCCTTATGGGTATAGGACCTATCAATATGACAGCTTCGGGAATCTGACATTCAACTCAGACAATACCTCAGGGTCATGGGGATTTGAAGATTTAAGCCTGATCACAACCGTCCAAGGAACGCCTACCTTAGTCAATGGACGGTTGGGAACGGGACTCAACTTGGACGGAGCAACGGTCGTTCAGCTGAGCAGCTCAAGCCGGCTCTCTCCGACCGCTGCTATGAGCATCGAGCTTTGGGTTCGTCCACTGGTGTTAGGCACCACCGGTTATCTGATGTCTAAACCGGGCGAATTTTATTTTCCGAAGCTCAATGCGGATGGAAGCCTAGACGCTCAGCTGAGCCTTTCGTCGGGCAGCACAGCGGTGCATGTGTCCAGTGGTGCTAACTACAATGTCTGGAGTCATCTGATGATGACTTACGACGGTTCGGCGGTCAAAGTCTACGTGAACGGCGTTTTTCAAAGTTCGCAAACCGCATATGGGACGATCCTGCCTTCAACCAACTCTGTGGTCGTTGGATCCGGTTTTACCGGCATTGTGGATGAAATTAATTTCCATTCTCGGGCAATCTCCAGCCAAGAAACTCTTTTGCGCTATCAGGCTGCCCCGGACATGACACCCAATCAACCCTTTGCGCCAGCTCCCACTGCAGTGGGCATGCTCACTGGCGGAACAAATGTATCTTATGGCTTTAGCTTTCAGGCATATGATTTAGACGGCGATTCAGTCAGCTACCGCATTGATTGGGCAACGGGTGCTGTCACCTACCCGCAAACCGCTTATGTACCCTCTGGTACTGTAGTGGTAACCAGCAACACCTGGACCCAGGCGGGGCAATACAACATTCGCTATGAAGCGGTAACGCTGCCAGCTGGGACCACCACAGAGATCGTCTCTTCCTGGAGTCCCACCTATAACGTCTTTATCGGCACCGCGATCACAACGCAATTGGGCGGCCCACTACTGATCGGCGCCGAAGGCGGCGTTTCCCAAAGCGCTTCCTACATCTCTTCAAATACGGTCGGCGAGTGGATTGTCTCACGGAGTACTTCGGCCATATATCAGTCTTCCCTGGGATATCAAAGTGGGGTTACTAGCACAAGTTCCATGAGCGAACTTGTGTTAGGATCCCAAGGTGCAGGTGGAACGGAAACCAGCCCGCCTACGAAACTCTCAACTGGCATTTACACCACGCCTTGCTATACGGAAGTTATGGCCAGAGGACCGAATCAGCCCTTTACTCCTGCTCCAACGACAGCAGGCATGCTGACGGGCGGAACGAACAATTCCTATGGCTTCAGCTTTCAGGCCTATGACCTGGATGGTGATTCCGTGAGCTATCGCATCGACTGGGGAACAGGAGCCGTCGCCTATCCGCAGACCGCCTATGTGCCCTCTGGCACGGTTGTAATCACTTCCAACACTTGGCCCACCGCGGGTCAGTACAACATCCGCTATGCGGCAGTCGCCAAGCCCGGAGGCGGTTCCGAGGTTGTTTCAGCCTGGAGCCCGGCTTATAACGTCTATATCGGCACCGCCATCACAACCCAATTAAGCGGCTCCTTACTGATCGGCGCCGAAGGCGGCGTTTCTCAGAGCAGTTCGTACATCAGTTCCAATACGGCAGGCGAATGGATCGTTTCGAAAAGCACATCGATCAACTACCAAGCCTTCTTCGGCTACCAGCAGCCGATCACCAGTTCAAGCACGCTCGTTGAGCTGTCTCTAGGATCCCAAGGAACGGGAGGCGGCCCGGCCGGGCCGCCGGAGTTGGTTATCACTTTTGTCGTCAATGCCCCACTCGTCGGTCAAGGTCTGGCCCAGCAGGGCTACGCCCAGATTAGAGATGCCAATGGCAACCTCACCTTAGGCGGGAATCGTTGGACAAGTTACGACTACGAGAACCGTCCGGTGTGCGTCGTCACGCCTGATCAGAATCTGACACGCTACCTCTACGATTTCGAAGGCAACCGCACGGCACAGATTATCACGCAAAGCACGACAACATTTATCAGCAGCTCGACCTATATTGGACAGATCTACGAAATAGACGGCTCCACAACGATCCAATACATCACGGCAGGTTCCCTGCGAGTTGCCATGAAAGACGGCGATGGCAACGTCACTTATATCCTACCGGATCATCTTGGCGGCACGAATCTTCTTGTCAGCCCAAGCCAGGGGACTGTACGAACCAATAAGTACGATCCATTCGGCGGGTTCTTCAGCACCACAGGCACGCAGGATTCAGATTACAAATTTACAGGTCAGAGGTACGACAGCCAGCCAGGAATTTATTACTACGGGGCAAGGTATTATGATCCGCTACTCTCTCAATTTATAACCCCTGACAAGATTATCCAGAATTCTTATGATCCCCAAACCCTAAACCGATTTTCCTATTGTCGGAATAACCCACTTCGCCTGGTAGATCCCACTGGTAATTCATTTTGGGGTGATGTCGGTAGATTCTTTGATAAGAATAAATATTATATCGCGGCGGCTGTTATCACGGTCGCCACTTACGGAGCAGGATCGGAGTTTGCGGCGGAGAGCGCAACTTTAGAAGCAGCTTCGGACTCGGCGGCAACCATCGACGCAGGTGTAGCCTCCGGCCTAGGATCGGCGGCTGCTACCTACGCCTCGGGAGCAAGCATAGCCCAAGGCGCTTTGACCGGCGAAATTTTGGGAGGAGTGTCCACCGGCTTAAGTGGCGGAAGTGGAAGAGATGTGCTTTTGGGGACGGTCATTCAAGGAGCTGAAGGTGGCGCCGAAGCTGGTCTGCTTCACGAGATAGACACATCAGGCTGGAAGTGGCCGGAGCAGGTCTTGGCCAAGGGGACGGTAGGTGGAACATTTTCTGAAATCAGTGGTGGCAGTTTCCTGAAAGGATTTGCCATAACGGCTGGGGCATCAATAGCAGATTTAGGATATCAGAAATTAGTTAAGTACCCACCGGAAGCGGGTTTAGGATTGAATGTGCCGGGATATCAATATGACGAAACGCGGGGCGCACCCGAGGGTATGAACGTAATTGGCAATAACAACGGCGACTTAACAGATCAATTAACTCAAGGCGGAACAAGAAGCCAAATTCTAAATGCGGCTCCCGCATTGTCAATAAATGCTACTGCAGATTTTCACGACGATATTTTCAAGCCCTATGGGTCTCTTGCATTTAACGGCTGGAGCAATTATGGAACCATGATCCCAGCTTTTGTATTTACGCATGCTGCATTATTGGGCGGAGACCAAGCAATCGTTGGGACCTGGCTGTCTAGACGATGAATTTGAAAGGGAAATTTATTCTACGGTTAAGTTTGTTATGCGGGATATGTATTTCCTTGTCTTCGTGCGCCTTCCTCGCATATAAAAAAGGCCTTTTGAATTCTTCGACGGCAAAACAAATAAGAGAGTACCAAGATAATGTTTATATCAATATCGACCCTCCTCTCAAAATTGAGTTCCGACCAAAGCCAAAGTATTATTATCTTCTAGAAGGGCTTTGCATATTCGTTCCACTCCCTCTCATTCCTTCAGTGCCACAGATTATTGCTGCAATAAAGCATCATAGAGCATACGAGATTCCTTCACAGGAACTAAGCGCCCTAATTGAATTTCAGCCCTATCATTCCTATTCCCGGCGACTAAAAACAAAAACCCATTACTCTTTCTCACCTCAGCAAGTTCAGCTATTGACGGACAATAAAACGTTTTATCCAAAGGATTTGCAATCTAACTGTGTTAAAGGCGATTTTGGGTCAATTCATCTGGAGCGTATTGACAATGTCTCTTGCAACATAGATTCAGCAGGACGATATTCTTTTTTCATGTCATCAGCCTCATTTGTCGGTATTCCCAAGTTTACTTTAACCTTTGATGTTTTTGCGCCTGACATAAAACTAGCTACCCTAAATATTGGAAACGTTGTGCGGGAAGGAATAAGCATAAATATTCCACAAATATCCATTAAACGCCGAAGTAGGTTCAATTGGGATTGCGCTCTATGAAGCGATAAATATGGTCAACGCATTTCGTTGAAGGTGTAATACGGAACAAGACTTTCAGTGGAGAAGTGACCGATTTCGGCGGATTCGTAGGCGGCTAGAAGTGCAACCCGTTTGATTAAGAACTGGAGGCGACAAAATGAACGTGAACGTGTTATTGAATTCCCAACACCCGCGCAGGGTTTAGCAACACCCATATTCCGATCGGATCCTGGTTTTATTGGTGGAGGTCTCACAAGCGGAGGAGCGCCCGAATTCGTAATTCCCAACGGGCCCATCCCTCAAAATGCGACAACAACAGTCATTCGTTCCCAATGAGGATATATGAAACTACGACCTGAAGAGACTGAATTGGTTGGCAAATGGATCATGGTGAATGGCAAAATTCAGAGTGATGCTACGTGCGAAAGAATTCATTGGTTAATCTCTAATTATCTGCGAAAGATAGGTATTAGCAAACAATGGGGTGCCTGGGAGACTTTATTTCAAGATCCTGATGATCGCCGCTTTTGGGAGCAAACGTATCCACAAAGCCATATGCATGGAGGTGGTCCTCCGATGTTGAGATGTCTATCTAAGGAACAAGCGAAAGAGAAATATGGTAAAGAGAATTTATAACGACACCACTAGCCTGAACGGTATCAGTGATGCGAGGTGCAAGATTGAAAGGGCGAATGAAAAACGCGCGATTTTACTCTAAGGGTATGACTGGCGATCCTGCGGCGGAGGCTAGGTTAACGGCTCAACTTCTGCGAAATGATCTTTCTAGCCAAGGAACACCAATAGTCATACCGGGAGAATAGTAAATATGAATATTAAAAAAAACCTATACACAGTCCCAGTCCCATCAACAGATTTTTCTCAGGAAGCATATTGGGATGGAAAGGGCGCGTCGCCCGCTATTCGCTTTGCATTTAAAAAGGATCGAGTGGAATATCAAGGAAGGATTGAGTTTCAAAAAGTGTTGGTTATGCAAAAGAGAGCAGAGCGGTGTTGTAAAGCCTGGCATATCGAGGGCACCTACGATACGTTGGTCGAAATCGAAAACTCAACCTGGGTCAAGGAAATACAATCAGATATTTCTGAGCGATGGCGAGATGGAAGGAAAACGCAGCACTACATGATTTATTTAGACAGTGTCGGGTGTTTCGAAATCATCGCTGAATCTTGGACTGCACTGATAACAAAGGATCAATAATCGGAGGTAATATTTCCGAATGGTTTGGATGAATAATATATGAAAATTCCTTCTCAGTTTGAAAAACAAGTTTTAGAAATGCCCGAAACAAGTTATGGAGTGACTCGCGTGGTCGTAACGCTTGAAGACGGAACGGAATTTAGCGATGTATTTATTGCTTGGGGCAATGAAATAGTAAAAGTGGGATCAAGCGAGATTATCCCATTCGATTCAAACAAAATCGTTAAGATAAGACGCCAATAATATGGACGCTATAAATGCCAACTATGAGTCTTAGAAGATGTCTATGTTTTGCACTAGACCGTAAATATATAGAGATCCCAGGTGAACGTGTGAACGGTGTCAGTGATGCAAGGTGCAAGATGCTAAATAGCGCAAGAAAAGGAGTCCATATGAAACGGTTTGGTCCACAGGCGGCCATCGCGGTTTGTCAGACCAGCGCGGCCGCCCGCTCGGTTCAGAAAATGGAGGCAACAAAATGCTAAGACAAACTGTAAAATTGATAGGCTTAATTTCGTTGCTGTGCATCGGCTTCAGGCCTGCCTGGGCGGGAAACAAGCTCATGAACGTTCAAGGTAAATTGACCGATGGCTCCGGCACGGCGCTTACGGGGACTTATGTGGTGACCTTCCGTTTATATACCAGTCTTGCCGGCTCAACCACAGTCTGGTCGGACAACTTGAGCGTCAGCGTATCGACCGGGTTGTTTAATGTCACCCTTGGCACGTCCACGAGTATGGATGCCGTTGCTTTCAATACGCCTTATTATCTGGGGCTGCAGGTCGCCGGGGATGCCAACGAGCTGTCGCCGAGGCAGCTCTTGGGCGCTTCGGCTTACGCGTTGGGAAGCTTGGGGAACTTTAATGCTCCATCGGCGACAATCACGAGTATTAGCGTTTCGACGATTTCGGCTGTCTCATCGGCCACGATCACGAACGCCACGATCACCAATTTGAACTGCGCCTCAGGTGGTTCGATTGGGGATTACGTCGAGAGCATTGTTAGCGGAAATTTTCCCACGTCTGGTCAATGGGGAGATGCGGGGTCCATCAGCCTTACGCAAGGAGATTGGGATGTAAATTTCAATTACATCCAGTTTTTTCAAGCCGCTACAATAAATTCTTGGAATGCCGGAGTATCTCAGACTGCTGGGAATTCGTCTACAGGGCTTGTTGAAGGCTCTAACTACAATTCCAATATTATTCCGATTGCGACGTCAGTGGGAAGTGTTCCAGGACTGATTTCGGCTTATCGGCAGCAACTTTCTTCTACAACACCGATCTACGGAAAATTAAAAGCTTCTTATACCGGTACGGCTCCCACCTACGAGGGCCGACTTTCAGCTAGGAGGGTCCATTGCTAAAAAATATATTGTTGTCGGGAATTATCTACGTCATTGCCGTCCAGCAGGATGGGTCACAGGCTACATTTCAGTATACAGGACAAACGCCGGCACAAGTCCAGGCGCTTCAGAATGAGCGGGTATCTCTTGGAGAAGAAGCAAGCTACCGCATTGTTGATAAAAAGACCTATGACGCAGCGAAGGCCCCAAAACCAATCAGTCAGGATCGGATTCAAGCAGAAGCTGTTCGTCTCCAGGCTGTTTCAGACGCTAAGAACAAAAACCTACCGACGGATCAGAGATTGGATGCCTTGATCAAGGCAATCAATTTGCAGTAGGAACGATTACGTCAACGAGACTCAAGCCCTGACGGGTTCTTCGTGCTTGTCGATGACGGCTTTTTTGGTGGTGAAAAACAGGATCAAGATATACGCCGGCACAAACGTCCTTAAATAGATATTGAAATTATATACTTATTGCGTCATAATATAGGACGCATGAAGTATATATTTGAGGTATCTTCGGAGGGGGCGGTCCAGCGCGTCACCCAGGAGGACCACGGACAGGTCCTTCGCGATACGGTCCGCGTGGTGCGTATGGAGGATGCTTGCCGACAGCTCAAGCGGTCCCGGCGGCATCTCTATCGTTATGTGGCCCGCGGATGGCTGAAACCGGTGGCCAAGTTCTCAGGCGAGCTCTTTTTTGACCAGAGCGACTTGGCGGCTCTAGGTCCTCACGCGTCGCAGGGACGCCGAAACGCTCTACCCCGCCGCTTGGCCCCTCTTTTCCCGGAATATGACATCAAAGCTCTCGCGCCGGAGCGGGACGCGGAAATGATTCTCTCGCGCGTGCTCGAGCGCGGCAATGAGCGGGAAATCCGTTGGGCAATTCGTCGCTTTCCGCTGCGGCGGCGGCGCTTGTTTTTAAGCCGGCAAGGACGCCGCCTCTTATCCGCGCGGGCGTTTCATTTTTGGTCATGGCTTTGGGGCCGCGTCCGGCCCTCCAAGACCCCGGCTTGGCGTGAAAGCGGTTTGGCCTGGGGAGGCGTCGCATGAAATGGAAAACCGAGGCCATCCCCAAGGGATGCCTGCAGGCGGCCCAGGCGCTTGACCCTTTGCCGTGGCTAGGCGACTTTTACCTGGCCGGGGGGACGGCCTTGGCGTTGACGTTTGGCCATCGCCTTTCGGTCGATTTGGATTTCTTTTCCACGACGAACCCCCTGGATTTCTCCGCGCGGCCGCCGATACTCGAAAGCCTCCGCGACCTGGGAGCCCGCATCGAAGAGGAAAAGGAGGGAACCCTTCATGCCCGGCTGAAAGGGACCCATCTCAGTTTCTTCCGTTACCGGTACCCTCTTTTGCGCGGGCTCCGGCGCTGGAAGCATCTTCGCATCGCTCATCCGATCGATATCGGCTTGATGAAATTGGGCGCCATTGTGGGCCGTGGAAGCAAAAAGGATTTCGTGGACTTGTACGAGATCCTCAACAACGGGGTTTCATTGTCTCAACTCCTGCGGCTGGCGCCGAAAAAATTCCCCGGGTCGCTGGATTTTAAAGTTCAGGCCTTGCGGGCCCTGGTTTATTTTGCCGATGCCGATCAGGAACCCGATCTCCTCTCGCGCCAAAGACTGTCTTGGCCTGCGGTGAAGCGTTTC
>Ga0207015_1175_pt1 | contig 16214 bp, 12 predicted proteins | sample Alteio_BWMinCont_53_FD_153486 | JGI IMG/M metagenome (GOLD analysis project Ga0207015, IMG submission 153486) | Enriched cells from forest soil in Barre Woods Harvard Forest LTER site, Petersham, Massachusetts, United States -... | ecosystem: Environmental > Terrestrial > Soil > Temperate forest >...
ACGGCGAGTTTTTCATTGCCCGGGTGCGGATTTTCTTTAACGCTGAAGGCGGCCAGTGTGATGATGAATAGGCGTCCGCCCTGCGACAGGGAAGGCTCGGTAACCTGCGAAGCACCTTGTATAAGCTGCGCATGGTTCGCGTACTTGGGATGGGGATTTTGTGTTTGCGCCAATTAATTCTGTCTCCTGGCGGTGCCGGGCATCGGTTTTCGGTGCCTAGTCCGGCTGCCGCCGTTACGGTGCCAGCTTCATCGTCGTCATCGTTCTTTCTCCTTGTGTTGCGCTTCCCGGTTTATTTCCTTGAACTCTGCATAATGTTAGCCATCATCTCCAGACATTCGCGCTCAGAGTGTTCGGCGACCTTCGCCACTGCGAGAGCACGCGGAGGTAGGAGTGCTTCAATCTCAGAGCGCAAAATTGAACAAAGAATTTCCGCTGGCATCGCCTCGGCTTCCACAGTTCTTTTTATTTTTCTGGAACGTGTGTCCGTATTTTTGCGCGGCTTGGTCGGCAGGTTATACCTGCGGATCTGGTAAGGATTGATGGCGAGTCGCTTAAACGTGAGATCGATGTCTTTACGTAAATGTCGTCGCAACTCTCGCTCGATCGACAGATCGATGAGCACACCGGCGGGATCGTAGTCTCCGATATAAAAAACAACGACAGGCTTCTGCACAGTCTCGTTGATAGCCATGGCGGATTCATAGATGAACGTGACGGATGAAAAACCCCCAGCTGGAAACAAACTTACGGCTAGTTCCTCGCAATGTTCCTCGATTACACCGGCGATGGAACGCGATTCGACCCACACCTCGCAGTAATAGTCGGCGGATTGCCACAGGTCCGCGCGGTAGAGTTGCTTGGTCCGGCGAATAAAGTCCGCAGCCCCGTGGTATGTATTCACGTAGTAGCCGCGGCGACTGCTATCGGTCAACAGACCATAGGGCAACCTTCCGTTGCGGCGCAATTTCATCGTCAAATGCTGAACCTGCCGATAACCACCATCGGTTTTCTCGACGAACACAGGCAGCGACGTCTCGGTCATTCTATAAAACACGTGCCGCACCGATTGCTTGTAGGCCGCCAGCACGTCGAGGATCTGTTGCTCAAGCTGGCCGATCTCGGCCTTTGTGCGCCGCCGCTTTATCGTACCTGTACGATAATCTGCCACTGTGTCACTCCTACACTTCGCGGATCTGAGATAGTGCGTCATCCAGTCGAATCAATGTTCGCTGGCCGTACTTGTAACGCTTGAGGCGTCCTTTGGTGAGGTCCAATCTGATTTTTGCTTGAGATACATTCACAAACTTCGCCATCTCCTTAATCGTTAGGTACCGCGGCAAATTCCGGTCGTCCGCACCACTGAGGGTCGGCGGATCCTTCAAAATAATTGGTTTTTCTTTTGGTTGTTTTTTCATCGCTGTCCTCGTCGCATCTATTCCACAAGTGTGGATGTGCTTCGAGGGAGACTAGCCGAAAAAGTTCCGGTATAAAATCGGGAAGGTGGGTTGAAATGAAAATATTCTGAATAAATACGGGGTAATTGTGTACCGGTACACAATTCGGGTGGATTACGTTTGTTTTACCAGATAGGTTCGCGCTCGTCTTTTAATTTTGTTTTCTTCCATCTTTTGTAAAGCTGTTGCAGGTTACCTAGAGTGATACCGTATTTTCTTGCCCGCGCCGCGGTGCCGTATTTCTTTCCACTTTGTTCACACTCAGCAAACTCCGCGAAGATTTGCCAGTTTTTCTCCGTCAGAGGAGCGCCTCTTTTGCGTTTTTCCTGAGCAAATATCAAGAATTTACGGAGTTCCATGATGCCGATTGGCACGAGTCTGACTACGTGTTCGTTGACTTGCTGAAGACTTTGGCGGCAACTCCGGATGAACTCCGAGTCCGAGTCATTCTCGATTGTCCGCCTGTTCGACTCGATGCGATCTTTCCACATACTCATAAATTGTTCGCACCAGTCGGAGGGTAGCGCAGGGTGATCGCGTAGCTTGTTCCGCGCCCAACGGTCTCCATCAGCAGCGGCGAGGACTAGCTTTCCTATCGGGACGCCTGAGATCGCCGTTGCAGACCGTGGAGTCTTTTTTGTAATCTTCTTGCGCTTGGTCACAACTGAAACTCCGGGCCCGGTTCGTGGCCGGGCCCCTTATTCTTACCACATTGGGCTTGACGCCTCAACCGATTTGTTATAGGTATATAACAGAATGAAACCTCAATCGACTCGCCAAGCCGCAAAACTTCTCGGGATTAGCTTGATGACTTTGCAGCGATACATCGCGGACGGTAACTGGATTAAGGCGCCAGGTCTTCAGAAGGTCGGCGGTGTTCGGGTGCGATTGTGGAGCGGTCGAGACATTGCACGGGCTAAGAAATTGATGAAGGCGCGGTAGGGAGGGACGCGATGACTTTGTACAAAAGAGGCGGCACATGGTGGTTTCATTTCCTGCATACCCATGCCGGACATAGCAAGCCGACGCACTATCAGGAATCTGCGCAGACTGGCGATCGGGATCTCGCCGCCAAGCGAGAGCGCAATCGCCGCGTTGAAATCGAAGATCCCGAGTTCGGTATAAAGGTTCCGGCAAAGAAGAAGCCCGACGTGACGCTCAAGGAACTGTTCGACATGCTGGAAAAGAAATGGACGATCAAGAAAAAACTCTCGCCGCGGAATAAGTCCAATTTGAAAATTGCGCGCGCCGCCTTCGACGAGAAAATGCTAGCCAAAGACTTGACCGACGAAATGATTCAGGATTATCAAGACGAACGTTTGGCCGAGAAATATGCGCCTGCAACGATTAACCGCGCGTTGCAGATTCTATCGACCGGCTATACATTGGCGATTAAGCGCACGCGAAAGCAAAACAGCACGTTTGCCAAGATTGTTGACGCGCCCGATATCGAATATATCTCGGAGGAAGGGAACGTGCGGCAAGGTTTCTTTGAGCAAGCCGAGTTCGACTCCGTTCATTCACACCTTCCGGATGACCTGAAAGATTTTGCGCTGTTCGCCTACATTACGGGGTGGCGCAAAGGCGAAGTCTCGGGGATTAGGTGGACGCACGTCATCGGCGACGAAATCATGATTCCAGGCGTGCTCACGAAAAACAGGCAGCCGCGCAAGGTTGTGATAGACGGCGATCTCGTTGCGTTGCTGGAACGACGCAAAGCGGCGCAATCATATGAGGTCGATGATGGCACGCGGTTTGCCCTGCACGTCTTTCATCGCGATGGATTTCAGATTAAAGAATTCCGGAAGGCGTGGGCGAGTGCGTGTAAGAAAGCCGGGGTCAAGCGCATATTCCACGATCTCCGCAGGAGTGCACTTCGCAATATGATTAGGGCAGGCGTCGATCAGAGTGTGGCAATGGATTGCTCTGGACACAAAACTATCTCGGTTTTTAAACGCTACAATTTGACATCCGGAGACGACCTCCGCGAAGCCATGCGTAGCGTCGAGAAATATAATGAGGAACAGCGCCAGAAGGTCGTATCCATCGCGGCGCAGTCCAAGTAGGGGAGCAGTTTAAGAATTAGACGAGGGGCTGTTTGCTTTTCTGTTTTATATCGTTGAGATAAAACGCCGTGCCTTCTTTCACGATTTGCTGGAATTCCTGGTCATTAGCCGCAACGACCGTCTGATTGTGGATTCCAAAGATCTGCGCAAAATATACGAAGCCATGCCGCAGGTATTCCGGCACTCGGCCGTCGCTCTGTATGGCTAATTTTCTTTCGCCGTTTTTGAACTCTGCGTCCGCAAACATTGAAAAATAAGCCATGACGTCCGAGTGTTCAGTTCCCGACAAGGGTTTGTAGGTATCGTCATAGACTTTCTCCAATCCTACTCCCTTGAACAAGTCGCGAATGGTACGTGCTTCTGGTTGGTACCACTGCTTCGCGAAGTCTGGTTTGCCCTTTGGAGTTATAAATTCAAATTGGACCTTCTCGGTTTCGAAATGTTTCTGTATATCGGCGATCGCATCAGCAGAAAATTTCTCAGGCCATCGTTCGACCCGTTCGTGCTGTTCGATCCAGTACCAGCCGAGGTACTTTTTTGCTCGATTCTCAGGATCCAAAGAAATCCATCGTGTCACGGCCATCAAGTTCAACAGACATCGGAGGATTACTGCGGCATCCTCACATAAGGCCACTTCGCACAACCGACGAATTGCGTCGAAAGATTTGAACGCCCTGGGACAGATGTATTGGAGCGCCATATCGTAGTGATTTCTTGTGAACCAGCTATGATTCTGAAGCGAGCTCTGGGCGAACTGATGCAGCCGGTAGAAATGGTCAAAGTGTTCTTTATACTTTTTGTAGGTCAGGGCTGCGAATTGATGATCGCTTATCAGCCCAGCCGGTTGATTTTCTCCAGCCATGGGAATTTTATTGCGGTTTTAGACTGCTACAATCCCCGCTACGTTAGAGTTCCGCGCAGTCCAGATGATTTCGGACTGCCTGTATCTTGCTGACAGTGAGTGGGCTTATGGTGGGCGGTCACGGATTTGAACCGCGGACCTTCCCGGTGTAAGCGGGACGCTCTAACCGCTGAGCTAACCGCCCTTTCAGATTCGATTCATTCTACCGGGTATCAGCTTCGGCGCAAAACGAATTAGACGCGATTGAAACTTTGATCAACTTTCTCAACTTGACGGACGAGCCGTAAGCCCGCGAACCTGGAAGTTCGGGGCGGCTTACGGCGCGTTAGCTCAAGTCGCTTCTATTAGGCTGCAGCGAGTATGACTACTCGCGCGCGAGAGTAGCGGCCGTGACACCGGCTTCGGCCCAGATCCGCGTGTTGTGGGTCTCCTTCAGGAAAATGCTTCCGATAATGAACGTCATGCCGGCCACAATCATGGGGTAATAGAGGCCGGCATAAATATTGCCGGTAGCTGCGACCGACGACAGTCCAATGAGCGGGAGCAACCCTCCAAAGACTCCGTTGCCTATGTGGTAAGGCAGGGAGACCGAGGTGTAGCGGATCTTTGCCGGGAAGGCTTCGATCAGGTAGGCGGCGATAGGACCGTAAATCAGGCATACATAAATGACCTGAATGAAAATCAGGAATACCAACATGGGTATATTCGGATTCGCGGCGACCTTGGCAGGCACCAATGCGCCCGCTGCGTCGGTAGTCATCGCGGTGAGCGAGATTGCGCCGGTAACTTTATTGCGGGTATGCGTTACGGAAACAATATTGTTACCAGCAGCGCGCTCCATCGCGTGGTAGATAGGGATATAAGTAACCACTGCGAGAAGGCAGGCCGCCATCATGAGTCGCTTCCGTCCAATTTTGTCGGAAAGCGCGCCGACCACGGTGAAGAACGGCATTCCGATCAGAAGGGCTATGGCGACGATGATGTTAGCGGTCTTGACGTCAACCTTCAGGACGGTCTGCATATAGAACAAAGCGTAGAACTGGCCGGTGTACCAAATCACGCCCTGTCCGGCGGTGGCCCCGAAAAGTGAAATCAGCACAAGCTTCAGGTTAGGCCATTTCGTGAATGCTTCCTTCAGCGGTTGCGCAGAAGTCATTCCGGCACTCTTGAGCTTCGAAAAGATGGGAGACTCCCGCATCTTCAAGCGAATGTAGAGAGAGATTGCTACGAGGATGATGGAGATGAGGAATGGAATGCGCCAACCGTAGGCCGCGAAGTCATTCTTGGACATGGAGTTTTGTGTTAGCAGGATTACGATGAGCGAGACGAAAAGACCGAGAGTGGCGGTGATCTGGATGAAGCTGGTATAGAAGCCGCGTCTGCTGTCAGGAACATTTTCGGCCACGTAGACGACAGCGCCGCCGTATTCTCCACCAAGCGCCAATCCTTGCAATACGCGAATCAAAATCAGAACGATGGGCGCGAACCAGCCGGCTGTCGCATAGGACGGCATGAGGCCGATAGCAAAAGTGGAGAGACCCATGATGGTGAGCGTAACGAGGAAGGCGTATTTGCGACCTACCACGTCGCCAATTCGGCCGAAGAAAAGCGCGCCAAAGGGACGAACGAGAAATCCGACAGCGAAGGTGGCGAGGTATGCGATTAAGGCGAACGTGTCATGGCCTGGAGGATAGAACTTGAGCGACAAAATGGCGGCGAGACTGCCGAAAATGTAAAAGTCATACCACTCGATCATGGTGCCTACAGAGGAAGCCATGATCACGCGCCATATGCCGTACTCTGAAGTACCGGTCCCTTCCCGTTGCGCCGCAATTGCCATTGCCTTCCTCCGTGATTTAGGGGAGTGGGTCTTTCCGATCATCCTTCCGCAAGAATCTTTATCTCTCTGAGCTTCAGCAGCAGCCCATGCGAATCTCACCGTCAACAACAGGCGGTCCAAAGCAATCCTTTGGAACGGGCGTGCCGTGTAGAGTGAGCCAGCAACGACGAGCGGCGTCTGCCACTACAAGAACGACACCGAGGATAAACATCGCCATCAAGATCGTATTTAGATAACCGGTCAACATAGTATTGGGCGCGCGAGTGAGTGGCCAGAAAATATTCCGAATTGAAAGTATTCCGGCGGTGATCGTAGTAGTGCCGACGAATAACATGGGAAGAGCAGTAATCCAGGCGTATTTCTTCTTGCCCATGTTAATCAAGAAAGTGGTGCTAACTGCCAGTGCGATGGTGGCGAGGAGTTGGTTTCCTGTTCCGAACATCGGCCACAAGGTGGAAATCGAGCCGGTGTAAATTAAGTAGCCCCATCCGACAACGATCAGCCCGGTGGCGACTAAATTACCTGGCAGCCATCTGGTGTCGGCAAACGGCTTGCTCACTTTTCCGAGGATTTCCTGAAGGACATAACGAGCCACGCGCGTGCCGGTGTCGATGGTGGTGAGAATAAAGAGCGCCTCGAACATGATGGCGTAGTGATACCAATAACCCATCAGTGCGGACATTCCCGGCAGGCCACGAAAAATCTGCGCCATGCCAATTGCAAGTGAAACAGCGCCACCCGTACGTCCCGCAAGGTTCTCGCCCACCTGAGCAGAGAACATATCGAGATTTACGGTATGCAAGCCAAGCTTGGCGTAAACGTCCGGAGGAACGTTGATGGCGAAATAATCTCCGGGGAACATCGAGCAAGCAGCAATCAGGGCGAGGACGCCGACCAGGGATTCGGCCACCATAGCGCCGTAGCCGATCATGCGAGCGTCTGTCTCCTTGTTGATCATTTTCGGAGTTGTGCCGGAACCTACCAGCGCATGAAATCCGGAAATAGCGCCGCAAGCGATGGTGACGAAAAGGAACGGAAAAAGCGCGCCTTTGATGATGGGGCCTCCGCCGTGGATGTATGGGGTTACGGCAGGGAACTTGATCTCGGGATGGACGAACAGAACACCGACGACCAGAACGGCGATGGTGCCGAGCTTCACATAGGTGGAGAGATAATCGCGCGGTTCAAGCAGCAGCCAGATCGGCAGAACGGATGCGATGAAACCGTAAGCGGCCATCAGGATTGTGATCTGGTGCGGGGTAAAAGTGAGATGCAGGGCGAATGGCGTCAAGGCGATCCAACGCCCAACAACCACAGCCGCGATCAACAGAACCACGCCCACCGCGCTGGGCAAGCCAACTCTCACTTGACCCGGCGAGCTTTTAAACATGTAAAGGCCCATGCCAATCGCGATGGGAATTGTGCTGCCGATGGTGAAGACACCCCAGGGACTGTTGGAGAGAGCGTTGACAACCACGATTCCAAGGCCGGCCATGGAGACCACGAGTATGAAAAGGATGCAAATCATGGACACCATGCCGGCGAACGGCCCGATTTCGGTGCGGGCAATTTCGGCGAGAGAACGGCCGGCATGTCGCATGGAAGCTACCAGAACGATGAAATCTTGAACGCATCCTGCCAGCACAGCGCCGACGAGTAGCCAGATGAAACCTGGAGCAAAGCCGAACTGCGCGGCTAGAGTAGGTCCGACGAGAGGGCCGGCGCCAGCGATCGCGGCGAAGTGGTGGCCGAACAGAACGACCTTCGGAGACGGCACATAGTTGTGGCCGTCTTCAAACAGGTGGGCGGGGGTAGTGCGGCGATCGTCCAACTCCAGCGCTTTGGCGGCGATGTAGGCGCTATAGTAGCGGTAACCCATTGCGAAAACACACAGCGCGCCGAGCATTACGGGAAAGGCGTTCAAACAAGACCCCATCTGGGACTTAAGGCCTCCGCATCCTAGCGCTAGTCTTGTCCTGTACACAAATGAATTTGCAGGCGGTACGATGGGTACGGCGGCGTGAGCCATTCCCATCGGACACCTTATCACCCCACGGCGCAGCATTCTGACTGTAAGACACCATAACCAGTGAAAGAGACCTCTTGATTCGTCGGACTGCCTAACATTTTTTGACCGTACCTGTACTTCCGTACAGGTGCAAAAAAATGCCTGTACTGTGTGCCAGTTTTGCACGCGGCGTAACGGATGTTAGCTGATTCACCACGAATGACATACACGCCGCGAAGGTGCGCGGAGCAGCGTGCTACGCTGAATCATTCCAGCGGAGCTGTATCCGCGGGCGCACACTCATGTCTTCACGACTCGGCGAAATACTCGTTAAAGACAGCCTGATCTCCGGAGATCAGTTGAAGCAGGCGCTCGACTACCAGAAAAAGAATGGCGGGCGGCTGGGGACTTGCCTGGTAAAAATGGGGCTGGTCAGCGACGACGACATCACGGCGGTGCTTTCGCGCCAGTACGGCGTGCCTTCCATCAACCTAAAGTTTTACGAAGTGGACCCCGTAGTCATCAAGCTGGTTCCTCAAGAGACTGCGATTCGTTACCAGATTGTGCCACTTTCGCGCGTGGGTTCCACGCTGACGATTGCGATGACGGACCCGACCAATGTGTTCGCCATGGACGATATCAAGTTCATGACCGGATTCAACGTGGAACCGGTGGTGGCGTCCGAATCGGCAATCAGCGAGGCGATTCACAAGTTTTACGGCGATGTGGAGAGTGTAGAAGAGCTCGACAAGGTGATGAAGGACCTTGCCGGCGATGAAGCCTCGCTGGAGCTTTCCGCCGAAGAGCAGGAAATGGATTTGGCCACGCTTGAAAAGGCCGCGGAAGAAGCGCCGATTATCAAGCTGGTGAACTTAATTTTGACCGACGCCGTGAAGCGCGGAGCGAGCGATATTCACGTGGAGCCGTACGAGAAAGAACTACGCGTGCGTTTCCGTGTGGACGGCGTGCTGCAGAACGTGATGGCGCCTCCGCTGAAGCTGAAAGATGCAATTACCAGCCGCATGAAGATCATGTCCAAGCTGGACATCAGCGAAAAGCGTTTGCCGCAAGACGGCCGCATCATGATCAAGTATTTGAAAGACGGGAAGAGGAAAGAACTCGACTTCCGTGTGTCTACGGTTCCAACACTGTTCGGTGAAAAGATCGTTTTGCGGTTGTTGGACAAAGAAAATCTGCGGCTGGATATGACCAAGCTGGGTTTCGAACAGGAGTCGCTGACGAAGTTCGAGCGGCAGATTCTGAAACCTTACGGAATGGTGCTGGTGACTGGGCCGACCGGTTCGGGAAAAACGAACACGCTGTATTCGTCGGTCGCGCGGCTGAATACGGTTGAAACGAACATTATGACCGCCGAAGACCCGGTCGAATTTCAGCTGGCTGGGATCAACCAAGTCCAGATGAAGGAACAGATTGGGCTGAACTTCGCGTCGGCGTTGCGAGCTTTTTTGCGGCAGGACCCGAACATTATATTAGTGGGAGAAATTCGAGACTTTGAAACGGCAGAAATCGCTGTAAAGGCTGCACTAACTGGTCACTTGGTGCTTTCCACGCTGCACACGAATGATGCGCCGTCAACCATCAGCCGATTAATGAATATGGGTATTGAGCCGTTTCTGGTGGCTACCTCTGTGAACCTTATATGTGCGCAGCGGCTGGTGCGGCGCATTTGTTCAGGGTGTAAAGAGCCGTTGCAGATTTTGCCGCAGGCGTTGATTGAGGCGGGCTACACGCCGGAAGAATCTGAAAAAGTAATTATTCAACATGGGCGGGGCTGTGCGACTTGCAACAACACGGGATACAAAGGCCGCGTGGGTCTGTACGAAGTGATGGAAATTAACGACGAATTGCGCGAACTGATTCTTGTGGGAGCTTCGGCACTGGAATTGAAAAAGAAAGCGCTGGAAACCGGAATGATTACGTTGCGCCGCAGCGGCTTAATAAAAGTCGGTCTGGGGCACACGACGATGGAAGAAGTATTACGAGAAACCGTTCTGTAAGCGGAGGAAATAATGGCTGGCATCACATTAAGCGAACTTTTGAAGAAGATGATCGAGATGCAGGGCAGCGACTTGCACCTTTCGACCAACAGCGCGCCGCGCATTCGCGTGCACGGAAAATTGCGCCCGTTGGACATGCCTCCACTGACTGCGGCAGACACCAAGGCACTAGCCTACAGCGTGCTGACCGACGTGCAAAAGCACCGGCTGGAGGAAAATCTCGAGCTGGACTTCTCGTTCGGGTTGAAGAGCCTGGCTCGCTTCCGCGGCAACATCTTTCACCAACGCGGCGCGGTAGCAGCCGTGTTTCGTACGATTCCGTGGGAAATCAAGAGCTTCGATGCGCTGGGCTTGCCCAACGTGGTGCGAGGACTGTGCGACAAGCCGCGCGGCCTGGTGCTGGTGACGGGACCGACCGGGTCGGGTAAATCGACCACGCTGGCGGCTATGCTCGACAAAATCAATAACGAGCATGAAGAACATATGATTACGATCGAAGACCCGATCGAATTCCTTCACAACCACAAGAAATGTCTGGTGAACCAGCGCGAAGTGCACTCCGACACGCATTCGTTCGCCAATTCACTGCGCGCCGCGCTTCGCGAAGACCCGGACGTGGTGCTGATCGGCGAAATGCGCGACCTGGAGACTATTGAGTCGGCTCTGCGAATCGCTGAGACGGGCCACTTGACGTTTGCTACGTTGCACACCAATTCTGCGGTATCCACGATCAACCGTATCATCGACGTTTTTCCGGCGCACCAGCAACCGCAGGTTCGCGCACAACTCTCGATGGTGCTGGAAGGAATTCTTTGCCAATCGTTATTGCCGAAGCCGGATGGACGCGGGCGGGCGATGGTGATGGAGATTCTGATTCCGACGGCGGCCATACGTAACCTGATCCGCGAAGACAAAATTCACCAGATTTATTCGGCGATGCAGACGGGCACGGGCACGTCGGGAATGCAGACGTTCAACCAGAGTTTGGCGAACGCCTTTCAACAGAAACAAATCACGCTGGAAGTGGCGCTCGCGCGTTCATCGAATCCAGACGAATTACAAGACTTGATCAACCGTGGAGTAACGTCGGCGCCTATGACTGGCCGGCAACCGGTTAAACGTTAATTGCAGATCAGATAGAGGAGGGAAGAGATCATGCCGGTATTTACTTATCAAGGGACGAATAAGGCGGGCACCAAGGTCACGGGTGAGCGTACGGCCAACACCAAGGACGAGTTGAAGGCCTCTCTGCGCCGCGAGCAGATCAATGTGAGCAAGCTATCCGAGAAGGGGAAAGAATTCAGCATCCCCAGCTTCGGAAGCGGCGTGGACTCCAAGGAACTGGCCATCTTTACGCGCCAGTTCTCGGTGATGATCGACGCCGGCTTGCCGTTGGTGCAGTGCCTGGAAATCCTGGCGGGCCAGCAGGAAAACAAGACCTTCCAAAAAATATTGAACGGGACGCGCGCGTCGGTGGAAGGCGGCACGACGCTGTCGGCTGCGATGAAGCAGTACGACAAAGTATTCGACGCGCTGTACTACAACATGGTGGAAGCAGGCGAGACGGGCGGTATTTTGGACACCATTCTTCAGCGCTTGTCGAGTTACATCGAGAAAAACGTAAAACTGAAACGCGCGGTGAAGTCCGCGATGATCTATCCGGTCGCCGTGCTGGGTATCGCGGGCGCGGTCATCATCCTTCTACTGTGGAAGGTCGTGCCGATTTTCATCACATTGTTCAACGGTCTTGGCGTGGACCTGCCGCTGCCAACCAGAATCGTGATCATGATGAGCAACTTCATCGGCAGCATCTATGGGTTGCTGATTTTGGTGTTCTTCGTGGGCATCGTGTTCGCCTTGAAGTTTTGGTACGGCACACCGCAAGGGCGATACGCGATTGACAGTGTGCTGTTGAAGCTGCCACTGATCGGAATTCTGCTGCGCAAGATCGCCGTGGCTCGATTCACACGAACGCTGGGAACGTTGATCTCAAGCGGCGTGCCCATTTTGGAGGGCCTCGATATTACGGCACGCACCTCGGGCAATGCCGTGGTTGAGCGGGCCATCACCGCAACTCGAAAAGCGGTGGAAGCGGGGCGCTCGCTGGTGGATCCACTGAAGGAAACGGATGTGTTCCCAGGCATGGTGACGCAGATGATCGGCGTCGGCGAACAGACTGGCGCGATGGACGCCATGCTGCAAAAAATTGCCGACTTCTATGAGGATGAAGTCGACGCGGCGGTGAAAGACTTACTGACGGCCATGGAACCCATCATGATCGTGGTGTTGGGCGTGGTCGTCGGAGGAATCGTTATTTCCATGTACTTGCCACTATTCTCGTTGATCGGGAAACTCGCCGGTCACTAAACCCGGGCCGCCCGGCGCGAGGTGGGACGGTCGCTATGCGACTGTCCCATTCGCTGTAATTCGCGGCTAAAAAATCTTCGATGAGGACCCAGCCGGTGAAGTCAGCGGGACCGGCAACGAACGCAGATGAAATCCGCAACCAGCGTAAGTGAATGGCTGCCCTGGCTGGGCCGCGTCCGGTTTTTAGCCATTACCTTTCTGTTGGGCATCGTGGTAGCCGCACGGCAACTCACACCTATTTCTATTTCTGTCCGATCTTTTGTTCCGCTCGTAGCTCTGTGGTACATGCTCGCGGTCGTTTACGTGATTCTGCAGCGATGGGTGCCGCAGGCGCGCGCGCACGCCCCGGTGCAGATTATCTGCGATCTGCTGGTTATTACCGGCGTGGTGTACACCACGGGCGCGCAGGACAGTTACTTTATTTCGCTGTACCTGCTCGTGATTCTGATGGCCAGCGTGCTGTTTTCGCGGCGCGGAGTATTTCTGGTCGCGGGGGCAAGTTTCGCGTTACTTGCGACCGTGATCGAGCTGACTTATTACGGAGTCTTTCCCCATACCGCAAGTTCTGACCCCACGCCGCGCATTTTGGATTCCTGGCTGGCCAGCAACTTCTTCGCGTTTATCGCTGTGGCATATCTGGGCAGTCTGCTCGCGCAAACGTTGCGTAAGAAGGGCGTTGAGCTGGAGGCCAAGAGTGAAGAGCTGAAGGACCTTCAGGCCTTCAATCAGGACATCATCGAATCGATGCGCGGTGGTTTGCTGACTGCGGACCTGGAAGGCCAGATATTGCTGATCAACCACGCGGGCGCGGAAATTACAGGACGCGACGCCGAACCGCTTCGCGGCCAGAAGGTACAGGATCTGTTTCCGGGATTTTGGCCAGTGGAGATGGACGGAGCTGGGAGTCCCGTTGCAGCACGAAAAGAAATTGAGTTTCGAACGCCGGCCGGAACGGTGAGGTTCCTTGGTCTTTCGATTTCGCCGTTGCGCACGAGCCAGAATCAGAACAGCGGCTTCGTTTACAACTTTCAAGACCTCACACAATTGAAACGCCTCGAACGCGAGGTGCTCACCAAGGAGCGCATGGCGGCGCTGGGACGGCTTTCGGCGGCTATTGCGCACGAAATTCGCCAGCCGTTGACGGCGATGACCGGAGCGCTAAAAGAATTGGCGCGGCTGGCTCCGCTGGAAGATGACGACAAAAAGCTTGTGAACATTGTCAGCCGCGAGTCGCAGCGTCTAAATCAAATCATCACCGATTTCCTGGATTACTCTCGCGAAAAAACCTATACGTTCGCGGACCTGGATGTGGTGCCGATTATCGAGGAAACACTTCTGCTGCTGGAGCGCGACGCCACGGCAAAAGGGAAGTACCGCTTTGACCGGAAGATCACCGCCCGAAACGTTCGCGCGCTGGTCGATCGCGACGCGCTGAAGCAAGTTTTCTGGAATCTTTGCAATAACGCGCTGCGTGCCATGCCCAACGGCGGAGTTCTGCACGTCGAACTGTCGGTGGACGAATCCTGGGTGCGCATTTCAATTCGCGATACGGGCATTGGGCTTGATTCCCGGGAGCTAACGCGCATTTTTGAGCCTTTCCAATCCGGCTTCACAGGCGGAACCGGGCTCGGGCTGGCCATCGTGTATCAGATTCTGCAAGCGCATCGCGGCCGTATTCGAGTGGAAACGGAAAAGGGTGAGGGAGCGGAGTTTATTGTGGAGCTTCCGCGCTCTACTGCGTCGCGAGCACCACAGCGGCCTACAAAACGCAAGCAAACGGAATTGGTTGCGACAGGGAAAGGCTAGGGCGATGGCTCACTTACTGATAGTCGATGACGAGCCGTCCATTCGCGAACTCCTGGAGATAAGTTTTCGCAAAGAGGGCCACAAGGTGGAAGTGGCCTCATCGGGAGAAGCGGCGAAGTCGCGGCTTGCCGCGCAAATTTTCGACATCGTGGTGTCCGACATTTGTATGCCGGATATGGATGGCGTCGAGTTGCTTCGCTATAGCAAGGAGGTTTCTCCTTCCACGATTTTCATTCTGATTACGGGTGTCCCTACGATTGACACGGCCATCGATGCTGTGAATTTTGGCGCGGATCGCTATGTAGTTAAGGGCGATCGCTTGCTTGACGAATTGCGGCCCGCCGTTCAACAGATTACGGAGAACCAGCGGCTGAAGAAGGAAGCGGGGGAACTGCGCCGCCAGATTCGAAGGCTCACCGGGTTTGACCACATCATCGGAACAAGTCCGAAGATGCGCAGTCTGTTCGAGATGATTGCGACCATCGCGCCGCAATCGAGCCGTGTACTGATTACGGGCGAGAGCGGAACCGGCAAAGAGTTGGTGGCGCGCGCGATTCACGAGAATAGCGCACGCGCGAAGACGTCGTTCGTCACCATTAATTGCGGGGCATTTCCGGAAACGCTGCTGGAATCGGAACTTTTCGGTTATATGCGCGGGGCGTTTACGGGCGCGAACGAAAACCGGCGAGGACTGTTCCAGGCCGCGGATGGCGGAACGCTTTTCATGGATGAGATAGGGAACATGAGCCTGACTATGCAGGTGAAACTCTACCGCATTTTACAAGAGGGCAAAGTTCGTCCCGTCGGAAGCACGGAGGAATCCAGCGTTGACGTTCGCGTGATCGCCGCGACAAATAAAGACCTGGAAAAAGAGATTGCGGAAGGACGCTTCCGTGAAGATCTTTTTTATCGGCTCAACGTGATCCCGATTCATCTTCCACCGCTACGAGAACGCCGGGACGACATTCCGCTGCTGGCCCGGGCATTTTTGGATCGCTACGCGAAGTCCATGAACAAAAAGATCGAGGGGATCGAGCCGGAAGCGATGCGGAGGCTGGAAGTTTACGATTGGCCGGGCAACGTGCGCGAATTGGAAAATACGATTGAACGCGCGGTGGCGCTGGAAACGACCAAGCGTGTATCGCTGGAAGGGCTGCCCGAGCGCATTACAAATTTCTACCAGGAATCCCATTCCAACGGACAGTCCGCAAGCAAGCCTTACCTTATCCCCGATAACGGCATGGACCTCGAGAAACTTATTTCTTCCACTGAAAGAGCCTATTTGCTGGCTGCTCTGGAATGTTCCGGAGGAGTTCGCATACGCGCTGCAGAAATGTTGAAGATGACCTACCGATCGTTCCGTCACTACGCAAAAAAACACGGAGTCTAATAACGTTTCACATCGGAGCGGGCTGTTAAAGTCTTTGCTGCCGACTGTTTTCGTCTTTTTTATTTGTACGCCGTGCATGTTCGGCAGCTAGCGGGTGGAAGGTCCGGTCCTAACCTGATGGAGGTGAAGGGTAACTGCCCCATTAGAAGGTTAGCTCAATTGGTCTGAACTTCTCATCTTGTGAAAGCGACTGAGGCTCTCCAAATCAGCGCTTAGAAGCCTTTTCGCGGCGTTTTGGGCAGTCAAAAATAGTCAAAAACTGAGTTCCTGAGAAACGTCCGCATGGGCGGCGGAGCGACAGCCTTACGGGATCTACTCACACCCATCTGATAACAAAGGGCATATTAGGCTGTGTCGTGTCGATACATAGTGTGCTCCGTTCTGGCACACAGCTTGCCAT
>Ga0207015_1176_pt1 | contig 15938 bp, 20 predicted proteins | sample Alteio_BWMinCont_53_FD_153486 | JGI IMG/M metagenome (GOLD analysis project Ga0207015, IMG submission 153486) | Enriched cells from forest soil in Barre Woods Harvard Forest LTER site, Petersham, Massachusetts, United States -... | ecosystem: Environmental > Terrestrial > Soil > Temperate forest >...
GAAATCGTCATTGGCCCACGCTCCTCCTGCTTGCGCAGTTGGCATGAATTTCTGACTCGATCTGCCCAGATTTAGCATCTCAGGATCGATGGTAGTGAGCTGCGGCGTCCGGATTGGCGCCGGTCTGGAGCTTGATCCAGCGTCTTATGCTGCTATCCTTTCAACTTGGAAATCGAACGATCTTATTGGGAGGAAATGGCTTTGGATCGACTGTCAGCGCCCGGCGTCATCTGGACTCGCCGCTGGACTCGCCGAGCAATGATCCGAAATATGGCCGCCCTGGCGGGCGCCGGCGCCGGTTCCGCTCTATTTGGATTCGGCGGCTGGAAGGATTCGGCGATTTTCGCGCAGGCGGGCGCTGTCGAGGCGGCCGACACGAAGACGACCTTGATCCTGCTTGGAACGCAGGGTGGTCCGAACGTCAATCTCATGCGAGGGGAAACGGCGAGCGTGATCGTCGCCGGCGGCCAGCCCTACCTCGTCGATTGCGGTTATGGAACGCTCAGAGCGCTGACGGAAGCGGGCATCCGCTTTAACGACGTGCGCAACATTTTTCTGACTCACCTTCATGACGACCACACTTCCGATCTTGCCGCGTTTCTCTCCCACAAATGGACGGGTGGAAGCACGAACACGAATCCTCCGCCGGCTGCCGTGTATGGCCCGTACGGCTCGAAGGCGATCGTGGATGCGGCGATCGCCTTTTTCAAGGCGGACACAGAGATTCGCATGGTGGATGAAGGCCGCACCATCCGGCCGGAAACGCTGTACGCCGGCCACGACCTTTCAGCTCCGAAGATGACGGAGGTGTTTCGCGACGAACGCGTTACGGTCCAGGCGGTCGAGAACACGCACTTCCCCGAACGCGCCAAACGCGCAAGATGCCCTCGTCAGCGTTGAGAGGCCCTCCGAGTCCATCCATCATGTAGAATGAAGGGATGCACGACGTTATCGTGATTGGCGGCGGTGCGATCGGGTTGTCGATCGCGCGCGAAGTAGCCGCTCGCGGCGGGACGGTACTTGTCCTGGACCGGGGAATGGCCGGAGAGCCGTCATCGTGGGCTGCAGCCGGAATGCTTGCCCCGCAAAGCGAAGCCGAACATCCGGATCCGCTATTTCATCTGTGTGTGGCGAGTCTCCACATGTATCGTGCCTGGGCGGACCATCTGCGCGAGCAGACAGGCATCGATCCCGAATATGCAGATCCCGGTTTGCTCTTCCTCGCGGCCACCGAACATGCGCTGGAAGCCCTGAAGTCTCGTTTGGCATGGCAACGATCCGCCGGATTTTCTGCGGAATTACTGGCTCCTGAAGATCTGTATCGATTGGAACCTGGAATCACACTGCCCGTAGTTGGGGCCGCGTTGATGCCGGGTGAGCACCACATCACGCCCCGGCGGTTGCTCAAAGCCCTCAGGTCGGCGTGCACAGCGCGCGGGGTGGAGATTCGAAGCGGCATTCGCGTACAGGAATTGATGGTGGCGCAAAATCGAGTGGAGGGCGTCCGTGCCGGAAATGAAACGATCTCCGGCCGAACTGTAATCGTTTCGTCAGGAGCATGGAGTGGTGAGATCGCAGGGCTTCGGCCGCGTCTGCCGGTGAGTCCTCGCAAGGGACAGATTCTCTCGTTGTCGATGCCGGGCGCCGCTTTTCGCCGCATGATCCGATGGGAGAATGCATATTTTGTGCCTCGGCGGGATGGCGAACTGGTGGTTGGAGCGACCAATGAAGATGCCGGATTCGACCGTAACCTCACGCCGTCCGCAGTAGGCAGGCTGTTGACCCAGGCCCAGCAGATCTCGTCGCACACCGGAGCGTATCCCATTATCGAAATGTGGACGGGTTTGCGGCCGGCCACTCCGGACGGCCTGCCGGTGATCGGCCGAGGCAGCATCGAAGGCCTCATCTATGCCACCGGACATTACCGCAACGGGATACTGCTGGCGCCGGTCACCGCATCCATCGTGGCGTCGCTTGTCGAAAACCAAATGCCGGCGATACCGCTCGAACCCTTCGCCCCGTCTCGATTTGAAGTATAATCGTGCCGTCATGAATGAGTTGCAGCCCATCGTCGACAAGGTATTTTCCAACCAGCGTCTGTCGTTTGAAGACGGCGTGGCGCTCTACCGCAGCCACGATCTGATGACAGTGGGTCGATGCGCCAATCACGTCCGCGAAAAGTTCAACGGAAATCTCGCGTACTACAACGTGAACCGCCACATCAACTACACCAATGTCTGTGCGATCGACTGCCAGCTCTGCCAGGGCGCCTACGCCCGGAAGCCCGGTGAAGATGGCGGATACACGATGCAGCTTGAGCAAGTGTTTCGATTTGCCGAGCAGGAATATACCGAGGCGCTGACCGAGTTCCATATTGTTGGCGGCCTCAATCCGGATCTGCCGTTCAGTTACTACACCGACCTGCTCGAAGGGCTTCGCCAACGTTTCCCATCGGTTCATTTGAAAGCGTTCACGATGGTCGAGTTGGACTTCTTTTCGAAGATCACGCACAAGCCGCTCGAATGGGTCATTGAAAAACTTCGCGATGCGGGCCTGGGAAGTTGTCCGGGCGGAGGTGCGGAGATCTTTGCGGAACGCGCAAGACCGCTGATTGCGGGACACAAGATTTCGGGGAAGCGATGGCTTGACGTTGCCCGTGCGGCCCATGCCATGGGGATTCGTTCGAACGCGACCATGCTGTACGGTCATATCGAAACGCTGGAAGAACGCGTCGATCACCTGATCCGGCTGCGCGAGCTTCAAGATGAGACGGGTGGGTTCCAGTGCTTCATTCCCCTGGCATTTCATCCCGAGAACACAGTCTACGCGCATTTGCCGGCGACCACGGGCCTCGACGACCTCAAGACCATCGCCGTCGCCCGATTGATGCTCGACAATTTTCCCCATATCAAGGCGTACTGGGTGACGTTGACTCCGGACCTGGCGCAGGTCGCCCTGCGATTTGGCGCCGACGATCTTGACGGCACGATCATCGAAGAACGGATTATTCATGGCGCCGGCACCCCCACCGGTCTTGGCGTGACGCGTGCCCAGATCGAAAAGCTCATCCGCGACGCCGGCCGCACTCCGGTCGAGCGCAACACGCTCTACAATCCGGTCCAGAAAGTCTCGGAGCTTGTTTAATCGCAGATTCATGTCGGGGGCCAGGAAGCGGATTCCTTCCGCGATTCTGGATCGGCTGGATCCATTCGAGTCCGCGATCGACCGCTTTGTCCGCCAGGTTGCCGCAGCCGCTCCGTCTTCGGATTGGGTCCTGGATGCAGGAGCCGGCGAATGCCGTTTCAAACCGCTATTCACACACGCGCACTACGTGGGCGTGGATTTTGCCCTGGGCGATCCGGCATGGGATTATTCCAGACTCGACGTTGTGGGACGGCTGGAAGAGCTGCCATTTTCGAATGAGACATTCGACCGAGCCCTGTCGATTGTGGTTCTCGAACATACCCCGCAGCCCGCACGAGTTGTCGATGAGCTTCAACGGGTGATGAAACACGGTGGAACCGTGCACATGGTCGTCCCCCACATGTGGGAAGAGCACCAAAGGCCTCATGACTACTTTCGCTTTACCTCGAGCGGCATCCGTTACCTGATGGAGAACTCCGGTTTGCGCGTGAAGCGCGTGGATCCCGTCGGCGGATTTTTCTGGCAGTTGGGACGGCGGTTCATGGGTGTGCTTCAGTTCACGCAGCAGGGCTGGCGGTGGATTTTGTTCCCTTTCCTCGCGCCCGTCTTTGGCCTGCTGTTACCCTTATGTTGTTACTATCTGGATATGTTGGATAACGATCGAGCCTACACCCTCGGTTTCATCTGTGAAGGTTGGAAAGAATGAGCGGCAAGCCTGGAAATCGGTTGAGCATCGCGGCAAGTTATTTCCGCCACAAAACCGTCCTGAGTGGAGGGCCCATTGAAATTTCCCTGGAGACCACGGCCAAGTGCAACCTGTATTGTCCGATGTGTCCGCGTCATATCTACACGTTCGACAACGAAAACATGGACCTCGATCTGTATCGCAGGATTGTCACGGACTGCAAGGATTACGTGGAGTTCATCTGGCCCTACGGTATCGGCGAACCCATGATCCATCCGAGCATTTTCGAAATGATCCGGATCACACGGGACGCAGGAATTCGCACCGGGATGTCGACGAATGCCACGCTCATGGACGACAAGCGTGCCGACTTGCTCCTGGACTGCGGTCTGGACTATGTCATTCTCGCCTTCGACGGCGCCACGAAGGAGTCGTACGAGAAATATCGCATCGGCGCGACATTTGAAAAGACGCGCGCGAACATTCTTGCCTTTCTTGAAAAGAAAGTGGCGCGGAAGGCGAACATATACGTCGTATTGCAGATGGTGCTGTTGAAGGACAACGCCCACGAGATCGATGCCTACCGGAAATTGTGGGCAATACCGGGCGTCGACGAGGTCCGGTTCAAACGTGACGAGATTCAGCTCGAGGGCTCTAAACTTCCGACCGGAGAACTCAAGGGACAGCGCCGCAATCCATGCCATTTATTATGGAGAGGCCCGTTGTACGTGCGCTACGATGGGCAAGCTTATCCGTGCTGCTACATGTGGGAAGAGCCTCCGCTTGGCGATCTTAAGACGCAATCGGTCATGGAAATCTGGAATTCCACGGGCATGGTCAAACTGAGGGAGGCTCACGTCAGGGGCGATCTCCACGAATATCCGGCCTGTGTCACCTGCCAAGCCGCGCGCCCGAGCCTCACTTCACTCTATGGGAGCTTCATGTTAAACAGCCTGACCGTTCGCAAGGCCGTTCCCGCATTGGAAAAGCTTGCACGCTTCTACAACATAGGCGTGTTTGAGAAGAACTAGCCGTGAGGGAATTGCGTCAAGAACCACTCCGTATGGAGGGTCTGGCCCATACACAACTCGCATTCTCCCTGTTCGAAATATGTGGGATCTGGGCTCTCGCCGGCGTGGTTTTCTGGGTTGCCAGCCGGATGAACTCACTGGCAGTAAGTCTTTTGCTGATTTTACCGATGACCTGTCTTCAGCAGGCTTTCCTTACTCTGCTCCACGATTCCTGGCACGGCCTCTTCTCCAAAAACAAAAAACTCAACGATTTCATCGGGCGCTATGCGATTTCATTTCCCTGCATCAAACTGTGGCATCGCCTGAAGGCAGAACATCTCGCACACCATGTCCATCTGGGAGATCGTCAGGAGGATCCAACTTACGTGTTTTATGCGTTCGTTCCGGGCGAGGACCGCTATCGTCCGTTGCGTTTTGCCTTCGACCGGCTCGGCGGGCGCGTGATTCAGGCAGCGGGGATGGCGATCCTGGGGCGATTCACGGATCGTCAAAAACCGCCACAGCGCGTGGCTGCAGAAGCGCCATCGTCCCATAGCGCTTCGGGTTTGACGGCAACGGTTCGCAGGGAACTTCTCATCATATTGGTTTCCCAAGTCGTGGTGTTCGCCCTCATCACGAGAGTGGCGCCATGGTGGACTTACTTTGTTCTTTGGGCCTTTCCACTGGTATCCACCACCGCGCTCTGCAATCTGATCCGCACGTTCTGCGAGCATTCCAACCCCATGACCGATGATATCGATCCCAGGGAACGTTTCATCTCGTTCAAGAGCAATTGGCTGGAACTGGCGTTCATCGCGCCTCTTCATTTCAACTACCACGCCGAGCACCATCTGTACATGTGGGTTCCGCACTATAAACTGCCGGAATTGCGACGGCGGATGATGGAAGCGTCGGGGGATCTGTCATTCCCGATTCGTTCCAGCTATGCACGCGTTCTCTCCGTGCACATCTTCGGTTCCAATGAAATCCAATATCGAAAAGGTTGAAGTTTCCTGTCACCTGTGTGGCTCTGGCGATCGCGTGGTCCTGGCCAGCGGAAGCGACCACGAGTATTCGACGACGACGGATGACAGATTCTTCGTCGTGAAGTGCATGAAGTGCGGCTTGGTGTATCTGAATCCACGGCCTGCCGAATCCGAACTGGCGACGATCTATCCGCGCGAGTATGCGGGTTACATCGATGACGAGGGTGTTGCCGGAAATTCTCTCCTGTCTCGGCTGAAAACGGCCTTTGTCAACGAACTGGGATATCCCAAACGCGTGCGGACCGCCGTCGGTTATCTGCCGCGAAACGGAAGTCCACTGCGGCTCCTGGATGTGGGTTGCGGTACGGGAAGAGTCCTGAGCTTGTTTCGGGAATACTATCCGGGCGAAGTGGAAACAGTCGGGGTTGACTTTGATTCCAGTGCGGTTGAAATCGCGCGAAAAAAAGGGCACGGCGCCATTTGCGGCATGTTTGAAGCGATGGATTTTCCTCCATGCTCGTTTGACTGTGTCTATTCCAGTCACGTCATTGAACACGTTGCCGATCCGGGGCTCCTTCTTTCGAAGGTGGTGTCGGTTCTGGCACCAGGGGGATTCTTCTTTTGCGAAACGCCGAATATTGGCTCGATCGACGCCAGGCTGCTGAGCCGCCTGGGTATTTGGGGCGGGTTTCACTTTCCAAGGCATTGGACGTTTTTCTCGCCAGGCACTCTGCGCAAGCTTGCGGAAAATGCAGGGTTGGAATTTGTGGGAGTTCGATTCTACCTGATACCGATATTGTGGATCTGGAGCCTGCACTTGCTGGGGACGAAACTGGGAGCGCGACAGCTGACCGACGCGTTGTTTCCCCCGCATGAACACCAGTGCAGTTCATTGCAGTGGTTTGCGCTCACGGGCGGTTTCACAGCGGTTGATTTTCTCCTGCGGCTTCTGACGGGTCAAACCGCCTGCATGTTCATGATACTCAGAAAACCGGGGAATTAGAGCCGCAGATGACGCCGATAACACAGATGGGATCTGCGTTATCGGCGTCATCTGCGGCTAATTCTCAACCTCAGGCTGCTGGAGATTTTTTCTTTCCGGCACGGACGATTCTCCAGTGCGCGAACAGATATTTCCTGTTGCAGCGGGGGCACTGCCAGGCTCCTTTTTCCTTGTCGGCGTCTTCCGCATGGATCATTTCGACGATGCCGGTGCATTGCAGGCAGCGCGTCGGTTTGCTGTAGACCATGCCGATTTCACGGACGGGTTTGAGTGATGGCTTTAGTTTGGCGACCTTTTTCAATACAGGCATGATGTGGTGTCCTCTAATAAATAGCTGGTTACTTTACTAGCTTGCCGACCGTCTGCTGGAGCGGCCCCTTGGACCGAAGCTTCGCCACCCGGACGTTCGGCTGGGCATGCCGGGCCTGGACGTCGGCGTCTGGTGCATTGACGCGACACTTGCCGAGTGGAACGGATGGTTCTCCATGGCGGTGGTCGCGCATTGGGTCAGTTTCTCAATTCCTTTGAGCATTAAAACGTCTGTGGCATCGCAAAATGAAAGGGCGGTTCCAAGTGCTCCTGCCCGTGCGGTCCTGCCGATACGATGGACATAACTTTCGGGATCGTTCGGCAATTCATAATTGATGACATGAGAGATTCCTTCGAGATCGATGCCGCGGGCCACGATATCGGTCGCAACCAGCACGCGGAGCCTTCCGTTATCGAACGCCGCCAGCACGCGTTGCCGCGCGCTCTGGCTCTTGTTCGAATGAATGGCGTCGGCGCGTATCCCCTGCGTGGACAGATGCATCGCGATGCGGTTGGCGCGGTGCTTGGTTCGCGTAAATACAAGGACTCGGCCGACGTCCTTGCCTTTCAGGATGTGGGTCAGCAGCGATCCTTTATTTCCCTGGTCCACGAATAGTACCCTTTGCTCGATGTTACCGGAAATCGATGCCGGGGGCGCCGTAGCCAACCTCACCGGATTGTTCAGCATCTCCGAAGCGAGCGACGCAATCTCTTGTGACATCGTTGCGGAGAACAGCATGGTTTGCCGCGCCTTAGGAATGGCGGAGACAATCGACCGCACGTCCTGAATGAATCCCATGTCGAGCATGCGATCGGCTTCGTCGAGCACGAGGATCTCCACATGCTGCAACCGGGCTTCGCCTTGCCGGAGCAGGTCGAGCAATCGTCCCGGAGTTGCGACCAGAATTTCCGGGCCGCGCCGGAGGGCCTTGATTTGTTCGGTCATGGACAACCCACCGACAACAACGGCCCTGCGCAACGGAAGATAGCGGCCGTAGGTGGCAAAACTTCTTTCAATCTGTTGTGCAAGTTCGCGTGTTGGGGTCAAAATTACGGTGCGAATGCTTCCACGATGCGCGGCCGGCCGGCTCTGGAGCATTTCCATAATCGGTAGAGCGAACGCTGCGGTCTTGCCGGTTCCGGTCTGTGCGGTGGCCACGATGTCCCTGCCGGCAAGCACTTCGGGAATCGCGGCGAGCTGAATCGGCGTCGGCTGGGTATAGCCTTCTTCCGCTACCGCCCGAAGGATGGATGGGTTCAAACTTAGATTTTCAAACGGACTTGGATTCATTGGTACCTGTTTCAATTACACCGAGATAGCGGCGACTCGTTCTCGGTCAGGTGCGCTCAAAACAGAGCCGAGTAGTGACGCAGGAAATCGTCGGAAGGTGTTGCTAGCTGTTGAAGGTCGCTTTCCACTCCCTGCTGAATGGCGTAGAGCGTTCGGCGATCGACACGAGAAATCTTATCGCGGATCTTGGGCCAGTCTGACAATTTGAGCGCGACCGGCCTGAAGGAAACTCCGTCAAAAGACAGGAACAGTATAGCACGGATCTTGAAAATCACCCACAATCCATTGAGGCTGCTTCAGATCATGACAATACGGATTGATACATCTTATGTGCACCCTTGAAGATCTCGCGAAGTCTGGACTGTTGTTTCAGCCGCCGGATGGATTCCTTGATCTGCCGCTGGCCGTGGCGATGGAACTCCCCGACAATTTTGTCTTCGGTGCGCGGAACCGAACAATAACGGAGAATCTCGACTCCCAGCAGATCGGTGGTTGAAGGCAGCGGCTTCTTCGGATAGACCACCGTGCATCCGGGATTTCCATCAAGTTCTTCTCCCGTTTTCCATGTCAACGTGTCGGCGAATCCTTCCAGAAACGCTCTCAACGCTTTACGAATGCGGCCGCCCTCGCCGGAGGATCCATAACCATGGATGACCGTGAACGACGGCGTCCCGCCTGCAAACTGCCGATTGTAGAAGGCATGAAACAATTCAAGAGCTTCGGCAACAGTACACTGGTGCACATCAAGTTCAGGTCCTGAATGCGGCCTTCTTAGAAAAACAGCCACAACCCATCCGCGAAATAAACGAGTCCGAGAAGACTCAGGGCCAATCCGAGGAACCATACATTCCTTTGGCGGCTCAATGCTGCAATTGCAGATAGCGCAATTGCAATTTGAAACATGGTTACAGCATATGCGAAACGATGATGGTGCTCCATGCTCTCGTCAGAGCGTACGCCATCCTTTTTCACTTCGTCTTCAAGGTCGGTTGCCGTCTTGCTGATTTCCTTCTGCTCCGCAGCATAGCGATCCGCTTCTTTCTGCGCCTGGGCTGCAAGATCCGGATTGCTGGATTTTGCCGCCAAGGCCTGTGTGCCATAGACGACCCCCTTCACGCCTTTTGCCTGATAATAGGCCCACTGGTCCGATGCCTTGGCCTGGGCAAGCAGAGCTTCGTTTTTCTGAATCAACGCATTGTTCGAATATGTTCCCGATTCCAACGCGGCGACGGCGGCGAAGACCGCCACGATTGCAGTCGAAAACGACAGATATACCATCCAGCGGGCGCGATATTCGGAAGCTTCCACAGCGTGTTCGGTGGCTTCCTCCAACTTTTCCTTAAATTCTGCAGTCTCAAACTCGTCTTCGGGCATAAAAGCTCCCCCTTTGGCATTCTTCCGCATTCTAAGTCATCTTCCGTTCAGGACCTGCTACACTCTATAAGTAACGAGTTCGTGCGCACACCTGGTTCAGCATCATTTTTTGAACCCCCAACGTCAGCGTAGTGATTCTCAAACAATAACAAGAGGAGGCCCATGTCATCAGTACGACCCTTACACGATCGTGTGTTGATCAAGCGAATCGAAGAAAAGGAAACGGTAAAGGGAGGCATCATCATTCCCGACACCGCAAAGGAAAAGTCACAGGAAGGCGAAGTCGTGTCCGTTGGAACGGGCAAGCGGCTTGAAAACGGCACCGTTGTACCCCTGGAAGTGAAGACAGGCGATCGGATTCTTTTCGGCAAATACTCCGGAACGGAAATCAAGCTCGACGGTCAGGACTTTCTGATCCTCCGCGAAGACGAAATCATCGGTATCTTGAACAACGTCGGCAAAGCTGCCGGCAAAAAATAGGAACGGAGTCAAATGGCGAAACAGATAGTTCATGGAGAAGATTCACGGCAGGCGATTCTACGCGGCGTCAACCTGCTCGCGAACGCAGTCAAGATTACGCTTGGTCCCAAAGGCCGCAACGTGGTTCTCGATAAGAAATTCGGCTCGCCGCTCATCACTAAGGATGGAGTGACCGTCGCGAAGGAAATCGAACTGGAAAATCCGCTCGAGAACATGGGCGCCCAGATGGTGAAGGAAGTCGCATCGAAGACCAGCGACGTGGCCGGGGACGGCACCACGACCGCCACTGTTCTGGCCCAGGCCATTTACCGGGAGGGCGTGAAGACGGTTGCCGCCGGCGCGAATCCGATGGCGGTGAAGCGCGGTATCGAAAAGGCTGTGGAAGTCGTAACGGCCGAAATCAAGAAACTCGCCAAGCCCGTAAGCGGCGAAATGATTGCCCAGGTCGCCACGGTTTCGGCGAACAATGATTCCACCATCGGCAACATCATTGCCGAAGCGATGAAGAAAGTCGGCAAGGACGGTGTGATCACCGTTGAGGAAGCCAAGACCATTGAAACCACGCTGAGCGTTGTCGAAGGAATGCAGTTCGATCGTGGTTATCTCTCTCCTTACTTTGTCACCGATCCGGATCGCATGCAGTGCGTGCTCCAGGATTGCCTGGTGTTGATCTGCGAAAAGAAAGTCAGTTCGATGAAGGATCTTCTGCCTATTCTGGAACAGGTGGCAAAGTTGGGCCGCCCGCTCCTGATCATTGCTGAAGATATCGAAGGCGAAGCACTCGCAACTCTGGTGGTGAACCGGTTGCGCGGAACGCTGCAGGCTGCTGCAGTCAAGGCTCCGGGCTTCGGCGATCGCCGGAAGGCGATGCTCGACGATATTGCGGTCCTGACCAAGGGCCGGGCGATCACTGAGGACATCGGTATCCGTCTCGAGAATGTCCAGTTGGAAGACCTCGGCACGGCAAAGAAGATTGTCATCGATAAGGACAACACGACGATCGTCGAGGGTGGCGGCAAGAAGGCAGCCATCGAGGCGCGTGTGAAACAGATTCGCGCCCAGATCGACGAAACCTCGTCCGATTACGATCGCGAAAAACTGCAGGAGCGGCTTGCCAAGCTGGTTGGCGGCGTCGCCGTCATTCAGGTCGGTGCCGCAACCGAGACGGAAATGAAGGAAAAGAAGGCGCGCGTCGAAGATGCAATGCACGCCACCCGTGCCGCTGTGGAAGAAGGCATCGTTCCCGGCGGAGGCGTCGCGTTTCTGCGCGCGATTCCGGCTCTGGAAAAACTGAAGCTCGAAGACGACGAACAGATCGGCGTAAACATCGTGAGGCGCGCTCTTGAAGAACCGCTTCGGCTGATCTCGTCCAACGCCGGTCACGAAGGCGCCGTGGTCATCGGGAAGGTCCGCGATTCCAAGCAAGCCAACTATGGATTCAATGCGGCGACCGAGGAATACATGGATCTGGTCGCTGCAGGGATCATCGATCCTGCGAAAGTCACGCGTTCCGCCCTTCAGAACGCCGCATCCATTGCGGCCCTGATGCTGACGACGGAAGCGATGATTTCGGAAATTCCGGGAGAAAAAGAGCCGGCAATGCCCGGCGGCGGTGGCCCTCCGGGAATGTACTAAAGAAATAGCCGCTAACGGCGCGAATAACGCGAACGGGGCGCATCGAAGTTTATTGCGCCCCGTTCGCGTTATTCGCGCCGTTAGCGGCTACAATTTCGAATGGCTCAGACCGCTACCATCTACAACCTCAAGATCGAACTCGCCGATATGGACCGCGGCATCTATGAAACGATTGAACTCCGCGTCGCCCGCCAGCCGTCGGAGACGCCGGAATACATGCTGACTCGCGTCCTCGCCTATTGCCTGGAATACGGAGACGGAATCATGCTGACCGAAGGCGTCGCCGCTGGAAACGATCCGGCGATCCTGCGGAAAGATCTGACTGGACGCGTTACCGCCTGGATTGAAGTCGGAATGCCGGATGCCGACCGCTTGCATCGCGGCAGCAAACTCGCCGGTCGCGCGGCGGTCTATACTCATCGCGATGTCCGAAGGTTATTGGCGATTTTCGCCGCAGCGAAGATTTACGGGGCCGAGCGGATTCCGATCTACTCTCTCGATCCCGGCTTTGTCGACGAACTTGCCGGACTTGTCGAGCGGCGCTCCGAGTTCACTCTGTCGATAACAGAACGGGAACTCTTTATCACCATCGGTGACCGGAACTTTACAACAACAATTACGGAGCATCGCATTCCATGACCAACCTTGGCCCTGAGGTCTGGCTTCGAGGTCCGCGGCCCGGCGTTCCTCCGCTTCTGCAGCCGGTCGCCCATGCGTTGCTCCAGGCACGCGAAGAAGTGGACGCATTGATGCAGGGTTTCTCCGACGATCGGCTATGGACCCGTCCCGGCGGTGTCGCGTCTGTTGGATTCCATCTGCAGCATCTTTCGGGTGTGCTGGACCGTCTGTTTACCTATGCCCGCGGAGGGCAGTTGAACCCGGATCAATTGCGGATGTTGCAGACCGAGGGTGCGCCACCCGCGTCAGGCGTTACGTCACAGGATCTTGTTGCGGTCTTCGACCGGCAGGTGGATCGCGCGCTCGAACAACTCCGCACGACCAGCGAAGACACTCTCATCGACTCCCGCGTGGTTGGACGCGCGCAACTTCCATCCACGGTCCTGGGACTTCTCGTTCACGCGGCGGAGCACACCCAACGCCACGTCGGGCAGCTCCTGGTGACTGTCCGTATTCAGCGCAAATAACAATCTGCATTCAGTCAATGTTACTGGATACTTTGGGTTCCTTGCGCTGCGGGTCCGGTCCGAGAAGGTCTTCCAGGTTCCCCTCCACTCCCGTATGTGCCCACAACTTCGCGTAGACCTTTTTTATCGTTTCCCGATCCACGACTCTCATTGCGATTTCGTTTGCGAGTTCTTCAGTCTGCAGATACGGATGGTGAGAAAAAATCCAAATGTGACCCAGTTCGTGAGCGATGGCTGCCGCGATTTCGTCGTCATCCAGGCTTTCCAGGAAAGCCCTATCGAACGAGATCAGGTAACGATGTGGGGAGCCGGCCAATGGCTCGGATGAAACCATTTTACTGTTGGTTTCGTCGATGCGGACATCGACATGGTCGCCGATCTGCAGGTGTGCACAGAGATCGCGGACAATGGCGGAAAATGGTCCCGAAGTATCACTCGATGAGGAAGCAGACTTCTCACCGCGAGCGGTTGAGGACAGTGCCAGCCACAGCAACATGAGGAAAAATACGCCGTGTGTGCGAGACAAAACAATAGGGCGTGCGGCTTTGCGCGGGATCCGAAGGCGAGACGGCTTCACTATCTGTTGCATCTGGGCGGCGTTAGCAAATTAGATTTTAGCACGACCGCGCTGGACAGTCCACTTTGGCAGAAACCTTGCTACTACCATTTAATGTCCGATAACGATATCTCCAATGGAGGTTGCTATGAAGCGAATCAGCATTTTTTTGGGAATTGCCCTGACAGTGGTATTGGTGGCATTCCTGCCGAAGGTGTATAGCCAGGTGAGCGCCGAAACCGAAAAAACATTCGTTGGCCAGCTCGTCAAAGTGGACACGACAGCCCAGGTCATTTCCGTTAAGGGTGCTGACGACAAGGAAATGCTGTTCAAATACAACAGCGAGACTTTAGTGATCGGCCCGGACAAGACGGTTCAGGGATTGACCGGAAAGGCCGGTGTTCAGCTCCGCGTTAACTATTACGAAGATCAAGCCGCTAACTGGGCTACACGGATCGAATTGATCGAGCAACAAGCGCCTATCTCGTTGCCACATGGCAACAGCTATTACACAAGACTTGACCTTCGCAGTATCCACTGGTGGATCGCCTGAGATCCGGCAACGTAGAGTGGCATGTCGGTTCCACGGAGCGGAATCTGGAGACCTGTTCCCTTGCTTTTCGGAGGCAGAATCGGTTTGCGAAAGGGATATTGAATTGCTTCGCAATTGGAGTCAGCTGAAGAATGGTTAATTCGTTAGGAGAAACAATATGTCTACTGAGGAACGTAAAACGAATGGACATGACACGCGTTCGATGAACGAACACATCATGGCGGACGCTGCAAAGAAAGCAATCACAAGGATTGAGGAACAGGCGCTTCGAGGAGTCATTGCCGTATCGCAGATGGCCCACCGCACGACCGATCAGATCGATCGCGCCACGGACTATCTGCAACAGGCCGTTCCGAAGACCCTGGACACGGCGAAGAGTATTAGTGAATCCGCTCGGAAGAACCTTCCCATGATTCTTCTGTCGACCGCGGTCGGCTTCGGCCTCGGCTATATCCTGTGGAGGCAGCCGACGACAGAGACCCGGCCTTCGATCTTTTCCCTCCAGTAATGAGCGCCGATTTCAGTTTGTAAGACTCCCGCCGTATAGGTGGGAGTCTTACAATGTGGGTTCCTGCATCTACGCGGCTGGTTTACTCCTGTCTCCTTTCAATTCATCCAATGCGATTTCGGCTAAGGCACGCGACTTGCATAGATCGGGTTGGTATTGCTGTGTTCACTAGAACCGGTTGAGCCAGGTCGATGTTTTGTAGAGCGGGAGGAAGTGTGATCAGGCTAAGCAAGATTCTGGTCCCCGTTGACCTTCATTCGTCCGAAGGTGAAGCCGTCGATTTCGGAGTGTCCCTGGCGATCCGATTCCATGCACAACTGGAACTGGCACACGTGGTGCCCCCGCTGCGGGTTTTCAATTTCGACTCCCCGGAGCGTATGGACTATCTCGAAATGCAGGCTTGCAGCGAGGCGAAGGAGCAAATGCCAACCCTTGTTCCAGGGCGATACCAGGCCGCAGTGCACCTGCAATCGATCGTAAAGACGGGAAATGTGCAGGAAGAGGTACTTGAGATTATCCGGAACGACAAGATCGATCTCATTGTAATGGGGACTCACCGGCGGGGAAGCCTTAGCCGCTTCTTCCTCGGATCGACTACAGAGAATATTTTGCGGCGGGTTCCTGTTCCGATTCTGACGGTGCCGCAGCTCAACTCGGAACATGAGGTCCGGGAATATTCCGGGGTTACGATGCACCGCATTGTCTATGCTGCGGACCTTTCATCCAGCACGAGACTGGGTCTGCACTATGCCGCCGAGTTTGCAAAGATGTTCAACGCCAAACTCACGATTCTTCATGTGATGGATGCATTCGAGCCCGGTTATGGCGCCGTCGAGCCCATCAGCTATCTTCAGGAAGACCGGATCAAACTCAAGGAAAATGTTGTGGTTTCCATGGAGAACCTCCTGAAGGCGGAGTATCTGAATGGCCGCTATCCCGAAGCGGTTGTGATTGAGGGCTCGCCGCACCAGACAATCACTCACTTTGCCGAAGAACACGGCGCCGACCTCGTCATACTCAACCTGCAGAGCAAAGGATTTCTTGAACGGGCGATGCTCGGCGCCACCGCAGAACGCGTGATTCGGTCGGCAAGAGTGCCCGTTCTCTCCCTCCCGATTGCGACAGCGGATGCTTATATGGATACACGCTTCGCTGCGTGATGCAGGGCGTTTGGGAACGCGGCTTGCTTAAACAAATACAGGGATGACCGATCCTGCAAAGGCACGATTCCGGGTCCCACGGATTATAAGGAGGGATGA
>Ga0207015_1104_pt2 | contig 15927 bp, 6 predicted proteins | sample Alteio_BWMinCont_53_FD_153486 | JGI IMG/M metagenome (GOLD analysis project Ga0207015, IMG submission 153486) | Enriched cells from forest soil in Barre Woods Harvard Forest LTER site, Petersham, Massachusetts, United States -... | ecosystem: Environmental > Terrestrial > Soil > Temperate forest >...
GGAAGCGTTGTTCCAGTTGGTCTTGGGGATCACGCCGGCCGATTCACTCGAGCTCATGGCGCTACCATTGCCGACAAACTTGATGCCGATTGCAGTGGCCGAGCCGCCGCCCGAAGCACTGACTACCAATGTGACGGTGGCAGTGTGCGTGAGCGTTCCGCTGGTCCCAGTGATCGTGATCGTCGAACTCCCCGCCGGCGTCGTCGATGCCGTCGTTATCGTCATCGTCGAACTGCTGCCCGCTGTCACCGAACCCGGATTGAAGGCTGCTGAAGCTCCTGTCGGCAACCCGCTCGCTGACAGCACCACCGTTCCACTGAAGCCGTTCAACACTCCTGTGCTCACCGTGTACGGCGTGCTGTTTCCGGAAGCCACTGTGGCGCTCCCGGGCGTCCCGCTGATGGTAAAGTCCGGAGAACCACTGACGGTCAATGCCACTGTCGTGGTTCGCGTCAGCGCCCCACTGGTCCCGGTGATGGTAATCGTCGAATTGCCGGTAGGTGTGCTGCCCGTCGTGGTGATCGTCAACGCCGAAGTGATCCCCGGGGTGATCGATGTCGGATTGAATGAAGCCGTGGTGGCTCCCCCAGGCAATCCACTCGCCGTCAAAGCGACTGTGCCAGTGAAGCCATTCAGGGCATTGGCCCCAATGGTGTAGTTGGCACTGCCACCCGGCAAAACGCTGGCACTGGGCGGGGTGCCGGACACCGAGAAGTCCGGTGGCGGCGGCCCTGCTGGCACGATCTGGATGCCGTTCAGCGGTGCTCGCTGCGTGCCATCCGAAGAAGTGCTGGGAATCGCGGAAATGGTGAAGCCGGAGACTCCACCCGGGATCGTGAACAGCACATAGTTCCCGTTCGAGTTGTTGGCCTGCGTGAAGCTTCCAGAGAAGTTCGTATTCGCCGCATCCGTCAGGCTCACACTGGTGGCAGTAATCCCGGTGCCACTGATCTGGTAGAGACCGCTCCGGACATTAGCCTTGTTGTCGCCGTCAGCGTAAACATACACGCTATAACCGCTCGCGTTTGACGGCAAACCTGCAACCACTGCGGTAGTCGTCCCGTGTAAATTATTGTCCAAATAGCCGCGCATCATGCGCACGTTCCCTGCGGCATCCGTGATCGGCAAAAACCAGGTGCCGTCTGCATGCCAGGTGACCGTGGCTGTCGTAGCCGAGCTGTTTTCGTCGAGCAGTCCCAGTGGGGCCGAGCTCGCAGCGCCGGAAGCGTTGTTCCAGTTGGTCTTGGGGATCACGCCGGCCGATTCACTCGAGCTCATGGCGCTACCATTGCCGACAAACTTGATGCCGATTGCAGTGGCCGAGCCGCCGCCCGAAGCACTGACTACCAATGTGACGGTGGCAGTGTGCGTGAGCGTTCCGCTGGTCCCAGTGATCGTGATCGTCGAACTCCCCGCCGGCGTCGTCGATGCCGTCGTTATCGTCATCGTCGAACTGCTGCCCGCTGTCACCGAACCCGGATTGAAGGCTGCTGAAGCTCCTGTCGGCAACCCGCTCGCTGACAGCACCACCGTTCCACTGAAGCCGTTCAACACTCCTGTGCTCACCGTGTACGGCGTGCTGTTTCCGGAAGCCACTGTGGCGCTCCCGGGCGTCCCGCTGATGGTAAAGTCCGGAGAACCACTGACGGTCAATGCCACTGTCGTGGTTCGCGTCAGCGCCCCACTGGTCCCGGTGATGGTAATCGTCGAATTGCCGGTAGGTGTGCTGCCCGTCGTGGTGATCGTCAACGCCGAAGTGATCCCCGGGGTGATCGATGTCGGATTGAATGAAGCCGTGGTGGCTCCCCCAGGCAATCCACTCGCCGTCAAAGCGACTGTGCCAGTGAAGCCATTCAGGGCATTGGCCCCAATGGTGTAGTTGGCACTGCCACCCGGCAAAACGCTGGCACTGGGCGGGGTGCCGGACACCGAGAAGTCCGGTGGCGGCGGCCCTGCTGGCACGATCTGGATGCCGTTCAGCGGTGCTCGCTGCGTGCCATCCGAAGAAGTGCTGGGAATCGCGGAAATGGTGAAGCCGGAGACTCCACCCGGGATCGTGAACAGCACATAGTTCCCGTTCGAGTTGTTGGCCTGCGTGAAGCTTCCAGAGAAGTTCGTATTCGCCGCATCCGTCAGGCTCACACTGGTGGCAGTAATCCCGGTGCCACTGATCTGGTAGAGACCGCTCCGGACATTGGCCTTGTTGTCGCCGTCAGCGTAGACATACACGCTATAACCGCTAGAATTTGCCGGCAGATTCGCCACCGTTACCGTGGTGGTTCCCCCTGCACCGGTATCAAGATAACCGGTCATCATGCGCACGTTCCCGGGCGCATCGGTGATCGGCAGAGACCAAATGCCATCTGCGCGCCAGGTGACCGTCGCGGTTGTGGACGTTCCGTTTTCGTCGAGCAGCGTCAATCCGGTTGAACGGGCGGCGCTGGAAGCGTTGTTCCAGTTGGTCTTGGGGACCACGCCGGCCGACTCGCTCGCGGCCATGGCTGTTCCGTTGCCGACGAAGTCGATGCTGATCGCCCCCGCGGAACCTCCCCCGCCGGAGGTGTTGACTACTAGAGTGACCATGGCGGTATGCGTGAGCGTTCCGCTGGTCCCGGTGATCGTTATCGTCGAACTCCCGGCCGGCGTCGTCGATGCCGTCGTTATCGTCATCGTCGAACTGCTGCCCGCCGTCACCGAACCCGGATTGAAGGCTGCTGAGGCTCCTGTCGGCAAACCGCTCGCCGACAGCGTTATTGTTCCACCGAAGCTGTTTAACACTCCCGTATTCACGGTGTACGGTGTGCTGCTTCCGGGCGCGACGTTGCTGCTGGAAGGCGAACCGGAAATCGTGAAGTCTGGTACTCCTGTCACGGTCAGCCCGACGCTTACCGTATGTGTGAGGGACCCGCTGGTCCCGGTGATAGTCAGCGTTGAGGTTCCGTTCGGCGTCGTGGAAGATGCGTTGACCGTCAGCACCGAGGTGTTGCCGGGAGTTATCGACGCGGGATTGAAAGAAGCCGTCGCTCCCGTCGGCAGGCCGGTGACGCTCAGGGCCACTGCGCTGTTGTAATTGTTCAGCGCCCCAACACTCACCGTGTAGGTCGTGCTGTTCCCCGCCGCGACTGTTTGCGATGGCGGGACCGCGCCAACGGTAAAGTCGGGCGTTTGCGTGAGCAGGCCGAAAACGCTCACCACCCCCGAGAACGAGCCTACATAGACCTTGCCGTTAGTCACCAGGGGCGGCACAAACTTGGCCCACACGCCGGTATTGTCCTGGCTGCTGTTGAGTGTCGAATTCCAAAGCTCCCTGGTCAGATCGTTGGCATCGAACGCCCTGAGCAGGCCGGTCGATGTACCGTGCCCCGCGCTGGCCGTCGGCATGGAGGCCCACACAATGCCGGTGCCTGCCGTGCTGCCATTGGCGCTCACCGTCATTGCCGCGCCGGTGGCATAGCCACTGGCAGCTGAGATCGTACTCTTTGAAATCGGATTGCTATTGAATAGCGTGCCATTGAAGGCGTATGCCGAGAGGTTGGACGGGTTAGTTGAGGTCCCTTTGTCGGCCCATACATACATCGTTGGCCCCGCGCCGGTCGTGCGATTCCAATACACCGGACCGCCTCCAGTGATGAATCCTCCCCCTCCGGTTAGGAACTGCTGCGGTATCTGGGTGTTTCCACTGGCTTCCTGCCCCATATTTCCGGTGTTCAGGAGGTACAGCAGTGCCTCTTTGCCCCCGCCGATCAGCAGGTTCGTCCCGGGAATCAACATGGGGCCTGAGGAAGCTAGGTCTTCATCGTTGGCCTGCAGTGTCAGGTAGTCGGAAGGCGTGAAGTAGTCGGTCTGAGTCAAAGTGTGACCCGCGGTGCTGAATTTTATGGCGCTGTCACCCAGGTTGTTGGAACCGTTCCAATCGCCATTCCCAGTGAAATAATAGACGTTGCCGCTGCTGTCTACAGCCGGAGCTCGTCCCGACATCCAGATTCCATTTCCGGCGCCGTCCGGACTGCTGCAGTAGATCGCCACTTGCTGCAGGGTGGTGGCGTCGTATGCCATGACCCAGCCATGCCACGCGAAGTCGTCCTCGTGTGAGGCCCACGCGAAAATGACCAAGCCGTTGACCACAACGAGGCTGGAGCGCTGGTTCTGTATAAACGGGTCAAACGTCAGCGTGCCGCCGCTGCTTCCATTCCCGGTACCGGGCACAGACCCGCTAATCACCGTCGGTCCGCCGAGTTTTTCGGCGCCCGTAGTGATATCCAAGGCGTGCAAGCGCGCAACGTAACTTGTCGTGGAACCCGACACTTCCTTGGTGCGAGCCACTAGATAAATCGTATTTGTTGTTACATCAATGTAGGGCGTGCTCTCGATCCCCACATTTCCAACGATGTTGAGATCGTTTTGGCCGACGATGTCAGTGATCGGAATCGCGCCTACTCCCGTCGCGTTGTTCCGAAAGTCCCTCGTCCACAGTGTGGCCTGGCTGTCCGCGTCAAACGCATATACTACATCGTTCATCGTGGCGACATATATAACGTTGTGCGTGCCCTGCCCAGGAATGGCCACACCCGGCACGTAGAGCGGCTGCGCGTAGACCGAGCCATCTACGGTGTACGACCATAATTTGCCAAATCCGCTGGCATTTACGTTCGTGGTGTTCAGAATCGTCTCGTTTAGGTTCGCTCCCGTGCGTCCAGCATCGTAGTGTTGCTGAACAACCGGGTTCTGGGCTTCAGCCCGCCCCGTGCAGATGCTCGTCAAGAACAGACAACAAATTGCCGCAACAGACCGCCGCCGTACCTTCATGGACACACTTTCCTCCGGGAGACTATGGCTACGATGCTTGTGCCATGCCGGAAAGTTTCGCTCGAAGAAATCAGCATTTTGAGATTGTCGCAGTGCACGTCCTGCGACGGACCAACACTACGCTGTCACCCAAGAGCACTTACGGCAAAAATAGCACAATGGTTGGAGGGGGTACCAATAGTACAGCAAGAAAGTACGAATGCGGACGCTAATGTTTGTCAATAAATTGACACCCCCTCTCTTTCCATTTCCGCGTCCTTAACTCCAAGGCTGTCCCTGTCCTTTTTATGAACCATCGGCCAGTGGTCCCCGTTCCTCCCGCCTCCCTATAGTGGGTTTAGGCGGCCAGTTTGGCCCTTCGGCCGCGTCGCCATGCTCTTGAGGGAGTGATCTAGTGAAGCGTCTTAGCTCGTTTTTGACCATCCTCGGCGGTTTCGCAGCCTTGGTGGTCGTGCCTTCCGCCGCAACAGCCAATACCCTTCAAGTCGGCCCGGGCAAGCCGTTCGCTGCCCCCTGCGCCGCCATCGCCGCCGCCGCCGCGGGCGACACCATTCAAGTCGACTCGTCCGTTACTTACACCGGCGACGTCTGTCAGTGGGCCACCGACAATCTCACCATCATCGGCGTTGGGTCCGGTCGCGCAGTCATCAACGCGGGTGGCACAAGCTCGCAGGGCAAAGCTATCTGGGTCATATCTGGCAAGAACACCGTGGTTCAAAACATCGAGTTCACTGGGGCCGCCGTGACCGACCTCAATGGCGCCGGTATCCGTCAGGAAGGCGACAACCTCACGGTTCGCAACTGCTATTTCCACGACAACCAGGAAGGCATCCTAACCGACCCCGGCCAGAACAGTACGATCATCATTGAGTTCACCGAATTCGCACGCAATGGTGCCGGCGACGGTTTTTCCCACAATCTCTACATTGGAAACATCGGCCACCTGATATTCCGTTACAACTACTCGCACAGCGCCTTCGTCGGCCACCTGTTCAAATCCCGCGCCGCGCAAAACGACATTCTCTACAATCGCTTCAGTGATGAGTCGGATGGCACCGCCAGCTATGAAATTGATATTCCCAATGGCGGCAAGTCTTTCATCATCGGCAATTTGATCGAGCAGGGCCCCAAGACCCAGAACAGCACGGTCATTGCTTATCAAGAAGAAGCCGCGAACGCCGGGAATCCCGACCACGAGCTTTTCGTCGTAAACAACACTATCGTCAACGACTTCACCGGCGGCACCTTCGTCTTGGTCGATGGTTCTGTCACCACGCCTGTTATCATCAAGGACAACATCTTCACCGGTCCGGGGGGAATTACCTCGCAGTCCAGCGCCGTCCGGGCCAACAATTTTGTTGGCAACGCGCAGCTCGTCAACCAGGCGAACTTCGACTATCACCTGCAATCCATTTCTCCAGCCATCGATGCGGGCGCTGATCCCGGATCGGGCGGCGGCATCACCCTGGCCCCAGTGTCGCAATACGTGCATCCTGCTTGTGCCGAAGGTCGTTCCATCGTGGGCAACGCGCCAGATGTCGGCGCTTATGAATTTGGCGGCGGCAACGGCATTCCGCCTGCGAACGCCCCGGCTCGCTGCGGCGCACCACCGCCTCCTGCGCCCGTCGCTAGCTTGTCCCCAAGCAGCGTGACGTTTGCCGCGCAAGCCGTCGGCACGACTAGTTCCAGCCAGGGCGTTACCTTGACCAACACTGGCAACGCTACGTTGAGCCTCTCGGGAATTTCGATCGCCGGCGGCAACGCCGCGGACTTCGCTCAGACCAACAACTGCGGCTCCAGCTTGGCGCCGAGCGCGAATTGCTCCATCGGCGTCACCTTCACTCCGTCCTCTTCGGGGAACCGCTCTGCTAATCTTTCCATCAACGATAGCGCATCTGGTAGTCCGCATTCCGTCAGTTTGTCTGGTTCGGGCCTTGCTACAGGTCCAGCCGTCACCCTCGCGCCGACTAGCCTCACGTTCGCCAGCCTCGCTCCGGGAACGACCAGCGCCGCGCAATCGGTGAAGCTCACGAATTCCGGGAACGCCACACTCAATATTTCCAGCATTGCCGCTAGCGGAGATTTCGCCCAAACCAATACTTGCGGAGCCAACCTGGCCGCGGCAGCGAACTGCAACATCAGCATCACCTTCACGCCCACGGCGGGTGGCACGCGCTCCGGAACCGTTAGTGTGACCGACGATGCCTCGGGAAGCCCCCACAGAGTCACCCTGACCGGGACGGGCCTCGCCCCGGCGCCTTCTGCTTCGGCCACGCCTTCCTCGCTGACTTTTTCCAGCCTGCTCGTCGGGACGCCCAGCACTGCGCAACAAGTGAAGCTCTCGAATTCCGGCAACGCCGCACTCGCCATCTCGGGAATCACTGCAAGCGGCGATTTTGCGCAGTCCAATACGTGCGGCACAAGCCTGGCGGCAGGAGCCAACTGCGCCATTAACGTCACTTTCACTCCGACTGCGGGCGGGAGCCGCAGCGGCTCCATCTCGATCGCCGACAGCGCCTCGGGAAGCCCTCAGGCAGTTACCCTCACTGGCACAGGAATGGATTTCTCGCTGGCTTCTACTGCGAACTCCGCTGCCGTCACGGCCGGCCAATCGGCAAATTTCACCATGACCGTTACGCCGGATGGTGGTTTTAATAAGCAAATCACTTTGACCTGCTCGGGCGCTCCCGCTCAGGCAACCTGCAATATCACACCATCTTCCGTCACGCCGAATGGCACAGCGACAAGCTCGGTTGCCATTGCTATCAGCACCACCGCTCACTCTTTTCTGATTCCCCGCCTGCAAGTGCCTCCCACGACTTGGCTTCGGCTTCTACTCGTTACGGTTGTTTGCGCTTTCTTGTTATTTGTCTACAAGCAGCCGCGACGCCAACTAGCCGTTCTGTGCAGTCTCGCGTTGGCAGCATTAGTATTAGCGATTGGGGGTTGCGCGGGAATGGTCAGCGGCACCACGCCTCCGCCGGGAAACACCGGAACGCCCACGGGAAACTACACAGTGACTGTCAACGCCACGTCCGGCAGCGTCAGCCACGCAATGAGCCTCTCCCTGAGAGTGAACTGATCGACTACTCGTCTCGTGATGCCAAGTCAATAAATGGCGGGCGCGATCGCCGTCCGACAGGGAACCGGCCGCGAACTTAGGCCATGCGTCCGACATCATCAGCGGAAAAATACGTGCAGTCCGGATGCTGAAACACCAGCGCACTTACGCTGGCCTCCGGATCCATCATGAATCCCTCGGTCAGCTGCACGCCAATCTCTTCCGGTCGCAACAACTTCCACAACGGAGCCTGATCTTCAAGGTTTGGACACGCTGGATACCCGAAGCTATATCGCTTCCCCCGGTATCGCGATGTAAACCGCTGCGCCATAGTCATTTCCGGCGAATCGGGAAATCCCCAGTCCTCGCGAATGCGTCGGTGCAGCCATTCCGCGCACCCTTCCGCCGTCTCAATCGCCAGCGCTTGCAGCGCGTGAGAACGGAAGTAGTACCCATCATTCTTCGCTTTTTCCGACCTCTCCCGCACTCCCTCTCCAGCCGTCACCACAAACAGCGCCACATGGTCCCTTCGTCCGTCTTGTCGCGGCAGCACGTAGTCGCTCAAACACAAAAAGTCCCCGGCCTTTTGTCGGGGGAACTGGAACGTCTGCAAGATCCCGGCGGACCCTGGCACGAACAAATGCAGAGCATTGCCCTCCGCCTCCGCCTCGAAGAACTGCCACACTGCCCGCACTTTCATGAATTCCGCCGCTTCCTTCTTCACCTCTTCCATGCCGGCAAACAGTTCAACGGCCTTGGCATCGCGCTCCGCCAATTTCTGCTCGAAGTTCCCGCGAAATCCCATGTGCCGTCCGAATAGCATGAACGGATTGATGTAGCTCCACACCTCGCGCAAATCCGGCACCAGCCGCACTTTCCGCTCAAGATATGGCACGCCAGGAATCGGCAAGTCCGCGCGCACCTTAGGTGAACGGCGCACCGTCGCCATCTCCGCCACCTTCACCGTCGTCGTCACTCCAAAGCCGTTCCCGGTGCCGGTATGTTTCTGCAGCACATTCGCCCGCGTCGCCGGATCCATCAGTTCGTTCATCAGCCGCAGCCCGGTCATCGCGTCTTTCGCATAACACACGGCTTGCCCATAACTCGGCGCGATCTTCTGCTCCGTGAATTTCGCGGAGAGCGCCGCGCCCCCCACCAGCAGCGGTATCCCGATCCCCGCATCTTTCAAGTCGCTCGCGGTCACCACCATCTGTTGCGCGCTCTTCACCAGCAATCCAGAAAGCCCGATCGCGTCCGGCTTGTGCTCCGCGTATGCCTTGATCAACTCCTCCGGCGGCACTTTGATCCCCAAATTCACAACGTCATAGCCGTTGTTCTTCAAAATAATCTCAACCAGATTTTTCCCAATATCGTGCACATCTCCCTTCACCGTCGCCAGCACCACTTTTCCGCGCTTCGCCGTGTCCGCCTTCTCCATGAATTGTTCCAGGTGGCTGACCGCCGCCTTCATCGCTTCCGCCGACTGCAGTACTTCCGCCACAATCAACTCGTTCGCATTGAACAACCGCCCGACCTCCGCCATCCCCTTCATCAGCGGCCCGTTCACAATATCCAGCGGCGGCGCACCCTCCGCCCGCTTCTTCTCCAGGTCTTCCACCAACCCGTCGCGCGTCCCCTCAATAATGTAATTCGCCAGCCGCTCATCCAGCGGCAAATCCGCTGCCCGCTCTTTTTCTTTCTTCTTCGCTGTCCGAAAATGTTCCGCAATGGCCGCAATGTAAAACTGATTGATCGCCGCGCGTTGTTCTTTTCCTTGCGCCCGCCAGTCCGCAGGCGCTCCGCCCAGCAACCCTGCCTGCGGATGCTCCGCCGGCACATTCTTCGGCGGATGCGAAAACAGCAGATTCTCGGCCAGCTCCCGCTCATGCTCTGGAATGGAGGCAAACCGCTCCAGCTTCTCCGTATTCACAATCGCCAGGTCCAACCCGGCTTTCGTGCAGTAGTACAGAAAAACCGAATTCACCACTTCCCGCGCGCCTGCCGGCAATCCAAACGAAACATTCGAAATCCCCAATATCGTCCGCACCTCCGGCAGCGCTTTCTTGATCAGCCGGATTCCTTCCACCGTCTCCACCGCCCCGCCGATGTAATTCTCATCTCCAGTCGCACAAGGAAACACCAGCGGGTCGAAAATAATGTCCTCGGGCCCCAACCCGTATTTCGCAGAAGTCAGCAATTCATACGACCGCCGCGCAATCTCCAGCTTTCGCTCCCGTGTGAACGCCTGCGCCTGCACCGGGTCCTCATCGATGCATCCCACCACCACCGCCGCGCCAAAATCGTGCGCCAGCGGCACAATTTTCTCGAATTTCTCCTCGCCGTCCTCCAGATTGATCGAGTTGATGATCGATTTCCCCTGGCAATACGTCAGCGCCAACGCCACTGCGGTCGCGTCGGTCGTGTCGATCATCACCGGTGCCTTAATTTTCCGGATCAACTTTTCGTAAAACACCGGAATATCTTTCCTCTCGTCCCGCTCTGTGCTCTGCAAGCACACATCCACCACCTGCGCCCCGCCGCGCACCTGCCGCCGCGCAATCTCCGTCGCCTCTTCCCACTTTTCTTCCGCCACCAGATTCTTGAACAGTCGCGACCCAATCACGTTCGTCCGCTCGCCCACCAGCAGCGGCCGCGTACTTTCCTCTGCTTCAATCGCCTCAATTCCCGAATACACCGCGCGGTGCGCTTCCGCCGGCCGTGCCCGCGGTTTCTTGCCTTCCACCATCTGTGCGATCGCTCGAATATGCTGCTCCGTAGTCCCGCAGCACCCGCCCACCAGATTCAACCAGCCATGATCCACAAATTTCTCAAGCTGTGTCGCCAGCGAAGTAGGCGTCTCCAAATACGTCCCATCCGAATCCGGCAAGCCTGCATTCGGATAGCAGGACACAAATTCGCTCGATATCTGGCTCAGCGTCCGGATGTGATCGGTCATGAACTCCGGCCCCGTAGCGCAGTTCAACCCGAACGCCAGTGGCTTTGCATGCCGTAGCGAAGCCCACACCGCTTCCACCGTCTGTCCCGCAAGCATCGTCCCGTTTTGTTCGATCGTCACGGACACGATCACCGGAATCTCGCTTCCAATCTCTTGCGACAATTTCTTGATCGCCAGCAATCCGGCTTTGATATTCCGTGTATCCTGGCTCGTCTCCAGCAGCAGCAAATCCGCTCCGCCTTCAACCAGCCCTTTGGCTTGCACGTAATATCCGTTCTGCAATTCCGCAAACGTCACGCCGCCGGTCACCGTAATCGCTTTCGTCGTCGGCCCCATCGACCCGCCCACAAATCGCGGCCGCCCCGCCGTCGCAAACTCATCCGCCGCCTGCCGCGCCAATTCCGCCGCCCGCTTGCTGATCGCAAATGCATCCGCGGACAATCCGTACTCGCCCAGCACTAAAGGCGTGCTTCCAAACGTGTTCGTCTCGACGATGTCCGATCCCGCCGCAAAATATTTCCGGTGGATCTCCAGCACCACATCCGGCCGCGTCCGCACCAGATTCTCGTTGCACCCTTCAAGCGCAGCTCCGCCGAAGTCCGCCGCCGTCAGATGCGCCTGCTGCAGCATCGTCCCCATTGCGCCGTCCAGCACCAGCACTCGCTGCCCCAGCAACTCGCGCAGCGCCTTCGTCTTTTCTGCAAAGTCTTGCATCAGTCCTTTGCTATTCTTCCGCCGGTCGGATCCCATACGGGTTTTCTGCCGACCAACTCTGACCCTCTATTTTACGTCCCCAACGCCGCAAACCGAACCAACCTTCATCAAACCATTGCTTTTTGCGCGTGAACGGCAATATCCCTCCCCGGGCGTAACCAACGGCGAATGCTATACTTACCTCCGCAACCCGGAAAAACGCCGCCAATGACCCAGCGCCTCAAAATCCTCAACATCGTCGGAGCCCGTCCCAACCTCCCCAAAATCGCTCCGCTCCTCCGCGAAATGCGCCGCCATCCCGAAATCGACCCCATCCTCGTTCACACCGGCCAGCACTATGACGAAAAGCTCTCCGACATCTTCTTCCGCCAGATGGGCATCCCCGAGCCCGACGTCAATCTCGAAGTCGGCTCCGGCTCTCACGCCGCGCAAACCGCCGAAGTTCTCAGACGCATCGAGCCAGTCCTCCTCGAACGCCAGCCCGATCTCGTCCTCGTGGTCGGCGACGTCAACTCCACCATCGCCGTCTCCCTGGCCGCCGTAAAGCTCGGCATTCCCGTAGCCCACGTCGAAGCCGGCCTGCGCAGCTTCGATCGCACGATGCCCGAGGAAATCAACCGCATCCTCACTGACGCCATCGCCGACTATCTCTTCGTCACCGAAGAAGACGCCATCGATCATCTCCTCAAAGAGGGCCGCCCCCGCGAATCCATCTTTTTCGTTGGCAACGTCATGATCGATTCGCTCCGCCATTTCCTGCCCATCGCGCAGCAATCTTCCATCGGCGACGATCTCCAACTGAAGAAAAACGGCGCGTGGTCGCGTTTTGCGGTGCTCACTCTCCATCGCCCGTCCAACGTCGATTCCATCGAAAAATTAAGCGAACTCTTAGGCGCCATCGACGCCATCGCTGCCGACCTTCCCGTCATTTTTCCAGTCCACCCGCGCACCCAGCAGCGCCTCGCCCAGGCCGGCATCCGTTTTCGCCCCGATCTCCGGATCATTCCGCCAGTCGGCTATCTCGATTTTCTCTGTCTCTTGAGTAAGTCCGCCCTGGTCCTCACTGACTCTGGCGGCATTCAGGAAGAAACCACCGCACTCGGCGTCCCTTGCCTCACCCTGCGCGAAAATACCGAGCGCCCCATCACCATTTCGCAGGGCACCAATCTCCTCGTCGGCACTGACCCGGCAAAAATCGTCGCCGCGGCAAAAGCCAATCTCTCCGGCAATGGCAAAGCCGGCCGCATCCCTCCGCTCTGGGATGGCCAAGCCGCAGGCCGCATCGTCGATATTCTCCTCCACCACCTCAGCAAGCTGCCGTAGACGCCGTCTTTCGAGGGCGGTCTGTGTAGGGCGGCTTTATGCCGCCTTCTTTCTTTTGCCTTTCTCTCTTTTGGGAGGCGGGGCCTTCAGCCCCCGTTCAACAATTCGCGAACAACAGGCTTTAGCCTTTGAAGAAGGCCCATAAACGGACCCCGCCTCCCACCCCAAAATGCACCCTAGCCGTCAGTAACAATTCGAGAACAGGTACTAGACCCAGCCCTTGCCCGAAAGGACAGTTTTCACTAACCTGACCTCAGTGACCGCCTGTGACTACTAAAAGAGCTAGTTCCAAATTGACCGTCTGCATCCTCTCGCCCCACCCGCTCGTGCTGGGCGAGTTCGAACGACTCCTCGCCAAGCCGCAATTCAAAGTCGTCATCAAACAACTCGAGTCCACTCTCGCTCCCGATCTTCGCAATCTCGAGCCGCCCAAAGCGCAGGTCTACGTCGTCGATGCGCACGCCGCCAAACCGGCCACCGGCGCGCTCCTCGCCAATCTCATGGAGCGTTTTCCCGAAGCCCGGCTCATCGTCGTCGGCGATCAGCACAACGAAGCCAACAGCTTTTCGCTTCTCCGCCTCGGCGTCAAAGGCCTGCTCACCTACGTCGAAGCTCGAGACCAACTGATCCGCGCGTTGCCTCTGGTAGCCAGCGGTGGATTCTGGGTTCCCCGCCAGCTTCTATCCGGTTTTGTCGATTCCATCCTCACCAGCCAGGGCCGCCGCCTCAAAACCGATTCCGTCACCAACCTCAGCCGCCGCGAACAGGAAGTCCTCGATTCACTGCTCGAGAATCTCTCCAATAAGGAAATCGCCAGCAAGCTCAACATTGCCGAGCGCACTGTGAAGTTCCACGTCTCCAATCTGCTCAACAAATTCGGCGTCCGCCGCCGCGCCGACCTGATCCTCCTGACCTTTCAACGCCGCATGTCCCAAGCCTGAAGTTGTAGGGCCCGCCTTCTGAGGCGGGCCGCTGCCGATTTACCGACCCTTGATCGCGCAGCCGCAACACGCACTCACGTCCTGCTGCTTTCATCATTCGCTTCCCGCTACTTCTCCGGCGGCCCCTGAATCGCGTCCGTCAACGTCCCATTCAACTCGTCATAAACCCGGTGCAAATACCAATCCACCAGATAAATCTCAAACTGCTGGTTCTTCCGGGCGTCGTCTCCCGTAATCTTCACCCGCAACTCCTTCAACTCCGGCAAGATCGCCGCCTTCGCCGCATCCGCATCCATCCCCTTCGCCTTCAATTCTTTCCCCCGCTCCAGCAACACTCGCATCACGCTCATCGTCGCGTGCAACAACTCCTTATCCTTCAACGGCTCCCCGTGCCCAGTGACCATCACAGTCGCATCCATTTGGTCCACCATTCCCAGTGCTTTCAGCCATTCCGTCGGATAGCACCCCAGCGCAAATGTCACCGGGTTCACCACCAAATCCCCAATCAGCGCGACCTTTTCCTTCGGCAAATACACCGCCGTATCCCCGGGGGTTACCGCACGCCCAAAGTTCATCACCCGAATCTCTCGTTCTCCCAGATAAATCGTCATCTGCTCTCTGTACGTTTCGTTCGCCACCGTCAGCCTCGCGTGGCTCTTCTGCTCCACAAAAAATCGGTCCACCGCGTACAAACTCTTCAGCTTCTCCAAATCTACTGGTGCCGGCGTTTTCGCTTCCTCTTCCGCCAGCTTCTTTTTCAAGGTCCCCACGTACCCCGGCAAATCCTCTTCCAGAAAGTGCTTATTGAAATCCTGCGAAGGCCCCAGCATGATCCGCCGTTCCCGCTCCTGCGAAATAATCTGCACCTCCGGAAACGCTTCTTTGTACGCTTCCGCTCCAAACCAGTGATCCCAATGCCAGTGTGAAATCACCAGATACTTCACCGGCTTGTCCGTGATCTTCCGAATCTCCGCGATCACCGCCCGCGCCGCCGCAGGTGTTCCATTCGCGTCGAACACCAGCACTCCATCGTTCGACGTCACCGCAATCGCATTCCCATCCAGCCCCACATCCCCATAAGCCTGCGTCTGAAACAAATAAATCCCCGCGGCAATCTCACTCTTCTTCGGCGCTGGATGCACATACGCCTGCCCCGCCGCTGTGCTCCCGCCCAAACAAGCCGCCAACGCTGCCAAGCCCACCCACATCCCCGCATTCCGCATCGCAACCCTCCGATTGCGCCTTTAGACGCCATTTCTCTAACTCAGTCTCAAGCGCTATCCCCAAATCCAAACCGTCCATCCCGGTTATTCCGCGCCAGTAGCACAGGCTTGCCATGAGCCTCGAAGGGCCCTGTGCCCCTGAAGCCAAGGCAACCGCCCCTCCTTCTCGGCACAGCTTTTTCCGATTCTTCACGGATCACGGGACACGGATCACGCCGCCCCCGCCTCGCAGTACACAATCCACCCAACTCCTGCTAACTTTGCTGGGCCTAACTTTTCCCGGAGATCTATCCCTTGAACATTCTCGTCACCGGCGCAGCCGGCTACATCGGCAGTATCTGCTCGGAAGTCCTGTTAGCCCGCGGCCATCAGGTCATCGCTCTCGATAATCTTCAGGAAGGCCACCGCGCCGCCGTCCCGCCCCAAGCCATCTTCTGCCAGGTCGACCTGGCCGTTCGCCCGCAACTCGATGAAGTCTTCACCAAGCATAGAGTCGACGCCGTCATGCATTTCGCCGGCGAAGCCCTGGTCGCCAAATCCGTTCGCGAACCCAGCACCTTTTACGCAGCCAACATCGCCTGCGGCGTCAATCTCCTCGACGCCATGATTCGCCACAACGTAAAGAAGTTGATTTTCTCGTCCACCGCCGCCACCTACGGCGAACCCCACACCGTTCCCATCCCCGAAGACCACTCCAAGTCGCCCATCAATCCCTACGGCAAATCCAAACTCCGCTTCGAGGAAATTCTCTCCGACTATCGCGCCTACACCGGCCTGCACTTCGCCGCGCTGCGCTATTTCAACGCCGCCGGAGCCTCGGTAGAACGTGGCGAGCATCACCGCGTCGAAACCCACCTTATCCCCCGCGTACTCGACGCCGCCATCGGAGCTATTCCCCAGGTC
>Ga0207015_1177_pt1 | contig 15922 bp, 20 predicted proteins | sample Alteio_BWMinCont_53_FD_153486 | JGI IMG/M metagenome (GOLD analysis project Ga0207015, IMG submission 153486) | Enriched cells from forest soil in Barre Woods Harvard Forest LTER site, Petersham, Massachusetts, United States -... | ecosystem: Environmental > Terrestrial > Soil > Temperate forest >...
GGCGTTCATCGCTTGATTCAGATGCACGCACGCGGCGACCTCAAAATGCCTGCGATCAACGTGAACGACTCCGTGACGAAGTCGAAATTCGACAACCTCTACGGCTGCCGCGAATCTCTGGTCGACGGCATCAAACGCGCGACCGACGTGATGATTGCGGGCAAAGTCGCAGTGGTCGCCGGGTACGGCGACGTCGGCAAAGGCTCCGCTCAAGCGCTCAAGGCGCTCTCGGCCCAAGTTTGGGTTACCGAGATCGATCCCATCTGCGCTCTTCAGGCATGCATGGAAGGTTATCGCGTGGTCACGATGGAATACGCTCAAGACAAAGCGGATATTTTCGTGACGACGACCGGAAACTTCCACGTCATCACCCATGATCACATGGCGAAGATGAAGGATCAGGCGATTGTTTGTAACATCGGCCATTTCGATAACGAAATCGATGTCGCGTCCCTTGAGAAGTACAAGTGGGAAGAGATCAAGCCTCAGGTCGATCACGTGATCTTCCCGGACGGAAAAAGAATCATCCTTCTTGCGAAGGGACGCCTCGTGAACCTCGGCTGCGGCACGGGTCACCCGAGCTACGTGATGTCTTCGTCGTTTGCGAACCAAACGATGGCGCAGATCGAGCTCTACTCCAACACAGCGAAATATCCCCTCGGCGTTTACACGCTTCCGAAGCTGCTCGACGAAAAAGTCGCGCGCCTTCAGTTGACGCGTTTGAATGCGCAGCTCACGACCTTGCGCGAAGACCAAGCGAAGTACATTCATGTGCCGATGCAGGGGCCTTATAAGGCCGATAGCTATCGGTATTGAGTTTCCGCTTTGAAATGAAAGGAGCCCCGATGGACTTTAGGGTCTGTCGGGGCTTTTTTGTTTATTCGGATTCCAATGCCACATACTCATGCGGAACTTTGACCCCGCGTCTCGCGAGTTTCTCCGTCATGATTGTTTCCTTCATGGACAGATGTGAAATCAAATATGCTGCCGTGCAACCGCCGAGCAGGGGAAGTACGCCGTATTGCTGATGCGTGGTTTCGAACGCGAAGACGACAGAAGCTAGGAGCGCGCGCGAGGCGCCGGTGAAAATTGAAGCCATCCCGACCAGCGCGGCTGCTCGGACATCGATTCCGGCTCCGGGATAGAGCATGATCATTCCGCCACCCAATGCGGCTCCGAGACCCCCTCCAATTGTGAAGAGTGGAGCTAGCGTTCCGCCTGAAGTCCCACTACCCAACGCGATCGACCAGGAAATGAATTTCATCAGACAGAAAACGAGGACCGCAGTACCGACAAACTGGCCCTGAAGAATGTGCGCGATATTGTCGTAACCCACACCCAAAGTGTGGGGAAAGAAAACGCCCACTAGGCCCACGGCGATAGCACCCATCGCCGGCCACCACATCCAGTGGATGGGAAGTTCATCGAACAGATCTTCGATCCAGTACACCGATTTAGTCACGACGACTGCGACCAATCCGAAGAGACACCCTTCGACGAAATAGAAAAACAACGCGGGTCCGCTGGGAGGTAAAAGAGCCGGCATGGCGAACACAGGTTCACTGCCCACCCAGCAAAATCGCATCCCAGCAGCCACAGTCGAAGCCAGTGCTACGGGTACGACGGATCGGGGCCGAAATTCGAAGAGGAGCAATTCGATCGCAAGCAGCACCGCCGAAACCGGGCTTCCGAAGGTCGCACACATTCCAGCAGCGGCACCGGCGGCAAGCAGAGTCTTTCGCTCAGCTGGGCTGATGTGGAGAATCTGTCCGACGAGCGATCCGAGGGCTCCGCCGGTCGCGATGATCGGGCCTTCGGCTCCGAAGGGCCCACCAGTCCCGATCGCAATCGCTGCGGAAATCGGTTTGAGAAGAGTAATGCGCGCCGGGATGCGACTCTCATTGCTGAGAATCTGCTCCATGGCCTCCGGGATACCGTGACCCCGAATCGCCTTGTGTCCATATCGGGCCATTACGCCGACGATCAGTCCCCCGACGATTGGAACGAGAATGACCCACCAACCAAGATGATTTTCGGCAGGAGAGCTGAATTCCGTGGAAATCCGACCATAAAAGCTGAGGTTCGTGATGAGTCCGATGAGGTGAGTGAGCGCTTGCGCGATCAAGCTGGCCGCAAGACCAATCACCATCGCAATTCCTGAAATATAAACGACACGATGATTCATAATTTTACTCGTAGAACATGGGAGGGATGCCCTCCGAAAAACCTGCGAGCTCCACCCATTCAGATAATAAGGCGGCGAGTTTTTTTCTCTTCGCGGCAGGCATTTTCTGTAGAGCGGAGACGAGCTCCTCTTGCGCCGTGCGGGGAGCCTTCTTGAGAAGGGCTCGCCCTTTGGCAGAGAGCGAGAGTTCGACTTGTCGTCCGTCATTCGGTGAAGACTGGCGTAATGCCCAGCCATTTTCGGCCAGTCGGCTCACGACGACTGAGACGGAGCTCTGGTGGGTTTGCGTCCGAGCCGCGATTTCGTTAATCGAAAGCGGTTTGGCAGCTTCGTTCAGTTTTTGAAGGACGAAGAGCTGCGCGCTCGACAGGCCATGGATTCGCTCCACGGTGCGAGATCCAACTCGAAGCTCTTTCACCATTCGACGAAGGGCATCGAGGCTTTTTCTGATTTCTGGATCTACGGCCACGACGATGTACTCCGGTTCAATTTATACTTGGAACTATATGGTATCCCATATATATACGCAACATGAAAAACTTGGAACTGCCAGAAGGTACCGAGGAAATTCCGGTTCGAATCACCGGTGGATCGATTGAGGCTTATGATGGAGCGCTCGTCATTAAGCGATGGAGTCTTCAAGAAACGAGAAGACGGGCTTTTAAACGGACATTTCGGATTGTGGGAATAGTTTGCGCGTTTTCGTTGGTCGGGCTCATTGTTCATATTCTCCTGCTGCTGATCATTCCCTTGCTAGCCCTCACGTTTTTCGGTTCAGTGATTTTTTTCTTTCAGCTGTGCGGAGAGACCACGAGCTTTTTTTGTGCGAATTCCACCTGCCCGGGCTGCCGTCTGCCTCAACGTCTCGAGCCTTATATGGGTACTGGACTCCAAGAGAAGGTGAGTCTCATCTGTCCCGGTTGCGGGCAAACCGCTCAGGCGGTATCAAGGGAGCGGCATCAGGCGTCCTGAGTTGTAAATTTGGCCTAGATCCTGCTCAAACTCGCTTAGAGTCAGAGTCTCGATCCCCGCCCAAGGAGGCAGAAATGGCCAGCAATCCAGTGAAAGCGGTCGACCTAAAGCTGGAGGTCGTCGTCATTCCGGTAGCCGACGTCGAGCGGTCCAAGAAATTCTACACCGGTTTGGGATGGCGCCTCGATGCGGACTTTTCCTCCAGCAAGGACACCCGGATCGTGCAGGTGACACCTCCGGGCTCGCCGTGTTCGGTGATTTTTGGCAGTGGCCAGGCAGTCCCAATGGCGACGCCGGGCTCGGCTCAGAGGCTTTATCTCGTCGTGTCCGACATCGAGAAGGCGCGCGCTGAAATCGTCGGTCGAGGTGTCGGAGTGAGTGAGCCGTTCCACCTGGGCGATAACTGGGAGCGGGTCGCGGGTTCTGATCCCCAGCGGCGGAGCTATTCCACGTATGCGTCGTTCACGGATCCAGACGGCAACGGTTGGCTGCTCCAGGAGATCAAACAGCGGCTTCCCGGACGCGTGGATGCGCCATCGTTTGCCTCGGCAGGCGAGCTGGCAAGTGCACTCCGCCGGGCCGAGATCGCGCACGGTGTATACGAAGCCAGGCTTGGGAAAAAAGATGGGAGCTGGTCGGTTTGGTATGCGGATTACATCCTTCGCGAGCAGGCGGGCGAGGCGTCGCAAAAGAAAGGCGTGGCTTGATCAAATTGAAACGTGCTTACGAGCGAGCGGAAAGAGGAGACGGCTACCGTGTCCTCGTCGATCGACTTTGGCCGCGAGGAATCAAGAAGGAGAATCTTCCGCTGGATGAATGGGCAAAGGAATTGTCGCCGACGACGGAGCTTCGAAAAACCTTCGGGCATGATCCGGCCGAATGGAACGAATTTCGGATGAGGTATCAGTTAGAGCTCCGGGCTCCCGTTGCGCGCAAGAGAATCGAGGCATTGGCGCAGCGTGCGCTCGCATCGAATGTGACCTTGGTCTATTCCGCGCGCGACGAAGACCATAATAACGCTGTGGTGTTGAAGCGAGTCCTCGAGCAGAAGGCAACCCGCAAGGCCGCGTGAGAGGATCAGTGTTTACTGCGGATCATCTCGTCGTAATGGTCCTGCGAGAACTTTAGTAGGACCTTTTGGTTGGTTGCCTGCTTGTAAAAATCCTGAAGGAATAGTTTCTTCGAGATCGGCGGAAAGGCATCGAGATGCTCCGTCAAAGGCGTATAAACCTTCTTCAACATCAAGTTATTGAACATCGTGACGGCGAGTTGAGCGCACTTTTCCCGTCCATAGGTGGGTGTGTTCTCAATGCACGTATCGACATAGCCAGAAAGCGCCCCGGGGATCTTCAATTCAAATTGATTGGTGCGGAATCCACTGGGTCCGATCGTCGCTATGAGCATCGTTTGTTTCTGCTCAGCGCTGAGTTGCCCCTTCGGAATGCAGGTGACGTTCACGTCGATTTCTTTTGGGGCGCCCGGGAAAAGACTGTCCGCTGTGCCACCCATGGATTTGAAATCATTGATCACAAACATGTCGACCCAGGGCTTCTTCAGAACTCGAGAAAGGCTCGGTTCAGAACAGTTGGGCGAATCTGTTGCCGTCATCACCATGGCTTCGCTGACGTGAATGTTTCCCCAGGCCTGAAAACTCATCGTGACGGGGCCATTCTTACAACTGAGTGTACGACTCAAAACGGTCTGAAATATCCTGTCCACTTGAAATGGAGTTTGGCACTTTGCAGCCGTGTCGTAGGGTTCCCCGATTTTGAGTACCATGTCTTTGACCCAGGATTCAAAACCTGTTGATTTGGCGAAGTCGAGCTCGCTCTCCCGAACCCAGCCGAAAGTGTTCGAGGACCTGACGAGAAAGTAGCCGCTCTTGGACTCGTCTGATGCATTCACCTGCGTGCCCTTGGGGAGTTTAGCTTTGGTCGGCGAAGAGGGGGATGGAGTCTCATGAACGCTCGCTAAATCACTGCTGACTTTGCCGAGCTGGTAGGCGAAGGCTGAGCCAGAATAGAGCGTAGAAAGGATCAAAATCAGTAGGGGCATCCTCTATAGAATAATACAGTTTTTAACGGAGTGGGTGATTAACGGTGATTGACAACGGTTCAACACTTCGATAACTATCGAAGTATGAGCAGGTCCAATCAACTCAGCAAAGTTTTTAAAGCTCTGTCCAATCCTCATCGACTCGATCTTTATCTTAAGATCAAGAATCATCACGACATCGATGTGGCTCAAAGAACCAAGCGGGTCTGCTTTCTCTCGCAACTCTGTGAAAATCTCAGCATCGGGGCGCCCACGATCTCGCACCATCTGAAAGAGCTCGTGAATGCAGGGCTCGTGGAGACGACGAAAGAGGGAAAGTTTGCTATTTGCTCCATCAATGATCAGGTCGTCACTGAGATTGCCGATCTCTTTAAGACGCCGAGGAAAAAACCATGAGACGGGCTTGGATAGAAAAAACGGGCAACGCAAAAACTCTGACCCTGAAGACAGAGTCCGATATCGACGAGCTCTCCGACGACGAGGTTTTGATCGATGTGCATTTTTCTGGCCTCAATTTCGCTGATATCATGATGCGGTTGGGACTGTACCCAGACGCTCCCAAGTGTCCGTTTGTTCCGGGTTATGAAGTCTCAGGAATCATAAAGAGAACCGGGAGCGCTGTTCGCGGATTTCAGACCGGAGATTCGGTAGTCGCGGGAACCCAGTTTGGTGGGTACTCCTCGCAGATCAAAGTTCCCCAGGACTTGGTATTCAAACTCCCACCCCAGCTGAGTCTGGCCGAAGGAGCCGCATTACCCGTGAATTGGATCACAGCGCATGCGGCGTTAGTGGATATGGGCCGAGTCAGAAAAGGGGATCGGGTCCTGGTCGATTCAGCGACCGGAGGAGTGGGCACCATCGCATTGCAGATGCTTAAGAAAATGCAGGCCAATGTCGTGGGTCTGACCAGCTCTGAATCGAAGCTCGATTATATTCGTCGCCTTGGGGCCGAGGCAATGACTGTTCAGGAGTTCAATGCAAATCGGTCGCTGAACTCTTTTGATCTCATTTTAAATTCACAAGGCGGAGGCACCGTTCGTGACCATTACAATCGTCTGTCGCCCACCGGGAGAGTGATAGCGTTTGGGATGTCTCTGGGAATCAAAAACGGAAGGCGCGATTATCTAGCATTGATCAAGACAGTTGCGACAATGCCGAAGTTTTCTTTGATTTCAATGTTCGATAAAAATCGCGGGGTCTACGCCCTGAATGCACTCAAGCTTTTGCAAGATCCAGTTTATCGAAAGAGTCTGGGACATAAATGGTCCGAGATTGATGAGCTGGGGATCAAGCCTCATGTCGACCGAGTTTTTGAAGCCGAAAAGGTGAATGAAGCTCTCGCCTTTCTTGAATCAAAAAAAGCGGTAGGTAAGGTCTTGCTCAGCTGGATCTAAGCTGATTTCTGCTCGGGACGAGTAATGCCGTCACGAAAACAGTAGGCCGAGGTCACTCGCTGGATGTCGCTTGGAATTTTCGAGGTCTTACGCTTCTTCGCGACCGTCAAACCCGCAAGTGTACTCATCGCGGCCGAGACCCAAAGCAAGTCCCGGTAGCTTGAGCGCCGAGCCGCATCGACGGACTTTTTGAACTCGATGGAAGCACTCGGGGAGACTTCCATCAGAGGATCCTTCTTCCAATCCTGGCCCATGATTCCACGAAAGCTAAAAGTCAAAAGCCCCGCAGCCAATGCGACTCCCACAACGCCGGCGACGCGAGCCACGGCGTTATTGATTCCCGAAGCAAGTCCTGACTCCTCATCACTCAGGGAAGTCATGGCTATCGAGGTCAATGGGGTCGTCGTGCATCCCAAACCAATCCCCATCAATAGAAAACCAGGGAAAAAGGAAACGAAATAACTTCCTGTCAAAGGTGCAAGTGAGAGCACCACACAACCCAACGCGACCAAAGCCGAGCCTCCGATCAGAAAAAGCGTCGAGCCTCGTGAAAGCATCCAGACGCCCACGGGCCGAGACAAGGCTGCCATCGAAAGCCCGGCTGGGGCCAGCGCCAGACCTGCCTGAGCGGGGCTATAATTCTCCACCCGGATCAGATGCGCGGGAAGATAAAAAAAGACCATCGAAAAGGCTGAGTAAAGAAAGAACGTCATCAGATTGATGCGAGAAAACATCCGATTCTTGAAAACACTCAAGGGTAGGAGAGGATAGGTCGCGCGAGACTCGGACAGAAGAAATAATGCGAGTACACCCAGGCCCCCGAGAGTCCAGAGAACCCCATTCGTCATTCCATAAATCAAAACTCCCAGCCCCAAAGGAGCCAGAAGCGACCCCCGAATATCAAAGCCTGAGGTGCCAGTCTCCAAACAGTCTTCCGGAATCGAACTCCAGCCCAAATAGCCGGCCACAATCGCGATCGGCAAATTGATCAAGAACACGACTCTCCAGCTTCCGATGTCGGTGATCCAACCCGCGAGCGGAGACGCAAGCACTGCCGCCAATCCGCTGGCCGCTGACCAGGCTCCAATCGCTTTGGCTCTCTGATTCCGAGGAAAAGTCGCGTTCAAGATGGCCAGACTCTCCGGAGTCAGGAGCGCTCCACCCACGCCCTGCACGGATCTCGCCGCGATCAGTATCCAAAAGCTCGAGCTCAAAGCACAGGCCAGGGAGGCGAGGCTGAAGAGGCCAAGCCCGGCCAGAAAAATCCGTTTTCGCCCGTAGCGATCGCCCAATGCCCCGCCGAGGAGCAACAAAGCGGAGAGTGTGATGCCATAAGAGGTCACGACCCATTGCAGGTCAAGCAGGCTTCGATGAAAGTTTTCTTGAAGTCTCGGCAGGATGATGTTGGCAACCGAGCTATCCAGAAAAACGATGCTCGAACCCAGAATGGTGGCGATCAGGATTCTGTTGAGCCTGGGTGGTGTTTGCGTAAAATTTAAGCGGCTTGCTCCATATTGCCGGTCCTCCGGACTGAGTCAATGCAGGAGCGGGGCCGGAACAAAGCGACTTGCGATCGCGGGCAGCTGAGAGCTTCACCGCTTCTCTGATTTTTCGACGGAGAATTTCCTCATGGGGGAGCTGAATTTGAATCGCCCGGTGGAGTCGCTCTTAGTTTTTGCAAACGTGATGAGTTCTTCCTTGAGGAGGACCTTTTCGGATTCAGGGAGCATCCCGATAAAGTACATATCTTTTACCCAGTCCCAGGTCTCACTCGGAGCGATATCGACTAAGAGTTCAAAGTCGTGCATGGCACTTACTCTTGAAAACCCCAAGTTTGGATTGAATAGCCGCGCCAAACCTTCCTCCGAATTAACGCGAGAATCACCCGTTTTTGCTTCCTTGATTTTCGGGTGACGACTGTCCATGAACTGGAAAGCGACCTTCATCATGTCGCCGAAGAGTCCTTGTCTGCCCTTTGGATTCCCGATCACGGCGGAGAATTTTCCGGCAGGCTTCAACACTCGGGCGAGTTCCGCCACTACGGGTTCTACGGGAAGCATCAGCATGAAAGCCATGTGGCTCAAAACGTAGTCAACTGATTGATCTTGGATCGGGAGTGTCTGAGCCTCGGTGCATTGAAACTGAATACGCGGCTCGCGATATGTCTTCCTCGCAATTGTAAGTTCCGCTTCCGACATATCGACGCCGATCACTTTTCCTTCTTGCCCAAGGTGAGGGAGCAGGTATTGAATCAAATGGCCATCGCCGCAAGCGAGATCGACAACCGTAATCGCCTTGCCCGAGCTGGGCAGCAGGGTCTCTGCCAAGATCTCGTAGGAGTTTTTACCTTCTTTGGTTTTATAAGGGGCAAAGGCATACGGGGTCATGCTCGGAGTGATTTTGTGGGCTTCGATCAGATGCTCCGCCCAATCGGAATCGGTTGGGATCTGCCCACTGAAGAGTTTTTCCGAGTACTTTGACATGAAGAAATTATAACGCTCGGACGAGGGTTGATCACTTCAATTCTTGTCCGCGGGTGCCGGACTTCCGGCAGGGGCCGGGGCTCCGCTTGCGGAGCTGTCGGAATTCCGGCGGTTTTGCGAGAAATCAGCCATTTCCAGCGTATCTGGCGCATTCAGGGCTGGCACGCGGGCTGCAATTACCTATTCCCATATGAAGAACATTTCGATGATGAAAAAGTTGGGTTTGATGATCGTAGGTTCGATGGCTCTGGCGAGTGCATCGCTTGGGTCGGATTCGAGTGCTCAGTCAGACCCAGATTGGGATCGCGTTCCCATCCGACGTTTGATGATTTATATTGAACAGGCCATGAGCCAGGGTTTCCAGTGGACTGCCTATGAGCAGGACACGGAAAGTCTCCGAAGAATGGTCGTCTGGGATGCTTCGAATTTTCTGAAAGGACTTCATGCTCAGGGCGCACTGGTGGGCGAAACAAGTGATCAAGCCTATCAAGTCGAGACGAGCGCCACGCCGGAAGATTTGAAAAATGGCCGTCTCAATCTAATTCTGGAACTCGCTCCAGTTCATCCGGGCGAGTTTGTGACGATGCGGTTGGTGCTGAAGGTTGCACCTTCTAATTAATTTCTTTAGATTCATTACTGGGAGAGCATCTTATGATTCCGCGTCTTTGGGTCTTGGTTCTAGTCGGTCAGGCGTTATTTTCGTATGTGGCCTATGCGAAGGTGCCTGAGGCGTGTGGCACGTATCAAGGCAAAGTAATCGACATCCACGATCCTGAGCACCGTGGCCGGGCCTCCGTAATGGTTCCTATGTTGATGAATCATGAAATGTGGTCCATGCCTTCCGTTCCCTTTGGCCACGTCACCCTGCCGAGTGTGGGGGATAGCATCTGGATCGTTTTCGAGGCGTGCGACCCCACGCGACCCATCTGGATCGGCACCCCGACCGTCCGATGCCAAGGCGAAGAGTGCGTGGGGACGGGTCACCACTAAATTTGTCCCAAACCTCCATCTGCCACAATGTCCGCTCCGCAGATGTAGCTAGAGTCCTGTGAGGCGAGGAAGAGTGCGACGGTGGCCATTTCTTCCGGTCGACCGATGCGTTTTGCGGGGATCGTCGTTTTTGCGCCTTCGAGAAAGGCGTCGACCTCTTCCTTGGCCATTCCGCTTCGCGCGAGAATCGGCGTTTCGATGGGTCCGGGAGAGAGGACGTTGAAGCGAACCTGATCGACCGGAATTTCAGCGGTCCAAGTTCTTGCGAAGCTTCGAACCGCGGCTTTGGTCGCGGAATAGACCGAGGCGCCGGGAAATCCCTTGGTGGCGACAACTGAGGCGTTAAGGATCACCGAACTTCCGGCCCGAAGTAGGGGAAGGGCCTTCGAGACGGTGAAATAAAGGCCACGTACGTTGGTAGCGAACTGATTGTCGAAAAATGCGAGGTCGACCTCGGCGGTGGGTTTGAAGAATGCGATGCCGGCATTGGCAAACAGGACGTCGAGTCCGCCGTAAGTTTTTCGAATATGAGCATAGAGGCGGTCGAGTTCGGCCAGATTGCTGACATCGGTTTGGACGACGTCAAATGCGCCGCCGAGTTCAGATTTTGCTTTGGCGTAACTTTCCGGGGAGCGCGCGGTGATGATCACGTTTGCGCCGTGCTCCCTGTAAAGTTTGGCGGTAGCCAGACCGATTCCTGAATTTCCTCCCGTGACGAGGGCTACTTTATTTTCGAGTTTTTTTGCGGATGCCATTTTAAATCTCCTTTGGGTAAACAATGTAATTGACGATTACATAATGGACCCGATGGAGAAGGGTGGCAACGGAGGGGGAGAGATTTAGTTTTTCGGAGTGAGATAGTTACCGAGAGGTGAGTACTGGTTAACCCCTGACATCCATGATTTCTCGAAGGTGCTTTTCCAGCAGAGGAATCATCTCTTTGATCTTGGGAGAGGAGAAGCGTTGAGCAGGATACACGAAATGCATAGGAACCTCGGAAGTCGCCCACTCTGGAAGGACCCGAACCAGTTTCTTTTCGGATAGCTCCGCATGACACATCGAGTTTGGAAGCAACACGATTCCTTGGCCCATTACAGCTAAGGCTTTCAGCGCAGGATAGGCATTGGACGATGTACCCTGCGGGATTTGCACTTTGGCTGTCTTTCCTTGTTTCGTACGAAGATGCCAGATGTCGTCAGAGGGCGGTTCAATGTGCTTGAGGCAATGATGATTGCGCAGATCCTTTGGGTGTTTGAGCGCGGGGGCCTTTCGCAAATAACTTTCACTCGCCACGAGAATGAGCTGCGCGACACCTACTCGTTTAGCCATTAGACTCGAGTCTTCCAGGATTCCGGCACGAATGGCCACATCGTATCCTTCGGCTATGAGGTCAACGTAGCGATCACTGAAATCCAACTCAACCATGACGTTTGGAAATCTACTTCTGTATTCCGCAACCGCCTTGATCATGCTGTTGATGAAAAAAATGTCGGCCGGAGCTGTCAGTCGCAATAGCCCCGTGGGAGTTTTTTGCGATTGTGAGGCTTCTTCCGCGGCCCCTTGGAGCTGGCTGATTCCCCGTTCAGCCTTACGAAAGAATTCCGCGCCGACATCCGTCAGCGTGAGTTTTCTCGTGGTCCTTGTGAGGAGAGTCACACCGAGCTCTTTTTCCAGCTGGGCCACCTTGTCGCTGACCGTGGACTTGGGAACACCCAATGCGCTGGCTGCTTTTGTGAAGCTTCCCGCTACGACCACCTTTACGAATAGCATTGTCGAATTCAGGTCTTGCATCTTGATTGTCCGCCTGTGCGTACAATGTATCCGAAATATCCGGTCTAATCAACGGACCTGTTTCTTGCGATACTAGAGTCAGAACCGGAAACGGAAAAAGGAAAAAACATATGACTACGCAAGTGATTGATAATCAGCTCTTCGAGGAAACCAAAGGCAAAAACATTACTCTGTGGGTGCTGCAAGTGGCTGCCGCCTTCATGTTTATTCAGGCGGGCTATATGAAGCTTTCTGGGAATCCACAGATGGTAGGGCTTTTCGACGCGATCGGCATCGGCCAATGGTTCCGCTACCTCACGGGCAGCATCGAAGTCAGTTCAGCGATCTTGCTCCTGATTCCGAGCCTCGCGGGTGTTGGAGCGTTGCTCCTTCTTCCAACCATGATCGGGGCGGTGCTCACTCACGCTTTTATTGTCGGCGGAAATCCGATGCCCGCGATTTTTCTTCTGGTCGTCAGTGGTATCGTTGCGTACGGCCGCAGAAATCGCACTCGCCGGCTTTTGAAGTAACCGGTCCGCCTTCGCATATCGTTTGCAGCCTCAAAGTCAACGGAGGCACAAATGCTTAAGCAAGTTCAAGGGTCACAAAGTCAGAGTAGTGAAGACGAAAGAAATAAAGAATTCGTTCTGAAAGCAATCGACACGCTTTTCAACAAGCGGGATTTTGCCCAGGCCGAGCGATTCTGGTCTTCAAAATATGTCCAGCACAGCGCTCTTGTCCCAGCCGGTCGAGAAGGACTTTTCGGCTTGGTCAAAAGTATGCCGAATCTTCGGTATGAGAATCAGCTGACGGTTGCGCAGGGCGATTATGTCATGCTTCACGGACGATATTCCGGGCTCGGTGAGGGTGCCCCCAATTGGGTTGCCGTGGATATTGTGCGACTTGAAGACGGCCTACTGGTCGAGCACTGGGATGTCATTGAGGAAGAAGTCACACGCGAGCAATCCAAAGGGGGTCACCCGATGTTCGGAACGAAATTCAGGGGTGAGTAGCGCCTGCCTGGCCTGCCTGGTTCACCGTCTTTTGCAGGGTAGCGACGCGCTTTTGCGCAAGAGCGTGAAGCTGCGGATCTTGGGCTAGATTGATTTCGTTCTGGTACATGCTGAGCTCATGGACGTGAATGTCATTGAGTGTTTGTTTGAAGTTCTGGTCGAAGGCGGGCCCGGAAAGAGAGGCCAGGCGCGAGAAGGTGGCCTGTTGTTCGGCCGTAAGCTCCGGCGTCGATGCTCCTGATTTTTGGGCCAGAGCTTCCAATTGCTGTTCCAGCTCGCCGTGATTCTTCACCATCTTTTCGCCCATTGCTTTCATGTCTGGCGAGTTGCCGCGTTCAGTGGCCAAGTGGCCGAGACGCAGCTCGAGCTGATTGTTACGGATTGCGCGCGTCAGAAAATCCTGGTCGCTCGCCGCGGCTCCTTGCGCGAAGTTCATTCCAGTTGACAGCAAGAAGAGAGCGCTGAGAAAGGAAACAATCGAAGTCGGTTTGATAGAAAAAGTCATAATTCCTCCTGAAGTGAGTCGCCCCTTCTCGCATTGTGCAAGGGCCGAGCCCATGAATGTACAAAGCCGCATCATTGAACGCTCGGTGAAGGGGTGGGAACTGGCGTCTTCTTGGATCTTCCTTTCTTATTCTTCACATCTTGCTTCCGACGATCGACCTCGACAGTCGTAGGTTTTCCCTCGGCTTTATCGACTATATTGCCGGGAACATTTCCGACGATCTTACCTACGTCACTTAAGGTAGGCGGGCTTGTTGTTTTTATTTCACCTTGAGTCATCGCATCAGGCAGGCCATCCGCGGACACGACATCCATCCTTGGAAAAAATCCATTGTAGGGCGGCGTAGGATCTTTCGGGATGATGTCGAACGTACGGAGTGTGCGAACGATGTCGATTCCGATTCCAATCATGAAGTTATGGTAGTTCTTCGTTAAATCAAATCCCAAACCAATATTGACAAAGTAGGGATTCACATCCCAACCCGAAGTCGCGTGCACACGACTCGAATCGCCACCAAATCGTGAAGAGGCAAAGTAGGATCCCAGCGCGAGCTCACTCGAGAAATTGGAATACTGCACGAGCACATAACTCGCGCCTAAGCGTGGGATCCAAGTAGGATGATTCCCCGTCCCAACTGTTTGATCGTAGAGCAAGGCCGTGTTGTCAGTATCGCCCACATACGCCAGGCTCGCACCGGCCTTGAAAAATCGGTTGGGTACCCAGCCTAAACCAAAGGTCAGTTGGCTCGGGCGAAGAACCGCTTGGTTAAAACCAGGAAGCTGGTTGTTATCGGGTTGGTTTGCGGGCCCGATGGTCATCGGTGGAAGATAGCTTGTGCCGATGAAGATATGGTCCAACGTTCGGAAGAGGGCTCCCAATGCAAAACTAGGCGCGTAAGAATTATAAGAGAACGATCCAATCTCCCTGACCGCTTTATCAAGTTCTGCGCTGACTCCGATGGCGATCCTGCTCTTCCAAAATGTCCGCGCTACTGTGAATCGAAGCTCTTTGAAGGAAACTTCTGTTTTCTGGGGAGTAAGGGTGATCGGCGAAATGTAGGTGTCGCTTTCCGTCATGGGTGAGTAGTAGCTGATACTAACGCCCCAGGGAGGTGGACTCACGCCGAGTCCCCATTGGCTGCTATCAATGGACTGGCCGTTCGGCTGAATCTCCGTATCCGTGATGCTGACGCGAGTGATCTGCGCAGAAAGACTGCCCGTTTCCATTGCGAAGCCCGCAGGGTTGACTTCGGCTGAGCTGATGCTTGAAGGGAGTGCAACGGTAGCGCCCGCCATACCCGTCGTATTTGTATCCGACTGAGTCGCTGGGCTCCAGGACGAGTAGTTTTGAGTGCGAGTCGTGTACGGAAGTGTAGTCGCGCTGACGTCACCGAACGGAAGAGCAAGCGAGAGAACGAAAGCGGAAATAAGAACTTTGCAATTGAATGTACGAATAAGCCCCTCGTAGCGAGGTTTCGTTAACATTTTCGTCTGCAATTGAGAATAGGGCAATCCTGGTGTGGGGTGTTATACCTCCCGCTTGACTGCACAACTCATTGCTTGCACGGTTTGCGGACACGTTTACTCCTTAGGCCCACTTAAGCCGGGCTTCGCTGCCGAATGCAGCGACTGTGGAACGATACTCGTCAAAAAAACTTTGGGGAGCGTACACCTCACTGCTGCGTTCTCGCTTTGCGCGCTGCTCCTTTACGTTCCAGCAAATATTTTCCCGATCGTTCGAATGAATCTCTACGGAGCGGTTTCCGAAAATACCGTATGGGAAGGTTGCGTCAGGCTTTATCAAGACGGCGACTATATTATTGCCCTCGTCGTGTTCTTAGCCAGTATCCTCCTTCCATTTCTCAAGCTGTCTGGCCTGTTTTTTCTCTCAGCAACAGTCAGACTCAGGTCGAAACGGTGGGTAAAATTCCGCACCGAACTTCATAAGCTCACCGAAATTCTTGGACGTTGGGCCATGCTTGACGTTTTTGTCATTGCTGTGCTCGTCGCGCTCGTCAAACTCGGGAAGCTCGCAACGGTAGTCGCAGGCAGCGGCCTGCTTGCATTTGCCGGTGTTGTCATTTTTACCCTTTTAGCCTCAGCATCATTTGACCCAGAACAGATCTGGAATACGGAAACGGAATTATGACCATCACACACGCCGAAACAGTTACGAAGAAACCCACGGTAAAGAGAAGACAATGGAGCCCACTCTTCGTCTGGGTCATGCCAGTACTTGTCTTGATCGCAGTAGGATTTTACTTCCGTGCGTTTCTTGCCCAAAGGGGACCGGTGATCACAATCACGCTCACCAATGCCGAGGGGATTCGCGAAGGACAAACGCCTTTGATGCATAGAGGGGTTGCCATCGGCATCGTCAGCGGCGTCGACCTCTCGCACGACGATAAGAAAGTAGCGATTGAGGTGAGGTTGAGAAGGGGTCGTGAAAATTTTGCGCGAGAAGGTGCCGTATTTTGGGTCGTCAGGCCCGAGATATCGGACGCAGGATTTCACGGTTTCGGCGCTATTTTAAGTGGACCCTACCTCGATTGCACT
>Ga0207015_1179_pt1 | contig 15734 bp, 14 predicted proteins | sample Alteio_BWMinCont_53_FD_153486 | JGI IMG/M metagenome (GOLD analysis project Ga0207015, IMG submission 153486) | Enriched cells from forest soil in Barre Woods Harvard Forest LTER site, Petersham, Massachusetts, United States -... | ecosystem: Environmental > Terrestrial > Soil > Temperate forest >...
AATAGGCATAAACCTTCGCGCAGCCATAGGGACTTCGCGGGTAAAAGGGCGTTTTTTCCGTTTGAGGCGTCTGTTGGAAAAATATCTCTACTTGGGAAATTTGGATGCGCGACGCGATTGGGGCTATGCCCCGGAATATGTCGATGCCATGTGGATGATGCTGCAGCAAAATAAGCCGGATGACTATGTGATCGCCACCGGTGAAACTCACACCGTCAAAGAATTCGTCGAGGAAGCCTTTTCCCATGCGGAATTGGATTGGAAGAAATACGTTCGAATTGATCCTCACTACTTCCGGCCCGCCGAAGTGGATCTTTTGGTCGGGGACGCCTCTAAAGCCAAAAAGATCCTCAAGTGGAAGCCACGAATCCATTTTCAGGAACTCGTCCGGTTGATGGTCGATGCGGACATGGCGCATGCCACCCGAGAGGCGCAGTATCCCCATGCCGACGCCAAAAGGTAAAACCACCCCTTTTTGGTCGCGTCAGCGGGTCATTGTCACCGGGGGCGCCGGATTTTTAGGGTCTCATGTGGTGGACAATCTTCGAACACGTGGGTGCTCATCCATCATCGTCCCTCGAAGCAAAGAAACGGACCTGCGCGTGGGCTCACAGATAGATCGCCTTCTCAAAGAAGGACAACCCACGATGATTATCCATCTGGCCGCCAATTGCGGCGGTATTGGTAAGAATCAGGACCATCCCGGCCAGCTTTTTTACGATAACGCGATGATGGGAATACAGCTCATGGAAAAGGCGCGGCATATCGACAATCTTAAATTTGTGCAAGTCGGCACCGTTTGCTCTTATCCCAAGACGCCGGTACCGTTCCGTATTCCCTTTCGTGAAGAGGAACTTTGGAGCGGTTACCCGGAAGAGACAAATGCCCCCTACGGGTTGGCCAAGAAAATGCTTCTCGTTCAAGCACAGGCCTACCGTCTGGAATATGGGTTTAATGCGATTTATTTAATGCCCGCCAATCTCTATGGGCCGCGCGACAATTTTGATCTTCATAATTCTCACGTCATCCCCGCCATGATCCGTAAATTCTTAGATGCCAAAGACCACCGGCAATCGTCCGTCACCCTATGGGGCTCCGGTTCGCCGACGCGCGATTTCTTTTATGTCGAAGACGCGGCGGAGGGAATCGTCCTGGCCGCCGAGAAGTACAACGACGCCGAACCCGTGAATCTTGGCACGGGAGAGGAAATGAAAGTGAAAACTTTAGCCAAGATTATCGCGGGTTTAGTGGGATTCACCGGGCCCATCGTTTGGGACCGTCATAAGCCTGACGGACAGCCGCGTCGCGCCATCTCCGCGGAACGCGCCGCCCAAGCGTTCGGCTTTCAGGCCCGTACTCCTTTGAAAGAAGGTCTTAAAAAAACGATCGAGTGGTATCTTGCCGCGCAAAAATGACGTCGTTTTGTCTCTCTACGCGCTTGCGAACCGAACCGGGTTCCTAAAGCACACCGCCATCCAATCGCTATTTTCCAAAGCCTACTTTCTTTTTAAGGAACATTATGAGGATTCCTATACGCCGCTAGTCCGGAGGCACCCTGATTTGTTTGGCGGCGGACACATCCTGGATGTGGGCGCCAATATCGGCTATACCGCCGTTCTCTTTGCCAAAGCTTTGGCGCCGGGTTTCCGATTGGCGGCCTTTGAACCCGAGGAACGGAACTTTGCGATGCTGAAACGCGCCTTGAAAGAGCGGCACCTCGAACAGCGGGTTGTGCCTTTGCGCGTTGCCGTCGGCGAAGAATCAGGTTTTGCTGAACTTTGGTTGAATCCCGCGCACCATGCCGATCACCGCCTGATCACTCCGGATTTTAAGGGGGAGCCAGGGAGACGATTTCAGTCGCAGCGCGTCGTCAAGATTTCATTGGACGATTATTGCCGCAGGGAGCTTCCGGGGCAGCCCATCGGCTTCATCAAGATCGACGTCCAGGGGTATGAGGAACGCGTCTGTCAGGGAATGTCGGAAACCCTGGTCAAGAACCCTCAGGCGCTTATCGGGTTGGAATATTATCCCAAAGGCATCTCTGGCTTGGGATTTGACCCTTCGCGTGTGCTCCGATTTTTTCAGGAAAGGAACTATCGCGTCTTTGAACTCACGCGCCGCGGCGGTATCGCGCCCTTGAAGTACGGCTCTATCCCGGGGATCGTAGGGAAGAGTGGATACACGGAACTCCTTTTTTCCAAATCTGATAAAATCCTCAGCGGTAACTCGCATTGACCCCGGCCCTATCCCCAGAGATGTCACAACGTAACGATCCAGCGGCGGCCGTTCGGAACAAGGCCAAGGACGCCTTGATCGCCGAAATTGACCGAGGCGCCGAAAAACGCGATTTTTGGAAGCGCAAGAATCGGTATTATCATGGGCAAATCGAGACGCTTTATGGGTCGATGGTCCCTCCCGGCAGCCAGGTTCTTGAGATTGGCTGCAGCACGGGTGGTCTGCTGGCATCGCTCAAGCCTTCCCGCGGACTCGGCCTGGATTTTAGTTCGCAGTGCGTGGCGGTGGCGCAAGCCCGGCACCCGTCATTGACCTTCCGTGTTGACGATGCGGAAGACCTCTCCTGCGAAGAAAAATTTGACTATGTCGTTCTTTCCGACCTGCTGGGGTATCTTTTCGACGTATGGAAGGTTTTCCGGTCCCTGCGCCGCGTTACTCATCCGGGCACGCGCGTTCTCATCACCTACTACAACGCTCTGTGGGAACCCCTTCTTCGTTTTGCGCAGTGGCTGGGATTAAAAGCGCCGCAGGACCATCAAAACTGGCTATCTCTCGACGACATCGAAAACCAGCTCAACCTCAACGACTACGAAGTAATTCGGCGCGGATACCGGCTTCTCCTGCCTATTTCCATTCCGTTGGTATCCCGCTGGGTGAATCGCTATCTGGCGGCCTTGCCGGGACTCCGGCGACTTTGCTTGATTGAATTTATCGTGGCCCGTGAACGCGGGCGCGGCCTCGTAGAACCGACAGGGACTTACAGCACGTCCGTCATCATCCCCTGCCGCAATGAAGTCGGAAACATTGAAGAGGCCGTTCGAACAATCCCGGCTTTGGGGCGTCATACCGAGCTTATTTTTGTTGATGGAAATTCAACCGACGGCACCCAGGAGGCGATTCATCGGCAAATTGAACAATTTAAGGGCGTAAAGGACATCAAACTCATCCCTCAGGGTGAAGGCCGTGGCAAGGGAGATGCCGTTCGAAAAGGGTTTCAGGCCGCCTCGGGCGATTTTCTCTTTATCCTGGACGCCGATTTGACGGTCCCGGCCTCGGATCTCCCGAAGTTTTATCAGGCGATCGCTGAAAATGAAGGAGAATTCATTAACGGGACGCGCTTGGTCTATCCGATGGAAGAAGACGCCATGCGATTTTTAAACCTCGTCGCCAACAAGGTCTTTAGCCTCATTTTTACTTGGCTTTTGGATCAACGAATCAAAGACACGCTTTGCGGCACCAAAGTGATTTCCCGGAAAAACTATGAATCTCTCTCCGCCAACCGTTCCTATTTCGGCGACTTTGATCCTTTCGGAGATTTCGATCTCCTCTTCGGCGCCGCCCGGCTCAATCTGAAAATAGTGGAAGTCCCGGTGCGCTACAGAGCCCGCACGTATGGCGACACGAAGATCAGCCGATTCCGTCATGGCTGGCTCCTTTTCCGCATGTGCGGCGTCGCCCTCCGGAAGCTTAAATTTCAATGAACAACATCATCGAGCGGCAGACCGTCTCCGATCATTTCAGTTCCTTGGCCCAGGAGTATGAAGAATGGAAGCGCAAGGCGTCTTACTATTATGGCTACGTCATGGCTGGTCTTCAGGCGATCATTCCGCCGGGTTGCCGGGTTCTTGAAATCGGATGCGGGACAGGGGCGATCCTGGACAGCCTGAGGCCTTCCTATGGGCTCGGCATTGATCTCAGCCCTGAAATGATCAAAGTCGCCCGTCAAAAACGCCCACACCTGCAATTCGAAGTGGGGGACATCGAAGAGATGCGTCTATCGGAATCTTTTGACTTTGTGGTGATGGTAGACTTGGTGGAACATTTGGCGAATCTTCGCGGCACCTTCGAGAATTTGGCCCGCATCGTCGGACCGGAAACCATCGTGGTATCCTCCTCCGCCAATCCGCTGTGGGCGCCGATCCTTCACTTGGCTGAAAGACTGAAACTCAAAATGCCGGAGGGCGATCATCGCTGGCCGTCGCTGGAAGAACTTAAAGGCTTGTGTCAGTCGGCCGGTTTTGAAATCCTGGCGACAGACCATCGGATGATATTGCCCAAACAAATCCCTTGGATTTCCGATGCGTTGAATGCCGCCTTTCCTCGCCGCGGGCCGCTCGCAAGGCTGGCGCTGATCCAAATTCTCAGTTTCCGCAAAAAGCGCCGAGCGCCCTAACCTTTTTTGACCGCCACGACTTCCAATGTACCGGTGCGGTGGGTCAGCGTGAGGAACCCAATAAGACTAAGGGTGATTATCATCGCGGGGAAAGTCATACAGATGGTCCACAGCAATCCTGCCCAAAAATAAGGCTCGCCGGAGTTGAAGGACATCCCTCGTTTGCACACACGATAAAAAAGATTCCGTGGGCCCGGACCGATATTGAGAATCGATTGGAAGAGACCAAAGCCATTATAAGACCAACTCGCGTAACTGATCGAGCGGACCTCCCATCCGGTTCGATCGAGCAGATGACGCAGACTCTCGAAGGTAAAGTGGAGCTGATGCCGGGGAACATCCAGATGAAACCAGCGATCTCCGAAGACGCGCCGTTCCATCGACGCCCAGTTCGGAACCGCCAGAAAGAGAAGTCCTCCAGGCTGCACCCGGCGATGCAGGTCGGAGAGAACCGCGACAGGATCTTCCAGATGCTCGAGGACATGCCAGAGCGTCACAGCATCGAAGAGGCCGGCATCGTTCCGCAAGGCATCCAACGACCCGACGGCATGATCTCCAAGGGACAAGCGCAGCTCGGATAAGGCGTCGCTCTGAGGTTCCAGAATCCAGACTTCGCAGTCTTTTTCTCGCATGGCTTTGGCGAAATCGCCTCGACCACCGCCAAAGTCCAAAAGTTTCCGTCCGGGCATGAGAGTGATCAAACGTCGAACTTTCCATCGAACCCAGAGTCTGTTGAAGGGTTCAAAAATAAGGGAGGGGAGCCCGCGACGCCGCCCGTAATAATGGGGAAAATAGAGAGTCTTTTCGCGAACCAAAGGGCTGACATAAACGAGGCCACAGGCCGAACATTCAATGAGCCGGAGCGCCTTGAGAAACCGCCCATCGGCGTCACGAAAAAAATAAGCCGCCTTATAGGATTGCTGCCGGCAGGAGGGGCAGGGTCTTTCCGCCACCTTAGGAAAGATGGGTCTGGGTATGGTCGACAACAAAGATGGGCCGCGCTGTGCCGTTTTTATAGGTTCGTGCCAAATACAGGGCCAAAATCGGCACCGAAATCACCAAAAAATAAAATTGAAGCACGGACGTCAAAATGAATGTGTTGGTCGTAAGTCCTCCGAACCACCAGACTCCCACCGGATATAGGACTCCCAGAAACAAGGCGATATAGAGCACCAAGCGCAGAGGAAAGGTTGAACTCGCCAAGAAGCCGCCGATAGCAAATTTGGTCATTTGGTAGAGACGATAATGAGACGTTCCATGCATGCGCCGGGCCCTCAAATAGGCAATCCCTTCGCGCTTGAACCCGACATGGGCAATTTCTGCGCGCAAAAAGGGATACGTTGTCTTGGGGGCGAGGATGGCATCGCGCACCTGTCGAGTCATCATGACGAATTCCGCCATCCAGAGGACGGTGGGGCTGTCGGCGATACCGGCGTTGATGCGGTAGAACATCCCGCGAAACCATGTGATGACACGCGGTTCTTGTCTTTGGGAGCGTATTCCATAGGCGACCTGGGTTCCACTGAGAATGGAATCGTAAAACGATGCGAGCAGTTCGGGAGGGTCCTCGCCATCGACATCGATGATCGAGTATAGATCACTCTCCGTCAACGTCAGCCCCGCGATCAAAACGGCATGGTAGCCGAAGTTTCGCGAAAGAGTGATGATTTTTATGCGTGGGTCCGTCCGGCGCAGGGTCCGCATGCGCTCCAAGGAATCATCGGTGCTGCCGTCGTTGACAAACACGATTTCCCAAGTGTTTACGTCCCGCAAGCCATCCAACACTGCACGCGTGCGGTCATAAAACGGCGTTATGTTGGGGCACTCATTATGGACGGGCACGATGACGGAGAGCTTCACCAGATCATATCCTTGCGGTAATGTTCCACCATCGCCCCGATTTCACGATCGACGCTTTTCTGATTTTTCCATCCCAGCCGGCGAATCGCGGAGTCGTCCAGAGAATAACGTACATCTTCGCCCATGCGGACATAATTAAATTTGACGTAATCCTGCATGTCCACGATCTTCTTGAAGTAACTCTTAAGAATCATCGAAACAATTTCGCGATTCGAGGCTTCGTAGTTTCCGGCGATGTTATAGATGCGGTTGGGTTCTCCTTTTTCAAGAAGCAAGAACAGGGCTCGGCACGTGTCCTCGACATGCAGCCAATTACGCACGTAGGACCCATCTCCGTGAAGGGGGATCTTCTTGCCCAAATTTAAATATTTGACCGATTTGGGGATCAATTTCTCGGGATACTGGCCTTGTCCATAATTGTTGGTGGGCCGAACAATCAGATAGGGCACTTCATGCGTGCGATGCCATCCGAGAATGAGCAAGTCCGCCGCGGCCTTGCTGGACGAATAGGGGTTGGAAGGATGCAGCGCATCGGTCTCTTTGTGCCGGCCCTTGGTAATATCACCGTAGACTTCATCCGTGCTGATCTGAAGCAGGAGCGGCATCTCGTAATGGCGTTTGGCGCGGATGAGCTCCAGAATATTCTGCACACCCATGATGTTTGAGCGGAGAAAGCGTTTACTGTCTACAATGCTGTTGTCCACATGGGTTTCTGCCGCAAAATTAATCACCGCGTCCACTTCGTATAAATGATCGATCTCCGCGATGTCGGCCTGAAGAAATGCGAATGTTTTAAATTTTGAGAATTCCTTGAGATACCCTTCGCGCGCCGCATATGTTTTCTTGTCGATTCCCCAGACCCGCCATCCTTTGGATAGCGCCAAACGCGTAAAATGGGACCCCATAAAACCTAAACACCCCGTGATGCATACCGTCTTTTTTTCATTGTTTCGCATCTCTTTCACCTCAAGATTCGGGCTTTGGGCACCGGCAGTATAAATGATTTCCGGTAGCCCGCCTTTTTGCACCGCTCTTTGATTTCCTTTGCGAAATTCCATGCCAAGAGCAAAAGATAATCGACATTCTGTGTTTTCAATTCATGGATCCCGGTGATACGCATATGAGAGCCGGGGGTATAGTATCCCCATTTCTTGGGATTGTCATCCACGACGACCGGGATCAACTTCCGGTCTAAATTAAAGAAATTCATCAAGGTGTTCCCTTTGGCGCTGGCGCCGTAAGCCCAGATGGTGCGTCCTTGTTGATGGAGCCGTAAGATCAGGCGCGCCAAGCCTTTCTTGTTGGTCAATACACGTTCGGCAAACGCTCGGTAAACACTTAACGTCTTCAAGCCGAAACGATTTTCTCGGGCGAGCAATGCGGCGATGCGCGGCGATATTGGACGCGCCCCCGCATGGCTAACCCATAATCGAAGTGTGCCCCCATGCAGTTCAGGAAACGTCTGCGCATCGAAGATTTGCAACTGGTAGGACGTTAACAGATGGCCAAGAGGCGCAGCGGCGAAATAGGACAGGTGTTCGTGATACGCCGTATCGAACTCGTTATGACGGATAAAATCCAGCAAATAGGGGACTTCAATGACCCAAATGCCTTGAGGAGCCATCGTCATTTTGACGGCTCGCGCGAAGGAATGGACATCATCCGTGTGAGCGAGGACATTGGTCGATGTGATGACCGAGGCTTTTCCCCGGAGCCTGGTAATGCGTTGGGCCGCTCGTTCGTTCCAATAATCGCAAAGTGTCGGAATGCCTGCTTTGTTGGCTTCGGCGGCAAGGTTTTTCGCGGGATCGACTCCCAATACTTTCCAGCCCTTTGATTTAAATGACTTCAACAGGCAGCCATCATTAGAACCAATATCCAGGACCCAACCCCGCTGCTTTTTTAAAACTCGCGCGGTCGCTGATCGGGCAAGCTCAACACAGTGATCACGAAAGGTTTGCGGGGTGGAACTGACATACAAATACTGCCGAAACATTCGATCGGGATTGACCACACGGCTGAGCTGCGAGAGACCGCAGTTTTCGCACAATAGAAGCGCCAATTCGTCTATAAACTCAGGCTGCGTGAGCTGCTCGCGCTTCAGATAACCATTGGCCAGCGGGGTAAGGCCCAGATCGAGATAGCGACGCAAGGGGGAGAAAAAACAAACGCGACAACGAGTTTGTTTTTTCGATCCTTGAGCGGTAATCGGACGATGACGATCAGAAGCAGTCAAGAGCATGGTTCGGGTTATAGGGTGAGGGCCGCGGCGCGTCGCTGAGATTCGGGAAGATCCCACTGGACACTTAGGATGTTTCGGTGACGATTCGAAAAATAAAGCAAGGCTCCCCAAACGCTAAGGCTCAAAGTCCAAATCCAACCCAAATACCACAATAACGCGGGCAAAGAAATCGCCTCTAAACGCGTGGTCACCTTCAAGCGCACCGCTGGAGGAAGAAAAGCAAGCCCGATGGTCTTTGAGAATATCCACAAGAGCACATGAGCCACAGGATTGCCGGTGAGCGCAAAACAAAGTTGTTTAGGATCATGAAGCAACGTCCAAAGCACTTGGACCGCAAATTGAGAATTGCCCCAACCTTCCTCCCTGTGCAACGTCAATGTCTCCGGACCGGACTCAAATAGCAGGTAGGCCAAAAGAGGAAACACACACAATGCGAATGGTAACGCCTTGGCCCAACGAGATTTGCCATAGACCTCATAAAAAAGACCAAGACCGAAAGCTGTCCATAAACCCTTGGCTAATAAATAACGATGTCCATAACAAGCTCCCATGCTGTAAGGGTTATTCGCGGTAAGGATGATAAGGGGGAGGACGCCCGTCAAGAAAAGGATGCGCAGGGAGCGGGCATGAGGAAATCCTCCGCGTATCGTCATCCAGGCGGCGAGAATGATCGGTGTTTCCATCCATACCAGGCCCCAGCCTTTTCCAAGACAAAATTGTGCAATGGTGCGCAAAGTATTTCCGGATACCGCTAATTGAGCGGTTAAATGGGCAGGTTCAAATGAGTACGCTCCATTGTGATTGGTCCACGTACCCAATGTGGCTTTCCAAATGAAGAGCTGTGCTAAAACCGGAAAAAAACCTCCGATCAACACAAACATGGCTGTGTCGCGACGCACTACTGTTTTTGATTCATTCATCGATAACAGCATTAAAAACCAAGACCCCACCATGAATATATTGGGATATCGGACGCCGACAGCGACGGCGCCGGTGGTGCCGGTCATCAAGGCCGAAAAGCGCGTTTTTTGCCGAGAAAAACGGAGTGAACAGTAAGCAAATAACGCTAAACTGAATAGTTCTGCACTATGAGCCATCAATGGCCGACGAAACGTATAGTAAAGAATCGGTGTGGATAAGAAAAGGAGAAGAGTCCCTGCTAAGGCGGAATCTTCTTTAAGAAAAAAGGCAAGCGTCGCATAGAGGAACAAAAGTCCTCCCAATGTGAGACAGGCTGAAAAGGCGCTCACGAGCAGACGTTGATAAGCAGAAGTTCCTGCGTGTACTTCCTCCTGATTCACGCCTGGCAAACGGCTGACCACGGGCGATAGACCTTTTCCCAGAAGGACGGCAGGGCTCCACAAAAGGCCCGGAAAGGGCGAGAGCCAAACGATCTTTTGGGGTGACTCTCGGAACAGACGGAGCGATTCATGCGCGAAATCCAAATTGCCTTGGTAAATGAGGCTATGCGAAAAGGCCCAATATTGATCATCGTCTCCATAATCATAAAGGGTCACCGTTCCCTTATAAACTCGAGAAAACACCAAGGAAGAGAGGAGAAAAACAGCGATAATCCAAGTGTAATGCCGTGCGCGGATTGACATCTAATGTATATATTACAAAACCTGTTTTAGCAATGCGACTGATGCCTGCGGGAGACTCGAGAAACACCCAGGCACGCCAAAGCAATGAGAAGAGGCATCATCGGAGCGCGGTATCGGGGAGCGCCTATCCATCCTATGATAATCACGTAATACGCTGTGAGCAGCAGCAACAACCAGCGCATCCTTTCTTTGTCATCGAGTGGGAATCCTCTGGCATTCCAGAAGTCTATCATGATGAACAAATAAATCAGAAAGAGCGTGGCGCCATAGCATGCGATATAGATATTTTTTGCCCAGCCAGCATGTCGAACCATCCGGATAAAATCGCTCAGGGACGACTGTGATGGATTCTCATAGGCACCGGTCGTTACACTGAATTCGGAAGGGATACCCATCACGGTACAAAAATCGCGGCTTCCAGGCGTTAACATGAGTAAGGCGACCCCTTTCATAAACAACTCCAAACACGCACCGGGGTGGCGCTTTATTTCGTCCTTGGCTGCCACATCAATATCCTTGCCATGGTCTGCAACATCCTTCTTGAAAAGGTATTGCGCTTCCTTGGCGGGGATCTTCGTGCGATAGGCCAAGCTGGAATAGGCCAATTCTCGGGTCAGAATCACGAGGTGGTTGGAGAGAAGATATTGCCCGGTTGTTTGTTTTCTTTTCCAAAGCACCGGGAGGATCATCATTCCAAAACCGATTAAGAAAATCATTGCACTCAGAAGCCGGCGTTTGATCGGCCTGTTTAAATCTGCCAAGAGAATCAAGCTGAAGATAGCGGGCGCATAGAGACCGATAGGACGTGTCAGGGTCGCCAGTCCCCAGAGAATCCCAGATCCGAGCAAATAGCTTGGATGGTGTTTTTCGCTATAAACGATAAAGAAATATATTGAGAAAACACTCAGGCAAATATAAATGGGTTCCGCATATACATAATTGGCATATATAAAAGTCGCTCCATCCAATACCCAAGCCAACGTCCCCGCTACGGAAATCCAAGGTTTGCGGGTGAGCCAAAATATGATGTGGTATATAGGAATGACCAGCGTAGCGAGCAATATGTTTTGAACAAGAACGACCCAAAAAAGGTTCGGTCCACAAATTCTCATGACCGTGGCTATGAAAACCGGATAAACGGGTGTCCTACCGTTCAAATCCGCATGTTTGAAATTAAGAAATGCCGGGCCTTGAAGGAGATCTTTCGCCGCGTCACGATAGCTGTAGGAATCCACTTGCAAAAAGGCCGTCTCGTGGTCTGCGACCCAGTCTTTGCTAATAAGATGAGGCGTCATGCGGAAGCAGGCGATGAGCATCACCCACCCCAAGAACTTCCAATTCTTTGGCAACGGAAAAGGGTTTACGGCCGATGCTTCGCCATAAGTTTTGTTGGCTGCTGTAAAATTCAACATGTTTTCATTATAGCCAGAATCTGAGTTTCTTCGAAAAGACAAAAAAAGCTTGGAACGTTCGTCAATGAACGACTATAATTCTGTCGCGATCACCCATGGCTACCATTCTTAATCAACAGGGTTCATCTCCTGCATCGTCAAACCACCCCATAACAGGACAATCCGGTGCCGGTAAGGTTTCCCAAAAGACGACGAAGGTTTCGATCATCATCCCAGTTTATAACGAGTTTTTTCACCTCAGCGAAGTGCTCCAAAGTGTTTTGGAAGCGCGTATGCCCCCGCAGGTCGAGAAGGAAGTGATCGTCGTGGATGACGGGTCCACCGATGGTACGACCGATCTTTTGAAACAATGGAATACTTCACTAGTGAAAATTCATCATTCCGTATTAAACTTCGGCAAAGGCACAGCCATTCGCATCGGTCTTAAACACGCTACGGGAGACATCATCGTGATTCAGGATGGAGACCAAGAATACGATCCGAACGAAATACAGCTTCTGGTGAAACCGATCATGGAGGGCCGCGCCTCCGTTGTATACGGATCGCGTTTTTTAGGTCGGATGGAAGGGATGTATTTCCGCTATTGGCTCTGCAATAAGCTCTTAGTTTGGACCGTGCGCCTGTTGTTCGGGGCTTGGATCACTGATGAGGCGACGGCCTACAAGGCTTTTAAGCGAGAGGTCATCCAAAACGTTTCTCTGAACTGCCGCCGGTTCGAATTTTGCCCCGAGATTACCGCTAAACTCTTGCGCACGGGCCATCACATCCACGAAGTCCCAATTTCTTATACGGCACGCTCGGTCGCCCAAGGAAAAAAAATCCGCCTTGCCGATGCTTTTACCGCATTTTGGACATTGGTGCGTTACCGCCTGCCAGGATGACAATGCAAAGTCCCGTGCTTCCGGCAGACCCCGCGACGCCGTTCATCTACACCGGCCGTCACAATCTTCGGATCATGTCGGGCATGTCGCATTACAATCGGTGGATTTACGAAACGATCGCTCCGTATATCGGACGAAATCTTCTCGAGACAGGTTGTGGAAACGGCAATATCACACGCCTATTGGTGAAGCACCGCGGACTCACCCGCTATGTTGGCGTCGATGCTTCGGTGGAATTCTGCCGCGAGCAGCAGCGGGACACCTCTTTCGCCCCAGGCGTCTCATGTGAGTTTCGCGCGATGGACTTGCAGGACGACTCGCTGTTGCAGTTGAGCTCGAGTCGTTTCGATTCAATCGTGTGCCTGAATGTTCTTGAACACGTTGCAAAGGACCAACTGCTCCTTGACCGGTTTAAAAACTTATTGAGTCCGGCGGGGCAGGTTATATTGCAAGTTCCCGCATTTCAATTTCTCTACGGGACCATTGATGAGATCGATGGACATTATCGGCGCTATACGCGCGCCACCCTGTTTCCCAAGTTGCAGCACGCCGGACTTCGCCCGACACATTCGTTTTACTTCAATCTCTTGGGTATTCCTGCGTGGGTTTGGCACAGCAAGATCCGGAAACTCAAGACGCATACGGAGATGGAATTAACGTGGTGGGATAAAGCTGTTCCTTTGCTCCAACGCTTGGAAACTTTAATGCGTCCGCCGATTGGCCTTTCCCTCTTCGTGATCGCCGAGAGTTCGTGATTTGTATTCGAATTTGAACAGGCATCCCCAAACTCCCTCGGGTAGAGAGTCTCCATTTCCGCTATTTTGGATTGCATGCATTTCGGTCACGGGAATTGCGCTGCGACTCCAATCTTTGGTCGGCCGCGGACTGTGGCAGGACGAGCGAGAGCAATTCCGCGGGCTGTCGAAATCTTTTCACTACGTCGTTACCCAATACGTCCGGGAGGTTCCGGGAGGTTTCCCTGGTGATTATGTTCTTACATGGCCGATGGTCCATCTCACTTCGAACAAGTGGGTTCTGGCCTTTCCTCACGCGCTCGCCATGGTGGCCAGCTTCTATGTTCTGTACAGGATATGCTTGGAAGACTTTGAAACGATCTGGGGTCCGATCATCGTATTTTTGCTCTACACGTTAAATTCCAATCTTGTTTTTCACGCCTTAGAATTCCGGCCTTACGCGGTACTGCCAGTCCTTGCGCTTCTTTTTTATTGGCGTTCGAGGTTAGCTTTAGAACGTGACGTATGGAGCTTTTCCGATAGGCTAAGCTGGGGATTCCTTATTTTTTTGACAATGTTATTCCATTTTTATGGCATTTTAATGATCGGCGTTATTTTGACCTATCGGGTGCTCTCGAGCCGGACTCCGCGTCCACTGCACTCTCTCATGCGTCGTCCCTGGATGTCGACGGCAGCGTTGGCCGGGCTGTTGGCGCTCCCTATCTGGTTTTACTACCTGCTTCCCAATGTCGGTGAAATACATATTTTCGACCCCTTTGAATTCGGCGGTCATGGACCCGTGCGCGTGATGGCCTTTGTGCTAGGCAATCTCGGAACTGTGCCGGTGCGTTGGGCTTGGATATTGGAGGTGCTTATCGTGGCGGCGTCCCTGGTGCTCCCTTGTCCCGGACGCCGGGACCGGTGGCTCTGGATCCTCGTGGTTATCGCTCTGCCCATCGGAGTGATTTTCTTCCCGGACTGGCTTGAGCATTACTGGTTTCTTCAGCGTCAATTCGTTTGGGTCATACCCTTTTGGTCGCTGCTTGTGGGACAGGCCGTGGAAGCGCTCATCAAAATACGGCGCGTATGACGTCCCGCCGCTGGGTTCCGTGGGTCGCGATGTTGAGCTTTGGCGGGATCGTTTTGCGTGTATTGCGCTTCAATAGGCGTGAATTTTGGACGGACGAACTGGAACAACTGCACAATTTGAGCCGACCTTTTTGGAACATGGTCACGGAGTATGTGCGTGGGATGCCGGGCGGCTTCCCCGGCGATTATATCCTCACATGGCCGATCGCCCAACTTACGTCAAGTCGGTGGCTGCTGATTTTCCCTCATCTATGCACGATGGTGGCCGGTTTTTACGTTCTTTACAGGATCTGCCTGGAAGATTATGAAACCGATTGGGGTCCCATCACCGTGTTTTTACTCTACACAGCCAATGCCAATCTGATTTTTCACGCCCTTGAACTCCGACCTTATGCCGTTTTGCCCGTTCTCGCCCTCGTTTTCTATTGGCGCGCGAAGCATAGCCTGAGGGAAGAGCATTGGTCACTGGCCGACCGGCTGCGCTGGGGTTTTCTCGTATTTCTAACGCTGACTTTCCATTTATATGGTGTCTTGATGATGGCCGCGTTTATCACCTATCACGTGCTCTCGAGCCGAGAAACTCAACCGTTAGTCAACGTTCTGCGCCGCCCCTGGCTGTCGACAACCGTCGCGGCCGGTCTTTTGGCGCTTCCGATATGGCTTTATTACGTGCTTCCAGGCCGTAATTTAAATCATGGTTACGATACGTTCGAATTTACCGGACACTCTCTCCTTCACAAAGTCTCTTTCGTGTTCGGTACGCTTGGCGATGTTCAACTTCGTTGGGCTTGGAAATTGGAGGTTCTCGTTCTGGCGGCGTCCCTGGTTCTTCCTTGCCCGGGACGCAGGGACCGCTGGCTTTGGGCGGTCGTAATGATTGCTCTCCCGGTCGGACTCATTCTCTTATCGGATTTGCGTCAGCATTATTGGTTTATTCAGCGTCAATTCGTGTGGGTCATGCCGTTTTGGGGATTGCTCATGAGCCAGGCTGTCGAAGCGTTTGTCCTCCAGAAGCGTCAGGTATGAAACGCCCGCATATAGCCGCGGTTATGGCGGCACGGCCGAATTTCATGAAGGTGGCTCCTTTGGTACGCGCCCTGGGCCGCTATCCTGTCCGTATCAGCACCATCCACACCGGTCAGCATTACGACCTCTTGATGTCCGAGATATTTCTCCGGCAGTTGGGACTGTGGCGTCCCGATGTATCACTGGAGGTGGGTTCTGGAAGTCAGGCTGAACAACTCAGCCGAGTGATTCAGCGATTTGAACGTTATTGCCGAACCCACCATCCCGACGCTGTGGTCGTTGTGGGAGATGTCACCTCCACGTTAGGCTGCGCTTTGGCCGCCTCCACCTGCGGAATCCCAGTCGCTCACGTCGAATCAGGCCTGCGGAGCCGGGATTGGTCGATGCCCGAAGAGAGGAACCGCGTCCTCACCGACCGGCTGTCGCGCTGGCTCTTCGCGCCTTCGTCTGATGCCGTGGAGAATTTACGGGCGGAGGG
>Ga0207015_1180_pt1 | contig 15690 bp, 13 predicted proteins | sample Alteio_BWMinCont_53_FD_153486 | JGI IMG/M metagenome (GOLD analysis project Ga0207015, IMG submission 153486) | Enriched cells from forest soil in Barre Woods Harvard Forest LTER site, Petersham, Massachusetts, United States -... | ecosystem: Environmental > Terrestrial > Soil > Temperate forest >...
AGTAGCCGTGCAGGCGCGGCGAGCGGGAATGCCCGACCGGCCAGCCAATAATCCCGGCGACCCGGGCTTTCGCGGTGATAATTGCCATGCCGGCAGCATTCCCTGTTGGGAGCGGAAGATCAATCGCCGGCACTTCCGCGCTCAGGCGATTGCCTCACGCCCACGCGAATCGAGCGTGTTTACGCGTCATTAACCCAAATTGTGTTTGATGCTGGTCCAGACACCGGACGGGTTTGCGATCGTGATGATTACGTCAGACTGGCTTGGCCAACAAATCCACGACAGCGTCGCCGCCGAGATCGCGCCATTGTTCGATGATCTGCGCCGCTTCACCGACCGCCGGATCGCCGAACTCAGCGCCGAAATCCATGCGACCGTGCAATTGGTCGATTTCAGCGAAACCAACCTGTCGTCCCAGCTCGGGAAAATTCAGGAGCAGGTCGCCGTCATGATCGCCATGCCCGCCGCGGCGAGCCGCGACAGCGGATTGGAACTGGAGGGCGTCGTGCAAGCCACCGAAGCGGCGGCGAACCAGATCATGGAAGCGGCTGAGGCGATCGGCGTATGGTTGCGTGACGGCAGCCGGGATGTCGATTCACTGGAACTGGTCGCCTCGAAGCTGAATACCATCTTCGAGGCCTGCACGTTCCAGGACCTGACAGGTCAGCGCATTCGCCGCGCCATTCAACATTTGCAGCATGTGGAGTCGATGTTGACGGAGATCGCTCCACGGCAGGCAGAGGAAATAACCGCGGCCGATCCGGCGGGGGAACCGGATCTGGCGCAGGACGACGTCGACCGGTTGTTTGAATAAGCGGCGCTCCATCGCTTTCGCCGCGCCTTACCAGCTTCCCAGCCAGACCCCAATCCCATGCACCACCCCAATCGGAAAGAACGCCGCCGAGGCGATCATCAACGGGCGCATGCCATTCGCCGAGCAAAATACGATGGATGTGAGCCACGCTGAATAGATGAACAGCCATCCGGCCGTCAGTACGATGATGGTTGTCAGGTCCATCGGCCCAGTTTTGCGCCGTATCATGGCTACGCTCCCATCGGGTGGCGGTAGGGCCATGAATACGCCGATCCGCGGCAATCGTCATCAGCTTTGGCGGCGTTCGCCGGACTGAGCCTTACGCGGTGCCTAATAATTATCGCGTCGCTTAGGCCATCCCCCTCAACCGTCATCCCCCTCAACCGTCATCCCCCGGCTCGACCCGGGGACCTGTTCCAGCACGTTGCGGCGATTGGTCCCCGGGTCGAGCCCGGGGATGACGGTTGAGGGGGATGACGGTTGAGGGGATGGCCATCTGGCGACCCGCTTTTTGTTGGGCATCCCCTTGGCGGCGGCCCAAACATTCGGGCGCTGCCTCCGCTCAGTCCGGTTGGAACTCGAGCCACATATGCATCGGGAATGGCGTGGCTTCGGTGTCGATTTGTCCCAGATCGCCTGCGACCCGGCGTAGCCCTTTCCGCGCCAGCAATGGCTTTAGGATGGCGGGAATCAACGCGTAATTGATGTGTGCACCGAAGCACGTGTGCATGCCGTCGCCCCAGAGAATGTAATTGTCCCACGGCCGATCGGCACGGAACGCATTCGGCGCCTCGACCTTTCGGCGGTCGAACATCGCGGACAGATTGAACGCGAACACCATGCTGCCCTGAGGCACCCTGATCGCGCGCGCCGTATGCGCGGCGATCGTCGTGTCGCGGGTGGCGCGCCGGTACACCGCCGGATTGAGCGGGTTGAACCGCAACGCCTCGAAAATATGCGCGGCCAATAGCGCGTCGTCGTTCTCCGCCGCGGCCTTTTGCGCACCCGCCAGCGCGCCGGGACGCGACAGCAACTGATCGAGCGCCTGGACGGCGGCTTTCGACGTGGTGGGTACCGCGCCAATGATCAACCCGATCAAATTGTCGCGGATGCCGAGATCGTCCATGCCCGGCAGACCGGCGCGTTGCATCGCGAGGCAGCGGTTGACCACGTCGTCGGCATCCGTGGGATTGGCTTTGCGCTGCTGGATAACCGCATCGAGATAAGCGCGGCATTGTTTGGCGCTGTCCATCGCACGGGTGCGCAATCCAGCGTCCGCCGCGAGGTCGATGAACAAATACCAGAACATTTGCGTGGTCCAGGCGATCATCTCCCGCTCGGTTGGGCCGGGCGTGCCAAAATACGGGTCGAGCAATTGGGCCGGCACACGCAACGTCAGATCTTGCGGCACATCGATCCGCCCGTTGCTGGCGCGCACCAGTTCGGCGGCGGTCCGGGCCGCGAAGGGCACGATCACGCCTGGCACGTCGTCGCGCCGCACCGCGAGCCGCATGTTCGAAACGTCGCGCGTGTACGCCGGCGTATCTTGCATCCCGAGAAAGAAGTTCTCTCCGGCGGTGATCTCCCGCATGCGCGGGCCGTAGACGACTTCGAAGTCGCCGTCGCGCCGTAGCACGTCCTTCACGTCGTCGAACCGCGTCACCAGCGTCGTGCCGGTATTGTCGTAAGCGGCGACGATCTTCCGCGTCAGGACGAGGTTGGGCAGGAAGGCGCGCGCGACATCGAAGGCGGCGCGCAACCCGGCGCTGGACGTGAGCCGGCCTTTTAACCGCGATCCGATCGTACCTCTGAAGCCGAACAGACTCCGCACCGCGAGGCCGGCCAACCGGCCAATCCCGGCGAATCCGGTGCCGATGATCAGCAGCCACGTCCAAAGCGCGACCGCGACGGCACGCACCCGCGACATTCTCAGCCCCTCACGTCGGGTCGACGCTACCCTGGGCGATTTCGCGCAGGGCGGTCAGGCTCGGCAGAAAGAAATAGTCTCCGCCGCGGGTTTCGATGAATTGCGGGAGATTCGCACAGATATACGGGCCGTCCGGATTGGCCGGCCCAGCGGGAATGACGTATTTGGCGTTTGGGCCGTGGCCGCCGATCAGCGGATCCGTATCGTTGCCGGCGTTGAAGGCGGAGCCGTACTGCACCCATTGCTGCTGCAGAAATTCGAACTGACCGAACAGGTTGGAGCAGATCACCATGAAGATCACGCCGTGCTCGCTGTCATTATCGCGCCTGGTGGTGTCGCCGTACGGCGCGCCGCGCCGCAGAATGCGCCTTCGGTTCGTCAGGTCGGAACCCGGTGGCGGCGCTTTCGCCAGGCCGAAGTGGGGGTCTTGCGCATCACGCGGATTAGCCCGTCGCGTATGCGCGGACATTGGGCAGCGCGCGCCAGGCACGTCGGAGATGTAACGGAAATCCGTGAGCATGAGTTCATAAGCCAGTTGCCGCGCCAGCTCGGCCTTGGTGCGCTTTGCGCCTTTGAGCTGGATCGCGAGAACGTCTTCCCATTCCGCTTCGAGTTTCCTGGCCTCGTCATAGGTCGGCGCGACGGCCAGCGGAATGCCGCTGCTCCAGCGGCCGACAATCTTCGCCTTGAGCGTTTCGCGCGCGGCGTCGATCGAGCTGACGCCACCAACCCGCATGAATTGTTCGGCCTGATCGTCGATGTAGGCTTCAAAACTCCCGATATTCTGATGCAGTTTGCGCCAGACCATGAAAGTGCCGTTGCGCATGAATGACCACGGCGCCGTTGTCGCCGGCAGCTCCTGGGCCTCACTGGGATGGCCGAGCAGAAATTCGCCGGTCGCCAGCGGCTCCCAGGTTTTACTGTTCACGGCGAATTTGCCGCCGCCCTTCACCTCGTCGGCTTCCTCGGCCGGCTCGTATTGGCCGGCGAAAGCGGGGTCGGAGATGCCGTCGGTATAGCCGAAATGTTCCTTCGCGGTCGGCACCCGGGTGCCATCCGGAAGTTCCCGCATGATGGCCGACGATTCCTGCCACTCGGGGTTCGGGCCTTTGTTGCCGGACAGTCGGGTCACCCCGCCGGTTTTCGCCGCGATCTGGTCGACCCATTGGGTGCGGGCGTCCAGATCGGGAGTCGGCGATCCGTCGGGCAAGGCCGGGGCGTTCAATGCCACCCAGACATGAACTTCCTTGTCGCTTCCGGTGCCCCGCCAGATCGGGTCCCACGAGTTCGGTGAGCTTGACCCGGTATCGCCGAGCAGGCTCCAGCGCCTGGCCATGCCGTCGATGAACTCGGTTGGCAGACCGCCCAGAGTGCGCGTCGGCAGTCCGAGCGCCATCAGGCCGCGGAAGGTAAATCCGACATTGATGGCAACCTTCGGCCGCTCCGGCGCATGGGAGCCAGGCCGCGCATCCACGTCGCGCCATCGTTCGGATGTCGTCACTTCATGGCGGAGCTTTTCAACGAACGTCCTGCCCGCGGCGGCGTCGCCGATGTTGTAGAAGATGTGCCGTGTGACCGGAAATCCATAACGGCCATAAGGCCGCACGATGTTGCCCTGGATGTCGGCGAGATCGAGTTTTCGTTGCACCGTGCGAAGCCTCCGATTCAGACGCCGATGACGCCGGGCGGCTGCGTTGCCGTGCGGGTGTCGTTGGGCTGGTTGCCGGCGAGGAAGCCGCCGAACGCGGCATGCAGCGCCTGATCGTCCTGGCCCTGATTGGCGATCACGAACGCGGTGAAGTTTCGTTGCAATGCCAGGGCTTTGAGGACGGTTGGCAAATCCGGTGCCGGACCCGGTGGCGGCGATACCGGGAACGGTTCCTTGCCTTTGGCGGTGATCGCCATCACGCCCACGACGACAGTCACGACGATCGCCAGCAGTCCGAGCAGAACCATCCAGCCACTCATGAACAGACCCGCCACGAGGACGAGCAGCGCCACGCCGGCCGCGATCAGATACGGGGTGAACCGGAAATCGGTCAAAGCCGGCGTGACGGACCAATAATCGTTGAATGGCATCGTCGTTTCGATCTGGCACCGCTTGATATAGCGGTAGAAATCGTCCGCCGCCGTGATGTTGTCGAAGCTCACGCAGTGCTGAAACAAGTTGACCAGTTCTGGCCCCATGCTCTCCCAAAGCGCTGTCAGATAATCGCGCAACACGCTGTCATCGCCGCTGGCTGCATCGAAATCGACGGCCAGGATCAGGAATGGTGTGGTGAGGCTATCGACCTTCTGAGGCGCCAGCGGGTTGATCCGGAGGATTGTCGAGATCAACGAATCGCATGACTTGCGGCCATTGAAAACGACGTCGTCGAGCACGACCGCGCGGGCGAAATGTGTCCGCGTGGTGCGTGTGAACGGGCTCGCGATCAGGTCGTCGCGCGCCGTCGTGGGCGATATGCTGGCGCATTCGCCAAGCGGCATCAGCGCGAGCGCTTCCTTCAGCAAATGCGCGTGCGATTGGCTCTGGCCATTGATCAGGATCGAATTCGGCCGGATCGGCACCAGCACCGTCAGGAAATAATGTCCCGCGTCAAAGTTTGGCATCGTGCCCCCGTTTTGGACGCCGCGTTGACCCGTTCATACGCCAGGCCGGTTTTCTTCGGAGGCCTCGGTCGCGAGGCTCGCGATCGGCCCGATGCCGTGCGAGCCCAGACAATTCTGCACGGCGAGCAGCGATTTGCGATACGCCGCGGCGAAGTCCGCTGGCGAGCTGGCCGGATGTATGGCGGCCAGAGCGCGTATTTCCTGTAGCACCTTCAGTGCCGCCTTGATGTCCCTCTGGGCCGCGCCCGGCGTGGCATTATAGTAATAATTCGTATCGATCTGGTTGAAGGTAATGTAGTCCTTGAACGGTGTGATCGGAATTGAATGCGGGTATTTTACGCTGGTGTACCAGAACAGGTCGAGCCCGGCGGGAATTCCATCGGAGAACGCATCGATATACTGATCCCACGTGCCGTTGAAATTGCTGCAGAACAACATGTAGTCGTAACGGAGTTTTTGCTTGCCCTGACCGAGATCGGGCCATTGATCGCGACGGATCATGACCCAGCGAGCGAAATGAATGAGACTGAGGCCGAGCAAACCGCCGAGTTGCGTGGGCAGCGCGCGCGCGGCGTTGAAAATCAGCTTTTGCAGCCAGGTCAGACACGGCGTCACGGGCGTGACGACATTCATCGCGTAGGCTTTTCCGGCGATGTTCGACACGATGCCTCCGCGATTCTGTGCGCTTCAAAAAACAGTAACCGGCCTGCGTGCGTTTGTCATCAATTATCCTGACATCGTGACGACGGCGTTTATTGATCGGCGGGCCGGCCGGGAGCGAATATGACCGCGACGGGGCACCGAGGTGAACGCTTCTCACGGCGGCGGGATTTCGGCACAGACTCCGATCGTCACCACTGCTATGATATTCGGGCACCGCGACGTCGGTTTCCTGTCCAAAAAGGCCGTCATGTCCAGTCCCGCCTATCTCGATCCACGAACCGGCCGCGAGTATCCGATTTCCGTCCCGCGGTGGTGCGGTGACGATCGGTCGCCGTTACTGATCACCCCACTGCCCGGTCTGACCCGCGACCAGATCGACACGTCAGAACGCAGCCTGTGGCGCTACCGCGCGGCGTTTCCCTTGCCGGCTGTCGACCCAATATCAATGGGCGAGGGCATGACGCCGCTGATTCCCCGCACCTTCGGCGGCGCCCGCGTCCTGCTGAAGTGCGACTGGATGAACCCAACCGGCAGTTTCAAGGACCGCGGCGCCAGCGTCATGCTGTCTCTGCTGCGCGCGCAGGGCATTACCCATGTGCTGGAGGACAGTTCCGGCAATGGTGGAGCGGCCGTAGCCGGATATGCCGCCGCCGGTGGCATGCGGGCGACGATCATGACTCCGGCCTCGACCAGTCCCGGCAAGACCGTGCAGATGCGCGCTTACGGGGCGGAGATCCGGCTGATTCCAGGCACCCGTCAGGACACCGCCGACGCGGCGGTGTGCGAAGCCGCGTCGATCTTCTACGCCAGCCACAACTGGCATCCATTTTTCCTCCAGGGCACCAAGACCCTGGCCTACGAATTGTGGGAGGATCTGGGCTTTCGCGCGCCCGACAACATTGTCACGCCCTGTGGTGCCGGCTCAAACGTGTTGGGCTGCGCCATTGGTTTTTCCGAGTTGCTGCGGGCCGGCGAAATCACTCGGTTGCCGCGGATTTTCGCCGTCCAGCCCGCGATGTGTGGCCCGATCGCGGCGTCGTTTCTCGCGGGCACGGATGAAGCGGTCGAGACCCCGATCGAACCCACCATCGCCGAGGGCACCGCGATCGCTCAACCCACCCGCCGCCGCGAAGTCATCGCCGCCCTGCGCGACAGCGGCGGCGGCGCGGTTCTGGTCACGGAGTCCAGCATCGAGTCCGCTCTGTCCGATCTCGCCCGGACCGGAGTCTATGTCGAGCCGACGTCGGCCCAGGTGGTCGCGGGATTTTCGGAATTGTTGGCGGGGGGCAAAATCGCACCGGGCGAAACCACTGTGCTGGTGATGACAGGCAGCGGATTGAAAGCAACGTCTCGGATCGCCGAATTGATGGGGATCGGTTGATGACAGGGGTCGCTATGCCGGCGCCCCCGACGCGTCCCCTGTCGTCATCCCCGGGCGCTCCAGTATCGTCATCCCCGGGCTTGACCCGGGGATCAATCGAGCCACAAACGGCGTTGAAAGATGGTCCGGTCAAGCCGAACCATGACGAAGTACACACTCTTCGCGACCCTGGTTTAGCGTCAATGGGGCTTGACCCGGGGATGACGGTAACGGAGGGCCGGGGATGATGATGACGGAGGGCCCGCGCGTCGCCCTGCTTGGCTTTTCCATCGAGTGCAACCGCTTCGCACCCATCGCGTTCGAGGCCGACTTCAGGGCGCGCACCCTGTTGGGCGGTGAGCCCATGCTGTCCAACGCGCGCTCGCCGGCGCCGATGATGTTGGGCGAGATGCCGGGCTTCGTCGCCGGCATGGATGCCGCCGGCCCCTGGCAACCCAAACCCGGCCTGCTGGCGATGGCCGAACCGAACGGGCCGGTATCGCAGGAATTCTTCGACCGCATGATGGCGCAGTGGGAGCGCGATGTGCGCGACGCCGGCGACCTCGACGGGGTTTATTGCGTGCTGCACGGCGCGGGCCTGACGGTGAACGATCACGATCCTGAAGGCACTCTGCTGGCCATGGTCCGCGGCGTGGTGGGCGACAAGGTCCCGATTGTCGCCACTTACGATCTCCACGCCAATGTCTCGGACGCCAACGTCGAGTTGGTGAACGCCTACATCGGCTACCGCACCAATCCGCATCTCGACATGCGCGAGCGCGGCATCGAGGCGGCCCAAACGTTGCGCCGCCTGATGACCGGAACCCGCACTTATCTGTCGCGCGTCCGGCTGCCGATCGTGCCGCCGACGGTCACCATGTTGACCGGCGAGGACGCCCATGCCCGGCCATATGGCGAACTGATCGATCTCGGGCAGCGCCGCATGCGGGAGCCTCCCTACGAAGGGCGCGTCCTCAATGTCTCCGTCATGGGCGGGTTCGCTTATGCCGACACGCCGTTCAATGGGCTGACCGTGGTGGTCACCGCGCTCGATCAGGCGTCCGCCGGCGATCTCGCGCGCGAGATCGCCGAAGCGGGCTGGGACAGGCGCGACCGGTTCCGTCCGGTTTTGACCAGCCTGCCCGACGCCACCGCCCGGGCCAAGGCGACCGAGGACAAATCGCGTCACGCTTTGATCTTCGCTGACGTCGGCGACAATCCTGGCGGGGGCGGACGCGGCAACACGATGGCGATCCTACGGGCGTTCCTCGATGCGGGTGTGCGGGATGGCCTGATCGGCGTCATCCACGATCCCGCCCTCGCCGCGGAGGCGCACATTCAGGGTCTCGGCGCCAGCTTCCTCGCCGACTTCAACCGGGAGGGCGGCGACGACTTCAGTAAGCCGTTTTCCGCCGATGCGACGGTCGTTGGCCTGCGGGATCAGCCGGTCCGCGGACGGCGCGGTATTTACGCCAACAACACGCTCGATCTCGGCCTGTCCGCGGCGTTGGCGATCGGCGGCCTGACCGTCGTCGTCATCAGCAACCGGGTGCAATGCGCCGACCCGGTCTTCTTCGAAATGTTCGGACTCGACATCGCCGCCGCGCGGGTCGTCGTCGTCAAATCGCGTGGCCACTTCCGCGGCGGCTTCGACGAATTCTTCCGCCACGAAGATGTGGTGGAGGTCGATGCTCCCGGTCTGACCAGCCCGATCCTGTCGCGCTTTGCCTGGCGCCATATGCCGCGGCCGGTACTGCCGATCGACGACACCGCCAGTTGGACTTCCCCATCTGGAACCACAGCATCATGAAACTGGCCGACCTGCCGACCCCCTGCCTCGTACTCGACCGGCAAATTTTAATGCGCAACATCCGCACCATGGCGGGCAACCTGGCGCGGCATAACGTGCCGTTGCGGCCGCATTTGAAAACCGCGAAGTCGATCGACGTCGCGCGGCTTGTGCTGGCGGGACAGCCGGGCGGCATCACCGTCTCGACCCTCGCCGAGGCGGAGTATTTCGCCAGCCACGGCATCCGTGACATTCTTTACGGAGTCGGCGTCACGCCGTCGAAACTCGATCAGGTCGCCAGGCTGAACGCCACTGGCGCCAACGTGACGGTCATCACCGACGACCTGTTGGCCGCCGACGCCATCGCGGCACATCCCGCCAACATCCAGGCGTTGATTGAAATCGATTGCGGCGAGCAGCGCGGCGGCGTCCTGGTCGCCGAGGATCTGATATCGGAGCTCGCCGAGCGCCTCGGTTCCAACCTGTTCGGAGTGATGACCCACGCCGGTCACTCGTACCAGGGGCGCAGCGTCGCCGAGATCACCCAGATCGCCGAGCTGGAACGCAGCCACGTTGTCTACGCCGCGCAACGGCTACGCACCGAGGGGCATGTGATTTCGGTCGTATCGGCCGGCAGTTCGCCCACCGGACGGCATGCCGAGACGCTGAATGGGCTGACCGAGTTCCGTGCCGGCGTTTATATGTTCGGCGACCTGTTTCAGGCGGAAATCGAGACCCACGCCCGCGACAGCATCGCGCTGACCGTGTTAACCAGTGTCATCGGCCGGCCCTCCGGACGGCTGCTGATCGACGCCGGCGCGCTGGCGTTGTCCAAGGACCGGAGTACGGAACTGACGCCCAACGACTATGGCTATGGCCTGGCGCTGGACATTCGCGGCGAGCCGGCTCTGGGCGAGGCGATCGTCCGCAAGGCCTACCAGGAACACGGGGTCGTCGAGTTCGACCCGAACCACATGATCGCGGCGCCGGTCGGCACCAGGCTGCGGATTTTGCCCAACCATGCCTGCCTTACCGCCGCCGCACATGACCGGTATCACGTGGTCGACGGCGGAGACGATGTCGTCGCCGTGTGGCCGCGGATGAATGGCTGGTGACAATGGGTTTGCGGCTCGCGTCGAAGCCATGTAGGGGACTCGGGATTTGGGGACAGTGATATGAATCGGCATCTGCCTGCGATAGCGACCGTCGCGTTCGGCCTGGCGATCACGGGTGCCGCGCCGGTCTTCGCTCAGCTCAATGCGAATGGCACCGGCATGAACCAGGTGAATGGCGCGTTGCAGCACAATATGATCAATGCGCAGCCAAACGGGGCCAAAGGCCAGGGCCCGGCGCCACCGGTGCTGCCTGGCACGAAAGCGCCCAGCGAGGCGGTCGCGCCCACCGCGTTACCGGCGGATATGACGCCATCCGAGGCACTGTTCGACGCGATCAACCGCGGCGACCTTCCGGGCGCGCGTGACGCGATGAACCGCGGCGCCCAGTTGGAGGCGACGAATGTGCTTGGCTTGACGCCGCTGGAGTTGTCGGTCGACCTCGGGCGCAACGACATTTCGTTCATGCTGATGTCGATGCGGGGTGACAGTGCGGCCGCGCGGCAGACGGCGCGGGTGGGCACGCAAGACGGGCGGCCGCCGAGGACCGAAGCCCGGGCGCGGGTGATTGCTTCGTCGTCGCGCGAGCCGGCGGAGGAGCCGGTTACCGCGACACCCCGGTATGAGTCGGGCAATGGTGGCTCACCCATCCCCGCCGCGGGATTTCTGGGATTCAACGGGGGGCGGGCGGGTCGCTGAGTGGCCATACTTTACCCGTCATGGCCCGGCTCGTCCGCGTACGCATCAGGATAAGCCCCAAATAGGACGCGATCTGCCCTTTATCGTCATCCCCGGGCTCCCGCCTTCGCGGGGGCAGGCCTGACCCGAGGATCGATCGACGCACGCACCATGCCGCGAGGCGTCGGACGGGGGTGACGCGGTTGATCCTCGGGTCGAGCCCGAGGATGACTAAGAAGGGCCCGAGGATGACTAAGAAGGGCCCGAGGATGACTAAGAAGGGCCCGGGGATGACGAAGAAGGGCCCGGGGATGACGAAGAAGGGCCCGGGGATGACGAAGAAAGGCCCGGGGATGACGGTGCGGGGGATCCCGGCACGCGAACGTGCCGGGACCCAAACAATATCAGTTCCGGTGTTCGTGATACCACGAATTGCGGATCACGCGTCCCGGCAGAGCACCCGTATGCTTGCCATCCTCCAGCAGCACCTGACCGTTGACAATGGTCATGTGGATGCCGATCGCCTTTTCCTCGATCCGCCAGCCGCCACCGGGGAAGTCGTGCACGACGGTTTCCTCGCCCGCGTCCACGGTCTTCGGATCGAGCAACACGATGTCCGCCGCCAGACCCGGCCGCAGCATGCCGCGGTCGTGGATGCCGAACGTCGACGCTGACTCGAACGTCAGTTTGCGGATCGCCTGTTCCAAAGTCAGCACCTGCCGTTTGCGCACCCATTCACCCAACAGCCGCGTGGTGTAACCGTAGCCGCCATGGAACTGCACGTGCGCGCCGCCATCGCCCAGACCGACGATCGCGTTGGGATAGGTGAGGATCTTCGTCATCGCCTCATCGTCGATGTTATTCTCGGCCTGCAGGAACCTGGTATCGAGATTCTCCTCGACGACGAGATCGAGGAATGCGTCGATCACCCGCTTGCCGGTCATCTTCGCGATCTCGCCGATCGTTTTGAACTGGAACTCCCGGTTCTTCTCCAGCGCGGGTTCGTTGACCCACATGTAATCCCACCAGGTTTTCGAGAAGCCGTTCGCCGCGGAGATATCGCCTTTCCGCTCGACCGCTTCCTCGTGCAGCTTTTGCCGCACCACCGGGTCGGAATAAGCGCGCAGCTTTTCTTCGTCGGTGGAGATGAGAATCGGATGCCAGGTCGGCAGGCCGCGGAACACCTGACAATTGTGCATCGTGAAGTCCTGCGTCACCCTGTTCGGGCTGCACATCGGATAGGCCTTGATGCCTTGCGCCACCGTCTCATCGACGCGCGCCATGTGGATCTTCCACTTGTCCGGATTGCGTACGGTCTGCGCCAGGTTGTTGTAAACCACGGTGCGGCCGGTCGCCTCAGCCAGCCGCGCCATCATGCCGTCCTTCAGTTCCTGATCGACGCCGCCGCCAACCTGGATCGTTCCGGTGCTGAGCTCGCGCAACACGTCGGCGAGCGCGAAGATTTCCTTGTCGTCCGCCCACAGCGCCGGGATCGGCACGCCCTGCGGATCGAAGTGCCCCTTCTGCCGCGACAGCGACAAACCAAGCGCCCCGTGCGTCAGCCCATCGCGCACGACGTCCTGCATCGCCTTGATCTCATCGTCGGTGGCGGCGCGCCCCTGGCAGTCGTCGCCCATCACGTAATGGCGCACCGGCGTGTGCCCAATCAACGTCCCGGCATTGACGCCCAACGTTTTGTCTAGCTTGTCCATATATTGCGGGATCGTTTCCCAATCGACATCGATGGTGTTCAGCACCTCCATCGGAATGGCTTCGACGTACGACAAGAACTCCGCCGTGCGATGTTCCCTGCCCGGCCGCACCGGCGCCAACGCCAGGGAGCAGTTGCCGAAGATCACCGTCGTCGAGCCGTGCTGCGGCGAGAACGTGCACAGCGGATCCCAGGTCACCTGACCGTCGTAGTGCGCATGGTTGTCGATGAAGCCTGGCGTGACCGCGAGGCCGCTGGCGTCCACGGTGCGCGTGGCGGGACCGCTGAGTTTGCCGATTTCCGCGATCTTTCCGTTACGCACACCGACGTCGCCGCGGAATGCCGGCATACCGGAGCCGTCCACGACCAGGCCATTCTTGATCAGCAGATCGTAAGCCATTTGGATGCCCTCCGTTGTTCACCACTGGGGTGTCTTCCCTGGCCGCGCACCGCGAAGCGCGACACGCCGCCTTGCGACGAACCTGGCACTAACAACCGTGGGTGGCAAACCGCCAGGCCGCCCGCCCCGCGTGTGTGGCCCTTACGCGAGCGCCGCTCGCGTTCAGCCGCGTGCCGAAGCCGTTGTCTCAACCTCCGATGCTTCGAGAAGTCTTGGCAATTTAGCATTGAGCTGGCCCATATCGACGATCCAGTCCTGACCATGCACATCGTCATTCGCCACGCATTGGAAACACTCCGCATGATACCGCAGACCGCGTCCCCGCGCGATCCTGTTCACGCAGGCGTTTGGGTAATTCGACTGAATCAACTCGAGAACCGTGGTTCCGGGCCGGCAAAAGGCCAGATTGGTCAGGCCCGCGCCATGCGCGCCGACAACGACCTGGGCGCTCTTGAACAGGGCGATCTGGTCGCGCAACGAATGGAATCCGGGCACCAATGTCACGAAGCCGTTTCTTTCCAGCGCGTCCGTGACCTCAGCCTCATTTCTCAAAACGCGATTAGGGCTGTCCAACCGTGCCACATACAGCCGCTCGGGCGCGCCCTCCATTGGTCCGATCCCGGCTCCGAGGCGATCAAGGACGTCCAGACACCTCGGCGACAATGAGAACGCGGCCGAACCGTTCAGATACGTGCAATAATGCGCACGTTTGAAATGATAGTGACAGTCGAATTCGATTGGTATCCTAGGTATGCTCGCGTATCCCAGCAGCGCCAGCGACTCCTCCTGCCATCCGGCAAGCCGCGGCAGTGCAAGAACGCAGTTCCCGGCGCCGACTGTCGTGACCGAGGCATCGATTGCCGGCAGGCATTGCATCAGCCAGTGATAGTAATTCCTGAACCCATGATTGACGCCAATCACCACCGTCCTTTCGGTGCTGATCTCGCGCAATTCGCGCGGCGTTGGCGGCTTCATCCAGTATTCATCGCCGGCAACGAGATAGCGCGATTCGGCGATTCGTTGACCATCCCGAAACAACAGCATGTGAGCGGCGACCAGCACAACGTCGCGCAGATCGAAGCTGTTTATCTCGATCGATCCGGGATTGCTTTCGAAATTCGCCCTTACCTCCGGGTCACGAAACGAGTCGGCGATCACCGGCGGGACCTGAACGGGACAATCGCCACGCGCCTCGATCAAATGACGCGCGGCCGCGACACCGGCGATCGAAACCTCCCCGGTACCAAACAATGCCGGCGGCGCGGCGGCCGCCCACAGCCAACGTTCGATGGCGGCCCGCATCGAAGGGCAGCCCAGAATGGTTCCGTTGGGCCAGGTCTTCCGGTGTGGGCAATGATCACGATACCGCGATTGTTCCGAGGGGGACACGCTCCACCAGGTCTCGCCTCGGCTGTAAAAGAAGGCATGCGGGCGAGTCTGGATATAGCATTGGGGACAGACAAAATCGCCCATGCCGCGATGTCCTACCGCTCTTCGGCGGGGATGAAGCTCACGACACCCGCCTCGCCCGCAGCGCGGCGGCGAGCGTCCCGTCGTCCAACGCGTCCAGAGCGCCGCCCATCGGCACGCCCTGTCCCACTTTCGTAATGGTCACGCCAAGCGGGCGTAGCCGGTCGGTCAGCCAGTGCGCGGTTGTCGCGCCCTCGACGGTCGCACCCAGAGCGAGAATGACCTCAGTCACCGATCCATCGGCCAGCCGTGCGATCAGTGTCGCGACGTTCAAATCTTCCGGCCTGACGCCGCCCAGAGCGGACAGCGTGCCACCGAGCACGTGATACAACCCGTGATGCACGCCGGCCCGCTCCAGCGCCCACAGATCGCCGACGCCCTCAACCACGCAGATGACAGATCGGTCGCGGTTTTGATCGGCGCAAATCGAACACGGATCGCGGCTGTCCAGATTGCCGCAATCGGCGCAGGGTTTCACCGCGCGCGCGGCCTCCGCCAGAGCCGCCGCCAGCGGCAGCATGCGTGCTTCCGGTTGTTGCAACATGCGCAACGCGGCGCGGCGAGCACTGCGCGGCCCCATGCCCGGCAGTTTCGCCAACAGATTGATCAGATGTTCGACTTCGGGACCGCCCATTTACGGTACTTTCGTCGCGGCCTGGAGTTTAATCGCCATGGCCGTCTCCCAACCTGATCGAGAGAGAGGCATGACGGTTAGGCGACGCTCAATAATTATCGCGTCGTTTCGGTCATCCCTCAAAACGTCATCCCCGGACTTGTTCCGGGGACCAATCGCGGCACAGTGCTGGAACAGGTCCCCGGGACGAGCCGGGGGATGACGTTGAGGGGTAGGCTCGTCAGGCGACTCGCTTATTGCTGAGCGGTGCCTTGGATCATGGGCCATGACGATATTGAGAAAAATCAAAACGGCAACTTCAACCCCGGCGGCAATTGCAATCCGCCGGTGACTTTTTGCATTTCCGCCTGCGACGCGGCCTCGACCTTCTCGCGCGCGGCGCGATGCGCGGCGACGATCAGATCCTGCAACATTTCGGTATCGGCCGGATCGACCACCTTGGGATCGATCGCCAGGCCGCTCATCTCGCCCTTGCCGTTCAACGTCACCCGCACGAGACCGGCGCCCGCCTCGCCGGTTATC
>Ga0207015_1181_pt1 | contig 15653 bp, 11 predicted proteins | sample Alteio_BWMinCont_53_FD_153486 | JGI IMG/M metagenome (GOLD analysis project Ga0207015, IMG submission 153486) | Enriched cells from forest soil in Barre Woods Harvard Forest LTER site, Petersham, Massachusetts, United States -... | ecosystem: Environmental > Terrestrial > Soil > Temperate forest >...
ATTCCACTCCATTCACATCCACGTTTCCGCGCGAAACCTGCACCCAGGCATGCCGCCCCTTTTTCAACAGATGCTTGGCCTGCTCGCCTTCGTTCAGCCGTGCAATGTAAAGATTCGCGTCCTGGTGAATATTTACGGGCGCCTGCGGGCCAGCCACTAAATGGAACTGTCCTCGCAAGTCTTTATCCGGAAACGTGAGCTGCTCGTATTCCGGTTTCAGATTCTTGCGGTCCGGAACGATCCATATTTGCAGCAGATGCGTGGGATCCTTCGGCGAGGGATTAAATTCGCTGTGCATGATCCCCGATCCCGCCGTCATATGTTGCAACTCCCCGGGACGTATCACTGCACCGGTGCCCATGCTGTCGCGGTGCTCCAGCGATCCATCCAGTATCCAGGTCAGGATTTCCATATCACGGTGCGGATGCATTCCAAAACCCTTTCCTGGCGCCACAATATCCTCATTCAGCACGCGCAAGGAACGAAATTGGATATGCTCCGGATCGTAATACTGGTCAAACGAAAATGTGAATCGCGTATCCAGCCACGAGAGTTTGTTCTGTCCTCTTTCTTCACTGGGTCGAACTTGTATCATTTTCCTTCTCCTTCGTTTTTCTTTCTGAATTGCCGTGCTCGTTTTCCAAATTCACTTCTCCGCCGCGCCCCAGCTTGCGGCACAAGCGGCGTAACTCTTCCTGTTCGCTTGCCGTTAAACGACTCATTTCTTTCACCACATCTTTCGCATGCAGCGGAAGTACGCGCGAAATCAGCTTGCGCCCCTTGGGAGTTAGATGAATCATGATCATCCGCCGGTCGTCCTTCTGGCGCACCCGCTCCACCAATCCGTGCTTCTCCAGATTATCGATCACCATCGTTATGTTCCCGCCGCTGCGCAGCAGCTTGTCCCCCAGTGCTCGCTGGCACATTGGACCTAGATGAAAAAGAGCCTCCAGGATCCCAAGCTGGCTGGTGGTTATACCGTGCCGGTCCAGGCCCGCGCTCAGCCTGGTCTGCACCGAATTGGATGCCCGCGACAGATTAATGAAGGCATTCAGCGCCCGCTTCGTCCCGCTATCGCCTTTAAAATGTGTCGGCACTATGGTTTAACCATCAATCGTTTAACATCAAACTATCTATAAGATGCCCGCACCGAGAATTGGATTCAACCGGAGGCACGCCGCCGCACGGTTATAGAAACAAAGACCTTAGCTACGAGGAGGGAAACTTGTGGGGAGACCTGCAGAGCAACTTCGGTCAATCTACTTGACCAACTTAGCGTCCTATTTTTTGTTTTGCCGTAGGTTGCGTAGCGCCGGGCCTCAGCCCGGCATCTTTCCTTTGAATTTTCCTGCTGCACCGTGAGAAATCCTCGATCCGCTCAACGTCCCAGACCCAATCATCGTGATGGTTTCTGCGTAGGACGAACTAGAACTCGCTAATATTCGGGGGAATATCGATTTGCTCAGTTGGTCAGGTTTACCGGCGGATGAAACATGTCCAAGGGCGGCTTGCGCTTAGCAGCCTTCGAAAAAATTGATCTACGCGCTACCGCCCCCGGGACGAGCTTGTTACTGCTTGTCGTACACGCTTGTGGTGTTGTATTCCTTGCCGGCTGCTGTCGTTCCCGTTCCTGTGACGGTGGTAACCTTCCCGTCCTTTGATACCTCTGCCGTGGACTTGCCGATTTCCTTCCCGCCCTTTGAGAACACACCAGTCGTTTTACTGGCATTAACGCGATTGATCGTAATGCTGTCCGCGCCACCCGGCGCTCCTGTGCCGTTGATGGGGGAAGGCTTGCCGTCTAATTTTGTGGAGAACGTGTAATCAATAGGCTTCCCTTCGCCGTTGGTCCCCTTGTAAGTGTACTTCGCGCCATCTCCGTCCGCTTCGACTTTACGGTCGAGGCTTTTTGGCATCGGCACTCCGGTGAACGTCGATTTGTCAGTGTTCAGTTTCCATGTTCCAACAAATGGACTTTCCTGAGCCATTAGCGGGCCGGAGGCAGCAGCGGAGAGTGTAAGAGCAGCAAGCAGCAACAGAATACGCTTCATGTGTTTTCTCCTTGATTTAGCCTCGGCGCGGTTTTCGCCTCAGCGGTCGAGGATTATGTCCTCGCTCGCCTTCGATTGGCAAGTCGAATGTTCTTAGTGGTACGTAAATGCCGCTAGCTTATGGCTTCTGCGTAGGACGAAGTAGAACTTCGCTGATGAAGCTTTGCGGCGCCTGCGTCACGATGCTTTCCACCACGTGCGCTATGTCCTCAGGCTGCAGCATCTTGCTGGCATCTTTTCCAACGTGTGGCGAGAAGTCCGTTGCCACTGTTCCAGGACAAATCGCGCTCACTCGGATCCCATAGGCCCGCAGGTCTTCCGCCATGCATTCCGTCATCCCCAAGAGTCCCCACTTCGATGCGCAGTAAATCGCTCCCCCTGCAAACGCATTTTTGCCCGCCAACGACGCGATATTGATGATGTGCCCTCCCCGCCGCTCGATCATACCCTTGGCTACCGCTTTGCTCAGCAGGAACACGGATTTCAAATTGGTGTCTAATACTGAATCCCAATTGGACTCGTTCGCCTCATAAAAAGGCCCAAAATATCCAATGCCCGCATTGTTCACCAAAATATCAATCGCTCCGAATGCTTGTTTCGTTTCCTCCACCAGCGACAAAATGTCGTCACCGCTGCTTACATCAGCCGCCACGATAATCACCTCAACGCCCGCGCTCTTCATCTCGTTGGCCACGTTTTGCAGTTTGTCGGCGCTTCGCGCGCATAAACTAAGCTTCGCTCCCAACCCTCCCAGCTTGCGAGAGATGGCCAGTCCGATTCCCCTGCTCGCTCCTGTAACCACAGCAACCTTGCCTTCCAGAGTTTTTTCTTTGGCCATCAGCGATCTCCAACGAGGCGACTATTTACCGAGATTTAACATCATAACATTGGGGCGATGTCGTTCAGAAAATCACCAAAATCGAGAACCAAAGTGGGATTCACCTTGCACGCGTGATTGGCTTTCCCTATAATCCGTGGATTCGTTACCCCGTTTTTTTGTTCGGGTAGCAGGCCTAGTTGGACTCTTTCCGAGTGAATCTGGTTCAGGAGGCGGTTGATATTATGCGAAAGTTTCTCGGCATCATAGCAGCGCTCGCAATTCTTATGGCGCTTAGTCTCTCTGCGCGGCCGGCCGCTGCCCAGGACCAGGCGGATCAAAATAAGGCCCCAGCCTACACCATGCCGGAATATAACGGCTTCCAGGCCTGCCACGCGGAAACCAACGCGCAAATGCGGGTCAAGTGCCTTGACGATTTTGTCTCCAAATTTCCAAATTCCACCCTGATGCCCTACGTCCTCCAGCTCTACGTTCAAAGTTACAATGAGCTGAAAAATTATCCGAAGACAATTGAATACGCCGACAAGTTGGTCGCCCTGGGCGACAAAGTTGATGCCGGCACGAAGTTGCAGGCTCTTTACACGCGTTCGCTCGCCTTCAACTACGCTTTTAGCGATAAAGCTCCAGACCCGGATTCGCTGAACAAGGCTCGCGCCGCAGCTGTGGAAGGTCTGAAAATCCTGAGCACCATTCCCAAGCCCGCGAATCTCACGGACGACCAGTTCGCTGAGCAGAAGAAGGGTCCCACGGTTCTGTTCAATTACACGGCTGGCTCTGCCTCTCTCATGTTGAAGGATTACCCTGGCACAATTCAATATTTCAAGGCGGCGCTTTCGGTAAATCCTACCGACGCAATAACGAACTATCGTTTAGGCCTTGCCTACTTGCAGTCGACGCCTCCACAGCCGCTGGACGGCTTCTGGTACCTGGCGCGCGCCATCAATCAGAAAATTCCCGACGATGCCAAAGTGAAGGAGTACCTCCGCAAACAAATCCTGGCCTATGAACAGCCCGGTTGCGATTCGCTGGTGGATGCGCAGTTGGACGAATTAATGCAGCTGTCGGCGAATGCTCCCGTCCGCCCGGCGAGTTACACCATCCCCAGCGCTGACGATTTGAAGAAGATTCAAACCTCCAGCAATATCCTCACCGTGCTATCGGATCTCCAAGCTGGCGGAGACAAAGCCAAAATGACCTGGCTGGCCATCTGCGGCGCCGAATTTCCGGAAGTAGTCGGCAAAGTTATCGACGTCGTTCCTGGAACTGAATCGATGGAATTGAAGTTGGCCACCGGCGCAACACCGGAGGAAATCGAAAAGGCCACTGCGGCTAACCTTGACGTAAAAGTCGTTGGCCAACCCGAAGCCGCCCGCTTGCAGAAAGATGACGGCGTGCGCTTCAGCGGCACCCTCGCGAGTTACGATCCGTCTCCCGCTTTCATGCTTCATTGGGATAAAGCCAAGGTGAACCCGGAAGACATCCCAGCGGAGAAGGGCAAGCACACTCCGCACAAGGTAGCTCCCAAGCCTGGAAAGTAAAACTAGCAGCAACTTGGCTTAGAAAAGGCCGGCTCATAAGAGGGCCGGCCTTTTTCTCGCGCACACGTCAGAAGCTGCGTCCGTTTCAAGCCTGCCGGTGAAGGCCCTAGATACGTCTAGGACCAGCTAAAAGGGTCCGCGCTTCAGGAACGGTGGCGTCTGCTGTGGTCCAGCTTGTATTCGTCCACTTTGCGGCTAAGGGTGTTGCGGTGGATTCCCAACGCTTTAGCGGCGCGCGACTGATTTCCGTTCAGGCGCTCCAGCACGCGCTTGATAAATTTTTTCTCGAATTCTGTAACCGCTTCTTCGAGCAAAATCCCGCGCTCGACCATCATTCCTACCAGCGATTCCAATTGATCTTTCACCGTGCCGGCTCCGAACTTGAATAGCTTCCCGGGCTTGTCAGCTTAATGGATGGCCGGTAATGCACTGATATGCATCTCGATATTTCTGCGTCGTACCCGAGACCACTTCGGGCGGCAGAGCCGGCGCGGGGGGGCGCTTGTCCCAACCGATTTTCTCCAGATAATCGCGAACGTACTGCTTGTCAAAAGACGGCTGCGCTTTTCCCGGAGAGTATTGGGCCGCGGGCCAGAAGCGCGAAGAATCGGGTGTAAGCGCTTCGTCGATCCATATCATCTGGTGGTCCATCATGCCGAATTCAAACTTCGTGTCAGCGATTATGATCCCGCGCTCCGCGGCGTATTCAGACGCCAGTCGATAAATCTTCAAGCTGGTATCGCGCAATCGCTCGGCCAGCGGGCCGCCGATGCGCGCAACAGTTTCGTCGAACGAAATATTTTCGTCGTGCCCGGTGGCAGCTTTGGTCGAAGGCGTAAAGATCGCTGCAGGCAGCTTCTCGGATTCGCGCAGCCCAGCGGGCAGGGAAATTCCGCAGATTGCGCCGGTCTTCTGATAGTCCTTCCACCCCGAACCGGAAATATATCCGCGCACCACGCATTCGATCGGAATGGGCTCGGTTTTCTTAACGAGCATCGCGCGGCCAGCCAGCGAGCTTCTGTAAGGAGCCAATTCGCCGTCAAAATTCTCGGCAGTGAGCACGTGGTTCGGCACCACGTTAGCCAGCTTGTTGAACCAGAAGAGCGAGAGCTGCGTCAGAACGCGGCCCTTGTCCGGTATCGGTGTGGGCAACACCACGTCAAATGCCGAAAGCCGGTCGGTCGCTACAATCAGCAACCGGTCGTCAAGCTCGTAAATGTCGCGAACCTTGCCTCGGCCTCGTAGCTTAAGTCCTGGGAAATCTGTTTGTGAAATGATGGCGCTCATTTGTGGAGAAGACACGGAATGTTTTTCCTCACTGGAGGCGGGTATTCTAGCGCAGGAAGTGCGGATGTCAACGCCAAAGAAATTTTTTGCGGAGATTGCTTAGGCTCGGGAATCTGCGGGTCGATCGTTGTACAATTATTTCGAACAGTTCACATCGCTTTACACCAACTGGATCTGCTTGGATGCCGACCTCCTCGATTCTGGTAGCAACGTGGGAAAAGGGATTATTCAGCGTCACTGGGAAAACGGTCCACCAAGAACTCGCCAATCAATCGGTTCGCGGTCTGGTGGGCGATGGAGGGGGAGGAGCGCTGGCAATTGTTGGCCGGCATTCGCTCTATCAACGATCGCCTGATGGCGAATGGACGGCGATAATAAAAAGCGAATTCCCGCTTTCATGCTGCGTACCGATTGGAAACGATGTCTTTGTTGGAACCGACGATGCACATATCCTGCGCGTCGAACCTGACGGCGCGCAGCAACGCTTGACGGGTTTTGATGCCGTAGCAGGCCGGGACACGTGGTATGCAGGATCGGCGATCGTCGACGGCAAGCGGATGGGGCCGCCGCTTGGGATTCGTTCCATGGCGGCAACATGCGATGGTGCGGCGCTTCTGGCCAACGTCCATGTTGGCGGAATTCCGCGATCAACCGACGCCGGATTAACCTGGCGGCCCACTATCGATATCGACAGTGATGTTCATGAGGTGTGTGCGCATCCAACCCGGCCGGACCTCGTGATAGCGGCAGCGGCGGTAGGTCTTTGCACTAGTCGCGATGCTGGAGCGACATGGACTATCGAACAGCGAGGACTTCACTCCCATCATTGCTCTGCCGCTGCTTTTGGCAGAAACGACATTTTCGTGTCAGCATCCACCGACCCTTTTGCGCCGCAAGGCGCAGTTTATCGACGTCCAATCGACAGCGACGGACCGCTACAACGTTTGGACGGAGGCATGCCGGAGTGGATCAACGGCAAAGCCGATACAAACTGCATCGCGACCCGAGATTCAATGATCGCTGTGGTCGATTGGTCCGGACACCTTTACGTGTCACATGACGATGGTGCTTCGTGGTCCTGTGTTAGTGATTGTCTTGCTAGTCCAAGCGGGGTTCACATCTGTTGATTGGTTACCTCACCGGCAGGACGCCAAAGGAATTTTGTTGTTAAGGTCAGTTCCCGGTTATCGACTAACCACGCGCTGGAACAAACCTGGAGGTTTTTCTTGGGCGTGTATACTGCGGCATCTAATGAGTCCACGGAATGCGAACCTACGCTCTAGTGCGAGGGATGTAACCAGCATCTTTGATCATTACCGAGAGTCCGCTAGGGCAATATGGAATACGGCTTTTTGGCCCGACCAGGACTTCCGCAATTGGGATGCAATCGACCAGTTCCACGAAATCGAGAAAATTCTCTTTCAAGAACTCGTGTTGGCGAAAGTTGATAGAGAATGGCCGTTACGAAACCTTTTCGAGGTTGCCGTTCCCTTTTTCCACGTAGTTCCCTCGATTGTGCATGGAATACCAATCATGATTCAGAAACCGCGACCGGAGGCACCTAGGGGTTATTGGGACGATCCGGTAAAGCTCGTTAAGCCAGGACAAGCTGAATTGCTTTTCATGGCGTACTTCGATTGGAATCAAATGGACTACATCGACCTTCGTTATTACCGCGTCAAAATAGCGAGTTTCGATACTCATTCTGGACTCGTTGGCCGTGAGGCTCTGATCGAGCGCCAACACGGCGCGATCCACCTCATGAACGAGTAAGTAAGTGTCGCAGGTTTGAAAAAGTGTAAGCGACCTTGCGGAGGAAGCGAGTGGGCGCCCCGACTGGCCTTCTGTACTTATGCGGCGTTGCTGGCAGCTTTAGGCGCGGCGGCGGCTTCGGTTTCTTCCCATTTGACCGAGACCAATTTCGAGACGCCCGGCTCCTGCATGGTGACGCCATACAGCACGGAGCCCATCTCCATGGTCTTGCGATTGTGCGTGACCACGATGAATTGTGTTTGCGCGCACATCTCCGCAAGCATTTTGTTGAAACGCCCGACGTTGGCTTCGTCCAGCGGCGCGTCCACTTCGTCCAGGATGCAGAATGGGCTGGGCTGGTAACGGAACACCGCGATGAGCAGCGCCAGTGCAGTGAGCGCTTTTTCGCCGCCCGAGAGCAGAAGAATATTCTGCAGCCGCTTTCCCGGTGGTTGCGCGGCGATATCGATGCCAGCTTCGCCCGAACTGTCCGGCTCGCTGAGCCGCATCTCGCCATGCCCGCCGCCGAATAGAGACTGGAACGCAATGGCGAAGTGCGCGTTGATAAAGTGGAAGGCCTCTTCGAATTTCTGTTTGGAAACCTGATCCAGTTCCGTAATCGTCAGCCGCGTGTTCTCGATGGCGGCCACCAGGTCGTCGCGTTCGCGCCGCAGGAAGCCTTCGCGCTGCTCGCATTCCTGAAACTCTTCCAGCGCCATCATGTTCACCGGCCCCATAGCTTCCACGCGCGCCTTCATCTCGTTGTAATTTGTTTCAGCGCTCACCAAATCTTCACCGATCAGCAGCTGTGCTTCCTGCGCCATCAAATCTTCCGGCTGCGCATTCAGTTCAGCGATGCATGTCTGGCGCAGGTAGTCGCGGTCCGCATCATTGCGTGCCTTTTCGATCTGCCGCTGGCTGCGCTCGACACGCAGTTCATCCAAAGATTGGCGTTTGCCTCGCACCGATTCCTCGAGTTGTGCTGTACGCGTGCGAGCCTCTTCCCATTCTTTTTCCAGCGCGCCCTTCTGTTCTTCCAGTCTCGCTTTTTCCTTGCGCAGATCGTCCGCTTGAATCGAAAGCTGACCACAGGAAGATTCGAGTTCGGATTTTTCCTGGTACATCGCTTTCTGTTGCTGCCGCAGCGACAGCAAACGCTCGTCGGCAATGGCAATTTCTTCGGTCACCTTTTGTCCGGCAGCTTCGGCGCTCATCAACCGCTCGGTCATGGTGGCAAGTTCTTCGCGGTTTGCACCCAGCCGCTCCTGCAAAGCTTGAAAGTCCTGACGCATGCGCTGAAGCTTTTCCGCAGCCTCGATACTTTCTGTTTCTGCTGCGGCCCTGGAACGCGTCGCTTCCGCGTGTTGCTGACGGGATTGCTCCGCTCGCGCGCGCGCCGTCTCCGCTTCCGCCTTTAGTCGACTAATTTCCTGGCGCTCGGTCCCGAGTTGCGTATCGATTCTGTGCCGTTCCGAACGCGCCTGGTCCAGAAGGTGTGTCGCGCCCACCAGCGATTTTTCCGCCTCCACGTGCTGCGAGATCGCCAGGGCTACAGCCGCTTCGCCATCGCGAATTTCTTCCGCGAGCCGAGCGAGCTCCTCTTGTTGGTCCTGCGAAATTTTTTCCAGGCGCGCGGCCTCCGTCTCATGCTGGCGAAGTTCGCGCTTCAACGCGAGCGGCCCTGCTTCACCAGCCCGTCCGCCCGATACGACGCGCCCGTGATAACAACTGCCATCGAGCGTCAAGTAATAGCTGTGTGGATTTTCATTCGCGAGCTGCTCGGCCACCGCGGAAGTTTCCACCAAATAGGCCGTCCGCAGTTTCGTAAGGAAATTTTTCGCAGCAGACCCGATAGGCGCGCGGAAATCCACCAAGCGGTCAAGCCGGGCTACCACGCCTACGGGCAAGGGAAGGGAACCGTCGGCTTCAAGCGTCGGAGCATCCACATTGTGCATCGAGTCCACGAAGAAAGTGGCGCGGCCGCCCATTTCGTTGCGCAACAGCGCGATCCCCGCGCGTGCGCGGTCGAACGACTCGACCACAATGTATTCCAACTCTTCTCGCAGGAACTGTTCGATAGCGCCTTCGTATCGCTCTTGCACTTCCGCGTAGTCGGCCAGTAATCCTGCCGCACGAAAACCGCTGCCAGAGGAATCCGCCTCTTCGCTGAGCTTCACCGCAAATAACTTTTGGACTGCGTCCGCGGTATACGCCCGGTCGCTCAGGATTTGCTCGATCGACGCGCGTCGAGCTTTCTCGGCTGAGAGGTTTTCGCGAATCACTTCTAGCCGCTGGCTGGCTTGGTTCTGGCTGTTGCGAAGTTCGCCAAGCCGCCATTGCGAATCGTGAACAGCCTTGCCCAAATCATGAGCCTGCGTTTCCGCCTGCTGAAAGGTCTTTTCCGCCGTCGCCACTTTTTCGGTTAGCGCCGAATACTCCGTCTCGATCGCCAACAACGCTGCGCCGCGCTGTTCCTCAGCCGCCGTGTAGCGAGCGGCAGTTTCTTCCGCTCGCAGCGATTCGGCCTGCTCGCGCGCCGATTCTTCCACCATGCGCGCGGCGAGCTGCCGAAGTTCCGCGATGCGAACTTCCAGCCGCTCTTGTTCGCCGGTACTTGACGTCGCTTGCTCGGTCGTCTGACGTAGCGCCGCCTCCAGAATCGCAGTTTGCTCGCGCAGCGAACTTGCCGCTTCGCGTTGGGCCAGCATCCGCGCGCCTAATTCCGTCGCCTGGCGCTCAGCCTGCTCCAACTCAACCACTAGCCGCGTCGCACGCGTATCGATTTGCCCTACCTGCTCGCGATTGAACGTGATTCGGTTTTCCGCGCGGTCCAGATCCAGCGCGGTTTGGCCCAGCAAGTTATGAATCTGTCGCATCTCGCCATCGAGTTCGTAGCTTCGCGCGCTCAAACGTTCTTGCTCGAACTCGAGCTCGTGTACCGTGCGCGCGTCGCGTTCTTCAGCCGATTCCATCTCGCGCAACAAGTTTTCCAGCCGCGCGGCTTCGATATCCAGATGCTCGGCTTTACTCGCGAGGACGCTTCGCAGCAGACCGCGCATTTGTTCGCGCAATTCTGCGTAACGCCGCGCTCTCGATGCCTGCCGTTTCAACGAAGCGAGCTGTTTTTCAACTTCGACGAGAATGTCGTTCACCCGCGACAGATTAATCTTCGAAGCCTCCAGCTTGGCTTCCGCCAAACGCCGCTTCGTTTTGTACATCGTCACGCCGGCAGCTTCTTCGATGATCGCGCGACGGTCCATCGGCTTCGAATTCAGAATTTGCCCAATGCGGCCCTGCTCGATAATCGCGTAGCTATCCGGCCCCAGTCCCATGCCCATGAAAAGTTCTTGCACGTCGCGCAAACGCGCCACGCGCCCATTAATTAAATATTCGCTCTGGCCGGAACGATACAGCCGCCGTCCCACCACAACTTCGCCGGGTTTCAAAGCGATCGCGGGCTTCTCCGCTATGCGCTTCTTCCACGGCTTGCCTCTATCCTTCTGTCCCGCCGCCTCGACATCAGCATCGGCCAATACTATGGCGTCCGGACCGCTTTCGGTTTCCTTACCCACAATTTCCACAAATCCATCATCGGTCGTTACCGAAACTGGCGTGGAGGATTCAACAAGCGCGATCCCGCTGTCGGCAGGCATTTCTTCCGGGGCATCGAGAACTTTGGCGACCACTTCAGAAAGTTCCGGATCCAACAGCGTCAAGGTCACTTCCGCCAGTCCCAACGGAGGCCGCTTGGCCGTGCCGTTGAAAATGCAATCGGACATGCGCTCGGCACGCAGCTGCTTATGGCTCTGTTCTCCGAGCACCCAGGAGATCGCATCCACCACATTCGACTTGCCGCAGCCGTTCGGCCCCACGATGCACGTGATTCCGCTGCCGCTAAACGTGATCGGCGTCTTCTCGACGAACGATTTAAACCCCAGCAACTCCACTTTACGCAGCTTTAGCACCAGTTTCCTCGCACAGTTCGCTTCCTGAGCCTCATCGGCAGAAGCGGATTCAGTTTAGATTTCTTTGGAGGTCTTCCGAGACAAAAAATGCAGGAGGGTCGATAGATCAATGGCCCTGCCGCCTGGCGCTATCGGATCGGCGGTACGGAAAGAGAAATTAGCATGGCGTGCCAGCGGTGTAAAGAGCGCTTTTCCAATTTGTTCGTGCGACCGCCGACCTCTCAATGCGGCCCCGTTTTCTTTCTCGCGTCTTTGGTTTAAAGTAAGGACCATTATGGCCGACCATTACTTGGTTAAAACCGAGCCCTCGGAATATTCATTCGCCGAACTGCAGAAGGACAAAAAGACGGTCTGGGACGGCGTCTCGAATCCCGTAGCTCTCCGCAATTTGCGCGAAATGAAGCCCGGCGCGCACTTGATCATCTACCACACCGGAGACGAGAGGAGCGCCGTCGGCACTGCGACGGTCGTTTCCGTGGACGCCTCAAATCCCAAGAACCCCAAAGTGGAGATCCAGGCCGGGAAACCGCTACCCAAACCCGTGTCGCTGGCTGAAATTAAGGCTAACAAGCTCTTCGCCGATTCGCCCTTGGTGCGGCAGGGAAGGCTCTCCGTGGTGCCTCTGACGGCTGCACAATTCAACGCCTTGACCTCCAGCTAAGCTGGCTAACCCATAAACTCTGGCCCTTAAGCCCATAGGCGCCTGTGATTAAACCCCGCTATGCGACCCCGCGAGTATCGCTGCACAAAAATGCACATAAACTGAAAGCCCGTGGACAGCCGGCTGATGTCTATTGTTCTACAGGAAACTAAATAGCCTATTTTTAATATGTTAGCCACCTACAGCTTGGCGACCAAGTTGCAATGTCTACTAACTTGATAGACTTACTATGATTATCTGTCATCTCACTTCCATGTCTATGAGGCCTTAGGTGCAAAATCCAAAGACTCCCCAGGTCAGTATCTCCAACTCTAAAAAAAATCGTACCGTGGTAGACGTGGCCATCATAGGTGGCGGCTTCAGCGGCACGGTTCTCGCCGTGCAACTCCTTCGCCGCTCCCAAGGGTTAAGTATCGGAGTCATCGACAAGAGTTCGATTCCCGGCCGTGGCCTAGCTTACAGCACCCAATACAACTGCCATCTGCTCAACGTGCCGGCCGGAAACATGAGCGCGCTTCAGGACGACCACATGCACTTCCTACGTTGGGCGCGTGCAAATTGCGGTCCCGCCGTCCACGCTGAAAGTTTTGTCCCGCGCATGGCCTACGGACGCTACATCGGTTCGCTCCTGGAGGAATCAGCGATGCAGCAGGGCGGTCACTCGCTCCAATGGTCTCAAGAAGAGGCTGTGTCGCTCACACGTGAGAACGGCCGCCCAATCGTTCTGCTCAAAAGTGGCCGCGAGCTGCAGGCGGAGGTTGTAATTCTGGCGATTGGCAATTTTCCTCCGGGCAACCCGAAAATTAGCGGTTTGACCGGTCCACGTAAAAAGTATGTTCCGTTTGCCTGGTCTCCTGCTGCGCTCGAAGGGCTCGATCCAAACGGCAGCGTTCTTTTGATCGGTTCCGGCTTGACCAGCATCGATCTCGCCATCGCGCTGCAGGCCAGAAAATTTCAAGGCCGAATTCAAATCATCTCGCGACATGGTCTGATTCCACAGCGTCATCAGGCTACCGAGCGGTGGCCTCAGTTTTGGCACGAAGGCTCGCCCCGGAGCATCCGGGGATTAATGCACTTGATCCGCAAGCAGGTTCGCGCGGCGGCGGCCAAAGGAATCGACTGGCGAGCGGTGATCAACGCGCTTCGTCCCGTCGCGCAGGATATTTGGAAATCTCTCCCGCAAGAAGAACGCGCCCGGTTCCTGCGTCATGCGCGACCTTATTGGGAAGTGCACCGCCATCGCATTGCCTTCGAAATTCACAACATTGTTTCGCGTTTGATCTCGAATGGCCGCCTTACTATCCACGCGGGCCGAATCACGGAGTACTCCGAAGTGGGCGACCAGGCTGTAGTCGTTTATAGCGACCGCAAGTGCGGAACAAAACATCGATTGCGGGTCGACCGCGTAATCAACTGCACAGGTTCGGAAGCGGATTGCAGGCGAATCGACGATTCTTTGCTCGTCAGCTTGTTTCTTCAGGGCGAAGCCAGACCTGATCCGCTTTTTCTCGGTTTGGATGTGGACTCCAAAGGTTCGGTGCTGAATTTCAACGGAGTCCCGTCCAATTCGCTCTTCGCTATCGGCCCGGTCAAAAAAGGCGGCTTGTGGGAAACCACCGCCGTCCCCGAAATTCGGAAGCAAGCGGCAGATTTGGCCGAGCATATAGTCCATTGGTTGGCCTACCGTTCAAACTCACGACAAAAAAATACTGTAGTGGAAGCCACCGCATAAAGTTCAAGCGCTTCACACACATCGTGGCAAAGAAATTGCGTCCTGATCTTCTTGCGCATTGACTTGAACCAGGGCGCAGCCTAGGATTGCGCGCATGGGGGGCCAATTTTGGAACTGGAAGTTTCTTCTGGTCCGCGCGGCCTACTGCCTACCGCGGTAATCTTGATTGCAATTTTTTTCCTTGCGGTGGCCAGCCGGCGTCCTCCTGAGTCCAAGCAAGCCACTGTGCCCGCTACTGAATTTTCCGCCGCGCGCGCGCGCGCGGTGCTTCGCCGCTTGGTCGGCGACGGCGTTCCGCATCCTGCCGGAAGCGCTGCAAACGATATCGTCCGTGATCGCGTCCTCGCGGAATTCTCCACGCTCGGCTATCAGCCCCAAGTCCAAACCGGTTTCGCATGTGACGAGTACGGAACCTGCGCGACCGCGAAAAATGTTTTGGCGCGCCTGGAAGGAACCGAGCCCGGACCCGCCGTCCTCCTCGCCGCTCATTACGACTCAGTTCCCGCAGGTCCGGGTGCGTCCGACGATGGCGCCGGGGTCGCCGCCGTCCTCGAAATCGCTCGCGCTCTTAAATCCATGGGCACAACGCGGCACTCCGTTATTTTCCTAATTGACGATGCCGAAGAAGCCGGAATGATTGGTGCGCGCGTCTTCGTGGACCAAAGTCCCTGGTCCAAAGACGTTCGTGCAGCCGTGAACCTGGAAGCTCGCGGCACCTCCGGCCCGAGCCTGATGTTTGAAACTGGCAGTGCTAACTACTGGGCCGTGCAACTTTATTCGAAGTTCGCCAAACGTCCCGCCACCAATTCAATTTTCTATGAAGCTTACAAGCAGCTCCCCAATGACACTGATTTTACCGTGTTCAAAGCCGATGGTTATCAAGGTCTCAATTTCGCTTTCATCGGTGGAGTAAATCAGTACCACACGCCTCTTGATAATCTGGAAAATTCCAGCGCCCGCAGTTTGCAGCATCATGGTGAAAACGCGCTGCCCCTGGTCTTGGCTCTCGCCAATGGAGACATCGCAAACCCGCCTCACACCGATGGAGTATTCTTCGACGTTTTCGAACGCCGCGTGATCTTGTGGCCCGCAAAATGGACTTTGCCAACAGCCATCTTTGCGTTAGTGCTTCTGTTTTTTCAAATTGGATGGCTGATGGCTAAAGGCCGCCTTCATCCTGGCGCGCTTCTTTGGGGAGCGATTAACTGGCTCGCAATCCTCGTGACCACCGGCGTCCTGGCGTTAATTCTTCACGTGGTCCTGCGCACGGTTGGGGTCATACCCGCAAACTGGCCGTCGCATCCTGTTCCACTGCAGGCAGCCTTCTGGTCGCTGGCAATATCCGTAGTGATTGTGATGTCGCTTGCTTTTGCAGCTCGCTCCGGTTTTTGGGGTCTGTGGGCGGGAGGATGGCTTTGGTGGACGTTGTTCTCCGTCATGGTCGCCTGGCTCACTCACGGCGTCAGTTTTATCCTGCTGGTTCCTTCGTGCATGGCCGTCGTGGTGGGACTCTTCTTCACCTTGCGCCGTACTACGTCGCTTCGAGGTCTGTGGCTGGTCGCGGCAATGCCTTTGTTCGCCGCTGGAATTATCGGATTCACTTCTCTGTTTTTTCTTTACGACGGTCTTGGCATCCGCCTGCTTGCCGGCACCGCGCTGATCGTCGCGATATTGTTCACTCCCGCCGCGCCGTTGTTAGGCAGCTTGCGCAGTTCGAAAGGTTTGGGGCGTTTCACTTTGCCCGGCACAACCATCGCTATCGCAATTCTCGCGATCTTTGCCGCTGTGGTCGCCCCAGCGTATTCCGCAAAATCACCAGAGCGTGTGAA
>Ga0207015_1182_pt1 | contig 15613 bp, 11 predicted proteins | sample Alteio_BWMinCont_53_FD_153486 | JGI IMG/M metagenome (GOLD analysis project Ga0207015, IMG submission 153486) | Enriched cells from forest soil in Barre Woods Harvard Forest LTER site, Petersham, Massachusetts, United States -... | ecosystem: Environmental > Terrestrial > Soil > Temperate forest >...
CTCATCCCGCGAGCGTAGAAGTTTTCCGGAAAGGTGCCGGCGTTCCTCTTCAGCTCGCACACGTTCAGTAGTGTCACGGCATGTACCGGCAACACGAACTGGCTTTCCTTGTTTATCAAGAAAGGCCCGCCAGCGCTCCTCGATGAATTTGAGACGGCCGTCCGGCATGACGATCCGATATTCGACTGTGCAAGGCGAGAGCTTGCCGAGGGACATTTTGAAGGCTGTATCCACTTTCGCGCGGTCGTCCGGATGAATGAATTCACGGAACTTTGGACGCGTGGGGCGGAAACGAGACGGGTCAGTCTCAAAGATGCGGTGTGTTTGCTCTGACCAAACCACGTTCAAGCTCGGCAACTCGGCTTCCCAACTTCCGATTTTCCCCACCTCCTGAGCCTCTATCAGCCGAGCTCGCTCTCTTTCCAATTGCTCTGCTATCCGGCGATGTTCCTGTTCACTCGCTGTCAGTGCTTCTTCCACCCGCTTGCGGTCCTCAATATCGATAGCCGATCCATACCATTTGACGATGCGGTCATGCGTGTCGCGCAAGGGTACCTTGCGGAATAGTTGGCAGCGATACTGTCCGTCCGCCCGGCGCATGCGTGTTTCATACACAAACGGTTTTCCATTCGCCAAGCTCGTTCGCCACTTCTCGACTATTACTGCAAGGTCTTCAGGATGAATTACCTTCGTCCAACCCCAGCCCTGCAGATCCTCTAGCGGCAGTCCCACGTAGTTCAGCCAACGTTGATTGAAATAATCCACGTATCCGTCAGGGCGAGCAGAGTGTATTAGCGCGGGAGTTGTGTCCAATACTTGGCGAAAGTGATCCTCGGACTGCTTACGCTCAGCAATCTCGAGTTTCAGGTCCTCATTAGCCCGAGTCAGTTCCGCACTTCGCTCTGCCACTCTAGCCTCACGCCTCTTTCGCTCTCCCGTAAAACGGACCATTAGTACGGCAAAAATCAGAAACCCTAGGTCATACAAAAGGCGAGACTCAGCTGTAATTCGAGGTTCGAAGACATAGCCGCGGAGAAGTGCCGAGAGCAAAGCTGCGAGTATGCCCGGCATGGTGCCAGCGTACCGAAACGTGATCGCGATCGCAGATAGCGCAAATAGCGTAAGCGGCTGTGGCAAATGAAAGTATAGAAATGTGTGGGCCAGAGCTTGAGCCACTGTGACCGAGACCAAAGCTAACCCATAGCGTAGGAAAACAGTCGCCCATGGCCGCGCAATCCATTTCGCTTTGCTCGGATAGGCCTTCGTCACGAGTCTGCTCCGAGCTCCGTATAAAAGCTCTCGCGGGCTGCCCGCGATGCGCTCTTCGTAACCATAGTCCTGTTCCAAGCCAGGTTCAAAACTGCTGTGTGATCAGAACAGAAATTCGGACGCATCCGTTTGTTTGATAAGCAACCACCTTCGATTCTCGGACCGTTAGGCAGGTTGCGAGTTCGAGGGCAGCATCGAAAACCAAAACGGTGATGAGAAAGAAGAACCCGGCGAACCGAAGGTTGTGAATCACCTGAACGAGGGTCCCGATCCGCTTCATGGGGCCCTCGCACCTATTTTGCACCGCGGGGCACATTGTCCGCACAACAGCGCATGGGGACTAGTCCTGCATCGACAGGCTAACAAGAGATAATCAAGCTGTTATTATACCCGGATCTACGCATAGAGCGCATGCGGCTGGTCGCTAGAGAGACGAAACGTTTTGAGTAGTAGTAAGTGTCCATATCGCGTCTCGACAATGGCTGCGGTAGGGACGACCATCGCTGATCAAACTGCACGTGCGGTTTTCCCGCATGCAGCTTTCACGAAGCACAGGATCTGAGATGTAAGCAAACGGCAACCGCCAAGTGGGCCTTGCCTACAGCCGCGAGGTTGAGCCCGGCCTCCAGTTTCCTCGGACGATGATGTACGGGTTTTTCGCTAATACCCCTGTCTACGCCTCAAGCGACATCTCACGCGCTTAGCGGACATGTCGGTATGAGCTGGCGACGGACAATGATGAGTCTCTAAGAATTTGAACAGCCACCCAGCAACTCAAGAGCTCTAGGACGAACAGCAGCACTGCACTCACCCGGAAAGCCAGAGTCAATTCGCCCGGCGCCATCCGGAGGATATTATCCGAACCAGCGCTCAGAAAATGTGAATACCCGCCGATGGTTAATGGAACAGCCAAAAAGAGAAGCAGGCACCCACCTACTTTGGGGAAATGTGCCCATAACAAGATCACAGCAAGCACAGGAATCAGGTTTGCGAGACTCGCGAAAAGCAATACTTGCTCTGGCCTCAAAGCGGACCCAAGCCGGCCAAGGAGCTCAAGATGCCAAAAGGTCACTACGGAATGCGCCAGGACAACCAGCGTCGCGTACCAATATAATTTCCTCATCTCGAGTCCCGCGACTGCAACTGAAGACTAGAATTGAAATGCGTCATAGTTTGAATTTTCACATACAACTCGGATTCCTATATCGAAAGGATTAGAGTGGCGGCATGGCACCCCGCCTTCGTGGCGACCACGTAAATACTCCGAAAAAGCGATGTTGGTATCCGCGTTCGTGTGCGGCGCAGTTCCCGCCCCGATTGTTATCCTCGAGCAGCGGTCTTGGATTCACCATCCGCTCTATCAGCTTGCCGCTTTTTTGGCGATATCTATGATGTTGGGAGCGTTGTGGAGGGGGGCGTCGTGTGGAAGGTGCGCGAGTCGCGAGGTCCCAAATTAATGACACGAGCTGCCATTCGAATGCAAACCGTACTCTTTATCAGCTTATTGCTCGGATTGTCATACGCGGTGTGGATTATGACCCGTCATTGAATCCTATTTCGTCGGGTGCTACCCCCTAACTCCTGAAAGGATTAGAATGGCGGCATGGAACCGCGCCTGCGTGGCATCAGCCGGGCCTACCTTCTGTCGATTGCGTTTTGGTACGGCATGTCGTTCCTCATGGGGCTGCAGTATAAACCTCTGGATCGGCATAATCTGTGGTTCTCATTCCTCGACTTGCTGGTGCAGGCTGGAGTGCGCGCCTTTGCGTTGGCGTTGTGGACTCCACCCATCTTCTATTTAGCTGAAAAGTACGTTTCTTATTCCGCGAACCGTTTTCCTTACGTGCTGCTCTGGGGACTTGGAGCGGTGCCGTTCGTATTGCTTCACCTCGCGATATTGTGCCTAGTGATTCCTCCGTATGTTTCGCGTTCACTTCAGGCCTGGCTCGAAATTGTTCGAACCTCATTTGCCGACGACACACTCGTTTATATTGCAATGGTTGTGGCGGCTCATGCTTACGTGTATCTGAAGCGCGTGCGAAGGCAAGAAGCTGAGAAGTATGAGTACCAGCAGGCGCTTGCCGCCAGTGAGCTGCAGGCGCTGAAGATGCAACTCCAGCCTCATTTTCTCTTCAATACTCTGCATGGAATCGCGACTCTAGCTGACGAGGACCCCAAGACTGCCAAGGCCATGCTCATTAAGCTCTCGAATTTGCTGCGGGCAGCGCTCGAGCGTGACAGTTCAGACCTGATTCCACTCGAGAGCGAATTAAAATTCGCGAGGGAGTATCTCGACCTGCAAAAGATGCGCTTCGGGAGCCGGCTGAAGATCGAGTGGGCGGTGGCGCCGGAGACCTATCAGTTGTTGGTGCCTCAAATGATCCTGCAGCCACTGGTGGAAAATGCCGTTCAATACGGCATTGCCCCGTTACGCGAGGGAGGCTGGCTCGAAGTCGCGACGGACGCAGAAAATGGAATGCTGAACATTCGTGTGCGCAACAGTGCCGGCGGAAAACCCTCCAACGGAACCGGCCTGGGATTGCGAAACGTTGAGGCCCGGCTGAAGTATCTTTATTCGGGTGAGGCGAGCCTGCATCTTGCAATCGCTGAGGACCGCACGGTCACGGCCAGTTTAGCCCTTCCGACCTTGAATTCCCGGCCTGCCAACATGAACGGACGCCGCACCCACGCTTCTTCTGATGCGACTACTCCTGAGACGAATGACCCGCTATGCGCGTTCTGATCGTCGATGACGAACCCTTAGCCCTTACGGCCCTGGCACAAATTTTGGCGGCCAGGCCCGATGTCGAACGTTTCGACTCAGCGCCCGACGCGCTCGAGGCGCAGCACCGTTTATCGAAAGACGTTTACGACGTGATGCTGCTCGACATCAATATGCCGGAGGTGTCAGGTCTTGAACTATTGGGCCGTCTACAGCGATCTGATCGGCCGGCGCCTTCCGTGGTCCTGATAACCGCACATGCGGAGCATGCCGTGGCGGCATTCGAAAAGCATGCCGTGGACTACGTTTTGAAACCATTTTCAAGCGAACGCGTGAACCAGGCTCTGGACTTCGCTGTTCAGAGAACGGCGAGCGAGAGAGCGGCAAAATTGCTGGAGTTGATGCCGCGTCTTCGGGAACGCACTCAGCCGGCTTCCTCCAAGATCGCGATCAAGAACAATGGGAGGATTCTTTTCATCGATCCTCTTGAACTGGTTGTGGTGGAGGCCGAAGGTAATTACGTTTTGCTCCGGCAGGAAACCGGTTCGTATCTGCTGCGGGAATCGATTTCAACGATTGCAGAGAAACTGAAGCCGTATGGATTCGTGCGAATTCATCGATCTGCTTTGGTAAATGCCTCGTTCGTGCGCGAACTCCGCCCGTGCTCTACAGGAGAATATGAACTTCGCATGAAAGACGGAAAAGAATATACAGTCACGCGAACGTATAAGAAAAATCTCAGGACGCTTGCAGGATTCTGGGTCGGAACCGGAGCCTTTCCTTCCGATTGAACGCGCTGGTTTTTCGATCGCGTCGGCCCGCGACTCGACGCGAACGGACCGCGCTCAGCGCTTGCCGGTTTCCAGGTCGTCTGAACGCTCGGCCTCCAAGCGGGCCGGTGGCCGCAATGGCGTCACCCTCATGCGCGTGAGCCTTCTCTCCAAACAGCGACGCATCCAGCTCGGCGTGGAAAGTGCTCCGATCAACTATTTTGGGCGCTCCAAGTTCATCGCTCATGAGCTGGCTTTTGCCTTTGCGTCCGGCTTTCGGAAGGCGGCTGTTCCGGCGTCCGACACCTGGACCCGCTTCGGGTCAGGCGAGGCCTCGGCGTCGTAGTTGTCGTGCCAGTTCCACCATTTGTACGGCGGGGTCTGTGGATAACCTTCTGAAAAGTCCTCCCAATTCTCCTAACGGCCGAGCGGCGCAATAGTTAGCATGCCGGTTGAGCAGACGACATAGCCACTTCGATCAAGTTTGAGATGCCACTTTATTTCCCGGTGTCGGCTCGAGAGCCGCTGCCGCCGTGCGGATGCCGAGGCGGCACAACAACAAGGGCAATCCGGAGTGTCCGCCACAGTTTAGTGCTCTTCTTTTAGATTCATCTCTTATTGTCCTGGTCACTCGCCAGGTCTGACCGGCGAAAATGTTTGCTGAACCGCTTCGGCTAAAGAGTGAGCCTTGTCTCGGAACCGGAGACTTTCCTCCCGATTGAATGCGTTGGTTTTTAAGGGGTGGGGGCAGCTTTCGCTGCCTCTCGAGAATAAATGCATGCTCGGCATAACGGGGCCCGCTACGGTGTACGCACGAAACCGTGGGTCACGCCGTTACCGTCAACATCGTATCCGGAGATCGCGCCTTCTATATTGTTGAGCAGCGGGAAGGTTCCTTGGCCTGGGCTGGCGCCCGCGCCAGGAGCGTCGAAGGAAGTGATAGCTCCGTTTAGGTGGCGCAGGAATCCGTGAGACACGCTCTTCGCGTCAACGAAGCCTCCTGTAATCTCGCCGTCGAGGTTGATGCCTTGCGGCAGGGTGCCTTGGCCGGCGCCGGTGCCTGCACCGGGAACATTGAATTCAGTGATGTTGCCGTCTGGAGCGCGTACGAAGCCGTGAAACACTCCACTGGAATCGACGTAGACTCCAGGGACAACGCCCAACGCGTTCACTCCGTCCGTATCGGTGCCTGGGCCAGGTCAGGGGCCGGCGCCAGGCGCGTCAATATCCGTGATTGCTCCGTTCGGAGCGCGCAGGTAGCCGCGAAGAGTATTGGCTGAGTCAATGTAAGCTCCCGCGAGTGCGCCCTCCACGTTCAGGGCAATCCCGCTGGAACTACCGGTGCCTTGTCCGGGTTGCGTACCCGCGCCAGGAACATCGAAGACGGTGAAGGAACCGTCGTGATGGCGCAAGAAACCATGAGCTACCATGCTTGCGTCAAAGTCGTATCCCGCGACAGTTCCCTCCGGGTTGATGTTAAGTGCGTAAGTGCCCTGGCCGGAACTTGTGCCAGCGCCCGGAGTGTCGAAGGTGGTGATGGAGGCGAAGAGGGTTCGCACGTAGCCGTGAAGAACGCCATTTCCGTCAATGTAATATCCCGCGAGTGCGATCTCAGGATTCAAGCTGAAGGCGAAAGTGCCTTGGCCAGCAGCGGTGCCAGCGCCCGGCGCGTCAAAGGAGGAGAACCCACCAAACGGGAATCGCAGAAAGCCGTGAGCGACACCGCTTCCATCGATGTAGTACCCATAGGTGATTCCCAGGTCGCTGACGCCCTGCGAAAAAGTACCCTGGCCGGAGCCGGTACCCGCGCCCGGAGCATCAAACGTGATGATTTTTTGAGCGCTAGCCGCACTACAAGCCAGCAGTACCACACACAATAGAATCCAAAAATGCCGTCCTTTCATAACTGCCTCCTAGATTGAAATAAACTCGGTTGAAATAGATTTGAGTGCAGAATAATCTCGGTGCGATCTGGGTATGGCCGGAGGAAAAGCTAATGCGAACACGAGGTGTGCTTGGAGGACGATTGCGCCGAAAAAACAATTGCGGACATTAAAAGCGCTTTGAGGCGGTGGGGTGACCGCCCCGCTGCGAGAGCGTGTTACAAACGTCTGACTGCCTTTCCCAAGCAATGTGGCTCCGGGCATTGCAGCGGTGTGACGTGCATCCGCGCTGCCACTAGCGACGCCGGATTCACGGAGAATGACGAGGTAGTCGAACTCAGGTTTATTTCTACAATGAGCCGAAACAGGAATACGCCGTTCGAATTTCGGATAAGCGTACGCGGCTTTCCGGATATCGATCGTTTCGTGCACTAACTATGTGAAATGCGATATGGCCCGCGAAGAACCTACCAAAAATAATAAGAGCTTGAGTGAAGTCTCTAGCTGACCTTTTGACGGCCGGGCCGTCTAACGTTGGAGAAGGAGCGGACAAGAGTGGAAGCTATGACTCGTCGCCAACTGCAGCCCCGACGCATACTAGGACTGGCCGTAGTCTTGCTTCTATTTCTGCTGGTGCAGAGTGCTTTCGCCCTCCCCTTCCTTCAGACACGGGCCAATCTGAGTCCGCGCATGTTTTACCGCAATTTTGGCTCACTCGTGGGTGCGGTTGTCACTGGGAGTCATCACCTTGTGGGCAGTTTGGAAACACTTTATGAACTCCGCCAACTGGCGGTGGCAACTTCGCAGGCAGAGGGGTCGTCGGGCTCTATTTCTCTGGATTCCCGCTCCCGCTCGTCAGCGCAATCGGTGGTCTGCGACTATCGGCCCATGCCTGCGCAGAGCGGAACCGCGTACCGCTGCCCTGCGTCTGGTCGCGACGGCAATCGCTATTGGTCAATTCCTCGCTGCTGATCGCGCTTCCGCTCCATTTCCGCACAAAACAACATATCGCCCACGCGCCAGGCGTCCGAAAGTCGCGCCCCGAGATTGCGAATAACTCTCTGCTAGAGTCGAGCGTTGATTCGCAGGAAGAAATGATTTTATAATTACGGTATCGACATATTGTGTCGATAAGGAGGTGATCCCTGAGGTACACGAAAATTTGAAGTATTTGTAACGAGGCGCGTGTGAGTCTGCCATGCGCCTCTTTTTTTTAAAAACAAAATCTCGCGTAGAATCGTCCCCGGGCGCCGAGTCACGCTGGCTCGTCACGGATGCTACGCGCTTGCTAGAAGGTCACCTGACTATGCCTTCCACTGAAAAACGCGACACTCACCATAAAGCGCTCACACTGAATCTCGATGCATCCGCCTTCGGCTCTTTCGCCGAAATCGGCGCCGGACAGGAAGTCTCGCACTGGTTCTTTGTAGTTGGAGGCGCCTCCGCCACGGTCGCCAAAACTATTTCCGCCTACGACAAGGAAGTCAGCGACGATCTTTATGGCTCCGGATCGCGCTATGTATCCAGGCAGCGACTCGAGGCAATGCTGGACAAGGAATGGGCCCAGCTTCTCACGCAGTTAAACAAAACCCGTGGGATGGAAACGCGTTTTTTCTCCTTTGTTGATACCGTCTCCGCGCGCAACTTCGCCGGGACTAACGACCCGCACGGCTGGGTCGGTCTACGATTTCAATTGCAGCCCGGCGGCCCTCCAAACGACGTCCTGCTGCACATCAATATGCGCGATCCGTCGAATGTCCTCCAGCAGGAAGCTATCGGTATTCTGGGCGTCAATCTCATCTACACCGCACTCTATGAACTGCAAACCAGGGAATCATTTCTTGCTGGCTTGGCACAAGACGTCGTCAAGGAGCGAATCGAGATCGACTACGTGGACCTTCGCGGGCCAGTATTCGAGCGTTGGGATCGCCGTACCCTGCTAGCCCATTTAGTGAAGGCAGGATTCGCCGAGGCTGTATTTTTCCCCTCCAAGGGCCCCAGCCTTCCTCCTACCGAGGCTGTCTACAAGAAAGCCGTGGTGCTTGCGCCGGGAAACTTTGGCCACGTGGATTCAGCTCATTCGAAAGTTCACATGCGATTGTTGGCGTCGGGGATCCAGGAGCTTCGGAAGGAGCTGGGCGAAACAAATGCAGCGCCCGCTGGTTTTTTTTGCCTCTCGGCGGCTCCGTTCACCTCGGACGAACCGGCTCCGGAGATCCCGGACTTGCTTGCTCGTATCGATGCTCTTCTGACCGCTGGCGGCGATGTACTCCTTTTTCGCCAACGCGAGCTCTACTATATGACAGCTCTCGTAAACCGCTATACCCAGGCGCCTGTCCGCTTCGTCGCAGGACTCTCCCTGTTCATTCGAGCGTTTGAGGGCATTTACGGCAATCTCGAAGGGACACTTCTGGAGGCACTTGCACGTCTTTTCGCGCAGAACGTGCGCATCTATGCGTATCCGATGACTTCTACAGAGCTGCGGGAAAGACTGAAAAGTCTTTCGGCTAGCGGTTGGGAATGGAGTGAGACGAATGGACTGGTTTCTGCCACCCAGCTGCGGCGGGCGCCGCCTCTCGGACACCTGTTTGCCTATCTTCTCGCCAGCAACTTCCTTGTCCCCATGCAAGTTCCTACGACCCTAGGAGCCGATGCTTGACCGCCGCAACGTAGAACTGCTGTCACGTCCAATCGGGCATCCCGGCGCGGAAACCCAAGGTCGGGACCATCGGCAGCCAGAGCTTGCGTGCGAATGAACTGGACGCGCGCCGCGAGGTGGGCCTGATCGTTCATGAAGCCAAAATAGTCAACAAGCTGATGGCGACGTTCGAATCGGACTGGAAGTCCGGTGTCGCTCAGAGCGCGAAGGTCCGAGCGGGCGTTCCTAAAGATGCAGAGCCGTCGAAGGTAGACACCGAAAAAGCGATGAAAGTTCTGGCCAAGGAGCTGCATCCCATCGCGACCGTGAAGAAGGCGGTGGAAAAAGTTGTCACCGAAACTGGCGAAGAGTTCCTTCGAGAAGGGGAAATAAAAGAAACTGTGAAGAAGGTGGTTAAGACGGTAGTGAAACAAGCGGTGAAGGTGGCGGTTCAGGCCTAGCTATCGGAATGGCGGACTAACTTACCCAATTCTCTATACAATAAGTGCAGATCGTGCGTTTGTGCCATGGCGTCCTTGAAAAGTAGGTACGCGTAATGGATGCAAAGACCTCAGTGATAAACGGTGTTGATGCTTCCGCACCAGGGCGACTGTTAGTCGCTCCCGCAGTGTCGGGCCTTGCTATTCTTTTAATCTGAGAGCCACCTTCAAACTCCCGAGGCTTGACACGTCCTTCCTTAAGGATGCCCGCACTGAGCTGTGGTGTCGATACTTCCACGGAATCTCCGGCGGAGGTGCCTGTTGAGCGACCCGTCCAAGCGCACAGAGGAACCTAACTCCAACGAAGTTGATCTGCAGCCGGACTCCCCTGCTTCGCCACGCTTCGATGCGGACGCGACCTTAGACGCACCCGCCTGTGCCGCAGCTGGTATTCCGCAACCAAACGGTTCAGCGGTGGCGTCGAAGTCAATCGGTGATTACCGTTTGGTGAAAAAGCTCGGCGAAGGTGGGATGGGACAAGTCTGGCTGGCGGAACAGACTGCGCCAGTGCGCCGGCAAGTGGCACTCAAGCTTATACGAGCAGGCATGTTCGATGATGCCCTGCTCCAGCGTTTTCAGTCCGAGCGGCAGTCGTTGGCCATTATGGACCACCCGACTATTGCGAAGATTTTTGACGCCGGCACGACCCCCGATGGCCAGCCTTACTTCGTGATGGAATATGTGCCGGGCGTGCCCCTCACGGAATACTGCGATGAGAAGCGGCTGAGCGTCGCGGCACGACTAGAACTCTTCATCAAAGTATGCGAAGGAGTGCAGCACGCGCATCAGAAAGCAATCATTCATCGTGACCTGAAGCCGGCCAACATTCTGGTCGTGGACCTAGACGGTAAGCCCATGCCGAGAATTATCGATTTCGGGCTGGCTAAAGCAACCACTCCGCAGCTTGCCGGCGAAACGATGTTCACGCAAGTTGGCGCATTCGTGGGCACCCCAGGTTATATGAGTCCGGAGCAAACGGATTCCGGCGTGCAGGACGTGGATACGAGAACGGATGTTTACTCGCTGGGTGTGGTCCTTTACGTCCTACTCACAGGCTCATTGCCCTTTGATACAAAGCAATGGAAAAAGCAGCCGGTACACGAAGTGCTGCGTCATCTGCGCGAAGACGATCCGCCGCGTCCCAGCGCGAAGATTGGGATAGAGAAAGAGTCGTCAGGCTCAAATGCTCAGTTCCGCGGAGTGCAGCCCAAGCAGCTGGCGAATTTACTGCACGGCGATCTGGACTGGATCATCATGAAGGCGCTGGAAAAAGACCGCGCCCGGCGCTATGGGACGCCATCGGAACTCGCCGGAGATATCACGAGACATTTGCGCCATGAGCCGGTGACGGCTCGTCCCGCCAGCAAAAGCTACCGCTTGCAGAAATATGCGCGCAGACATCGTGTGGGCGTGGCGGTAGCGGCGGGGTTGCTGCTTCTGCTCGCTGGATTTGCCGTGGCACAGGAAGTTCAGTTGCGCCGAATCGTCCAGGAACGAGACCGCACGGCCCGGGAGCGCGACCGCGCCAACCGCATTACCGAATTCATGACAAGCATGTTTAAGGTTTCTGACCCGAGCGAGGCGCGCGGAAACAGTGTGACCGCCCGCGAAATCCTGGACAAGGCGTCGAAGGATATCGACTCCGGCCTGGCGCGCGATCCCGAGTTGCAAGCCCAGTTGATGCATTTGATGGGGACAGTTTACGATAAGCTCGGACTCTATCCCCGTGCCGAGTCGCTGCTCAGGCGAGCCGTTGACATTCGTTTGCGGGTGCTCGGGCCACAAAATCCCGACAGCCTTCGGTCCAAAGACCAGTTGAGCTGGGTCCTTCTACAACAAGGACGGTACGCCGAAGCGGAGAAGTTAGTGCGCGAGACCGTGGAGAGCCAACGCCGCCTCCTCGGGCCGGAGAAACAGGCGACCCTGAATTCGAGGACGACGCTGGCTTCGGTTTATAGCGTGGAAGGCCGCTTCGCTGAGTCAGAGAAATTGAACCGGGAGACACTCACTATTGAGCGGCGTGTCCTCGGACCGGAGCATCCGGACACGCTAGCAACGATGGAGAACCTGGCGACGGTTCTGGATAAGGAAGGCCATCACGATGAGGCAGAGACCACTTACCGCGAGACGCTCGAAATTGAGCGCCGTTTGAAGGGGCCGGAGCATCCGGACACAGTGGACTCCATGAACAACCTGGCAGCAACCCTGGCCGAAGAAGGCCGCTACGCTGAATCGGAGAAGTTGTTCCGTGAAACGCTTGAGATCCGTCGCCGCGTTCTAGGACCGGAGCATCCGAAGACGGCAGAGACGTTGTACAACCTCGGTTGCGTCGCGGCGATGAACGGTGACCGCGACGAGGCGCTATCGCTTTTACGCGAGGCAATTGATCACGGACTCCCGCCGAAATACGATCTGGAGTTAAACGGAGATGACGACCTTAAATCGCTCGACGGCGATCCACGCTTTGTGGCGCTCGTAGCCCATGCCAAACAGCACGCAGCAGCGCAAAAACTAAATTAGGTGATCGTCTCTTCCCTTCGATGCAGGTCAAATCTAACCTGACTGATAAACGCGCCAATCTGACAAGGGCAAGGATGAGGGAGTTGTGATGACGGCGGTAGGACTCTATTCCCTAGCTCCGCGGACCGAACCCGCGCTCATAGGTCCGCCGGCGGGTGGCCAGCCTCAAAGATCCCCGCGAAGTTATCGCCGACCCACACGCGCGATACTCCAGCGCGGAGGTCGGCCAGCGAACGCTCGTCCCCGGCAAAGACGCCCGACTTGGCGAAACGCGATTCGAAAGTTGGCTCACTCAATCCGCAGCAAGAGCGGCGGCCGCCCACTAGCGGATCTGTCAAACAGAGGCCGGTTTGGCGTGAACCGGCCTCATTCAAAAGGTTTATTTATTACGATTGCAAAACTACTTTTGAAGCTGGTTTGGCTGATGTCCGGCACACTGGAACGCCCCCGTCGCAAAGACGTGATCGGGACATTCCGCTAGCCGGCGTGCTTCGCTGCAGCCTGCCCAAGAAAGGCCACCAACTCAGGATTCACTTCGTCCGCATGCGTCCAAATGATGGAGTGCGGGCCGCCGTTCACTACGAAAAGCTTTGCTCCGTTGATCAACTTAGCCGTCCGCATCCCCGCGGCGCCAATCGGAAGAATTCTGTCTGCGTCCCCATGCATCACCAGCGTTGGCACGTCAATTTTCGCTAGGTCCTTGCGAAAATCTTCATGCCAAGTAGGCACACACGCAAGACTCGCTGTAGCTGACGAGAACGCCGCCACATTCCAGCTGGCCTGCACCGCTTGTTCGCTCACGCGCTTGTTGAGCAACACATCCGTGTTGTAGAAATTCTTGAAAAACTCCGTGAAGAACGCATAACGGTCCGCCCCAACCGCTTTCTCAATCCCCTCGAAAACGCTCCCGTCCACGCCCTCCGGATTGTCCTGCGTCTTCAAAAGATATGGCGGCACCCCGGAAATAATTACAGCCTTACTAACGCCCTTCGAGCCATATTTCCCGATGTAGCGCGCCACTTCTCCGCCGCCCATCGAGAAACCAACCAGCGCAAATTCGCGCAATCCCAGATGCGTGATCAGCTTGTGCAAATCCTCCGCGAACGTATCGTAGTTGTAGCCCGTGGTCGGCTGGCTCGACTTGCCGAACCCTCGCCGGTCGTACGTGATCACGCGGTGCCCGGTACTCAACAGAACCGGAACCTGCTTCTCCCACGAAGCTCCGTTCAGCGGATACCCATGAATCAGTATGACCGGGTTTCCCTTGCCATGATCTTCGTAATACAGTTCGATATTCGCCGAATTTTCATGCCCAACGTTAAAATGCGGCATTGCACTCCTCCTTTTTCCGGCAGTTTGTTTTTTTGTTTGCTACCAATTATTTCTGTTGCAAGTTAGTTCTCGTTTAAGGCTAAAGCTGATTCTACGTTCGTAGCTGTATTGAGTTCCATTGCAATCTGGCGAATTCCCTCTTTTCCACAGATGCAAAAAATCCCTTCGAAAGATTCATATCTTTTTACCATGAGGACACCGGCGAAGGGCCGGCAGAGCTTAACGTCCGCGATGATCCCTTGCATTTTTCTTTTCTGCAAAGTGTGCGGATTTATTGCGGCGGGCCAGTTTCCCGTTATCCGACTTCCCCATCGACCGCGTAGTCCCCAAGGGCAACGCCGCCAACCTAATCCAAATAGTGAAATCCCTCCTCCCCGCCTAAAACGTCCGGTTTCTCGCGCATTTTTTGCGTTGTGATTTCTTTCGCGCATTAAGCGGAAGACCCTACTTGCCCTGACGAAGGAACGGAGCGGATTGCTTCTGCGAAAGAAAACGTTGTCATCCCGAGGCGAGCTTAGTGTTTCGGCGACCAGGGACCTGCTGTTTTGCTTCACTCCGGCAGTTTGAGGAAGAGGCTGCGAAGTAGACGGAATCGCGGGCCGCTCAGGTCGACGTTAGTCGAGCCTGCGGATGAGGTCCCGAAGTGACCGGAAGAATATCCGATTCAAAATATCAGCGTTTCAATCCCAAACAGCACAAGCGCCAAAGCAGCCCCCGCCAAGACCGTGAACACTAACCAATTCCCCAGTATAGAACGCGACTTCGGCACCCCCAGCATGTATATCGATGGGTCTGCGGGATCCAAGACGCCAGCATCGCTCCGCCGCCTTCTCCCCTGCACCATGGGGAAATATTAGCCTCGCCGTTTCTCACCGCAATCAGCACAACTACTTACTCCATCGTAAGAGTAACTATAAATTAAACGTCGCACCTCTTTCGCATTCAAAGCGAAGGCTTACCCCGAGGAACGAAAGGCCCTGCCCGCCCTGACGAAGGAAGGGAGCGGTTGCTTCTGCGAAGGACCAGCGCGCCAGTTCAAAACGTTGTCATCCCGAGCGAGCTTAGTTTTTTCGGCGACGAGGAACCTGCTGTTGTTTTCTAGATTTTCTGCTTCTGCTGTTGCTTCTGAGGGCGCCGCATTCTTCGTTCTTCTATGAAGGGTGCGCGCTTTGAAGTTTCGCTCGCTGAGCCTCAAAGGCGCAGCCACCACATAAAACGCCGTCCATTACCTCGCTTCCCTTCGGCGGAACTTTCGCCGAGCTTTGCGGTTTGCTGCGCGGACCGGTCCATCCCCGATTTACTAGGTCTGGGGAGCGACAGATAACTTTCCAGGACTGCATGCGACAGCTTGGGCGCTATTGGGCGCAGGCAGCCCTAGAAAGCCACTCGCTAACTACCCCGTCCCGTCCCGCCATTCCCCCCTTCCTTCAGGAATGCCGGAACGAACCACAAAAGCATAAGGAACTGTTAGCCATCCGTACAAGGCGCAACACTACGGCATTTTTCTTGCGGCAGTTACATAGACCTGCGCACAAAGGCTACCGGGCTTCTGGAAACAGCCGCTCGCTGACCTTAGCGCCTCTTTTGTAACCCTCTAATCTCTTTGGCCTCTGAAGCGAAAGCCCTGAACGGATCGCTGCTGCGAAGGGATACGGCGAACTTACCTTGCCTCGAGGCCGCCCAGCTCGCAGACAGGGCTCCTGAGTCCACGGTCAGTCGAGCCCGGGAGTTCAATCAGTCGAGCCTGGGATGAGGTCACGAGGTGGCCGGTAGAAGTCGACGAGGGAACTGCTGTTGCTTTTTGTAGTGCCGGCATCTTGCGGGATCCTTTCAATCCGAATGCCGGCGCGGAGAGGGATTTGCTGTTCGTCGTTTTGACTTCGCTCTGAATAATACTTGTGGCTCGTGGCTCTTTACCCTGAGCCTCGAACGTTATCCACGACATAAAATGCTGTCTCAAAGTCTCATTCCCTTCTTGC
>Ga0207015_1183_pt1 | contig 15395 bp, 13 predicted proteins | sample Alteio_BWMinCont_53_FD_153486 | JGI IMG/M metagenome (GOLD analysis project Ga0207015, IMG submission 153486) | Enriched cells from forest soil in Barre Woods Harvard Forest LTER site, Petersham, Massachusetts, United States -... | ecosystem: Environmental > Terrestrial > Soil > Temperate forest >...
CATAATGAAAACCACGGCCGCGGCAGGATACCTTGGGCTAAAATAAGCCATCTTGTGATAATCATATTTAACCAAATGAATACAGGGGCTATGGAACCGATGGGGAGGATAGTCATATGCCAGAACAAAAACCACTGAAAATTATTTTTAAGAACATCGACCTTTTGTTACTGGATGATGAGAACCCACGGCTCACCGCAATTGGTGAACCAAAGACTCAGGACGAACTTGTCCAAGTCCTGTGGGACGAAATGGCTGTCAGCGAGGTAGCGCTTTCAATTGCCGCGAATAACTATTTTGAGGAAGAGCCGCTTTTTATAGTACCTGGCGATCCCAAAAAACCGGGACAGAAGGATAAGTTTGTTGTGGTCGAAGGCAATCGTCGACTGGCTGCAGTAAAGTTGCTTAGGGATGCTGATTTGCGTCGTCTCATTAAGGCTACGGATTTGCCGAAAATCAGGGAAAAGCAACGCAAAGACTTAGAACAATTGCCAGTTTCCGTCTATCCGAACAAAAAGGCTCTTTGGGAATATTTTGGTTTTCGCCACGTTAACGGCCCGAAAGAATGGGATTCCTTCAGTAAGGCTGCATATGTCGCGAGTGTCCGTAGAAGTTACAACATTCCTTTGGATGAGATAGCTCGTAAAATTGGCGACCAGCACAGCACCGTCACTCGAATCTATCGTGGATTTGTCTTACTCGAACAAGCGGAGAAAATGACGGAATTCAGGAGAGAAGATCGTATCGCTAACCGTTTCCACTTCTCGCATCTCTACACCGCGACCGATCAAAAAGAGTTCCAAAGCTTCCTAGGCATTGACCCTAAACATTCACTTAAAGACAACCCTGTATCAAAATCGCATCTACCACAACTTAAAGAACTCATGGTTTGGTTGTTTGGCAGTAAAACTGATAATAAATCTCCGGTAGTCGAAAGGCAAAACCCGCACTTAGGCTATCTCCGTCACGTTCTCAGTAATAAACAAGCACTTTATGCATTGCGATCTGGGATTAGCCTGCAAAGGGCATATGAGATTAGCCTAGGTGATGATCGTCGGTTCCAAGAGGCATTGGTCAAGGCAAAGGATGCCTTACAGGAAGCGAAGGCTACCGTGACCACCGGATATAAAGGCGACAATGAAATGTTTCGGCTGATGAAAGGCATCCAAGACCTCACGAATAGCATCGTCGATGAGATGCGTAAAAAAGTAAAGGACTAAGCATGCCAGCAAACATCGCGGTCCCGGCGGATGTGTCAAACCCCATCATACTTGCTGACTGGCTTGAGATCTTAGCGTTAACAAGCGACGACGGAAATGCTAGTCACGGCGATCTTCAACGCACTCTAAACACCCTTAGCGTAAACGACCTCGATGAAATCTGTACTGAGTGCATGGGAGAATTAAATCGACGCGTTAGCGCAACGCGCGACAAATACCCCTTTACTTTTTCTGGCACCTTGCTCAAAACTAAAGGTGATTGGCGTGATTACATCCCTTACGTGTTTTGCTTGCTTTTATCTCATTGCGATGATGAGACAAAAAAGATCGTCGGACTGAAACATGAAGTATTATTCGAAGAATTATCATGTCTTGCCGCGCGAAACTTCCTTGGTGGAGAGGTATTACGATTCGGAACTCCTCGCAAAGAACTGCCTAGTGGATTCCGCGAAGCACTGGCCGTTGTCTGTGGAAAAGTAAATGAGTGGACACCTACAACTAACAACACTTTACGACGGCAAGATGGTGGGCTTGACCTCATCGCCTGGAAGCATTTTCCTGATGAACAGATCGGTAAACTTATTCTTTTTGGGCATTGCGCGTCTGGAGACAATTGGGACAGGAAGGTAAATGAGCTGCAGCCGCACGACTTTTGTTCTTTGTGGCTTGGAGGAGACAAGAGCCCGATCATCAAAACATTTTTTATTCCACGCCGTCTTGATCTGGATATGTTTAATTTTCATGCCGTTAGCGCGAAATTGTTCTTTGATCGCTGTCGAATTGCCTATTGGGTACCGAGCGAGGATTTTCATCAACGCACTGCGAAGGCCCCTCTTACTTGGTGTGAAAAGATGTTCGAAAGAATCAAGAACTAATAGAGATCTGCCAACGTTTCTCTTCCTAGCTTAGCCTGCCAATTTATAGGATAATTCAACATAACGCATCCATCCTCGTGATGTTCAGCAGGGAGGCTCCAGATGGGACCGGTCAGCGAGGCTGTTAGGCAGGCTCTCAATCAAGCAGTAAAAACTCCATGCCTGCGGACTTCAAGACTCCTGGAACAGGAATTAAACACTCAGGGATACCCGAAGCATGTATTCGGACGGGTCAACCAAAAGGCATCCATCGAGGCCGCATCGGAAAGTGATCGGGGAATAACAGAACGTTTGGCCAATGCGTTTGATGCTTCCCTTACAGCAGCTCGGTTGGCGATGGGAATCCAACAAAGCGACAGAACCCTTACCCCTCGGAAATGCACTCAGCGTTTTCTTTGTCCAAGCACCGATCTCGCAGAGTGGGAACCGCAGGACAAGCGAATTAAGTTTGGAAAGCCATCTATTCAATTTTGGGCGGAAGAAAAGGAAGAAAAGTTGCGTTTCCGCAAATACCATCCCGGCGATGGCCTCGTAAGCGCACTTGTTCGGGATTCCGGCATTGGCATGAGTAGACAGGATATGCCGAAAACTATTCTTGACCTGAATAGTGAATCTAAGCTTCGTGCATTTGAAGCTATTGGGCAATTCGGACATGGGGGCAGCAGTTCGCTCGCATTTTGTGAATCGTGCCTGATCATAACTAAACCGCGCTTTTCCGCAAACGATCAAGAGTTTTACTGGACACTGATTTTTACTGAAGAAGAGGAGGGTGAAACAAAACAAAGTCTCATAAGAAAATGGTTCGCTGAACAGGATGGGATGCCGCTTGTGGGGGTCATTAAGGATTTTCAAGATTTTGGTTCCTTCCTACCAGGCACCTCAATCTGGCATTTTGGTTACAACAGGGGTGGATGGATAACTCGCATTGCGGGATCGGGGCAAGAAAATCCTTGGGGACGGCTAGGTCGCCTTTTATTTTCGTATCCGTTACCATTCGAAATTCAGGGAGAGTTCGCTCGAACCGATACACCTACCGGCCATCGCACCATCAAAGGCGCCTTCTATCGGCTTCTCGACAAAAAGGGAGATGATGCCGGCGTTGTCGAATATGCCTCAAGTGAAAAATCCGAAAAGTTGATTGTCGAGGGTGAAAGTTACGGGCAATTCAGCGTCTTTGTTTTTGTACTGCGCGACCGTAAAGGTGTCCGGAACTATGCCGATATTCCACATCCGATTATTCTCACCCTTAACGGTCAGAACCATGGAGAGATGACTCGCACTATCCTAGTCAATGCAAATTTACCAGAACTGGCATCAAGCAGCATTGTTGAAGTGAGACTTGATGGCCTGGAAGAAGAGGCTCTTCGAGAGATAATATCGAATTCTCGCGAAACGCCGAAAATTACGCCATTCACGCGCGTCTTAAAAGAACGGCTCCAAGAACTCCTCGGATCGGACGAGGCATTACTCGACATCGAAAAAAAACGGCAAGAAGAAAAGGCCAAAAAATCTAACAAGGACTTAAATAACCGCATCGAGAGATTCCTATCTGAAATTCTCTCTGATGCTGCAGGACCGGCCGACACAGCACCGGGAGGCGACGCTCCAGGCACACCCGGGAGAAGAGGTGATCCTCGTCCAGAAATTCCTCCAAACGATCCGCCACGGTTATTGGAGTTTCTGGATAATCGAGGATTCTTTATCTCGGAAGGAGGCACTCAGTTAGCGAAATTCAAGAGTGATGCGCGTCCGCCAAAATATTCGTTCCATGGTGATAATCCTCGCTGCTTCGCACTCCTTAAGTTATCTGGCCCTTTGCAATCGCGCCTCTCGATCGTGGGGAAAGCGGATATTAACAGCCGCGGATATGGGCACATCAGTCTCAACTGTATCGAAGACCCTTCCCAGCCTATAAAAGACAAGATGCAGCTAGGAGAACTGTTCGTACGGATTCAATGTGCAGATGGCACAACGCTGGAAAGTCATGCTATTGTCGGCGTAAAACCAAAGTCCCCTGTTAAGGAACGGCGTCGCCGCCAAGAAGTAAAAACACAAATCAATTTTGGGGCTCCAGAAAATGAAGATTTGGAAGAACTATCGGAGCTTTTGGCCGAAGAGAATCTTCTTCCCTTTACTCAATGCACATACTTGGAGAAATATCGAGAGGCTTTGGGCATCCTGCAATCGGAAACGACATATTGGGGAGAAAAGACAGACAGGGATGGCATTAGCACTTTGCAGGTGGAAATTAACGCAGGAAATCCGCAATTCAAGAAACTCTTACAATCCTGCCGAACATCCGAAGAGCGGATGGTGGCCAAGGAGCGATATCTTCGAGATGTAGTATTAGATTGTTATCAGCATTGCTTTAAGATGGATGGTTTACCGGATGCCGTTATTGAACACGCGCTCACGGAGCCGGAAGATGGCAAGCGAGCGGCAGAAATCCACCTCAATAACGACAAGGCACTTAGGACTGCACTTCATGAACTCGAATCCAGTAGAGACAAAGTCGCTCAATAAACATCGCCTTCACGCGATCTGCCCATATTTCGCGATGTTCCCAGAAACATTTGCGAGAGAGAGCATTCTGTCTTTCACTCAACCTGGGGATTTGGTTTTTGATCCATTTTCCGGGAGAGGAACCACAGTTCTGGAGGCTTTGCTGAATGACCGAGACGCTTTAGGTTGTGATATTAATCCTGTGGCGGCCGTGATTTCGCAGGCAAAAGCTGATTCCCCAAAATTGCAGGTGGTTACACAAAGGGTCAATGATCTTGAGAATCAATATCTCAGATACGATCATGCCTCTTTGGCAAGAGAATCTGCCCAACTTCCCGAGTTTTATTCGGTAGCGTTTTCCAAGACTACTCTACAGCAGGTCTTATTTCTCCGCAAACAACTGATGGCACAAGACTCAAGGTGTGACCGATTTATATGTGCTCTAACTCTAGGCCAATTGCACGGTGAATCCCTTCGAAGCTCAAATTTTTTCAGCAATCAAATGCCCCATACCATAGCGGTAAAGCCTGACTATGCCATTCGATATTGGGCATTTCATAAGCTTTCACCTCCTGATAGGAATGTGTTTGAAATCTTGCGGTCGAAGGCGTTGTTCAGATTAGAAAACGGAACTCCCTCACGCAAAGGAACTGTCGTACGAACTGACGCCAGGAAGGCAATGAGACATTTTTGGAAACACCGAGGACAAGTTGCGGCGGTCGTAACCTCGCCCCCCTATTTAGATACGACGAATTATGAGGAAGACCAATGGCTACGCTTATGGTTCTTGGGAGGCAAGCCCTTTCCTACATACAGTGCAATTTCCAACGACGACAGACATACCTCATCAACTAAATATTTTGATTTTCTTGCCGATGTCTGGCAAGGCATAGAGCCTTTGCTGAGTGCGGAGGCGCATATTGTCTGCAGAATTGGAGCGAAGGCATTATCTGAAGAACAAATAACAAAACTCCTAATGATCTCCGTGCGCAAAGCGTGGCCGAAGGCGATGCTTTTTAATAAACCAGAGGTAAGTGCACTCAAAAATCGGCAGACCGACATTTTCAGGCCAGGTTCTGTTGGTTGTGTTAATGAAATTGATTATCAAATAAAAACGACTTAACTGAGAACCATATTGCCGAAAACCTGTGAGAGGCCCAATTTTCTAGCCTGCAATTTCTGGGGGAAGGTGATTCGAACGGATGAGGCTTTCTATGAATCCAAAGCCTACCGGGTCTTTGCCAAGGGAGCGGTAGATTATTGCGGCGATGACAGCGCCGTCCTCAGCTTTGAGCGCTGTGAAGTCATCCGCATGCGCGCAGTCAGTCATCGCTGATACCGAGCTCTCCGAAGACGCGCTAGCTGCTTCAACCACACCCCCCGCCCTCCTAAAGCCGACCCTCTGATCCAAACGGAGCGGCCAGCCCTCATACCGCCTATTACTGCGTAAATCGGCCTCCGAAAACGCACGAGCACCCCTGGATGGCGTAGAGCCCGATCTCGGACGAGATCGTTGAAATTTGGCCCGAAAAGTGCCATTTTCCTGCGGCGATTATTCGGCCTAAGAGCGCTTGCCAACCGCTATTTGTACGCACGCCCACTCCCAAGCAAAAACTAGGGGGTAGATCCCTCCAAATCACCCAAAACGGGGCTCAAATCGTTTGCCGGATTTCGGGTGCTCCTTAAAAATTCTTCAGTTCGAAATGTCGGCGTCTTCTGGAATTTCCTGTAGCCTTTTTTTGAAGCTTTTCGTCCGAAGTGGTTCTCTTAGAGTGCGGGGTGTTATGAGAGACGACTTCGAAAATGGACGGCACGAGGCGGGTAAGGGAGCGCAGCGACCGGGCATTGCGTGTCACGCAATGCCTATCCTGCAAATGCAGCCGAGGCCCAATAGGCCCATGTTGGTCTCTAGCCAACTTTCAGGAATTGACAAAACTTTTTTGAAGGTTTTCCCGCGATGTGTTTCTAACTATTTAGGGGATATGGCTGGCAAACTTGAGAACGGAAGGCGGCAGACGGCTCTGATCGCGCAGAGCATCGAATTGACCGCCAATGGCCAAAGAGTTAAATTGACTTCCCGTGACCAATGCGGAACCGGTGCGGAGCCGGCTGTTCGCTTTGAACCGGTTCAGGAGTATGATCGCCGGTTGGTATCGGCCTTGGCTTATTTGACCCAGCTGGCGGATTCCAAGCCAGAAGAGGAGATAACACCCCATGAATAGAGTCGCCCTGTATGCGCGGGTCTCTTCTGAGATCCAAGAAAAAGAAGCGACCATAGAATCCCAAGTGGCGCAGCTGCGGGAAGCCGCCCAGAAGCAGGGCGACGTCATCATTCAGGAATACCGAGATGACGGGTTTTCAGGTGACCTGCTGGCCAGACCGGGGCTTGACCGGCTACGCGACGACGCCACCAAGAAACTCTTTGAGCGTGTACTGATCCTCTCTCCAGATCGGCTGGCGCGGAAGTATATTTGGGGACAGGTCGTAGCTGATGAGCTTAAAAAGCAAGGAATTGCGGTCCAGTTTCTGAACCAAAAGGACGACGGGACTGAAGAGAGCCGGCTGCTTCTGGGCATCACCGGGTTATTTGCCGAATACGAAAAGGCCAAGATCATTGAACGTTGCCGGCGCGGTAAGCTTTTCAGCGCTCGAAGCGGCCGGTTGGTCACGAACCGTGCCCCCTACGGTTACACCTTCATCGCCAGATCCACTGAAGGACCGGCACGGTTTGAGATCGATGAGAAACAGTCTGAAGTCGTGCGGCTAATTTTTGGACTCTACGGCAGAGGCGAAAAGGCGACGGATATCTGCCGGTATTTGCGCTCCCACGGCATACTGGCTCCGCGCGGCAACGCTGTATGGGGACGCTCTACGATCATGAAGATGCTCCCGAATACCAGCTACATAGGGATCTGGCATTACAACAAGACCATCGCGGCCGCCCCCTTCAAATTGCGCAAGCCCAATGCGGTACGCCGGCGCTTAAATACGACAGAGCATCGACGCCCGCGAGACCAATGGGTAGCGGTGAAAATCCCCCCTATCCTGAACCAGGATACGTTCGATGCGGTTCAGCGTCAATTGGAGCGAAACCGCCAATTTTCCAAGCGGAACTGCAAGCGGCAATACCTCTTGTCGGGTCTTTGTCGATGCGCGAACTGCGGTAAGGCCGTGGGCGGGAGTCCGAACAACGGATACCAGTACTATCGATGCAGCTCAAACTTTGGGTTTGGTGGAATGCCGCCGAGTTGCTCTCAGAAAGGCCTCCCCTCTCCTCGCGTAGATCGCGTAGTATGGTCGGCCATTCGGCAAGCGTTGGAGAATCCACAGATCCTTGTTCAGAATATCACTGGCGTTCAGGAAGCGCTGTCAAAAAACTCTCAATCTTTTCATAGAGAACAAGAGGATATGGCTCGGGAACTGGCCAAGGTTAAAGAAGCGGAAACGCGACTTCTGGACGCTTACAGCGCGAAAGCAATCGAAGTCGACCAATTGCAGGAACATATGCAGAAGCTTCGGGAGAAGCGCGACGATCTGGTGGCTAAGCTGGCCACCCCTGTACCCCAGGAGACTTCCCGTGCAGTTGAATTTTCAACGGTGGAACAGGTTTGTCGAAAAGTCTCCCGGGGCTTGGATATTCTTGAAGGCGACTTCGAGGGACGTCAAAAATTCGTCCGCTCGATTATCGATAAAGTCGTCCTGGGGCCCGCACAGGCAACGATTATCGGCGCGCTGCCTGAGGCTGCTTCAGAGCCTCTAGAGCCTTCTCGTAGTTTGGGTGTTGGGACACTTCCGGCACGTACTCGACGTACTGGATGGTGTCCGAGGCGTCCACGACGAAGATCGCGCGGGAGAGGAGGCGGAGTTCCTTGATGAGGGTTCCGTAGGCCTTCCCGAAGGAGACGTCGCGGTGGTCTGAAAGGCACTTCACGTTCTTGATGCCGGCCGTCTGGCAGAAGCGGCCTTGGGCGAACGGGAGATCCACGCTGACGATGACCACTTCGACACCGGAGAGTTTCGCGGCTTCTTCGTTAAAACGCCGGGTTTCGGCGTCGCAAACCGGGGTGTCCAACGACGGTACGGAAACGAGCAGACGGGTCTTTCCTTTGCTTGAAGCCAAGGTGACCGGCTGAAGGCTGCCATCCAGAGCCGTGAATTCGGGGGCTTTTTGGCCGACTTTAATTTCTGGCCCAACAAGCGTGAAGGGGTTGCCCTTCAACGTCGTTCCATTTTTGCGTTCGATGTCCATAGATACTTCCTCCTTAGTTATTATCTTCCTATTTTAGTAATCTTCCAGGACTCGTGACCGAGCCGTTTTTCAATTTCCTCAAAAAGTTCCTGGGTGGGCTTGACGGTCACGTCCGTCTCGACGATCACGGTCCCTTGCGGCGGGGTGTCCACCTCGAGACAGATCCGGCAGCGCCCGGGGTAACGGGACAAGACGTCCCTTAAATCTTCCAGTACGTTCTGTTCAACACCCGGAGAGGACATGCGCACCAAAAGCTCGCTCACGTACTGCTCGCGCGCCTTGCTTAAGAGCGCCATCTCCTCCACTAAAACCTCGGGCGTCCCATCTTCCTCGCGCCGGTTTACCTTGCCGGTCACCACCACCATCTCCGAAGGCTTCAAGTATTGCGAGATGCCCGAGGCATAGGCCTTGGGAAACACAATGAGATCGACTTCTCCCTCCAGATCCTCAAAACGGCAGCGGGCGTATGGTTCCTTTTTGGCCTTCGTGACCAGCCTGCGCACATTGGAGATCATGCCGGCGATGCGAACCGCGCTTCCCGATGAAGGAAGCTTACCCAGACGATGGGACGAGAACAAATTGAGCTCGCTTTGAAAACGCGCCAGCGGGTGCCCGGACAAATAGAACCCCAATACTTCCTTTTCGCAGGCGAGCAGTTCATGCTCCGACCAACCGATGCGGGTATCCGCGCCGGACCGTTCCATGCCCTGGGTGTCGCTTGAATTGTTCGACTTGGGTTTTGCGGGCGCCATTTCTTTCCAACCGAACAGCGAATCCTGGCCGCTTTGAGCTTCTTCACGCATTTTGGAAGAGCGGGCCATGACCCCGTCGAGCTCCCGAAGAAATCGCGCCCGGGACCGTTGCGGGGGTTCGGACGAAAAACCGTCGAAAGCACCCGCCTTGATCAAGGATTCCAACACCTTGCGGTTGGCCTGGCGCAGGTCGATGCGCTGAAAGAATTCCTCAAACGACTGGAAAGCCCCCCCCGTTTTGCGCGCTTCCACGATCGAATCCACCGCTCCGGTGCCGACGTTTTTAACGGCCAGAAGTCCGAACCGGATGGCGTTCTCCTCAATGGAAAAATCGCTGAAGGATTTTTGGACGTCCGGAGGAAGCACTTTAATCCCCATGGCGTCCGCTTCGCTGATGAAAACAACGAGCTTAGAATCCTCCTCTTTGCCGATGGCGCTGTGCCCGATCTCGCTTGTGAGGAGCGCCGTCATAAATTCAATGGGATAGTTGGCCTTGAGATACGCCGTTTGGTAGGACACGAGGCCATAGGCCGTGCTGTGGGACTTATTAAATCCATAGCCGCCAAATGTCACTATTTGCTCAAAGACTTGGTGCGCCGTTTTTTCCTTGATCTGTTTGGCCTTGGCGCCTTCCATAAAAAGCCCGCGGAGCTTTTCAATCTCTTCCGGGATCTTTTTTCCCATCGCCTTTCTCAATACATCCGCCTGACCGGGCGTGAATCCCGCAAAATCGCGCGAGATGCGCATCACCTGCTCCTGATAGAGAATGACACCGTAGGTTTCGTTCAGGATGGGCTCCAGAATGGGGTGGTCGTACTTGATGGTCGACGGATTGTGCTTGCGTTTCACAAATTCCTCGAGCATGCCGGCGCCCATGGGCCCGGGCCGGTACAAAGCGATCAAGGCGATGATTTCCTCAAAAACGCTGGGATGTAGCTTGCGCAGAAGGTCCCGCATGCCGGAACTTTCCAGCTGGAACACGCCGCTCGCTTTGGCATCCTGCAAAAGCTTGAAGGTCGCGGGATCATCGAGGGGGATGGTCTTCAAATCAAAATCCGGCTTATGACGCTCCCGCACCAGACGGCAGGCGTGGTCGATGACGGTCAGCGTCCGCAGTCCCAGGAAATCCATCTTGAGCAGCCCCATCTTGAGGAGAGCCTCATCGTTGAACTGGGTCGTAATGACGTCCTTAGCGCCTTTGGCGAGCGGCACGTATTGGGTGAGGTCTCCCTTGGCGATCACGATGCCTGCGGCATGGACCCCGGTATGGCGCTTCAACCCTTCCAAACGCTGCGCGGTCTGAAGCAGTTTTTCCACTTCGGGATTGTTTTTGCATTCCTGCTGGAGCTCGGGGACGTTCTTGCGCGCCATCTCGATGGTCGTGCCGAGTTCGCGGGGGATGAGCTTGGCGATGCGGTCGACTTCCGCCAAGGGGAATCCCATCACGCGACCGACGTCGCGCACCACCAGGCGCGCCAGCATGGAACCAAAGGTGATGATCTGGGCGACGCTTTTCTCGCCGTACTTGTTGCGGACGTACTGAATGACGCGGTCGCGGCCCCCATCGGAAAAGTCGATGTCCAAGTCCGGCATGCTGCGGCGGTCCGGGTTCAGGAACCGTTCAAAGAGAAGGCCGTACTTCATCGGGCAGATATCCGTGATGCCGAGCGCATAGGACACAATCGATCCCGCGCCCGATCCGCGGCCCGGCCCCACCGGAACGCCGTTGGTTTTGGCCCACAACACAAAATCCCAGACGATGAGAAAATAGGTGGAGAAGCCCATCTTCCGGATGACGGAGAGCTCATACCGAAAGCGCTCCATATATTTTGTTTGTCCTTCGCCATACCGGCGCTGCATGCCTTCCAGACACAATTTTTCAAGGAAAGCGTCAGCGTTCTCGCCGGAGGGAACGTCATAATGCGGCAGAAGCATCTGGTCCAGTTTGATATCCACGTTGCAGCGCTCCGCGATTTCGAGCGACTGACGCACGGCCTCCGGGCAGTGCTTGAAGAGCGCGTACATCTCTTCCGGCGACTTGTAGTAAAACTCGTGCTCCTCAAAACGCAGCCGGTTGGGTTCGACCAGGGTGGACCCTGTGCCGATGCACAAAAGCGCATCGTGCGCGCCGGCGTCTTCTTTTCTCAGGTAGTGGCAGTCGTTGGTGGCGACAAGCTTAACACCCGTCTTTTTGGAAAGCTCCAGCAGCATCGCGTTTTGGCGCTTCTGGTCTGCGATGCCATGGTCCATGAGCTCCAGGTAATAGTTTTCCTTGCCGAAAATGTTCTGGTAGTCATCAACGATTTTAAGCGCCTCCTTTTCTTTTCCGGCCAAGAGCGCCTGGGCGAGTTCTCCCTTAAGGCAACCGGACAGAGCGATCAGTCCCTTGCCGTATTGGGCCATGACTTCTTTGTCCACACGGGGCTTATAATAATAGCCTTCCAAAAACCCGATCGATGAGAGCCGGATGAGGTTCTGATAACCCTCATTGTCGCGCGCGAGCAGCGTGAAATGGTAGTAAGCGTCTTCCTGTCCCTTGCTCGAATCGCGGTCAGTGCGCGATTTAGGGGCCAGATACATCTCGCAGCCGATGATCGGCTTCACGTTGACGGCTTTGGCGGCCTGGTAGAACTCGATGGCGCCGTAGAGATTGCCGTGGTCGGTGATGGCGAGCGCGGGCATTTTCATCTCCGCCACGCGCTTTAAGAGCTCGCCGGGCTTGCCCTTTTCATCGGTGAGACGCGCGGCCCCGTCGAGGAGAGAATATTCGGAATGCGAATGCAGGTGAACGAAAGAATCCATTTAGACCGCGGCCGGCGTGCCGCGCAGAAGCGCCAGGATCACTTCGAAATCGGAGATCAGGCCGACCAGCTTCTTGTCCTTGTCCACGACCGGAAGCCGCTCGTAATTCTGCGCTTGAAGATGGGCGGCCGCCTCCAAAAGAGAATCGTCCGAAGACACCCAATGAATGTCCGAGCACATGACGTCGGCGGCCAGGATCAGCTTTTCGTGATGCGTATCCAGTCCCGTGAAGGCCTGGTTAAACAAGGAGGCCAGCTGGCCTTTGTCTTCCAGGGCGGAAAAGTCACGCAGGATTTCATGGTAACGCGGAAGGAAGATATCTACCAGATCATCGATCGTGATGAACCCGACCACCTTTTGCGCCGCGTCGATCACCGGCAGAGAGTCAAGATGATGCTTGAGGAAATTATCGAGGATGTCTTTGAGCGTCGCGTTCTGCGGCAGAACGATCACGGAGGTGCGCATCACGTCTGAGACTTTCATAAACGAGGCCTTTGTTCACTTCCCCCTCGCCCCTCTTGAGGGGAGAGGGTGGGGGTGAGGGGACCGTGCTTCATAGATTTTTGTTGTTGTATTGATTCATCGCGGCCTCAAGACCGCGAGTTGTCGCGACCTCGACCATTTGAGCGACTAACGGGATAATTTCGTTAACTTTGGCCTTTTCATCGGGCCCCCTAAAAGGTTTCAACACAAAATCGGCTGGGTCTTGACCAAGTGGAACGGGACCGATCCCCACTCGCAACCTCGGTATCTCCTGCGTACCTAGTGATTGGATAATGGAATCCAAGCCGTTATGTCCTCCCGAAGACCCTCCCAGACGAATCCGGCAAGTTCCCAGCGGAATGGAGAAATCATCGCAAACAACCAAGAGTTCATCGGGTTTGTAACCCTTTTTCCGAAGCGTTTCTGAAACAGAAATACCTGAAGAATTCATATAACCCGTTGGTTTAAAAAGCCTAACCCCATAGGGATTTTTTTTATTCAATTGATTCAACAGATCGAGAACGCGATGCCCGATATTATGCCGTGTGTTTTCGTACTCCTCGCCCGGATTCCCTAATCCCACGACCATCTTAATCGGCATAAACTACTGTCCCCTCACCCTTCACCCTCTCCCACAAGGGGAGAGGGGAGGAAATGGGAATGGATCCCCGACAGAGGCTCCGCCACACTTCAGGCGGAGAGCGCCCGTCGTGTGGCGCTCGTTCGGGGATGACGCGAAGCGCGTCACTTGCCTTCGGGCTTCTTCGCCTCGGGCTTGGCTCCGGCCGCTGGAGCCGCCGCCTTTTTGTCCGCACCGGCGGCCGGTTTTGCGCCCGGAGCCGCTGTCGCGCCTTCTTCGCCTTCTTCCACCTTGCCTTTCTTTATGACTTCAGGCTCGGTCGCTTCGGCTCCAGGGACGGCAGCGCCCGCCGCCGGGGTTTCCTCGACCACATGGACGGTGAGGACGTGGACGATCACGCTCTCGGCGTCCATCAGGATCTCGACGTTTTTCGGCAGAGGCAGTTCCTTGGCCCGGATGCCCTGGTTGATTTGAAGATTGGAGATATCCACATCGATGGACGCGGGAATTTCCGTGGGCAGACAGCGCACACGAACCTCGCGGACCAAATGTTCCAGCACGCCGCCGCCGACTTTAACGCCGGGGGCTTCGCCTTTGACATGGATCGGGACTTTCGTTTCGATCTTTTTCTTGAGCGAAATACGCTGGAAGTCCACATGCCAGAGCGCGCGGGTAATGGGATGGCGCTGGATTTCTTTGATCAGGACCGGGTGGGACGCCCCGCCAATTTTTAGATTGAGGAGGGCATTTCGACCGCCGGGTGACTTGAGAATGGTCTGCACGCTTTTCTCATCAACGGTCAGCGTGACAGGTTTATCATTGTCTCCGTAGGCGACGCCGGGAATGCGCCCGCTGCGCCGCATGGTTTTGATCTCGCCTTTGGTGCTCAAAGGGCGCTGCTCAGCTTCTAGGACGATGTCTTTCATACATTTCTCCTTAAACGAATAGTTGACTGACCGACTGGTCCTCATGGATCCGCTTAATCGCTTCCGCCAGGAGCGGAGCGACTGAGAGGACTGTGACTTTGGGCGAGGACTTGCCCATGAGTGGAATCGAGTTGGTGATCATGAGCTCTTCAATGGGCGACTTGTTCAAACGCTCTATGGCCGGCCCGGACAGAACGCCGTGGGAAGTCGCCGCGTAAATTTTCTTGGCCCCGAAGCTCTTCAGAGCCTCGGCGTCTTTGCAAAGGGTGCCGGCCGTGTCCACCATGTCATCGAGCAAAATGGCCGTTTTCCCCTTCACGTCGCCGATGACGTTCATCACGTCCGCCACATTGGCGCGCGGACGCCGCTTGTCGATTATGGCCAGGTCCGCATCCAGCCGTTTGGCGAAGGCCCGCGCGCGCTCCACGCCTCCCGCATCCGGAGAGACGATCACCACGTCCTGAAGATGCTTGTCCCGCACGTAATCGAGGAAGACGGGCATTGCGTAGAGATGATCCACCGGGATGTCAAAGAACCCTTGAATCTGACCGACGTGCAAATCCATCGCGAGCACCCGATCGGCCCCGGCCGCCGTAATCAGATTGGCGACGAGCTTGGCGGAGATGGGAACTCTCGGCTCGGATTTGCGGTCCTGCCGGCCGTAGCCGTAATAAGGCAGGACAACCGTAATGCGACGGGCGGACGCCCGCGAAAGCGCATCCACCATGATTAAAAGCTCCATAATGTGATCGTTTACCGGAGGACAGGTCGGCTGGACTAAAAAGACATCGTCCCCGCGGACATTCTGCATGATCTGCAAGCGGATCTCGCCGTCGGAAAACCGTCCGATCGTGGCTTCCCCGAGATGGGCGTGAAGAATATCGCAGATTTCCTCAGCCAACTCCCTATTGGCGTTGCCGGAAAATACTTTCAGTCGCTCGCTCATGATCGCTCCCGTTGGTTCGTCCTTTTCGATCCTTTTTCATGATGTGCCCGGAACTGCTTG
>Ga0207015_1185_pt1 | contig 15360 bp, 5 predicted proteins | sample Alteio_BWMinCont_53_FD_153486 | JGI IMG/M metagenome (GOLD analysis project Ga0207015, IMG submission 153486) | Enriched cells from forest soil in Barre Woods Harvard Forest LTER site, Petersham, Massachusetts, United States -... | ecosystem: Environmental > Terrestrial > Soil > Temperate forest >...
ACCAGGAATGACAGCGTGGCGGAGGAGTTGTACTATCAGGTTATCGCAGAAGCCAAGGAACGGAGACCTTGCCCAAGCCCATCGGAATTGCGTGTCCCGTGTGTCATTCGGAGGAGCATGGCCGTTCGCGGCGGCGCACGCTGTTGGACTACGGGCTGGGTGTGGCGGGGATCCTGCCGTGGAGATGCGGGAGTTGCGGGACGCGATTTCACGCGCGGCCGGTACCGTTCCGGTACGTTTTTTATGCGCATTGCGGGCTGTGCGGGAATACGGAATTGCAGCGGATCGCGTTTGAGCATGTGGCGGGAGTCGGGTCGGTAGTCGGACGAATCCTGCGGCTGCCGGCATTACGGTGCGCGCCCTGCCGGCATAGATTTTTGTCAATCCGGCCGATGCTGAGAGTGGACACGCCGGCGAGAAGTTCCACGCAAGTACCCACCTCGAAAGCTTCCTGAGAGTGATGAAGGGACGGGCCGCGGCGCCAGCGCGGGCGTAGGGTTGGAGAGTGGGCTGGAGGAGCCGGGCAGCGGCCTGCCGTCGGTTTGCGCGAGCGTGTTACACTAGTGCAACCGCGGCGATATCGTCTAAGGGTTAGGACGTAGCCCTCTCAAGGCTAAAATCCGGGTTCGAATCCCGGTATCGCTACCAATGGATTCCCTCGTTTTTCCCGCTTTGTAACGGTCCTGCCTGCGCATCGACATTCTACGAAAAGACAATGTTGGCGGCGCGCGCTTTTGCAGCGTGGTTTGCCACACACATCGTGTGCGGCGACACACGGCGAAAGCGGCGGCCAGACGCGGAAATGTGCCGTTTTTGCAAGCAAATAATAAGGCACATGGCGTGCGAGGTTTCTGGCAGGTGTTGTTTTCGAGGCTATAGTTTTGTGGCGGCACGAGGGACCCATGGGCGAAAGAAGGAAACTGCCGATTCGCGCGATGCTGGCCTTGGGAGCGGCGCTGGCGGTTAGCGCGATGGGCTTGGTGGGCTGGCGGATTTCGCAGGCGCTACGGGCCGCGCGCGAGGAAGTGCGGTCGGAGCGGAGTTTGAGTTTTGTTTCGCGGCCGTATGTTCCGCCGGCTTCCGCACTATTTGAAAGCGTGAGTGCTCCGGCGGTGTTTCAGCAGGCGGCACAATTCCACGAGCATCTTTTTGTGGCTGGTCCGGCAGGGCTTCTGGAGTTCGACGGGAACGGCGGGTTGGTGCGTTCGTTTGCACCGGGGCGGGAACTGCCGTCGTCCGCGCTGGTGGCGCTGGCGGTGACGGTTTTGGCGGATTCGCGAGAGACCGAGTTGTTGATTGCTACGTCCGAAGATGGATTGCTGGCGTTCAACGGCAACAGCTTGCGGCAGATTTTTCCACGCGATGCGGAGGCGCGGGCGATTACGGCGATCCTTCCAGCCTCGGCGGGCCACCTGTTGATCGGCACGAAGAATCGTGGAGTGCTGCTCTTTGACGGCAAGCAGATTTCGGCGCTGCATCCAACGCTGGGGAATCTGTACGTCACTGCACTCGCGGGCGATGAAGCCGATTTGTGGATTGGCTCGCTGAATCGTGGAGTGTTGCACTGGCATTCGGGAACGACGGAGATTTTTTCGGAAGAACAGGGGCTGCCGGACAAGCAGGTGGAGTCGCTGGCGATTTCGGGGGAGAAGGTTTTTGTGGGCACGGCCGCGGGCGTCGCTGAGTTCGAACGCGGGCGGTTTTCTCACGTGATTGCGCGTGGATTGCTGGCGACGGCTTTGCTGGCCACGCCAACGAGCGTGATTGTCGGCACGGAAGATCAGGGCGTCCGGACGATTGCGTTGGCGGGTCAGCCGAGCGCTGCGGGTGCTGGAGTTTCCCCGGAGATTTCTGAAGTGCGGCAGATTTTTTCATCGGGCGATGCGATTTACGTGCTGGCCCGGCAAGGATTGTATCGGACGAATTCCCGCGGGCTGGGCTTGCAGCCGGTGTTGAAACCGGGGCCCAGCACGTTGAGCGATCGCAACGTTTCGGCGCTGGCAGCGGATTCGCGCGGACGGGTGTGGGTGGGTTACTTCGACCGCGGGCTGGATATTTTGCAGATGGATTCCGGGAAAACGACGCACGTTGAGAACGATCGGGTGTTTTGCGTGAATCGCATCCTGCCGGATGTGAAAACGGGGACGATCGCCGTAGCGACAGCCAACGGTTTGGTGCGGTTCAACACAAACGGTGGCGAGGAGCAAGTGCTGACCCGCGCGGATGGATTGATCGCCGATCACGTTACGGATGTTGCGGCGTATCGCGGAGGACTGGCTGTGGCCACGCCGGCTGGACTTACGTTTCTGGATGCCAGCGGCGCGCGCAGCCTCTATGCGTTTCATGGGCTAGTCAACAATCACGTTTACGCGCTGGGAGTTTCCGGCGATGAGTTGCTGGCCGGCACGCTGGGCGGCGTTTCCATGATCGGCCGAGAAGAAGTGCGCACGAGTTATACCGTTGCGAATTCGGGATTGAAACACAACTGGATCACGGCAGTGGTTGCGATCGGCGATGAATGGATAGTGGGAACCTACGGCGGGGGAATTTTGCGGCTGGACAGCGCTGGGCGCTTCCATTCGTTTGACGTGGCGACGGGGCCGTTCGAGGTGAATCCCAACGCGATGCTGGTGACGCAAAGATTTGTTTTGGCGGGCACGCTCGGACGCGGATTGTATGTTTACGATCGCGATTCAGGGCGCTGGAGAACGCTGAGTGAAGGATTGCCTTCCGGCAACGTTACGGCGTTGACGGAAAGCAATGGCTACATTTATGTGGGAACCGATAACGGACTAGTGCGGGTCGAGGAGCGGAAGCTACAGCCATGAGAAACGTGCTGCTAGGTCTGCTGGCTTTGTGTCTGGCGCCGTCCAGAGCGCTTGCCGATGGCGGCGTGCTGATTCCTCGCGACAAAGCGCAGCCCGATCCCGCCATTTTGTCGCTGGAGGAGATGGAGATTACGATTCGCATCGACAATGGCGATGCGCGGGTATTTGTACGGCAGATTTTTGCCAATCACACCAGTCATATCGAAGAAGGGAATTACGTTTTTGCGCTCCCCAGTCACGCCACTGTTTCCGATTTTGCGGTGTGGGACGGTCCGACGCGGATTCCCGCGGTGATTCTGGAGAGGAAACGGGCGGAGGAAATCTACAATCAGCTGAAGCAGCAATCCATCGATCCGGGCTTGCTGCAAATGGGCGAGCGCGCAGCCGAAGAAGCCAAACGCAGCGCGATTTTCTCGGCGCGTATCGTGCCGATTCCGGCGTATGGAACGAAGCGGCTGGAGTTCGAATACCACGAGGCGATTCCCGTCGAGAACCTGAAGTCTTATTTCGCGATTCCGCTGCGGCCGGATGCGTATCAGACACAAGCCGCGCGCCATTTGCGAATTAACTTCGAACTGCGTTCCGCGCATGCGCTGGCGAACTTTCAAGCGCCGGCGAAGGCTTTTGGCTTGCAGATCGAGCAGAACACGCCGCACCTGATACGCGGGCACTTTGCAGGGCAAAACGTCAATCTTACCGAAGACTTTGTAACTACTTATGATCTGGATCGCGCGGGAAGCGACACTGTACAGATTTTGACGCATCGCGAACCGGAAAGCGGTCAGCCGTCGCCGACGGAGACGGCGCCCGTCCGGCGGACTGACGAGCCTGGATTTTTTGCGGTGGAGGCGTTGCTCGGAGCGGGCAACGCTGCTGGACCCGCTGCAAAAACCGTAGCTGTGGCTACTTCTGCCGTTGCGTCCGGGCCACCAAAGACGATCGTCGTGTTGTTCGATATTTCGCTGTCCATGCAATGGGAAAAGCTGGAACGGAGTTACGCGGCGCTGGAAGCCATTCTGCGCGCGCTACAACCCGCCGACCGCTTCAATCTGATTCTTTTTAACAGCCAGACGCTGGCGTTTCAGCCGGCGCCGGTGGCTGCTGATCGGAGTGGGATTCAGCGGGCGCTGGATTTTGTGCGAGCGAGCCGGCTGCGCGGTGGCACGGATGTGCAAGGGGCGCTGCAAAGCGGGTTGCAACAGTTTTCTGCGGCCGGAGTTGGCAGTCCGTACTTGATCCTGCTCAGCGATGGCGGAGCGACGCGCGGGCCGATTCAGAATGGCAGGCTCGCCGCGTGGTATGAGGCGAGTTGGAGAAAGCTTCCGGAAGCGCAACGTCCACGGACTTATGTCTTCGGCCTCGGCGACGATGCGAATCTGCCGCTGCTGCGCATGCTGGCGCGGCAGGACGGATTGCTGGAGCAAGTGCTTTCCACCGAGCCGATGGAGTTCAAGCTGAATTCGTTTCTATCCAAGATAGGGCGCACACCGATCGGGCAGTTGCGTCTCGAGGTCGATGCGAACACGGCTACAGACATGGTCTACCCGTTACAGGACTCGGCTTTCTCCGCGTCGCTGGCCACATGGGTGGGGCGCTATCAGAAACCGCATAAGGACGCGGCGTTCACGGTGCACGGTGTGCGCGATGGAACGTCTCTCGAGCTTTCCGGCAAAGCGGATCTTCCGGTTCGCTCATCCGACCATCCGCAGCTTCCGCGCTTGTGGGCGCGTGCGCGAGTGGACGCCTTGCTGGAGAAAATGCAGCGCGAAGGCGAAGATCAGGCCAGCATCGACGAGATTATTCGTCTGGCGCGGCAGTACAAATTTGTCACGCCCTATACTTCGTTCCTTGCTGTGCCGCGCGCGTTGCTGCGGCCACGCGTCATTCGTCCGGGCGATCCGGTGCTCCGCGTGAAGACGGACGAATCGATCGTTTCGGTCGTGGCGCTGTTTCCGTTCGGATTGGTGCAGCCGCTGCGTCATCTGCAGGACGAGGACATTTGGCAAACGCGATTCTTCGCGCCGCGGGATATGCAGGACGGCACCTACTCAGTGCGACTGGTGCTGCGCGACCGGTTGGGCAACACCTATCGCGAAAGCAAAACGTTCGTCATCGCCAGCAAGCCGCCGGTCATTCAAATCAAACTGAATCAAAAACGCGTGCGCCGAGGACAGGTTCTGGATCTGAAGGTGGCTGCCTCAGCGAGCACGCGGACTCTGACTGCGCGTCTTGAAGGGGTCGCGCCGGTCAGCCTGAAGTGGGATGCCCGCGCCGGCGCAAACACTGGCCAATTGATGATTCCGGATCAGGCGATTCCGGGAACTTACAAACTGACCGTCACGGGCGAAGACATCGCTCACAACATTGGAACGCAGGGGGTGGACATTGAAGTACTTCCCTAAGCCCTCCCGCCGAACTGCGCTCGCCGCATGTTCCGCGACGTGCGCGATGGTTTTCGTGGGTTACGTCGCGTCTGCGAGGGGCGAGGTTCTTTCGTGGATGCGCAATATCGAAGCGGGTTCAGCGCTGGAACGAGTTTTCTTCCGGGCCATGGCCCTGCCTGGCGGCGATGTTTTGTATCGCCGGCCACCACAAGAAACTCGCGTAGCTCTAAATGGTTTGCTCCAGGCTCAAACTAAATCCGCCGATCTCTATTCGTTACGCGCGCTGGAGGATGAACAGCAGCTTGATTTTGTGGCGGCGGAGAACGATTGGAAGCTCTTCGTTGCGAATTCGCCTGCTGGCTCTTCCGCGCAGCTGGCGCTCGCGGATTTCTATCACCGCAGATTGCGGCCGATCGATGAGATCACCGTCTTGTCCGCGGTAGCTACGGCTCCTGCGGATGCCTCGGAAAGGCGCGTTCCAGCTGTGGAGCAGTATTCCTGGCGTGCCTTCGAGCGCATTTTCCAGATTATCCGGGTGCAGACGCTGCCGAAGGAGCAATCCGCCGCACAATATCGCAGCTGGCTCGCTCGCTATCCACAGGAGCAATCTCTCTACGCGCGGGTTCTTGATTTTCTGATCTCACAAAAGGACTACAGCGGAGCCAATCAGCTGATTGCCGATTATCGCAAGCAATTTCCCGGCGACGAGATTTTCCCGGTGAAGGCGAACGCGCAGATCCAATACCAGCAAGGCTCGCTGCAGCAGGGGCTGGCGGTCTACGAGAAAACGTTCCAGCCGCTATGGGCGCCGGAACTGATCTCCGGGTACTTCGCGCTGCTGGGGCAGACACACAGCCTGCGCAAGTTTCTGGACGAGTCGCGCGCCGCTGAAAACGCGAATCCCGAGGATATCGCTGCGACGGCGCGCATTTTCTACTATTACCAGCAGCAGGGAAAACTCGACGCGGCACAAGAAGCCGTCACCAAGTTCCGCTTGCACAAGGAAGCAACCAAGTCCGCTTGGAAAGCGCAGGACCTCTATATTTGCGCGCGGCTACTCGAAGAGATTCACGTTTATCCGGAAGCGGCACGATTCTATTTCGCGCTATACAACGCAAAAGACGGAAATGATGCGCAGGAACGAGCGCTCGCGGGACTTGCGCGGCTGCTTCTAACCGCGCCCGAAACTCCGATTCGCCTGGGCAGCGGCGAGATCTCGCTGTACCGCGACATCGCCACCATGGACCAGGGTCCGGGGTATCTAAACGGCATTCTTTCGTTGCTTCTGAACACCGCTTCTCCCTCCGGAGAATTTGCCGAGGAGGAACAGCGGGCGGTCCCTTATTTTCATCGGTCGCGTGCCGCCGAGCTGCTGGCTCTTCTCGATGCCCAGTTTCCGAATTCCCCGGAACGGCCGGAGCTTCACGCCAAGCTCATCGAGTTCTATTCGAGTGCCGGCGAGAGTGAGGCGGTGATCAAGAGCGGGAAGGAATTCCTGGGTGTGTTTCCCGCGGCGGCGCGGCGGACTGCGGTTGCGCTACTGATAGCTGACGCTTACGCTCGCACGAATCGAGCTGCGGAAGAGTTTGCGATCTACGATTCGGTCTTGCAGGAGTTGGCGAAACGTGCGGATGGCTTGCCGTTGAGTGGACAAGACGTCGTCTTGCAGAGCAACACTGAAAACGGGGAAGCCGCGCCGCAGGGGGCCGGCGGCGATGGAGTAATCGAAGTCGAGTCGGCCGCACCTGCCGCCGGCATCCCTTCGGAATTTCAAGTGTCTTCCGTAGCGGCGCCATCGCAGGCTGGGGCGCGTTCGCTGGAATACGCACGCGTGCTGGAGCGATATCTCGCGCGTCTCGTTGAACTCAAGCAGATTTTGCCAGCCCTCGCGGTTTTGCGCCGCGAAATTGACCACAATCCGAACGACGCGGGTTTGTACGAACGCCTGGCGGTCTTTTTGCAACAGAACCGTCTGGAGGCCGAACAGGAAGAAGTCTATCGCCGGGCAATTGCCCGCTTTTCTGACCGTTCCTGGTATCACAAGCTGGCGAGCTACTATCTACGGAACAAGCGACACGCAGAATTCGAGGCGCTGACCAGGCAAGCGGTCCAAATCTTCAGCGGAACGGATTTGGAACGGTACTTCCAATCGGTGGTGGGCGGCACTCCAGATCTTTATCTGCGTTTGAATCTGTACGCCAATGAGCGGTTTCCACACAATCCAGTCTTCGTGCACAATCTGCTCTCCGCTTACAGCAATCCGTACACGCGCGATCCGGCTGCGTGGGAAGCGCTCTTGCGGAAACATTGGTTTGAGGAAGCGAATCTCCGCAACATTTTCTTCGAGTACTTGAGCGCCACCGGCAAGCTCGATGGCGAGCTGCGATCCCTGCAGCCACCATCCGCGGCTCCTGAGAATTGGCAGGAGTTTGCAGCCAAGAATCCCGCGGCCGCCGATTACATTGCGCAAGCGCACCTGTGGCGCTCGCACTACGAGGAAAGCGCGCCGGTGCTGCAAGCACTTGCCGAGGAATACCCGGCGGCCGAGGACCTCGGCAATACGGCTTCGGCTGTTTTTCGTTCGCTCGCTTATTTCAATCCGGCGATCACGGCGGTTGCCGTGAAGATCACGAAGGATCTGCTGGCTGGCAATCCTGGCAACACGCAGACTCTTGCTCGGATCGGCGACATCTACGCCGATCGAGAAATGTTCGCGCAAGCGGCTCCCTATTGGGAACGCATCGCGCGAGTAACGCCTGGCGAATCCGCGGGTTATCTTGAGGCCGCTACGATTTACTGGGATTATTTCGATTTTGACAACGCCACGCGGCTGCTGAACGAAGGCCGCAAGAAACTAGCGAACGATGATCTTTATTGCTACGAAGCCGGCGCCATTTACGAAGGCCAGCGGCAGTATGCGCAGGCGATTCGTGAATATGTGAAGGGGAGTCTCGCAGCAGGGCTTACTTCGCCGGCCGCGTATCGGCTGCTGGATTTGGCGCGGCGGCCCAAGTACCGCGAACTGATCGATCGCGAAACCGAGCGCAGCTCTTCCGCTGGCAGTGCCTCAGCTAACGCCATCGCTCTGCGCGTCAGCGTTCTGGAGGTACTGGATCGTAAGAAAGAGCTGGGCGGTTTTCTGGACGGCGTGGTCGCTCGAGCAACGACCATCGAGCAAGCGGCGGAGATTGAAGCGCTGGCTCAGCAGAAATCACTGGAGTTGGTGCGCGAGCACGCATTGGAAAAGGAAGCATCGCTGGCTTCTGACCCGGTGGCGCGGTTGCAATTGCGCTATACGCTGGTCGGTCTCTACGAAAGCCACAAGGATCTGCCTTCGGCGCAACGAAACATCGAAGCGCTGTACCGCGAAAATCCCAAGATACTGGGCGTGGTCCGTTCGACAGTCGATTTTTACTGGCGCACCAAGGCCTATCCGCAAGCGATTGGCACATTGTTGCAGGCCGCCAAGAGCGCTTATCCAGGCCTCGCGAAGCAGTTCACTTTCGAAGCGGCACGCAAGTCCACCGACGCCAAACTGTATGCGCAAGCGCGCGAACTTCTCGCGCAGCTTTTGAACGAATCCCCGTACGACAGCCAGTATCTCGCTGCAGTGGCGGATACCTACGCGCAAGCCGGCGACCAGGCGGGACTGAAGCAGTTCTATCTGGAGAAAATCGCGCTGTTCCGCAATTCACCGCTTTCCGCCGACCAAAAGAAGGCGCAAATCGCCACGCTGCGCCGCGGCCTGATTCCGGCGTTGACGCGCATGGAAGACCCTTCGGGGGCGATCGATCAGTACATCGAACTGATCAACGCATTTCCGGAGGACGAAGCGCTGGTCAGCGAAGCGGCGCTGTACTCGCTGCGCTATGCGAGGCAGAAGCAACTTACCGAGTTCTACGCCAAAACCGTGCAGCAATCTCCGCGCGACTATCGCTGGTCCATGGTGCTGGCCCGCATGTACACGAACCTGGAGGATTTTGCCGCGGCCATCGACACTTATGGCAAGTCCATCGTCATTCGCCCGGACCGCGTGGATTTGCGCATTGCCCGCGCTGGACTCAACGAACGCTTGATGCACTTTGACGATGCCGTCGCGGATTACGACCGCGTCTACCAACTGGCGTATAAAGACGCCAAGTGGATGGAAAAAATCGCGGAAGTGCGAGCGCGCCAGGGGCAAGTGGACGCGACGGTCGTGGCGCTCAAGGCTGCGCTGATCAACGGCCGGCCGGAGCGCGCCGAGAATTATTTCGAAGTGGCGCGCCGCTTGGAGTCTTGGGGAATGCTGCCGCAGGCGCGTTCGTTTGCGGAGCAGGGCGTGTCCGTCGCCGGTACGGACCTTCTGGCAGCCACGGAAAATCACCAAGGCGCAAAGCTCTACGTCCGCATCATGACGCGCCTTCGGCTTCACGATAAAGCCTACGCCGCGCTGCAGGCGGGGCTCGCAGCGGCGGATGCGGCGCTGCCCGTGCTGCAGCAGCAAGTGGCCAAGCAAGGAATTGCCGCGGCGGTTACCGACACGGAATATCGCGAACGCGTGCGCGAGGCGCGAATCGAAAACGCACGGCGTGCCGCCCAGGCATCGCTTGGCGAAATGGGCGTCACGGTCGCGCGTTACTTTGCGCCGGAAGAAAAAGTGGCCTTTGCGCAGTTTGCCGAGCGCCTTCGCGCTGCGATGTCTCCGGAAGAGATAGGTGCTTTTGCCGTTCCGTTGGCGCAATCCGCGGGCCTCGCTGATCTTGAAGCCGCGTGGCGCTACGACTTGATGCTTGCCTACGCGCAAACTCCCGGGGCCATCGGGTCCATGCAGCCCTACGTTGAACTGCAGCGCCGCCGCCTGAAGTTCGCCGAACTGGCCACTCATCTGGAGAATTTCGCGGCCCAGGTCGATGGTCCGCAACGGCCCCACGTTTTGCTTGCTGCCGCGGAAGCTTATCGTTCCGCCGCGGATGCGGACAATGAGTTCCGAATTCTCTCCGAAACCCCGGTCTTGTACATGAGTCGCGAACAGCAGACCCGTTTCCTCGAATTCTTGTTGATCCGGCGCCCCCGGCAGCTTGTCGACATGGCAGCCGGTTGGAATTCCTGGGGTCAGCAGGTAACCGATTTCGTCGTCGCCAACGGCGATGCCGCTCTTGCTCACGCCGTGGTTGCGGCTCGCGGCTCCCGCCGTCCGCCGGTGTGGTCGAGCGCTTACAACGCACTGGTCGGTTTGTATTTCACCGAGCCCAGTCCCGAAATTGGAAAAAGCTTCGTCGGCGTGCTCGGCGACGAAACCATTGGCGAGCGTCTCGGCAAGCAGGTAAGCCGCGATCAACGCCTTGCCGGAGACATCTGGTATTACTACGGTTCGCGCTACGGTGAATACCTCGGCGCCACTACGCAAGCTGGCGCGGACGATTTTCTGGCTGCTGCCCTCGAGCAAAGCCCCGCATCTTCCGACGGATATTTCCAGCTGGCCGACTACTACGCCGAGTCCAACGGCCTCAGCGCCGCCGTCATCGATTACAACCACGCCCTGGAGTTGGCTCCCGGCAGCGTCAACATCCACGATCGCCTCGCGCTGGCTTATTTCCGCCAGGGAGATCGCCAGGCCGCTGTGGCTCAGTGGAAATACGCTCTGGCCATTCTTCTTAAGCAGGTCAACACCGCGCGCCTTCCGGAGAGTTTCTGGTCAGACTTTGCGCGCATCTGCGAGCACCTCGGCAGCCGCCACTTGTTCGCCAAACTCAAGCCCGAAGTCGACTCGCTGCTGCGGACGTATCTGCGACGAAACGGAAACTACCGTTCCAATGCTGCGCTGCGCAGCGCCTGTCTCGCGCTGCACGATCCATCCGCCGCCACGACGTGGCTCCTGGATTTGTCTGCTGTCGCGCCGGATCCAACCGCAATTCTGGCCGACGTGGTCGAAGCGCCATGGATTCCCGTCGCGCAACGCGCGCAAATCTATCGGCGCGTTCTCGAATCGCAGCAAAACGCTCTGGAAAAGGCCGAGGGCTTGGAGCGCGAGAATGCTCTTTCGTCGCTCCGAACCTGGCAGATTCGCTGGGCCGGTTATCTTGTGCAGACCAAAGAGTTCGCAAAGGCCGCCGACTTCATCGCCGCGCTGCCGAAAGAGACACAAGTCGCGATGCAAGATCCCCTGACGCCCATCGAATTGCAGGCCGCCGCGCAACTCGGGACCCTGGACGCTAAAATCGCTGCGTATCGAACAGGTTCGCAGCCTGCGCCATCCTCCGAAACCCTGCAAAAATCGGCTCGCGCTCTATTCGAGGATGGCGACAAACCATCCGCGCGCAAAATCCTCGAATTTGTTTTCGCCAGGGAAATCGATGATCACCGCCTCGTTCCCGCCAATTTTCTGGGTCTCGCGGAAATTCGTCTGGCCGCCGGCGACACTCCGGGCGCGCTGGAACTTCTCAAGCGCCTCGTCGTGGTGGTCGGTAATCCGTTCGAGAACCTCGATCCAGCTGCATCCCTTCTCGAGAAAACCGGACACAACGCCGAAGCCATCGAGTTCCTGGATCAACTGGTGAAATCCACTCCCTGGGAGCCGGCCAATCGCCTGCGCCTCGCTAACGCCAAGATTGCTGCCGCGCGCGAAGTCCCTGCGTCCCAGCAGGAGCTCGTCAGCATCGCGTCCGCTGCCGATTCTTTGTATGCGCTCCGCGTGAACGCGGCCCTGGCGCTCAATGCTGCGCGGGTCGCCGTCAACTTGCCGAGCGCCGAACTTAATCTTCTGGCCGTTGCGCATCCAGCGACCGTCGCGGCCGCGAATCAGCCGTTCTTCTACGACGCGCGTTTGCGAGCCGCGCAATCAGCTCCAGATGCCCGGGCCAAGATCGATCTTCTCCGCGCCGCACTGGCGGACACACCTGCGCGCGACGATGCCCGCATTCCGCTGTTCCTCGCAGCAGCAGGCCAGCATGCCGACGAACTCGCGCTCGCCACTGTCGAAAACGTGCTCAGCCAGCGCCTATTCCCGCGCACCGTGCCGGCACCGAACGCCGACGCCGGCGAGCAGGAAATTCTCACTCCCGAAGAAGAGGAAGAGGATTCCGGCAAAGGTTATTCGGAGCTTCCGACTTACATTCCCGTACAGCTGTCACCCGCGCAGCAGGCGCAGCTTGCTGCCACCGCAGCGGAAGTCATGATCCGCGCAGGCCGTCTGAATCAGGCTGTGCCGTATCTTGAAATCGCCAGAAAACTGGAAAAATCCACGCCGCGCCGCAAACAGATCATCGCCGCGCTCGCTGATCTCAGATCCCGCTTGCGCCGTCGTCAGGCCAATCTCGCGCGCCAGCCTGTCTTGCACGAAGCGTTAGAGCAGGATCGCATCGTCCGCCCGCGCCTGGTGGCGCAAGCCGCCAAGCCCGCTCCTCCGGCGGCCAAGAAAGGTGTACAGCCATGAAGCGCGCCGCCTTCGTTTTCTGTATTGCCGCGGTCACCTTGGGCGCAGCGTTGGCTGCGTACCGTCCCTTCGCTGCCGCCGAGCCGCCGCTCTCGCGTTACGCTCCCGCGGGTGCGCTGCTCTACCTCGAAGCCAAAGATTTTTCCTCGTTGCTTTCTGCCTGGAATTCTTCGCGCGAAAAGCAGCAATGGGTGGCCAGTGCCAACTACCAGGTATTCTCGCGCTCGCGCCTTTTTCTGCGGCTCGGCGGCGCCAGCGACCAATTCGCGGCCGCCGCCGGTCTGCCTCCGGACATGAATTTCCTCTCACAAGTCGCCGGCTCGCAGAGCGCTGTCGCTCTTTATGACATTGGCAAGCTGCAGTTTCTTTACATCACCAGGCTCGCCTCGGCCAATGCCATGCAAACCGCACTTTGGCAATCGCGCGCCAACTTCAGTACTCGCGAAGTTGCCGGCGTCACGTTCTATTTGCGCAAGGACGAGGAATCCGAAAAAGAAGTGGCCTTCGCCGTCAAGGACCGTTTTCTTTTGCTCGCCACTCGTGAAGACCTGATGGCCAGCGCTCTGCAACTCATGGCCGGCAGCCACGACCAAAGCATAGAAGCGGAGCCCTGGTTTTCACGCTCCCTGGCGTCCGCTCCTCCAGCGGGCGACCTCCGCATGGTCCTTAATCTGGAAAAACTCGTTCCCAGTCCGTATTTCCGCTCCTACTGGATTCAGCAAAACATCACCGACCTGAAGCAGTATTCTTCCGCGGTCTCCGATCTTTTTCTTTCCGGCAAGGAATATCGCGAAGAACGTCAACTCGTCAAGAAAATCGCGCCGGCAACGGAATCCGCGGCGGAGCCTGGAGCTGCTGCGGTCGCTGATCTTTCCAGACTCGTTCCCGCGGACGCCGGCGTATTCCAGTTGCGCGCCGCTCCCTCCGCTGACACCGCTCTCGCGCTGCTGGAAACCAAGCTGCTGGCCCCGCATCTTAGCCCCGGCGTAGCCTCGCAATTCGCACCGCAAGTCGCGCTCACTTCCGGACAAACCGGCAACGCCACCGACCTCGAGACGCGTATCGACATCGCGCCCATCGAGACGCCGGCCTCTGCCAACACCAGCGAATCCCTGAAAACGTTGTTGCAGAGCAATTCCACGCAAGCCAGCCTTCAGTTGCAAAACACCGAGCTCGACAAAGGCGGCGTCTTCGTGCGCATTCACTCCGCGGTCGCTCTCCTCGGTACTTCGGATTGGAACGAAACTGCCGCTCGATCCGCGCTCGTGGATTTCGTCCGCCCAGCCTTGACCGCCAGCCAGCTCGGGCTCACCTGGCAAGCCAAGTCTGGCTTCCAGCAACTCGACGGCCTGTGGTCCTTCGCCGCCGCTGTTCGCGGAAAATATCTGATCGTCTCCGACGACCCGAATCTCCTCGCCGCCATGCTCGTTCGCTTGAACCAAAAAACCGACGCCCAGCCTGCTCGCTTCATCGCCGGCTTTAGCCATGCCCGCGAACGTGAACGCTTCGCTCGCTTCACCGGCCAGCTCGACGCGCAGACTACCGGCGGCGTCTCTTTTGGCCAATCGGAAAACACGCCGGCCTTTTTCTCCCGCAACATCGCGAGCTTCAGTTCCGCACTCTCTGGAGTCTCCTCGCAAAAAATCGTAGTGCGCGACGCGGGCGACAAAGTGCTGCAAACTGTCACCTACGAATGGTCCCGTTAATTCGCCACGCCTTGGTCGTCTTTTCTCTCGCAGCAGCGCTACTCGCGCCGCCAAGCGTAAATCCCACTCAATCGCAGTCCGCTACCGCTCAAAGTCCCATCGCGCCCGGCAAATCTCTCTTCGCCCAATCTGCCGTCCAGCTCCTCGCCCGTGAATTTCCCAATCCGGATATTTCGTTCCTTTTATTCGACGCCCACTCCGGCGTCCTGCTCTCTTCCCGCTGGGACGATCCGCAAAATCCCATTCCGCTAGGCTCCCTCGTAAAGCCCTTCACTGCGTTAGGCTACGCCGCCCAGCACAACTACCAATTTCCCGCGCACACCTGCCGCGGCGCAGCCAGCGGCTGCTGGCAAGCCCGGCCGCATGGAGAACTCAACCTCACTTCCGCCATCGCTTATTCCTGCAATTCCTATTTTCGCGCGCTGGCCGCAACGCTCACCGGCGAGCAACTGGGTCCTATCGCTAAACAATTCAACATCGAGCCGCCCGGCGCCGATCTAACTGGTCCACCGCTCATGGGCCTCGGCGATCAATGGCGCATCTCGCCTCTGAAAATGGCCCATGCCTATCTCGAGCTAGTGCGCCGCCGCGAGCAACCCGCCGTCCGCGAAATTCTCGCCGGTATGGCCCAGGCTTCCGAGTACGGCACCGGTTCCGCAGTCGGCCACGCCCTTAAGCACTCCGACGCCTTGGTAAAAACCGGCACCGCTCCGTGCACTCACGCGCGCCCGGCTCCTGGCGATGGCTTCACGATCGCGCTGGTCCCGGCCGCTCAGCCCGAAATCTTGTTGATGGTCCGCGTCCACAGCGTCCCCGGAGCCATCGCTTCCGCCACCGCCGCCCGCATGCTCGCCCGCCTTGAACAATGACTCCGTCCATCTTCTTAAGCTAATGTATTTCACCATGCTTTCGCGTGCCGCTATCCTCCTGTGTGCTCTCGGGCTCTCAGCTCTACCCGCCAACGCACAAACCGTGCGTATCGGCGTCCTCCGCATCTTCCATCCGAAGGAAATTATTCTCTCGGCCAC
>Ga0207015_1187_pt1 | contig 15005 bp, 10 predicted proteins | sample Alteio_BWMinCont_53_FD_153486 | JGI IMG/M metagenome (GOLD analysis project Ga0207015, IMG submission 153486) | Enriched cells from forest soil in Barre Woods Harvard Forest LTER site, Petersham, Massachusetts, United States -... | ecosystem: Environmental > Terrestrial > Soil > Temperate forest >...
CTTGAGGCGAGAGAGATCGCGATCGATTAAGCCGAGGAGGCGAAGATTTACGAGCATGAGTTCCATCGGCGTGTTGCCCACGCGTTCGCCCAGGGAGTTGGCGGCAGCGTGGACGCAATCCGCGCCCGCGGCCAGAGCGGCCAGCGAATTGGAGATAGCCAGGCCGCGGTCGTTGTGACCGTGCCAATCGACGCGAATTTTTTCTTCGCTGGGCTTGACGACATTTTCGATGGCGAATTTGACGAGATTGTAGGCGCCGTCGGGAGTGGCGTGGCCAACGGTATCACAGAGAACGATGGCGCGAGCGCCGGAGCGGATGGCGGTGGAGTAGAGACGCTTGACGGTGTCGGGGTCGGTGCGAATGGTGTCTTCGGTGACGTACATCGACGGGAGATTGTGGTCGACGGCAAACTTTACGGCTTTCTCGGTGGTGCGTTCGAGGTGGTCAACGGTCCAGTCTTCGACGAGGCGGCGGATTGGGGAGGAGCCGAGAAACGTGGCGGCTTCGATGGCGATGCCGACGCGCTGAGAAATTTCAGCGATGGGGCGAATGTCGGCTTCCACGGTGCGAGCGGCGCAGTTGGGCTTGATGTGCATGCGATTGGTGGCGATTTCGCGGGCCAGAGCTTCGACGTCAGCTGCAGCGCGCGGACCGGCGCCGGGGAGGCCGATGTTAAGGGAGTCGATGCCGAGAGATTCCATGAGATGCAGGATTTCGATTTTTTCGGCGATAGAGGGATCGGAGACGGAGGGATTTTGCAGGCCGTCGCGAAGAGTTTCGTCGTTCAGGAGAATGCGCTGGCCGGCGGGGATGTGCGGGGGCGTTGCGATGTTCCAGTCGTAGATCCATTCGTTGTTTGAGTTGGGCGGTTGCATGGGGTTCACTTCCCTATCGTAAACCATGATTGCGAAACATGGTTTTCATGGCGCGGGCGGCGTTGCGCAATCTTGTGGTGAGGTTGGAGGCGAATTCGAATTGGAGGAAGGAATTGGCGGCGCGGTCGAGATCGGCGCCGTAGCGATACCACCAGGGCTTTTGCGTGCCAGGCAGGCGGTCGATGTCGATGTATTTAGGCTGGACCATTTCGAGGAGACCGGCTTGGCCGTGCGTGCGGCCCCAGCCGCTCAGGCCACAGCCGCCGTGCGGAGCTTCGGCGATGGCGAAAAAACTGATGGCGTCGTTGACCATGACGGCGCCGGCGCGGAGTTGTTTGGCGATGGATTCGCCGCGGCGTTCGTCGCTGGTCCACACGCTGGCGGCAAGAGCGAAGGTGGAATCGTTGGCGCGGATGACGGCTTCGTCAGCATTGGGGACGGATTGAATGGCGAGGATGGGGCCGAAGGTTTCTTCCTGGAAGAGGCGCATGGAATCGTTGACGTTGGTGACGACGGTGGGCTCGAAGAAGTTGGGCCCGAGATCGGGGCGGGGTTTGCCACCACAGAGAATGGAGGCGCCGCGTTGTATGGCGTCGGCGAGGAGATCAGACATGCGTTGGACGTGCTGGGGGCGGATGAGCGGGCCGACGTCGGTGGATGGATCGGAGCCGGGACCGAGGCGGAGTTTTTTGGTTTTGTCGACGCAGAGTTGGGTGAATTTTTCGGCGACAGATTGTTCAACGAAGAGGCGTTCGACGGAGAGGCAGACCTGGCCGCAATTGGTATAGCTGCCCCAGACTGCGGCACTGGCGGCGATATCGAGATTGGCGTCGGCGAGAACGAGCATGGCGTCTTTGCCGCCGAGTTCGAGAACAGTGGGGATGAGGTGCTTGGCGCAGGCTTCGGCGACGCGGCGGCCGGTGACAACGCTGCCGGTGAAGAGGATTTTGTCGGGCTTGGCGTCGATGAGAGCTTGGCCGACTTCGGCGGCGCCTTGAAGGATGGTGACTAGATTTTTTGGGAAGCCGGCGTCGAGAAAAAGTTTTTCGATGAGGGCGCCACAGTGTGGAGTGAAGTCGCTGGTTTTGCAGATTACGGCGTTGCCGGCAACCACTGCGGGAACAATTTGGCTGATGGGAATGGCCAACGGGTAATTCCAGGAGCTGATGATGCCGATTACGCCGATGGGTTCGTGAATGAGGTGGCCGGATTTGGCTTTGGCGGCGGGGCTGTGATGCGGGACTTTTTCGGGCCAGAGGAGTTGCGGAGCGTTGCCGGCGAAATAGGCGGCGGTGTCGAGAGCTACGAAAATATCGGCGAAGAGGGCTTCGACGCGGGGCTTGCCGGATTCGAGAACCACGGCTTGGGCTAGTTCGTCGCGGGAGGACAGGATTTTTTCGCGGAGGACGTTGAGGAGTTTGCAGCGGTCGTGAATCGGGACCGTGGACCACTCGCGTTGGACAGTGCGGGCGTGTTTGAGAATTTCCGGGAGCGCAGCGGGTGGGGTTTTTGTGAAGCGCTCGAGGACCTCGCCGGTGGCAGGGTTGATGGAGGGGATGGTGTCGAGAGGGATGGCGGTGGCGGCCATGATGGGGATTCTAGACGATTTTGGGGTTGGATGCCGGGAACGGATGCTGTGAGCAGAGAGCCATGTCGGGAGGGCAGAGGAAGTCACCCCCCCGCCTACTCCGGCGAGCTCAAAACCGAAGGATGCGGCGCACGACGAAGGATCGCGCCAAGAAGGGCGCAGCAGTGCTGCGTCCCTACTGGTGACGTATCGACAAGCAAAAATCACGCGGGGACGCGCCAGGATTCTTCGTGGATGACTTCGACCATGACCAGGCCTTGCGGGGGGACAGTGGGGCCGGACTTGGAGCGGTCTTTCAGCTCGAAGAGGCGGTCGATGTCTTCGGGGGCGAGCTTGCCGCGGCCGACATCGAGCAGCGAGCCCATCATTTTGCGCACCATGTAACGCAGGAAGGAGCGGCCTTTTACGGTGAAGACCAGTTCTTCGTTGTCGGCGGAGCGGGACAGGTCGGTCGAGAAAATTTCGCGTTCCGTGGAGCGCTCCCTATCGTCTTCCTCGGAGCCGGTGGAGGCGGCGAAGGACGTGAAATCGTGCACGCCGACGAAACGGACAGCGGCATCGCGCATGCGGTCTTCATCGAGGGGAAAAGGATAGTGCAGAACGTACCGATGGATAAAAGGCGGCACGACTTTGCCACGGTACAAGCGGTAGCGGTAGGTCTTGCCGCGCGCCGACCAACGCGCGTTAAAAGTGGGCCCGACTTCATCACAGCCCACGATGCGAATCTCATGGGGCAAGAGCGCGTTAAGCGCGCGCTGAAATTCCGTTGCGGAAAGAACGGACTGCGTGCGAAAACTGCCGACTTGGCCGAGCGCGTGAACGCCGGCGTCCGTGCGGCCGGCGCCGTGCAACGCGATACGCTCCTGGGTCAGGCGCTCGAGAACGCCGATGATTTGGCCTTGGATCGTAGGCTTGTTGGATTGCGCTTGCCAGCCGTGATAGTCCGTGCCGTCGTAAGCGATGGTCAGTTTGAAGTAGCGCATTCACCTAGTCGCGGGGAGCGAGAAGCCAGATTAGCAGACAGGAGAAGGCGAGTCAGCTTTCCTTGAGGGCTTCTGCCGGCGAGAGGCGCAAAGCGAAACGCGCGGGACCAACTACGCTGAGCAGCGTGGCCAAAAGAATGATGGCGAAACTGATGGCGAAGGCGTGCCAGGAAAAAAGTGCGACTCCGTAGAAGAAGGATGAAAGCAAACGCTCTAACCCGCGCCCCAGGAAAAGTCCGAGCAAGCTCGCAACAGCGCTGATCGCTAAGCCGTTGCCAACCAGCCTGGAGGCGAGCGCCGCGGGTTGCGCTCCGAGGGCGATGCGGATGGCCAATTCCCTGTTGCGCTGCGTCGTCAGCGTCCATAGGACGGCGTAGACGCTTACAGCCGCCAGGATCAGAGCCACGCAGGCAAACCAAGCCGCCGCAAAAGCGCTGGCCTGGTCCGTTGCTCCCGCGTCGTTCATGGTGGTGGCTAAACTCGACCACTGATCCGTTTGAAGCAGGCCTTGCTGGAATGAATCCTGCTTCGGGCCACGAGGTAACGCGGCGTCACGCGTGGTTCGTACGACCAACGCATAGCGAGCACCCAATTCCGCGGCTCTGGGATTGATGGGGAGGTACATGGCGGGCTGCAATTCTTCGCCATAGGCAGCAACGATGTCGTTCACAACTCCAATGATGGTTCGCGGCGTGGGATAGTCTTCCACGCGCAACGTCCGTCCGACTGCTTGGCCCTGGAAAAACTGCGCGGCCATCCGCTGGCTGACGACCACAAAGTCGGAGTCGGTTCGTTCGTCCTGCTCATCGAACCAGCGTCCCGAGGACATGGCCATGCCCAAAGTGCGCGGAAGATTCCCGTGTACGCGGAAGGCTTGAACGATGGACGGTGATTGACCATCTGGGATCACGAAGAGACCGGAGCCGGCGTGGAAGCCGTAGGGAATAGGATCGATCATGGCCACGCCGGTTACGCCCGGCTGCACCGACATCAGCGTGGCAGCCGCGAAGGCCGCCTGAGTAAAGATCTCGGTTCGGGTCGCAGCTTCAGCGCGAGAGATCTGGCCAACCCGCCAAGGCAGGGTGTCGACGCGATTTGCCTGAGCAAGTGATTTGTCCTCGCTTCCTGCGGAGTCGTGTTTTCCCGCAGGTGGTGTCGGAGAGGCCAGGAACGGGGCCATGGTGAGGTTGCAGAAAAAAACGCCTTGCGGGTCAATCCCTGGCGGCGCGGTAGCCATTCGCCAAGACTTCACGCAGACGCCAATCGTCGCGGTGGTCAGGGCGACTGCCAGAGAGAGTTGCAGGATAGAGACGCCGTTTCCAACAGCAGGTCGAAGGGTCAACCAGGTCTGGGAGCCGGATTGATTGAGAACCGGAGCGATGCTGCTAACATGCCGACAGGCAAGAAAATATGGCAGCGCCAGCAGAGTAGCTCCGAAGATGGTCGCGAGAACGATGCAAGCGGCTTGCGAAGGATGCAGCGCCAATTCGGAGAGGCGTGGAACGGAGAGGCCGTGGATCTTTCGGAGGGATTGCAGTGCCAGATGGACAAACAAGACCACCGCGAGCGACACAGCCGAGCCTAATGCCAGCCACCAAAAAAGCTCCCGGACGAACAACGCGGACGTGCTAGCGCCGAGGACCCGGCGAATGGCGATATCTTTCCCAAGCCCTGCCGCGCGGGCAACACTCAGCAAGAACAAACTGCCGAACGCGACGCACGCAACAAAGCAGCCGGCAACGGCCAGAAGACTCAGCGGCCCCTTGACCCTAAAAACCAGAAAATCCAAGGCCTTGCGCACCCCGACACGGCCAAAGCCGCGACGCGGATCCTTGTTGGCGCCGCGCAGGCGATTCAAGATGGCCATTTCCATTTGTGTAGCTTGCGCGGGAGCGATTCCGTCGCGGAGGCGTCCGATGACGAGGTCCATACCGCGAGCAACATCATCGGCGACGGCCGGCCTGCCAGAGGTGCTAAGCACAAGCGACCGGTCGGGCCTGGGTAAGTAGATTGCCGAGCGGGAAGGAAAATCCACACCGGGAGGCAAGACGCCCATGACCCTGATGCGGCGGCCTTCTACAAGGATTGCCGCATCGGAGAGATCCTGGGCATCCGCAAAATGGCTTTTCCAGAAGGAGTGCGAAAGCACAACGACGGCGGGGGCGGAAGCCTCCGTGTCGGTTGCGACGAAAAGGCGGCCGCGCTCCGGCATCACGCCGAGCACCTCGAAGAAGGCCGCATCGGCAAGACAAGCCGCGACATTTTCCTGATGCGCGGGTTCACCAACATTCACGCTGGTGGTCTGAAAAACGCCCAGAGCAGTAAAAGCGCCCTCGTTCCAGCCAGATGGCCAGGGCAATTCGCGTACCGGTGCGATTCCCCCGACCAAGACCAATTGGTCGGCTTGGGGCAGACTCAGGGGACGGCGTACGACATCCTGATACACAGTCAGAGTCAGAGCAGCCGTCAAACTCGATACAAAGAGCAGTAAGGCAATCGGGAGGAGGTATTTGTTACGCAAAGGCTTGGTGAGGCGGTCCTTTCCGCGGCGCTACGCTCGCGAGATTTCCAAGCGCTCTAAGCAGAAGAGCGGACGAAGCGGCTGCCGGGTTTAACGGCGGTGCTGCCCTGCTTGCACAGCGGACAATCGTCAGGGTCGTAGCTGGCGATATCGAGTTCGAGCAGCGCTTGCGACTCAACGTCAAATTCGATGCGCCCACCGCTGCGATCGATGAGCGCGCCGGCGGCAACGACTCGCCCGCCAGCTTCTTCGACCACGCGGATAGCTTCGTTAGTAGAGCCGCCGGTAGTCCAGACGTCTTCGACTACGAGCACGTGTTGATCGGGTTTCAGGCAGAAGCCGCGGCGCATGGTCATCATGCCGCTGCCGTCGCGTTCGACGAAGATGGCGGGCACGCCGCCGCCGATGCCGCCTTTAGGTTCCGGCAAAGCGCGCGCCACTTCCTGGCCGATGACCACACCACCGAGCGCCGGCGAGACTACCGCGTCGATCCTGGCATCGGAGAACAGCGCCGCAAGGGCTTGGCCGAGCTTTTCGGCGTAGCGGGGATACTGCAGCACCAGGGCGCACTGCACGTACGTGCCGCTATGCAGCCCGCTAGAAAGCTCAAAATGCCCGTGCCGGACGGCGCCCGCGGATTCCAGGAGTTTGAGCACTTCTTCGCGTTTCAGCATGTTCGAGGTAACCGCCGTAGCTGCAAAACGTCGAATCGTCAGCAGCCTAGCCGCGCCTTGGAGCGTTGTCAAGGAATCGAGGCGTTTGCTAGACTGCTTGCTTCGCTGGGACCCGGTGCACTGCAAGCAGCGAGCGTCGCTCGGGGGCGCCCAGGGTGGCAAAACAGCCGGCCTCCTGAAACAAATCCCCTATCGCGAACGTTTTATTAGAGTTGTGCCCATCAAAGGCATGCCCTACGAGGGAGAATTCTGAGGGTGAGGAGCACTATGAGGAAGCAGTTTGCTCGACCGCTGTTGGCCATCTGGACCGCCGCGATGATCATCGTGGGCCCGGTCTCGCCGGCTTTTGCGCAGGACCCGCCGCAGAATCCAGCCCCACAGGCCGGCGCACCGGCGAAGACGATTACGCCGGTGTCCCTGGGTTCCGCCAAATACAATTTCACCCGGGCGCCTAAAGCGTTTCCGAATCTAATTGCGCCGTACCAGCCGATTCACATCGATGAGCCCGGCTTGACCAACTCGCCGCGCCTCGAACAGTTGATTCAGGACAACAAGCTGGAGATCAGCCTGCAAGATGCAGTGGAGTTGGCTCTAGAGAACAGCCTGGACATCGTGGTGCAGCGCTATAACCCCTGGTTTGCGGACGTAGGGATTCTCAAGGCCAACGCTGGTGGGTTCCCCGGTTCAGTCCCGGGCGCGTTTTTCGGCGGCTCGTCATCCAACAATCCTCTGCTTTCTTTCGATCCGCTGCTGACTACGGTTCTGACCTTCGATAACCGCAACATACCCATCAACAACCCACTGACCTCCGGAACCGGCACCGGCGTTTCGACCCTTTCGAGCCTGGTCACACACACCGCACAGTACAACCTGCAGTACAGCCAGGGCTTCGCAACGGGCACGAACTTCTTCACGACGTGGAGTAATACGCGATCGTCCTCGAGTTCGCGAGCGAACTTGTTCAATCCCTCGGTGCAGTCGTCCATTTTTGTGGGTTTCCAGCAGCAATTGCTGAATGGCTTCGGAATCAGTGTCAACACGCGGAACATCCGCATCGCCAAGAACAACCGCAAGATTGCCGACTGGGCATTCACCCAACAGGCCATCACCACGGTGACCAATACCATTACGGCTTATTGGGAGCTGGTGTTCGCGCGGGAAAACGTCAAAGTACAGCAGCAGGCCGTCACCGTCGCGCAAAAGCTATACAACGACAACAAGAAGCAACTGGAAATCGGCACCATGGCGCCCCTGGACGTGACCCGCGCGGAATCCGAACTGGCCACCGACCGGCAGAACCTGATTGTGGCGCAGACGGCGCAACTGCAAAACCAGCAGGTGCTCAAGAATGCCATCAGCAAGAATCCGCTGGCACCCAATTTCGTGAACGTCGAGCTGATTCCCACGGACCTGCCGACGCGACCGGACATCATCGAAGCGGCCACATTTGAAGAAGCGGTGCGTGAAGCGTTTGTCAAACGCCCGGAATTGCAGGAGCAGGCGCTGAACTTGCTGAACAGCGACATCGACGTGAAGGCCACGCGCAACGCCTTGCTGCCCACGGCCACGCTGAGCGCGCAATATGGCTCGGTCGGCCTCGCTGGCAATCAGCCGATCATTAGCACGCCGCCGCCGAATACGTTTGTTTCCACGGGAATTCCGATCGTCGACGGAACTGGAGCTCCGATCGGCAACGAATTCGTAGGCACAGCGGCTCCCGGCACGCAAACTGGTATATCCAAGAGCGGCTTTACGGATGCCATGAGCAGCGTGTTCCACAACAATTTTCCGGACTATCAAGTCTCGGTGAACCTGCAGATCCCGATTCGCAACCGTTCGGCACAAGCAGACAACCAGCGCGCCATTCTGACGCAGCGCCAGCTGGAAGCGCAGCTGCAACAGCTCAAGAACAGCGCGCTGCTTGACGTCCGCAATACATACATCGCGCTGGAACAGGACCGCGCGCGAGTTGAAGCGGCCAGCAAAGCGCGCGAGCTGCAGCAGCAAACGTTTGACGCCGAGCAGAAGAAGTACCAACTCGGCGCGTCCACCGTGTATCTGGTCATTCAAACGCAGCGCGACCTGATTTCCGCGCAGGGCTCGGAACTCCGGGCGCTGGCCGATCTGGCCGAGGCTAAGGCTAACTACGAGCGCGCTGTTGGCCGCACGCTGGAGGTGAATCGCGTCAGCATCGCGGACGGGAAGTCCGGCGAGGTCGAGCGTGAAACGCTTATCCCAGGCACGCTGCATGGCCAGGTTGTAGGCACCGACAAACTTTGGACCAATTCGGGCAGCAGGTAGCCCGCTCCTTCGATTGGCCGGCCCGGCGATTGCTCGCCGGGCCTTTTTGGGTCCAAATTGGTTTCTCGGCTTGCCCTGCGCAGAACCAATTTGGGCCGACCAGCCTTGTGCGCCCGCCACCTTTCGCATAGCATTAATTTTTGGGCCGAAGGCCCATAAGTTCTGGCTATACTCAAGTTGCAGTCGGGCCAGGGGAGTTCTTTGATGAGCGACGCGCTTCGCGGAAATACTCAGACGCTGGCACCTGGCGAGACTTCGCCGAGCAACCGCGAACCCTCGGCGAAAGAAAAGGCCTGGGAAAAGAACACGCTCCAGCCTGCACTCGAGAAAAGCCCGGAACGCCAGCGCGAATTTACTACTCTCTCCGACCACAAGATTCGCCGCCTTTATACCAAAGCGGATTTGCCGAATTGGGATCCGGATCGCGACTTGGGCCTGCCGGGCGAGCCGCCTTACGCACGCGGTATTCACGCCACGATGCATCGCGGGCGCTTGTGGACCATGCGCCAATTCGCCGGCTTCGGCGCGGCGGAAGACACCAATCAGCGCTTCCGCTATTTACTTGCGCAGGGGCAAACCGGGCTTTCGACCGCTTTCGACTTGCCCACGCTGATGGGCTACGACTCCGATCACCCTTTGTCCGAAGGCGAAGTCGGTAAATGCGGTGTGGCCATTAGTTCGCTCGCGGACATGGAAGTGCTCTTCGATCAGATCCCGCTGGCAAATGTCACGACCTCGATGACTATCAATTCGCCCGCAGCGGTGATTTGGGCGATGTATCTGGCGGTGGCCGAAAAGCAGGGCGCGGATTGGAAGAAAATTTCCGGCACGCTGCAGAACGACATTCTCAAGGAATACATCGCGCAGAAGGAATACATCTATCCGCCGGAACCGTCGATGCGTCTGGTCATCGATACGTTCGAGTTTGCGGTGAAGAACACACCCAAGTTCAATCCGATCTCGATTAGCGGGTATCACATTCGCGAGGCGGGTTCGACCGCGATTCAGGAATTGGCGTTCACTTTGCGGGATGGTCTGGAATACGTCGAGTGGGGCATACGCCGCGGGCTGGATGTGGATGTATTCGTCCCGCAGCTTTCTTTCTTCTTTAATGCGCACAGCGATTTCTTCGAGGAGATTGCCAAGTATCGCGCGGCTCGGCGCATCTGGCACAAGGCGATGGTCGAGCGCTACGGGTCGAAGAATCCCCGCTCGTGGGCATTGCGCTTTCACACGCAGACGGCGGGATGCTCGCTCACGGCACAGCAGCCGTATAACAATGTGGTGCGCACCGCGCTGCAGGCGCTGGCTGCGGTCCTCGGCGGCACGCAGTCGCTGCACACTAATTCGCTGGACGAAGCCTGGGCGCTGCCGACAGAGTTTGCGGCGACCATCGCGCTGCGCACACAGCAAATCATCGCGCACGAAACCGGGGTGACGAACACGGTCGATCCGCTGGGCGGATCGTACTTTGTCGAAACGCTGACCAACGAAGTCGAGCGCGGCGCTTGGGACTACATCGACAAGATTGACGCTATGGGCGGCATGGTTGCCGCCGTGGAACGCGGTTATCCGCAACGGGAAATCGCCGAAGCTTCGTATCGCTATCAATGCGAGCTGGACAAAAAAGAAAAAATCATGGTCGGCGTCAACGATTTCGTATCCGAGGAAAAGCAGCTGGACGTTCTGCAGATCGATGACAGCGTAGCGGCCCGGCAAGCCGAACGGCTGATCAAGCTGCGGGCTGAACGCTCCAACGCCGAAGTCGAGCGCCGCCTGAACGCTCTGCGCAAAGCGTCGGAAGGCAAAGACAACCTGATGCCCCACATTTTCGACGCCGTGAAGAGCTACGCCACTCTCGGCGAGATTTGCGACGCCATGCGCGTGGTCTTCGGCACCTACGAAGAAGTCGCCATCACGTAGGTTCCTGTTCTCCGTGACCTCTGTGCCCTCTGTGTTAAAGTCAACCGTAATGCTCGACACCGAACTAACCCGGCAAATCATTGGTGCTGCGATTGAGGTGCATCGCCTCCTCGGCCCTGGCCTTCTGGAATCGGCGTATGAAGATTGCCTGTGCCACGAATTGGCGTTGCGGGGCCTCCACTTTGAAAAGCAAAGACCCATTCCACTGGTCTATAAGGGAACAAAACTGGAATGCGGATTTCGCCTGGACTTACTCGTCGAGGGGAGGGTCATTGTCGAACTCAAATCCGTCGAAGGCTTAGGGCCGATACATGAAGCCATCGTCCTGACGTATTTGCGCCTTTCAGGCCATCAGCTCGCGTTGCTGATTAATTTTAACGTTCCCGTCCCCAAGCATGGAGTTCGCCGGTTTGTGATGCCCAAGCAAACTCTCAAAGCCGCTCTTAACACAGAGGTCGCAGAGGGCACAGAGAAGAGGACGAGTCTCGCCGATGCCTGAGAAGAAGATACGTGTATTGATTGCCAAGCCGGGGCTCGACGGGCATGACCGGGGCGCGAAGATTATTGCTCGCGCGCTGCGCGATGCCGGGATGGAAGTGATCTACACCGGCCTGCGGCAAACGCCGGAGATGATTGCCTCCGCCGCCGTGCAGGAAGACGTCGACGTCATCGGCCTCTCGATTCTGTCCGGCGCGCACAACACACTGTGCCCGCAACTGATGGCCTTGCTGCATGACAAAGGCATGGACGACGTCACCGTCCTCGTCGGCGGCATTATTCCTGAAGCAGATATCGCCGCTCTGAAGAAAGTTGGCATCGCCGAAATTTTTTTGCCCGGCACTTCCACGCAAGACATCGTGGAGTTCATCAACAAGCGCATGATTCACTGAGGCTTCGGCGCGCCGAAGTCTTTCTCGAACTTCACGCGCGTGTACAGCACCTGAAATCCCTGCCGCACCACATTGCGCTGCGAGATGCTTCCCGGTTGTGCCAGGCACACTGCCAGATCGCCGCCTTTTTCCTGGGCTCGGGCCAGCCGCGCGTGTAGCAGCGCCGTTTGCACGCCGCGCCCGCGAAACGCCGGCAACGTGCTCGCTCCAAACAGTCCTGCAACGCCATTGCGTAGCGCCAGCGTCGCTCCACCGGCCACTTTTCCGTCCACCCGCGCCAGATAGCAAGTCGCGTTCTGGCCCGATGCAAAAAGCCTCATCACTTCCAGCAGTTCCTGCGTCACCGGATAGCTTTCCGCGAATCCTTGCGCGACGGTCAGCGCCCACAACTCCATGTGCTTCGGTTCAGCTGCTTCGATCGAAACACCGTCAGCAGGCGCCGACCACTGTTCCGCGCCGGCGCGGTTTATCGGTCGCGCCATCACATTCGCGAATTCGGCTACGCGGTAGCTCCGCTCGCCAAAATGTCCAATCAGCGATGCATCGGCCAGCGGACAAGTCTCCACACGCACCGGCTCATTTCTGGCCCGATAAAAACCTTCGAGGCGCGAAAACTCCTCCTCGTTTACCGGACCCTCCAGACCAAGCCCCACGGCCTGCGTCAGCGGCGAGTTCGCGCCGCAATACACCGCAAAACCGCCGGCCATGCGCTCCACTGCCGCGCCGCTCTCGGGACGCGAAATCGTCAGTGCTTCGGCAGTCTCGACCGCAGCTTGCGCCTCGGCCAGTTCGATCCGCCGCGCCAAATCCATATTCAGAATCAATTGGGTCGTGGTCATGAAAGGTCGGTCATTTGTAGCACAGGCACTCCCGTTTATCCTGAGTTTGCAGGGCCTTCGCGCAGTGAACCCGCTACTGCAATTTCAGCCGTTCTCGCCCGCCGTTCCTCCGGCCAGTTCTGCAAATCAGTGCTCCCGAGCAGTTCGCGGAAATGCGCCGCACACCTTATACTAATCGCGGTTTTTGCCGGAGCGCCGTCCGATAACTGGCCGCGCGTCCGAGCTTCTGCGAGGTTCGTTCGTGGCCGCTTCGATCCTGAAAAGTTCGGTGAACACAAAATCGCCGGAGTTTGAAAAAAATAGCCGCCGGCTGATCGACCTGATCGCAAAGCTGAAGAACGAAGAACAGGAAATCGCTCAAGGCGGCGGCCCCAAGGCCATCGAATCACAGCACAAGAAGGGCCGGCTGACTGCGCGCGAGCGCATCGCCAAGCTGATCGACCCGAAAACCGAATTCTTCGAACTGAGCGCCTTTGCAGCTTTTGAAATGTACGAGGAGTGGGGCGGCGCACCCGCTGCAGGCACGATCACCGGATTGGCGAAAGTCTGCGGCCGGACGTTCATGATCATCGCCAACGATGCCACGGTCAAAGCTGGCGCATTTTTCCCGATGACCGCAAAAAAAGTGATTCGTGCGCAAAACATCGCCATCGACAATCACATTCCAACAATCTACCTCGTCGATTCAGCCGGTGTCTTTCTGCCGTTACAGGAAGACGTTTTCCCGGACACCGACGATTTCGGCCGCGTCTTTCGCAACAACGCGGTGATGTCCGCAATGGGCATTCCACAGCTCACCGCGATCATGGGCATGTGCGTAGCTGGCGGCGCATATCTTCCGGTGATGTGCGATCACATCTTGATGACCGAAGGATCTGGCCTCTTTCTCGCTGGGCCCGCTCTCGTGCAGGCCGCCATTGGCCAAAAGACCTCAGCGGAAGACTTGGGCGGCGCAAAGATGCATGCGCAGATCAGCGGCACAGTTGATTTCCGCGAGCCAGATGACGACGCATGCATCGGCCGTATTCGGGCTCTCGTCGACAAAATGGGCGCATCCGCCGCGGCGCCGTTCAGCCATACAAATGCCCGCGAGCCACTGCACAAAAAGGAAGAAATCTACGGCATCTTCACTAACGATCCCGGCAAACAATACGACATGCGCGAAATCATCGCCCGCGTAGTCGATGCCGGCGAATTCGAGGAGTATCGCGCCGAATATGGCGAGACTTTGTTGTGCGGCTACGCGCGCATCGGCGGCTGGGCAGTCGGTATCGTGGCCAACCAAAAGAAACACGTGCAAACCCTGGCGCGCGGCTCGGACCAAAAACGCATGGAGTTTGGCGGCGTGATTTACACCGAGTCGGCGGAAAAAGCGGCACGGTTCATCCTCGACTGCAACCAGAACAAGATTCCGCTGATTTTTCTGCACGATGTAAACGGCTTCATGGTCGGCAAGGACGCTGAATGGAGCGGCATCATCCGCGCGGGAGCGAAGATGGTCAACGCGGTGTCTAATAGTGTGGTGCCCAAGATTTCCGTGATTTGCGGAGGCAGCTTCGGCGCCGGCCACTACGCCATGTGCGGCAAGGCCTACGATCCGCGATTCATCTTCGCCTGGCCGACCGCACGCTACGCCGTAATGAGCGGCGATGCCGCGGCCAGCACGTTGGCTGAAATCAAGCTGAAGCAACTCGAACGCGAAGGCAAGAAGGTCGACGAGAAACAAAAGAAGGAACTCTACGAAGCCACTCGCGCCACCTACGAGCACCAAACCGACCCGCGCTACGCCGCCGCGCGCCTCTGGGTCGACGCCATCATAGATCCCGCCCACACCCGCGACGCGCTGATCTGGGCCCTGGAGGCAGCCGCCCTAAATCCCGAAATCCGCGAATTCAAAACTGGTGTCTTGCAGACTTGATTCGACTCTGCGCGATCTTTCTGATGGCGTTAGGATTAGTGTGTACGCTCTTTCGACTCGACTCCGGGGTTGTGATTCTCCTGGCGGGGGCATTCTTGGTCGTGATCGACTCGGTACAGAGGAATAGGAAGCGGCGCAATGGCTGACCCGATCAAATTAATCGAGTGTCCGCGAGACGCGTGGCAGGGCTTGCCCGATTTCATTCCAACGGAAGAGAAGGCGGAATATCTCAAGCAGCTCGTGCTCGCTGGTTTTCGCCACATTGACGCCGTCAGCTTTGTCTCGCCGAAGCACGTCAGACAAATGGCAGACAGCGAAGAAGTCATGGCCAAACTCAACGCTTCCCTGCCCGCTAACATCGAACCGCCCGAAATCATCGGCATCGTCGTCAACCAAAAGGGCCTCGAGCGCGCCCTCGCCACTCCCGCCGTCACCACCATCGGCTATCCTTACTCCATCTCCGCGTATTTTCGCCGCGCCAATGCCAACATG
>Ga0207015_1188_pt1 | contig 14956 bp, 16 predicted proteins | sample Alteio_BWMinCont_53_FD_153486 | JGI IMG/M metagenome (GOLD analysis project Ga0207015, IMG submission 153486) | Enriched cells from forest soil in Barre Woods Harvard Forest LTER site, Petersham, Massachusetts, United States -... | ecosystem: Environmental > Terrestrial > Soil > Temperate forest >...
GAAAACAGGCATGGTCAAAAAGTTGTTTCGCAGATAATACCGGAAGTAATAAAACACGCGGAGGAAATTCGGATCCGCCGGCTCATTCAATGGGACCCTCATGACAGGGCTTTGTTTCTTTCTCACCGCCCATTGATGCAAGTCCAGCGCGCTCAAGGGATGCCCCTGTTCATCGGCATAGTAAAACCCCCATTCCGCTTCAAAGACGACCCATTTTTTCAAGGAAGGGACATAAACCTCTGCGGTGAAGTGTCCCGCATTATTTTCCGGAGACGCCAAATCCAAATACCGGGGGATAAACCCTACGCTCTGACACGCCTGCCCAAAAACAAACGCGTACTGCGCGCAAAACCCTCCGGTCTTTCCACGGCGGATCCAGTCCAGAATGACCGGCGCGTTCCAGGGAGGATAGTGCGGAAAGGGATTACCGGGGGCAAATTGTTTTGAGGTCCACTGCGCCAACGCCATAATTTTTTGGAAATCCGTTTTATACGGTTTGATGACGAGGTCCAGACGTTCGTGACGCAAATACGCTTGGAGATCTGAATCTTGAGGATCTTCGGCGATAAAAATAGGCCCTGAAGGAAGGCGCCACGCTTCAATCGTGACGGGTCTGGAGCATTTCCATTTTTTATAAGCGGCGCGCGACCCTGCAGCCACCGCTAGACAAACGGTCCCCGCCATGATCGCAAAAAAAATTCTGTGCTTGTTATTCCCGCGTTCGACAGTCATTCGCGTCATGTCTTCCTGTATTTAAATATAGATGGACTCCCGAAAAAAATCAATGCTCAGGCTGAGAGTGCCCCTTTTCTGTCACCGGGATGCACCAGGTATAGCTTCCCCCGCAATGCAGGCGGTCCGGAACGGCCCCCTCCGCACAGCCTTCCTCCGGCTCCGGAACGTAATACCCCTCGTGCATCGCCTTGATCGACGATAGGCAGCATGACGTGTCGAGCCGTCCCATGCAGGCGTTGTGCAGGCGGAGATACAGTTTTTCTTTGAGCTGTTCGCTCGGGCCCAGCGCGGCAGTTCTGGCTTTCGCCAGTAATTTTGTGCCCATGCATCGGGAGGTCACGACCGTTCCCCACTCCCAGCGCGCGAATACCAAATAGGATTGCTCTTCTTCAAAGGGGAGATCGCAGTCGGTCCCCACGATGTCTTCCGTCACCGTCATCTCCGGCTTTGGTGATCCCTTGAAAATTTCATCGACATCGAAGACCGCGGACCTTTTACCCTTTTGGGTCACGGGGGCCTCTCCGACGGTTCCGGTAAACGCGTAGGTCGAATCTTCCAGCCTCTCTTGAGGAGTTAGAGATTCGCACCCGCAAGCGAGAGACCCGGAGGACTCCGCGACAACCGCCTCGGACGCGGGGTTCGATGGTGAAGAACCCGCAGGATGGGACTGGTTCAGCAGGGTGGACGAGGACAGTGCATGCTCATTCCATTCTTTGCTCACATCCACGATGGTGTCTGCCTTCAGACAGGGAGCGCAAGTGAGACCGATTAGGAACGAGAAAAGACGCCAGGACCGCACGGGTTTATTCGAGAGAAAGATAAATCACAAGAACGATCACAAGAACCACGACTGCGGAGGCCCAGCGCAGGCTCCGCACCATGGATTTCCGCACTGTTTTTTCACTGCGGATTTCGTGAACTTCCACAAAAGGCGCAAGCCCACTCCGGTACCACCCTTTCAGGGTGACATCCCCTTTCAAGAACTGCCGCGGGTTGGCCAACCCGAAGAGCCGCGATAGGACATCCCATCGAAGCCGCCGATTAAGACGGAGTGTCTTTTCCTCCTGCTTAAAAACAACTTCCCCGTTCGGCTCTTCCTCACGGACGGGGACAATTTGACCTTTGAGAACGACTGGAGTCCCCCGCCAGAGGGTCGACATTGGAAGCTCCGAGAGAAATTGAAGCGTGGTTTCCACGAAAGGTTTAAACGGATATTGCCGCGATAGCCGCACCATCAAACCTATGGACCACCCGGCAATTCCCCACAATACGGCAGGCCCCCACTCAAACCCGAAATCGCGCAAGGCGCTGCAGGCGGCGCCGGACAACGCGAGCGCCCATGGCGACCAGAATGCGATGGGGTCAACGGGCTCTCGCGGCGCTTTCACGCGTTTGGGTTTCGGCGCCGGCGTCGGCTTTTTCGCCACGGGAACGGCTGCGGCGGGTTTGACAGGCTCGATCGGTTGAACGATAGGTTTCTTTGGGCGGGACTTAAAGAGCTTCGCAAAAAAGCCTTCGCCTGCAGGCTTTGATTTTTTCGCGACGGGCGCAGGCGTTTTGGCCGCTTGCAGCGGGATGGGCTTCGCGGGCGATGCGGTCTTGGCCGATTTGATTCGTGGCTTAGGCAAAAAGAGTGCGGCCAGCTTTTTTCGCAGACCTTCTCTGGGCTTGGTCGGCGGGACATCGATACTCTTCAGTAACGACACCTTTTTCACTTCAGGTGCGGGAGAAGCTTTTGATTCCTTAGATTCTTTTCCGCCCTTCACCGGATGCGATGGGCCTTCGACCATCAGGCGTCGCCATTCATCCTTCATTTGATCCTCTTCGGAGATAGCGGGTCCCGATTCGGACGCCGCAGTTACGACCTGCTCTGTACGAATCGGCTCAGGTGCAGGAGCAGGTTCCGGCGTAGGAACAGGCTCGGGAGGCGATGGTTCTGGTTCTGGCTTTGGTTCGGCTTCCGGCATCGCTTCCGTTGGTGCTGCTGGTTCATTGCGTACCGGCTCGGGCACAGGGATGGACTCAGGAGGCAATGGTTCAGGTTCAGGTTCTGGTTCTGGTTCTGGTTCAGGTTCTGGTTCTGGTTCTGGTTTCGGCGCCAATACAGGTGGAGGGATTGGCTCATTTTGAATAGGCTCCGGTGCAGAATTCGGGACGGGCATCGGCTGAGTTGCCGGCGTTACGACGGGCGCCGGAACGGCCGGCTTTTCTTCGATGACTTGTTCTTCGGGGAAAATAAATTCTGGAATTTCAAGAGCGGGAGCCGGAGGAGTTCTTGTTTCCGATATTTTGGGCTGAGGCTTCGGCTTCTTCTCAGCGGGGATTCGGGGCACTCGGCTGAATCGGTCGGCCAAACCGTCAAAGGCCCGCGCGAAAGACCTAAATAGGCGCCCGAGCCCCGAATCCTCATACAGGTTCGAGCCGGTCTGCTCACGGGTGAATCGGCTCCGTGATGAGGGGTCCGGGACGGCCGAGTTCGCCGCGATTTCAATTTGGAGGCGGAAGGTTTTCTCGATGGGTTCTTCAAATTGACGGAGCGTCGTCAGGTTTGTCCAAAAACTTTGGCACGTGGTGCATAAGGTCAGGATGACCCCCCGGCTGCGGACGCGGCCATCGTAAAGTTTTTGGAGGCACTTCGGACACCACCATTCGGTCGGCAGACGAAGGGTCTTGGTTTCCTCCAAAGCCTCGACGCATTTGACGCGGTCCTGGCTCGCCGCGGCAATGATTTCTTGAGGGAGGAAGAGCCCCTTACAGTTGGGGCACCGCTCGAAAGCCCCGATGGCGGCGGATAGAGTTTCTAGCGTCTGCTCCGGACAGACGGGACATTTCATGGTGGAGACTGTTACGCTCATAGACCAGGCTAAAGCATATCAGCGAAACAGCTTAATTTAAAGGTCGAAATTGCTTATTTAGCGGTGCCGGTTGAAACGGCGATCGCCTCAAGCGGTACGAGTACGATTTCGATGCGGCGGTTTTGGGCGCGCCCCTCCGGCGTGGTGTTGGAAGCGACCGGACGGAACTCTCCGTAGCCGGCGGCAATCAGGTGGTCTGGAGAAATACCGGCTTTGTCCTGAAGGTATCGCACAACGGCCGTGGCACGCGCCGTCGAAAGCTCCCAGTTGGAAGGAAAACGCTCGCGCAGGGATTCGGCGATCCGCACATTGTCCGTATGGCCTTCGACGCGGATGGCTTTCTCCTGTACATTTTTCAAGGCGGCGCCGACCTGTAAGAGTACTTTTTCCCCTTCCGGTTTCACATTGGCCTCACCGGAATTGAACAGGATCTTGTCCACCATATTGACGGAGAGACGTCCGGCAAGCTGCGTGATCTGGATCTGCCCGTCGTTGATCTGGTCCTTGAGATTGCCGACCAATTGATCGTAGGTGCCTTTGAGCTTGTTGATCTCGGCTTCCTTGGCCTGCTCGGTGTCGCGCACCTGCTGGGCCAGGGCCTGATTTTCCTTAGAAAGATCGGCGAATCTCTGGTTCAATTCCCCTTTTTTGGCTTCCAGGGAGCTTAAAAGCTTCGCGTTATCCGCCTTGGAGGCTGTCAGATTTTCATCGAGGGCTTTCCGCTGCTGTTCCAACGACGAAAGCTGCTGTTGCGTCGATGAAAGCTGCTGCTCGGTTGTAGACAATTGGCCGGCCAGCGCCTTCTTTTGCGCCTCCAATTGGTCTGCGGTCTGTACCTGCTTCAAATAGGTTTCTTTCGTCACGCAACCCGCGAGTCCTAGAGCCAACGCCAGCAAACCGGTCCATCTCATGCTTATTCGCATACAGCCTCCCTCCGGCCAAACGTCTGACCGGCTTCAAATCAATTTTCTTCATTCTACGAAAATAACCCTTGCGCGAACCGGAGACTGCGGCTAATCTTACGGGCACTCAAAAATTAAGGAAGGGAATCTAATGAACCTATACGATCAATATCTTTCGCTGCTGCAAATGTTTTTCCATCGCGAGGACACCCGCGCCACAAGGCAGGAGAAAATTTCCAACGACATGACGGTCAAGGAAGAAGACCACTTTCGCGACGCCGCCTGATCCGGTTGGGATCAACGCGGCAAAATCGAGACACCCCTAAGCGGCCTCTTTAGCGGCGTCTTTTGTCGCGTGAGTTTTCGCAGATAAAGGGAAGAGGCTTTCATCGGACTGGGCCCCGCATCCGCAGGCCAGATGGACGCTGAACGACCCGCGAATATCCCCTCGCGAAATCATGAGAAGAAGAATGCTGCAGGGACAGACTGACAGCTCCCCTTCCATCACAGCCGCTTCCAGCCGCTGCCGAATCATGATCTGTTCGTCGATCATGAAAGGACCGTCCCAATAAATATGGATATTGGATGTCATAGCGTTCTCTGATGATTTCTATAGCGAATTAAATTGCCGTCAAAGGTTTATTGATAGGTGTAATGATTTGTTAATCATCTATATACGATTATAAATGTAATAAATGCCTATAAAATTCATATCTAAAAATAAGACATTTATTAGATAGGCTTATGATTAGTTGTTAATATTCATGAAAATTTGTCGTTTATAATTCAAAGTTTCTACTCACTGTGATGTGTCGCCAAGGAACTAATTCGCCTGCCCTCGGTTGACCCGAATATGACGGATATTTTGGATGCCTATTCGCGAGCCGTGACTTCGGTGGCCGAAAAAGTCGGTCCGTCCGTTGTCAGCCTCCAGGTTCATGGCGCAGCCCAGGAAGACCATGCCAGCGGTTCTGGCTTCATTTTCACGCCGGATGGGTACATCCTCACCAATAGCCACGTGGTGCATAAGGCTTCGGCCATGCAGGTCGTTTTGGCGGACGGCCGGGAATTCCCGGCGGAACAGGTCGGCGACGATCCCGACACGGACCTGGCGGTGGTGCGCATTTTTGCTCCGCGTCTCATTCACGTTGGATTTGGCGACTCCTCCGCCGTGCGCGTGGGACAACTGGTGATCGCGATCGGCAACCCCTATGGGTTTCAGGCGACGGTCACCGCCGGAGTTATCAGCGCCCTGGGTCGCAGCCTGCGGGCTAAAACTGGGCGGCTCATCGACAACGTTATTCAGACGGACGCCGCGCTCAACCCCGGCAACTCCGGAGGTCCGCTCGTCAACGCTCAAGGAGAGGTGATCGGCGTCAATACGGCCATTATTCGAGGAGCGCAGGGCATTTGCTTTGCCATTCCCACCAGCACGGCCATTGATATCACCCATCGTCTGATCCAGGACGGCCGGATCCTTCGGGGTTATCTCGGCATCGGCGGCCAAAATGTCCCTCTTCTGCGCCGCCTATCGCGCTTTTACCACCTGCCCAAGGAGAGTGGAATTCTCGTCATCTCGGTTGAACCGCAAAGTCCGGCTGAGCGCGCCGGAGTGATCAAAGGAGATATTATCGTGACCTATGAGGGCCGCCCGGTGGGAAACTTAGACGATCTTCACAAGCATCTCATGGGGGATGGGATTGGGATTGCGGCGATGCTCTCTGTGATCCGGGGTCCGGAGAAAATCGATCTCAAGATCGTCCCCGCCGAAACCCGCCGCGCCGCCTAAGAATGGCTTTTCGCACGGTCACGTTCGCGGACTGGCAATTCTTTCCGCAGCGCGTCGCGCAGGCGTTTCGCGCGGCCGTCGCCGCGGTGTGCCGCGTCGTCCAGCCACCCATAGGCCGTCATAAGATTTTTGCGAACGCCCCGGCCCTCCCGGTACATTTTCGCCAGTGCGCGCTCAGCGTCCACATCGTTCCGAAGGGCGGCCTTTTGATACGCGGCGGCCGAAAGGGCTTCGTCACGGGCCACAAACAATCCGCGCTCTCGAAGCCGGGCAAGGCTGAGCAGATGCGCCGGATTCCCGCGCTGCGCGCCGCGCTGGATGCGAAGGACCCATTCTCCTGATTCCTGGACATTTTTTTCGGTCCCAATACCATCGGCCTTCCTGGCGGCGATGTTGTAATAGGCTGGGAAGTAAAACAAAGAGGCCGCCCGCCGGTAGTGTTGGAAAGCGGCCTGTTCATCTTTTTTGACGCCTTCGCCGTTCTCGTACATCTCCGCGATGCGGTAGTAAGCTTGACCCAGTCCGTTCTCCGCGGACCTCCGGTACCACGTCAGCGCCTGGGGATAGCTCTGTGGAATGACGATTCCGTTGCGGCAAAGTTCTCCAAGATAATATTCGGCCTGAGCGTCTCCGCGAGAAGCGTAGAGGCGCAATTGATTAAGGTAATACTCCACTTTCGCCGGATCAGGGTGCACGCCGGTTCCATTCCGGTACCGAATGATTAAGTCGCGCATCGCCTGAGCGTTGAATTGTGCGGCGGTTTGATAGGCCATTAAGGCTTTATCGGGATCGTGCTCTCCGGCCAAACCGTAAGCGAGGTAATCTCCCTGCGAACGAAGAGCGTCAGGAAAGCCCTTTGACGCGGATTGTACGAACCAAGGCCATGCTTGGTGGGGATCGGCATGACCCATCAGGCCGTCCTCCAGGGCACGCGCCCAGTACCATTGGGAATCGGCATGGCCGATGAGAGCAGCGGTCGACAAATGATTCCCCCACCATCGAACGGAGTTGGGCTGGGCGGTGATCGCGACGCCTTCCGTAAGGATTGTCATATAAAGGTATTGAGCCTCAGCCTCACCCGCTCTGGCCGCCTGGTGGAGGTACGCGATGGCTTGAGCCGTTTCGGACGGCTTGCCGGCTCCGGCAAGCATCAGCACACCCAGCTGAGCCATTGCCGGCGCGCACCCCTCTTCAGCCGCTTTGACGAAGTAGGACATCCCCAGCTCATGATCCCGCGGTGCGCCGTTTCCCGTGATGTACATATCCGCCAGGCCCCAAAGGCCAAGGGCGGATCCTCCATGAACGGCGTTGGAATAGCGTCGGAGAGCTTCTTCTCCATTCCAGTCGACGCCGAGGCCATGCGCATAGAGCCATCCCAGCCTCGCTTCGGCGTCCATATTCCCCTTTTCGGCCGCCGCGCGATAGAGTTGGGCCGCCTGGCTGGGGTTAATGGGAATTCCGTCTCCTTGCAGATAAAAATTCCCCAAACCCACCTGCGCGTCGACGAGGCCTTGACTGGAAGCTTTCGCCATCCATTGGAAGGCGTGCTCAAGAGCTTGCTCCGGAGGCTCGCCGTTCACGGACGTCCCCTCGGCACAGAGCAGGGCCAAAGCGTATTGCGCCTGCGCGTCCCCTTTTTCCGCCTCGACCAAAAGGGTCTTGATATATTCCTGGAGCCTGTGGCGGGCCGCCAGACGTTCCGCCGTCCCCTGGACGGATGAATTCAAGCTCTTAATTTCCGCTAAGACGCTCGAGTGTTCCATGGCCTCCGTCTTTCCGAGGAGCGGAACCTCCTCGGCAAAATACAACGGCGCCATCAGCACCATATACCCCAAAGCCCAAATGGAAAAGGCGATGCCCCATTCCAGCTGATAAACGCTCCATAAAGCGATGATCATCAGGAACATGCGGAGAAGCTCGGCGGCCCAGACGGCATTCTCTTTGCCTAAAAACGGCCGCACAAACGACACCACCCCCATGATGACGATCAACGCCGCCCAAAATGAAGCCAAAACCACCTTCTTTCGAAGAAGCCTCAGCGCCAAAAAACTGAGATAGGCCGCCGCGGTGCCCGTGAGGAAATCACTGAGGATGACGGAGAGACGCAGGAGATGGGGATCGCCCGCGATGAAAGGAATTTTCAGGATGAAACTAAAGACCCGAATGTGATCGTATGCCGAAAACCACTCGAGCGCCAAAAACAAACCGAAGGCGATGATCCAGTAAAATCGAAAGAGCAGCTGGAACACCGCCGTGACTTGTTCGCGCAATTTCATGACAGAAGCATACCGTTTTCGAAAAGATTATGCGATAGGCCCGCAGCCGTTCCGTTAATGCAGCGAGGGATCAGGGGTGACGCGAGGAGTGGCCAGCTGAACCGGATCGCTGTTGGAAAGTGCGGCGGGACTGACATCAGACTCTTCCATCACGTCACCATCGTATCCCGGCTGGACATCGCGGGGAGGAGTCGCTGGAGCGCTTGGCGATGTCGCCGGCTGGGACGGCGGCTCCGCAGGCTCGACCTTCGCGGAAGGCACCGCTCGAAGTGAGCCATACGCGGCACGGGGTTCTAGATGAGGCCTGGAGGCCATAGCCCGAGCCGTGTGAATCCTGCCCGGAGTCTTTCCTAAGATCCCGCGGGTAAGCCAGCCGCTTCCGAAGCCCACTAAAATCAACATCACCCAGGCGAACTGGGGTCGCCAGCCAATCCCATCAATGGACAGAGCGTGCTCCGGCAGCCAGAAATCAGGCAAGGCGATGGGAATCGGACTTGGCGTCTCTACAGGCAAGGCCGGGCGTATCTCGGCCGGCACGGGTTGAGGAGATGCGGCGCGCGCAGAAGGAGCAAGCGCTGCGGTTGCGGATGCGATGGCAGCCGCGGCTTCGGCCACGACCTCAGGCTGCAGGATCGGGATCTGGAGTTTGTCGCGCTGGCGATGGGCGGCATGCTCCAGGGCTTGAATGAGCGTCTCAAGCTGCACCGGCTTTCTTAAAAAGTCGACTTTCACGTCGGCGGCTTGGGGTAGCGGCCGGAGCTGGAGAATATCATGGCCCGTGATCAGAATCAGCTCCATCCAGGACTGCCGCCTTTTCGCCTGGGCCGCCAAGTCGAGGCCGTTTCCGTCCGGCAGGCTGTAATCGGTCAATAAAATGCTGAACGTCTTGCGCTGGAGCTTCTCCAGGGCGTCCGCAACGCAGGGCGAGATGTCGACGTCGTAGCCGCTGTCCTCGAGTAAATTACCCAGAGCGTCCGTAATATTGTCATCGTCATCGACGAGAAGAACGCGGAGCTTCCCCGTTTGATGCTGCGCGATCAAGGGCTGCAGGCTGTTCATAAGTTTTCTCACTCTTTGTATAGCCTGTCAGTGTTACATTCGCATGACGCAATGTGACGGGAATGTTAATTCAAATGGCCGGATATTCAGCGGGATTCATAAATTTCATGGGTCTTTCGGAGAAATTTAATAGGCCTATTGTCCCATTTCAACGCCGTCGACAATCCGTTAGCCTATTGGGACATGTACCGGACGATTACTCATAATACGGCTAGGGCTTTCCTTCTTTTGTCAATGATTGGCGGTTTCGCGAGCGCGGCAGATGCCCCCTCCCTGCTGGACGAGGCGGACATCCACTTCCGTCACGCGCGCAGAGTGATCCAAGAGAATTGCAGAGATTGCGCCGAACTGAAGGAGGACGCGCTCACGCAGGGACTTTTTGAGATGCGTCAGGCTATCGACATGAATTGTCGGGAAACGGAGCCGGCCTACCAATTGCTGGCGGAAGGCTATAAAACATTACTGTCGGTTTTTACGCCGCCGGGAAGCGCCGACTTGGATCACCTCATTCCCGAACTCACCCGCATCTACGATCATTTGCTGGAAAGCAGCCCTCGAGACCCCGAACTTCTCTTTGAACGGGCTAAACTGTACAGGAAAAAAGACGAAAAACTGGCGGGTTTCCGGCATGTCCTCGATGTGGATTCCAATTATGCTCCGGCACGCTTTGCCGTGGCCTATCTATTGCTCGAAGCCGGAAAGACCGGCAAAGGGCTGTCGGAATTCAGGAAACTGCGGCCAAGCCCGGTCAAAGCGGAGCTCTATCGCAACACCGTGGCGGCTTTACTGCAGAAGCAGGGCCGGCAAAAAGAAGCCGACCAAGCCCGCCGGGAAACCTTCGCGACGTTCCACCTCGCCGAAAGGCGTTGACGCCCCTTATTTTTTGGGCACCCTGAGGCGAGCGTTCAAGGCCTCGACCTTTGACCGTCCGATATGCGGGGGGAGCTCTCCCTGGATCCCGTAATCGAAAAGTCCCATAAAGCGAAAGCCGATGAATCCTTCATCGGCCAAGGCATTGGCCAAAGGCCAGCTCACAAGCATGACCGGATCGAAGGAGCTGATGCGGCAGAGCGGACGTCCGGGGTCGCTTGTAAATACCAGGCGTTCCTTGGTGGCCTCCGGATCGAGACAACGATGCGGGTTCGGGAGATGGACGAAGAAGTAGGGCTCGCCGAGAAGATGGCCGCCGAGGTCTCTGATCTGAATCGGCCAATACTCGATATCCGGTCCTGCGGCCCCGGCCAGAAAGCTCTTCAATCGCGAGGATACCAGAAGATGCCGGCCGCTGTTCATCAGGCAGTCGGAAATGACCGGATTTCCGTAACCCCGGTCCAAATTCAGCACACAGGAAACATCCGCCGGCCAGACCCCAGACAGACTTCCACGGACGCCCTTCAGGAAAGCATCGTCAAACCATGAAACGGCATAACCGCGTTTCACCGCCACGAGCTGCCAAATGAGATAACGGTCGTCAAGGTTCACGGCTGGCATTATTATACGTCCCAACTTGGGGACGTGACACCTATGTGTTAGCTGGGTGTCTAATATAGTGAGGAGTCTAAATAACATTGGAGGAGGGGGCTTTATGAACATCACGACATGGCGCAAAGCAGGGCTACTCGGCGGATTTCTCATGGTCTGGATGAACTTTGCGGCCGCCAATCCCTTTCCCGGGACGAGCATGGTTGTTTTCCCGCTCGACATTAAGTTCGAAACGAACCTGGCGGTGATCAAAACCGACCAACGCAACGAGAATGAATTCAAGAAGCTGACGGGGGAGTTGAATAATTACCCTTACGCCAAGGTGGAAATCGAAGGCTATGCCGACGCGACAGGCCCCCAGGATTTTAATCAGAAGCTTTCGGAAGAGCGGGCCGAGGCCGTGCGTCAACGCTTCATAGACCGCTATGGCATCGCGGGAGACCGGATTGTCGCGAAAGGCTTCGGTGAGACGAAACCCGCCGCTCCCAACGATACGAAGACGGGTCGGGCGGAGAATAGGCGCGTGATCGCCCGGATATTTCGGCTTGAGCCGAACCAAGCCGCGTCCGACACGAACCACCTATGAAGGATTCCCCGCTCGCAGATTAGTACCGTAGCAGCTAGTGCTGGGGGACGTCCCCCTACCTAGCCGGCGCAGGTGTCACTCCGGAATAAAAACATCATAAATTTACATCAATAGAACATGCATAAAAATAAGTCTGTTTTATCTAGATCTATTAACTTTTGTTAATTGATCATTGACTCTCCAGCTCTAGAGTGATAAATGATACGTGTTGCGGCGGGAGATCCCCATGGCAAAACCCCACATTCTGATTATCGATGATGATGTGTTTATTCTCAACGCTTTGAGAATCCATCTGGAATCCTTTGGCTGCCGCGTCACGCATGCGGACAGTTGCCAACAAGCCCGAGAAAGACTCGGGACATCCGAAAAAGTGGATTTACTCATTCTGGATTATCTGATGCCTGATGGATCCGGAATTGATCTGATTCAGTCATTGCGCGATAGCAAAAGCTTTCAAAAACCTCCGATCATCATATCCTCTGGAAACCTGGATCCCAAAGCCCCTATTTGGGAAGAACTGATGAAGCGCCTGCCTGCCGATTTTCAAGCGCTGATCCGGGCCTACGTGAGCAAACCTTACACGCTTGACGCCATGGACGCGGCGCTTCACGAAGTTTTGGGAGGGGATTACATTCCGGAGTCAAAGCTACCCTATCCCCAGCCCCCTTCCGTCAAAAAACTAATTTAACCAGAAAGTGAATTCAGTGATGGTCGGGATCGTCTGGGCACCCCATCGGCAGGTCGCAATGAATACAGCTTGAGTTAAGCCAGGGACTATGCATCAGACCACGACCGACGAAGTAGCGCTCTTGGCATCGGGGACATTTCCAATAGCGCAGGAGAAAACCCAAACCGACACCGAACGGTAAGAACAGCAACAAAATGACCGCATACAGCTTGAAGCTCCATCGCGTCAGCCACATATATATCAGAAGCGCCAAGGGAAAATACGCACAGGCGATGGATATAACTCTCAACCTTTTCAACCGAGCCCATTGAGTGCTGTATGAATGATTTTCCATTTTCAACGAAAAGTTGACCCTTTCAGGGATAGATCCATTTTTTGATGGGCCATTCGCCGTTCAATAGGCGTGTCACCGCGACCCCTTCCGCTTTTTCTGAACATGCGCCAAAATCCAGCCAACGTCCCCATTTCCTTGTGATTCAATCCGCCGAAATTAAACCGGCTTTGGGGCCTTATTTTTGGCGATGTAGATCCTGATTAATACGTATCCCAGGACCACAACAAAATCGGACACGATTTCAACGACTGGAATCACTTCAAAGGTTGAAAGCGCCACGTACCCGATAATGACCCCCAAGGACGTGCGAGGATACCGTGCCACCCACCCTGCCACCTTCTTTAAAATCCATTTATAAAACATTCTATTTTCAGAGTCTACCCAGAGCCCTTTACCCGGGATAGGTTATGGTGCGTCCGCCAAGACCCGCGGCAATCCCTCGGGCTAAAACCATAAGAATATCAAGGGTGCCTCGTACCCATCCGGGCAACGGGTCCCTGGGCGAGCTTCCGTAATGAATCACGGTCGCGGAAGAATTATGAACCTCCGCCTCCGACGCCTGCACCTGAGGTGCCGCACAGAGAAGAAACATCCCTAACAAAACACTTGATCGTTTCATTTGAGGCCTACTTTATCAATTCATTCATGACAGCTAGGGGAACGTCTTAAGAATTAAAATCCCCAAAGAAGAGATGGCGATGTCAGGGCGTGGTGGTCGTCCCGGTGCTTGGGACAAGGCCTGAAGGCCCCTCGTGTTCCTTTGAGCTCGGCGGGTTTGTTCCTGAGGATTGTTGAACGTGCTGATTTGCGGCGTTGCCGCTGATTTCGCGGGGGACTAGGACGATATCGATACGGCGGTTCTGTGCCCGCCCTTCTTCCGTACTATTATCCGAGATGGGATGGTACTGGCCGAAACCGGCGGCTATTAAGTGGGAGGGATCAAGCCCGACCGTTTCGGTGAGATACCGGACGACATTGGTCGCGCGAGCGGTCGAGAGCTCCCAGTTGCTCGGAAAGCGGTCCGTTAATTTTGGGCTCAGGGGGACATTGTCCGTGTAACCCTCCACACGGATGTCCTTATCTTGGACATACTTCAAGGCAGCGCCAATACGATCAAGAACTTTTTTGCCTGAATCCTTGACCTGCGCCTGGCCGGAATTAAAGAGGATTTTTTCCACCATTTTGAGAGTGAGTTTATCCTTAAGTTGCGTCACTTGAATTTGACCGCTCGAAATTTCATCCTGCAAACTCCCCACGACTTGGTCATAACTTCCCTTTAATTTGGCGAGCTCCGCGTCTTTATCAGCGGCGGCTTGGGTAAGATCCGAATTTTGCTTCGCTAGGGTATCGACCTGCTGAGCGAGCGATTGCTTTTGCGTCATGCAAGCGGCCGTTTCATTTTGAGAACGACGGTACGTATCGGTAGACACACACCCCTCCAAAGCCAGACTTATTCCAAGGACAGCCAAATTTATTTTTCGAAGCATCACCCATCTCCTCAAAATTGATCCTGCCAGCATTATAAACCTAATCTTCCGGGGATTCCAAGATCTAGGGGAATCTAGGCAGCGTCTTTTATCTTTTTGGGGAGATTGGACGCAGGGTGAATAAAATCGCCCGAATGGATCTCCGTTCCCGAGGACTTATCAGGGGCAAGGCCTAGAAGGGTCTGGATGATCTCTGCCATTTTATGCAATTCATAAGGCTTGCCGACATACGCTCTGATCAGGTTTAGGGCAAAGTCTGGAAGCTGTTCCTGCAAGGCGGTCTCGCCGGCGTGCGATTCGTTGATCATGCCGGAACAGAGAATGATGGAAGGCTTTTGCATGGATTCTTCCGCGGCCATGCTCTTCAGGAGAACTGTTGCGTTGCCTCCCGGCATTCGATAATCCAAGACGACCAAATCCACCTTGACCGGGCCGCGAAGAACCGCACTGGCTTGGGCGCAACTGTTCGCCGTAGTCACCCGGTAACCCTCGTAGGCGAAATAATCCCCCATCGCGCAAGTAATCAACTCATCATCATCCACCAAAAGAATATGTGCTTTGGCAGCCATTGATGCCCCCACAATGATTACATACATCCATTATTTACGAATTGCAACATAAATTAACAATAGTCCGTAACCATCTGGGATTAGACTGGTACATTTTTGGCTAAATTAACCCCCCCCCCTTTGTGACAGCTAGGGGAACGTCCTCTAGCCGCACACGGCTTTTTTGGTCCTCACTAAAAAATTGGGCATGCCCA
>Ga0207015_1189_pt1 | contig 14922 bp, 17 predicted proteins | sample Alteio_BWMinCont_53_FD_153486 | JGI IMG/M metagenome (GOLD analysis project Ga0207015, IMG submission 153486) | Enriched cells from forest soil in Barre Woods Harvard Forest LTER site, Petersham, Massachusetts, United States -... | ecosystem: Environmental > Terrestrial > Soil > Temperate forest >...
AGTCGTGCGTTATCGCAAGGCGGCTCTTTCGCGCCGGCTTTTCGTCCGATGGCGCTTCGGTTCCGAAGCGCTCAAAGAGCACACGCTCGACCGGTATCTGGAGGCGGTCGAACGACTGATTCCCAACGCGGGTATCCGATTGGCGGCGCCACCGTCGAAAATTCTTGTCATTCAAACAGCTTTTCTGGGGGATGCGGTCCTCACCACGCCGCTCCTGGGAGCCCTCCATGATCAATTTCCTAATAGCCGTCTTGCCGTCCTTTGCACGCCTGAAACCGAAGCCGTGTTTGCGCGCCACCCCGCTGTTTCAGAAGTGATCCTGTTCGACAAGCGCGGGAAGGACCATGCTTGGATATCCCAATGGAGCCTGGCCAAACGCCTTCGGGCGATGAATTTCGACTTGGCTATCATACCGCACCGTTCGATCACCAGCGCGCTGCTCGCGACAATCGCACGCATCCCGCGCCGGGTGGGCTTTTCCGCAAGCCAGGGCCGCACGTTCCTGACGGATATCGTATCGTTCCAGTGGGGCGTGCATGATGTGGAGAGGAATCTCGCTCTGCTTAAAGTCTTCGGTGTTCAAAACCCGAACCGCGATTTATGGCTCAAAGCCGAACCCGAGACTCTGCAGCTTGTCCATAACCGATTGCGCCAGACCGGTGTGGTCCCCTTTGATAAAGTGGTCGGCATCAATGCGGGCTCGGTTTGGGCGACCAAACGCTGGCTGCCGGAGGGGTTCGCGGTGGTGGCCGACCGCCTCATACGCGAAGCGGGCGTCAAAGTCATTTTCGTCGGCGGACCGAAAGACGCGGATGTCATGCGTCAAATCCTTCCTCTCATGAAGGAAAAACCGGTGAACTGGGTGGGTGAAACGACGCTCAAGGAACTTATTGCGGTCGTTGGCCGCTGCCAGGCTTTCTTAACCAACGATTCAGGGCCCTTGCATATCGCGGTGGCCGCGCGAGTGCCGACCGTGGCCCTCTTCGGACCGACCACTAAAGAGCTCGGATTTTTCCCGTATGGCCCGGGTCATCTCGTGATCGAGAAAGACCTTCCCTGCCGGCCCTGCAGCCTGCATGGCGGAAAAGTGTGTCCGCTCGGGCACTTCCAATGCATGAAGAATATCACGCCCGAAGAAGTGTTCGAAGCCGTGCAGCTGCAACTTTCCAGGGGGAAGACGACACAGGAGGCGTTGCCCCTATGAACATTCTCCAGATGGTCGATGTTCCCTGGGACTCGGGACTTGCTCATTATGCTCTGGCGCTCTCCCACGGGCTGAAGAAGAAGGGGCACAGGGTCTTCGTTTCCGCGGTTCCCGGCGAAAAACCCTGGCATAAGGCGCACAGGCTGGGGCTTAAAACGATTCCCATGATCGCATTAAAAAATCTTCGTGCGCTCCGCTGGTTTATTCGAGAACACCATATTGAATTGATCAACGCTCACACGGGTAGCACGCACTCGCTCGCCGTTGCTGCCGCCCTGGGTCAAAAAGTCGCCGTGGTGCGGACCCGTTCGGATGCGCGGACCATCCGCCGGCGGCCAGGCAGCCGTTTTCTTTACAAGCATACGCAGCGCGTCATCGCGGCGGCGGATTACATACGCGAGTCTTTCCTGAAAGAACTGAAGCTCGCTCCGCGCAAGGTGGTCACGGTCTATCAGGGAGTTTCGCTCGAGGAATTTTCGGTAGAACCGTTTCCGAAATATCCCATTCTGGGCATCGTGGCGCGACTGGATCCGGTGAAAGGTCACCGCTACCTTTTGGAGGCCATGTTGATTCTGAAATCCACCTATCCCAGTTTGCGCCTGCGGATCATCGGGCAGGAAGAGAACACCAAAGTAAGGGAGTTGCACGCTATGGCCGAACGTCTACGCGTCGACAGCCAGGTCGATTTCTACGGATACCAGTCTGATGTTCCTAAAGTGATGGGAGAGTGCACCCTCGGCGTCATCAGTTCGACCGGGAGTGAAGCGGTTTCACGTGTGGCTCTGGAATGGATGGCTGCCGGGCGACCGGTGGTTGCGACTCGGGTGGGGTGTCTGCCAGAGATCGTCCAGGACCGGATCACGGGCTACCTCGTCGATCCGAAAGATGCCCCGTCCCTTGCTTCCGCTTTGGCGAAGATCCTGCATGATCCGGAGAGAGCCAAGACCTTGGGAAATTCTGCGCTCAGCCGTGCCCGGCGCCACTTCGGTATGCCGCAGTTCATCGAAAAGACGCTCGACGTTTACAAATCCGCCATCGGGGAACTCGCATGATCGATCGGACGCTGAACTATGGCCGCGATGTCTTGAAACGGTTTTTGCTCGCCAATGGAGGATTCGAGACGGCGCTCGATATTGGCGCCGGGCGCGGTTATGACCTGGCAACGGTGCGGGAAGTAAATCCCAACGCGCGCCTCTTTGCGATCGAATTTTATCCCGCGAGCGTTCAGGAATTGAAAGAGAAACAGATCACTGTGCGCAGTCTCGATATCGAACGCCAACCATTCTCTTTTGAGCCGGGGAGCATGGATGTGGTCATGGCCAACCAAATTCTCGAGCACACGAAGGAGATCTTCTGGATTTTCGATCAGGTGAGCCGCGTCTTGAAGGAAGGGGGACACTTTTTCATCGGCGTTCCCAATCTGGCAGCCTTGCACAACCGAATTCTGCTCGCTCTGGGTCGGCAGCCTTCGCCGCTCAAAAACAACTCCGCCCATGTTCGAGGCTTCACAAAACCGGATGTCGAACAGCTCTTCCAAAGCGCCTTTCCGGGAGGCTATCAGTTGGTTGGCTTCGGCGGCAGCAACTTCTATCCTTTCCCGCCCGTCCTCGCGCGGCCGCTTGCACGGTTGTTTCCAAGCATGGCTTGGGGTGTTTTCTTCGATTTCAAGAAAGTGAAGCCCTACCGCCGCGAGTTCCTGGATTATCCCCGCCGGATGCAGCTTGAGACCAATTTCTATCTCGGCGAGTGATATATAATCTCCGTCGATGGCGATCCGCTTAAGCGCTTATTTGATCGTTAAAAACGAAGCCCGTGATCTGCCGGCTTGTCTGGACAGCTTGAAAGGGTTGGCGGACGAAGTGGTGGTCGTTGATGACGAGTCCACGGATGGCACGGTGGCTTTGTGCCGTGAGCGCGGGACCAAGGTTTTTTCCCGCAAGCTGGATGGGTTTGGGTCCCAGAAACAATACGCGCTGGAGCGCTGCACTGGGACCTGGGCGCTTTCGATCGATGCCGATGAGCGCGTGACGCCGGAGCTATCGCGTGAGATCCAGGAGATCATTGCCCAAGACAGAAGCACGGCAGGTTACCGGATTTCCCGTCGAATGTATTTTTTAGGTCAGCGCCTAAGATTCGGTGGGGTAGGCCGAGATTGGGTGATGCGGTTTTTTCGTCGAGGGACGGGCCGCTACCGTCCTTTGGAAATCCATGAACAGGTGGAGGTTGACGGAACAACGGCCAAACTCAAGGCCCCCCTCGATCACTTTTCCTACGCGACGTTGGATGAATATCTTGAGAAGATTCCGGCCTACACCGCGATGGCGGCGCGCCAAAGGTGGGAGGCGGGCAAACGCTTCTCCGTCCTGCACCATTTAAGGCCGGCTTGGGAATTGTTCAGTCGGGTTGTTCTGAAAGGGGCCTGGCTGGATGGCCAGGCCGGCCTTATTTACGCGGCCCTTTCCGCCCATGCGGCGTGGCTGCGTAGCGTGAAATTATGGGAAATGGAGAATGATAAATAAGATCCTCATCGTCCGGACCGACCGCGTGGGAGATGTGCTCCTGACGACGCCGGTTTCGACGGCGCTACGCCATGCGTTTCCCAGCGCCAAAATTTCCTGGCTGGTGCGGCCGTACACGGCCCCTCTGCTTGAGAATAATCCGGATGTCGATCAAATCCTGGTGGATCGCGGGGACGCCATAGCGGAGCTGATCGCGCAAATCAAGAAAGAGGGTTTTGATGCAGCGATTGTGGCCTATCCGAGGTGGCGTACTGTCTGGGCCCTCTGGCGGGCGGGCATTCCTGTCCGTATTGGACCGGCCAGCAAGTTCTATTCTGTCCTTTTCACCAAGCGTCTCTGGCAGCACCGGTCCGAGGGGAAAAAGCATGAGGCGGACTATAATCTGGAGCTTCTCGGGGCCCTGGGAGTCCCCTTTAGGCGCTATGCCACGCGGTTTGTAGTGACGGGAGACGAAAAGCGCGTCGCGCACAAGATTTTGGAATCACATCGTCTCACCTTTTCAAAGCCGATCGTGATTCTCCATCCAGGATCCGGAGGGTCTTCCGCACGCTGGCCTCTTACGCATTTCATGGAGCTGGGGGATAGGCTTCAGATGGCGGACTGCGATGTGGTGGTGACAGGCGGGCCGGGAGAAGATTACCAATACATGATGATCGATAATATGCACCGAATTCCCGTTTTTATCGCTGCCGGCAGTGTGAGCCTGCGAGAATTGGGAGCCCTGTACTCCTGCGCTGATCTCGTCGTGACCAATTCGACGGGACCTCTGCACTTGGCGGTCGCTTTGGGCATTCCCACTATTTCCGTCTATTCTCCGATTACAACGTGTCATCCGAATCGCTGGGGGCCTTACCCGGCTTACGTGGAGGGTACGAAGGAGCATGAAGTGCTCGTCGCTCCGCTTCAGGGAGATGCCGGGGAATGTCAGGAAGATATGGCGGCGGTTTCTGTGGAGGAAGTCTGGCGCCTTTGCCGAGAGAAATTAGCTCTCAAGGAAGCAAGCGCCAGCCCGGCTAAAGCCTAAGCGGCGTCTTCGTTGAACTCGTCTTCGAGGTCGATGGGTTCTATGGCGCTCATGCCTCTTTTGACCTCGGCGATGACGTCCGATGAGGTCAGTTCGGCGAGCGCTCCGAAGGGGATTGGGCGCCCGTCTTCGACTTCGCCCGAGGCTTCGGTCTCGATTTCAAGTTCTTCTTTGGACTTCTTTTTTTTGGGTATTTTCATGGTCATTTCCTGGGCTCAATCTAGCCCCGAAAGGGCAGGGGCGCAAGTAACATTTCGGTGAGTAAAGGAATCTATGCGTATTATGTACCTAACTGAATCAACGGGTTGGTCGGGGGGAGCCCAGCAAGTTCTTTGGATGGCGGGCGCCCTGCAAAAACGGGGGCATCAGATGCTCCTGGCTTGCCAGCCTGGAAGCGACATTCTAGAACGCGCTAAGACCGCGGGGATCCCGACGGAAGAAGTACGGATGCGGCAGGATTACGACGCCCCGGCGGCTTTCCGGGTGGCCGGGCTCTTGAAAAAACACCAAACTCAACTGCTGCACGCACAACATTCGACGGCTCATGCTATCGGGCTCTTGGCTGCTTGGTGGTCGCATGTCCCGGTTTTTGCCGTCACTCGTCGGGTCGTCTTTCCGCTCAAGAAGAACGTCTTCAGCCGGTTAAAATATCTTTCTCTTCGGATCAATGGCTATGTGGCCATCTCGGCGGCGGTCAAAGATGAGCTCACCAAGGCGGGGATCACCTCCGATCGCATCGAAATTATCCCCTCGGTCATGAATCAGCTGCCGGGAACGCCGCAAGACCGCGCGGACCTGCGCCATGAGCTGGAGCTTGATGCCGAGCTCCCTGTGATCACCCAGGTGGCCAACTATGCGGATTTTAAAGGGCAGGATTATCTTGTCCGGGCCGCTGCCAGAGTCGTCGAAAGGTACCCTGGCGCGCAGTTCCTTTTTGTCGGACGTGATACGGATAAACTGCACTATCTCGTCCAGCAGCTGGGTCTATCAGGCCGCGTTCGTCTGGCCGGTTTCCGTACGGATATTCCGCGGATACTGGCCGCGAGCGATATATTTGTTTTACCTTCCCTTCAGGAAGCCGCGGGGACTGCATTGCGTGAGGCCATGTCAGCGGGACTTGCGTGCATTGGGACCCGAGTCGGGGGGATCCCAGAATCGATCCAGCATGAGGAAACAGGACTCCTCGTTCCTCCCGCCGATGATAAGGCGCTCTGCGAGGCCATCCTCCGGATGCTCGAGAATCCGCAACAAACCATGACAATAGCCGCGCGCGGTCGAGCCTACGTTCGAGAAAACTTTGCGCTGGAGCCCGCGTGCGCCAAAATGGAAGCGTTTTATGAAAGGCTGCTGGCTCATCCGTGAAGCGTTCGGTTCCCATCCTTCTTTACCACCATGTGGCGCCCGAACGGCCCATCACACCACGGGGATTTGAGGCACAACTACGTTTTCTGATCGATCAGGGCTACAGAGGTTTATCAATAAGCGACCTTGTGGGAGTCTCTCAAGGAGAGAAGGCCGTTTCCCAACCGGCGTTTGCCCTGACCTTCGATGATGGCTACCGCAATAACTGGGAGCATGCTTTTCCAATCCTTAAAAAACTTTCGGTCCCCGCGACCATATATCTCGTGACCGAACGTGTCGGCGCCGACGGTTTCTTGTCTTGGGCCGACATCAAAGCCATGTCCACCTCAGGTCTTGTGACATTCGGCTCTCACACGCACACCCATCGGCATTTTGTCCGAACGGAACCGTATCAAAACCTGGAGGAAGAGCTCCGGCAATCGAAAGCGATCATCGAGGGTCAGCTAGGAACACCCTGTGAGCATCTCGCATGGCCTTGGGGGGATTACGAGAGCGATTGGTTACCGCTCGTTGAAAAGCTCGGATATCTATCTGCGGCGACCACGCGCTCAGGGGCCAATACAACTGGCAGCAATCCCTACGAGTTCCGGCGCATCAATGTCCGGCGCGAAAGCATTGGGTGGCTCAGATCCCGTCTGCGTTGGAATCAGTTTGCGTTGCCGGCCGCTTCCGTTGGACTTTTTTACGGTTGGGACCGCCGCATCAAGGTATGGTGGAACGAGGAGTCGCCTTATTCTCATGGATAATCCCAAGCGAATACTGGTGGTTCAACTGAAGCGCGCGGGCGACGTGATTGTAACGACTCCCATTGTGTCGGCATTGCGACGTGCGTTGCCGGAAGCATCTATTGATTTTCTTGTCGACAAGCCTTTCGCTCCACTTCTGGAATTGAACCCCGATCTCCATCAGGTCCAGATTTACGACCGGAATGCCCTCTGGAAGACGTGGAATCTATTACGCCAGGCGTCCTACGACTGGGTCCTCGATTTCCAAAGCTCCCCGCGCTCGATCGTCGCCGGGCTCTGGAGCGGAGCGAGGGTGCGGGCGGGGTATCGCGTGTCCTTTTGGGGGAAATTTTTTACCCACTCCATAAAACGTCCCGGGAACAAGCTATCGGTGACAGAAGGGAAGATGACGCTCGTTCGGGCCTTGGTCCCCAAAGTTTCTTCGCCGGGCGAGCGACGCATTTATTTGAAGGTATCTGAACGGGAATGGGCGGTCAAACAAATGGACGAAGGGCGTGGGGTGAAGGGAGCCGTCGGGCTCATCCCGACGCATCGGAGGTCATCTCGACGTTGGCCGGCTGCGTCCTTTGTGAAACTCGCCCGTCTCCTACTTTCACAGGGTCATCCGGTTTGGTTGTTTTGGGGTCCCGGAGAAAAGGACTATGTGACTGCGATTCAACGCCAGGTTCCCGAAAGCCGGATGATTCCGGAGACCTCTTTACGCCAGATGGCGGCGCTTCTCGAGCAATGTAAGATGGTGATTACCAATGATAATGGACCCATGCATACCGCTGTCGCGGTGAATACGCCGACGCTGACCGTGTACGGTCCGACCGACCCCTTATCCTGGAATCCCGGCGGGCCGCGTCATCGGGCCGTTCAGGCCTCGGATTTGAGCTGCCTAGGCTGCAATTTGAATGAATGTCCATTCGGACATGAATGCATGGCCTGGGTTTCACCCGAACGGATGTTCGAACTCGCTATGGAAATGTTGAGAATCCCCGCAGGAGTGGAAAGGTGACGGCCATCAGTCAAAAGACAGACCGGCGCAAGACTCTCGTCCCTTGGTGGGAACAAATTCTTCGCGGCCATCGGAATGATCTTCTGGCCCAATCCATCCGGCGGTTTGCCAGGCTAGGGAGCTGGGGCTACGGGGCAGGCGTTAAAGGACGCGAGCTGGCCTATCAGCATGGGTGGCTCGCGGTGAAGCGCCTGCCACAACCGACGATCTGCGTGGGAAACATTACGGTAGGCGGGACCGGCAAGACGCCTCTTGTCATCCGTCTGGCCATGGATTTGTTGGCGCAGGGTTTGCGGCCGGCCGTCCTTCTGCGGGGCTACAAACGGGAAAAAACCCAGCGCGCTCCGGTTCTGGTTCGAGATGCCGAGCGCATCTGCGCCGCCGTCGCGGATTCCGGCGATGAAGCGATGGAGCTGGCCACACGCCTGCCGGGCGCCTGCGTCGGAGTAGGCGCCGACCGCCATGCGGTGGGCAATTACATTCTCAAACATCACGCCATTGATTGCTTTATCCTGGATGACGGCTTCCAGCATCATCGTCTCGAGCGCGACATCAATATCGTGACCATCGATGTCACGGATCCCTGGGGAGGGGGCCAACTATTGCCGGCGGGTTTATTGCGTGAACCGCCCGAGGCCCTGCGCCGCGCGGATGCGGTGGTGCTGACTCGCACCGGGTCCGTAGGCCCGGACCGGCTCTCGGTGCTGCGGGCGGAGGTCTCCATGCACATGCGGCCATCCTCGGCGCTGCTGGAGAGCCGCCATGAGCCGCGATCTCTGGTATCGATCCAGGGACGCCGGAATCTGCCGCTGTCCGAACTGAAAGGCAAAAAAGTACTGGTCGTCTCGGCCATCGGAAACCCGAAGTCCTTCGAGAATACCTTGACGGAGCTGGGAGCCCATCTCGTGGCGACGATGAGACTGGCGGACCACACGGGGCGGGCCGAGCAGGTACGCCACTGGATCGGCCGCAACCGGCGTCACGCCGAATGGATTCTTATGACGGAAAAAGACGCGATGCGGTGGGGCGCGGATGGGGGACTGCCCGTGCAGGCCTATGCTCTGCGTATGGATATGGTGTTCAGGGAAGGGGAAGATCACTGGCGCAAGCTGATCGCGTTGATCACAAAACTCTCTCATGCTCGATAGTCTTTTTTCGGTCGGACTGGATCTCTTGGCCTTCGTTTTTCCAATTTCGCTCGCCGCCTCCAACATTGTCTTTTTTCCATTGGCGGCTTTGTGGTTATTCGGTGCGCGATGGACTTTCTCTCGTTGGCCGCCTCTTTGGGGTAGGCCGGAAAAACTCTTTCTGATCTTTTTGGGAGTCAGCCTCCTTTCCGCGCTTTTGGGCATCGACCCCATGCACAGCCTGAGAGAAATTAAGAACAAAGATCTCTACCTCATCATTACGGTGGTTCTCGTGGCGCTCGTTCGGGATCGTGAAAAGCAGAAACGTCTGCTTAGGTTCTTTATGGCCGCGGGAGTCCTCACGGCGGTCTGGGGACTCATTCAGTATGCGGTTGGGGTGAACCAAAGCGATAAGTCAGGAGGCTTTTTTTTCTACCTGCCTCCGGCCTTGGTCCACTGGCCGAGGCCGGTATTGGATAAATTGTCGCTCCTCGATGGGCGGGCGATGGGGACTCGCGGTCACCCGTTAGCTTATGCCGAGTGCCTTTTGTTCAATTGGGCCTTCGCTCTTTGTTTTCTCTTGTCTTCCCGCGGTCGAGAATGGTTGAAATGGCTCCTATACACGGCGCTCATCGGAGCCGCCCTCCTGGTATCGCAAAGCCGCGGTCCCTGGATCGCCGCGGGGATCATCTTTGTTTTGGCGTTGATCCTTTCGGAATCGCGGCGCAAAGGGTTGCTCTTAGGTGTGGGTGTGGTTTTTTTAATGGTTTTCGCCGCCGTGCCCACATTGCGGCACCGGGTGATGAGCATCTCGGACCCGTCGCATCATTCCAACAGTGAGCGTCTGCATATGTGGCACGCGGGTTGGGTGCTGTGGAATACCCACCCGCTTTTTGGAATCGGACCGGGCGACGTCAAGCAGGTCTCGGCCGGTTTTCAAGACGCGGAGGAACGCGTCTGGGGGACCTGGGGACACCTACACAGCATCTATGTGAATTTTCTGGCCGAGCGCGGACTCCTTGGGCTTTTCGCCTTTTTAATTTTTGTGGGGGCGCTTTTTCGTGAAATCGGACAGGCTTTCCGGACAACTTCCGGAGATTCATGGCGATCGGCGGTCCTCCTGGCGTGTTTATTAGGGATGGTCGGTTTTCTTGTTGGCGGTCTGACGGAGGCCTCGTATAATACGGCCGTCGTTATCATGACTTTTTACTTCGTGGTCGGAATCGCTTTGTCCTTGACGCGGCATTCACAAGCTCCGGGTGTTTGAGAAACCCCTTTTGCTGCTGGACCGTGACGGGACTCTGATCGAGGAGGGGGAGTACCTCACCGATCCGAGACAGGTCCGGTTATTACCGAATGCTACATCGGCGCTCAGGCGATTGAAACGATCCGGATTCAAATTGGTGGTGGTGAGCAATCAATCCGGTGTCGGCCGGGGGCGTATCTCGTTGTCTCAACTCCTCCGCGTGAACAACCGCTTCCTTCAGCTCTTGAAGCGAAGAAAAGCGCCGATCGATGGGTTATACTGGTGCCCGCATTCGCCCAAAGCCCGTTGCGGCTGCCGCAAGCCCAGGCTCGGGTTAGTGAAGCGCGCGGCCAAAGATTTGAACGTATCCTGGAAACGCTGTATCAGCATAGGGGACCGTCCCTCGGACGTCAAATTGGGACAACGCACCGGAGGATTAGGCATACTTGTCCTGACCGGTTACGGAACTCGATGGAAAAAAGTTTCCGGAGCGGATCATGTCGCGCGCAATTTTAGCGAAGCCGCGGCTTGGATATTGAAGAAGGAGTGATGCTATGGCCTCTCAAAACTTAAAACTCGGGGAATTGGTCAGCCGGCTGTCGGCGACGCATGTGGAACTCTGGCACGAGGAAGACAAGGCGCGTTTGCCGGAAGACCACGCCGTGGCCCAGGCCAAACGCCGCATTGACCAGCTGAACCAGACGCGCAATGACCTGATCGAGAAAATCGATGAGTGCTTCTTGAAGAGCCAGCCGAAAGGATAATTCATGGCTGAAACGATGGGCAGCCTAATGGACAAAATCTGCATCGCCGAACTCAAGATCTATCACATTCAGGAGCAGGTCGACCGGACTGATCTGGCCGCCGATCTTCGCCAGCTCAGCCGGGACCGGCTGATGGTGATGAAGCGCCAGCGCGATGACTTGGTGGCGGAACTCAATGAAGCGGCCGCCTCATGGACTCGCGGCGCATGGCGTCCAAAAGTGTATCGCCAGTTCAAGATGTACAACGACCCCCGCTTTCAAATGAAGTCGCGTGCCTAGACAACTTCTTCGTCTGCGCGTTCCTATGGGGTTTTTATTCGCTGCCGGGTACTTGGTTGTGGCCCGACCCTCCTCCCTCCTCGCCCTTCTCATCACGGTCTTCCTGGTGGTTTTGGGCTGTCTTTTGCGTTCCTGGGCGGCAGGTTACCTGCTGAAAGGAAAACGCGTCGCCGTTGGGGGACCTTATGCCTATATTCGTAATCCGCTTTACGTCGGCAGCTTCATCATCGGGACCGGGTTTTGCGCCGCCCTCTGGCGTTGGCCGCTTCCGGCGCCAGAGATCATCATTGGTCTCGCCTTCCTCCTGGGATTTGGGGTTGTTTACCGGGCTAAGACGTTAGCTGAGGAAGACGAGCTTGCGGCAAACCTCGGAGAGGCTTATCGCGCGTACGCGCGGCAAGTCCCGGCCTTTTTGCCCAGCCGCGGCCATATTGAAGGGCTGGGACCCCAGCGTTTCAGCCTGGAGCTCTATCGGCGTAACCGGGAATGGGAATGCATCCTGGGAAGCGCGGCGCTCCTAGTGTTTCTGTTTTGGAGGGCCCATTTTGGTTCCTAAGTGCGGTGCGAAGGCCATCGCGTTCCTCCTGTTGGCCGCCGGCGGCGTCCATGCGCGAGAAGTGTCTTCGGGGCCGATGGTATGCCCCTCCACTTTCAGCGTGCAAGCCTCGACCCCGCAAATTTCAACCTTCACATGGCGTACGGTGACCAATACCGCTTTTGGCCCGGGAGAAGATTTTCATTACGTCGTGAAATGGGGAGTTGTGCTTGCCGGATATTCTAATCTTTCCGTTCCCGAGCTGATCAAAAGTAATGATCGTCCGACGTACCACATTAGTTCGACGGCTCGATCGGGCGGAGTGGTGAGCGCCTTTTACAAAGTGGAAGACCATAACGAAGTCTGGCTGGATCAGCAGTCCCTCTTGACCGTGCGCTACGAGAAGCACATCCGAGAAGGCAAGTTTGAAATCGAGCAGACGAGCCTTCTCGATCAAACCAACCGTCGCTGGAAGACACGTTCATTCCGGGTGGACAAGAACACCTACGAAGAAAAAGAAGGGGATATGCCCCCGAATGTGATGGATGCCTTCGGAAGTTTGTATTACGTCCGGACGCTGCCGCTCTTGCCCGGCCAGACCTATACCATGGACATCCATGACGGCGACAAAGTCTATCCTTTGGCGGTCGACGTGGTGAAGAGGGAAAAGATCAAAGTTCCCGCGGGCAAGTTTGACTGCATTCAGGTCGAGCCCCACCTGCGGGGCCCCGGTATCTTCGTGAGCAAAGGCAAAAAGCTGCAGGTTTGGCTGACGGCGGATAGTCGTCGAATCCCTGTTCGAATGCGCTGCGAAGTTTTTATTGGTCACGTTTCCGCGGAGCTTCTGCCTGAGGAGGGAAGAGCCTCCGCCGCTTCTGAATAATCAGCTCCAGCGGTCCTCCCGCACATTGTCAAAACAAGGCGGATTTTTGTAAGATTCGACGTGCTTCACCACCGACGTAGAATACCCCCAAAACGACCCCCATGGATGCCCCGGAAGAGCTGTCTCTATGCCGTTCGCTAACGCGCGGGCGCTGATCGACCGTTTTAAGCGGATGAAGACCCTGGTGATCGGGGATGTGATGCTCGACCATTTCATTTGGGGGGCGGTTTCCCGCATTTCTCCGGAGGCCCCCGTTCCGGTCGTTCAGGTGACGCGTGAAAATGACATGCCGGGAGGCGCGGGTAATGTCGCTGTCAATATGGCGGCTTTGGGTGCGGAAGTTTACCTCGTGGCCCTCGTGGGCGGGGAAGAAAAGGATAACGAGAACGCCACGGCCCGCCTCATCGCCCGGCTCGCTCAGGCCCATGTCCGCACCGATTGCCTGGTGCGCACCCGGGAACGTCCCACGATTGTGAAAACGCGCATCATCGCGCAGCATCAACAGGTGGTGCGATTCGATCGCGAGGAAAAGGCGCTTCTCTCCACAGAGGAGCAGGGGGGCCTCCTTGAACAAATCGAGAGAATTTTGCCCAGCGTGGATGCGATTGTTTTGTCCAACTATGCCAAAGGGGTGGTGAGCCGGTCGCTCATCCGGAAACTTATTCCTCTGGCCCGCCGGCGGGGGATTCCCATCACGGTGGACCCTAAAATGGAGAATTTCTCTCATTATCAACAGGTGACCTGCGTGACCCCCAATCTTCAAGAGGCCATGCAGGGCGCCGGGATGCATTCCGTGCGGAATGTCGAGGACATCGAGCGCCTGGGTCAAAAGATCCTCAAGAAACTGAAAGCCGATTCGCTTTTGATCACGCGGGGAGAGGCCGGAATGAGTTTGTTTGAAAAGAACCGCGCACCGGTGCACATTCCCACCAAGGCCAGGGAAGTCTTTGATGTCACGGGGGCGGGAGACACGGTCATCAGCACCTTGACGCTCGCGCTGGCGGCGGGATCCAATTTGCGGCACGCGGCGGAACTCGCCAATGAGGCGGCCGGAATTGTGGTCGGCAAATTGGGCACGGCGAGCGTCTCCGGGACGGAACTTTTAAAGGCGGTCAACAACCATCATGGCTGATCACCGGCAGGATGTGCTCGCCGTCATCCCTTCCCGTTACGCAGCCCAGCGTTTTCCGGGGAAACCGCTCGCGCTCATCGCGGGGAAACCGCTCGTTCGGTGGGTTTGGGAAACGGCGAAGGCCGCCAAGCGCGTGACGCGTGTGGTGGTCGCCACGGATTCGGACAAGATCGCCCGGGCAGTTCGTGGTTTCGGCGGCGAGGTCGTGATGACCTCTCCCCGTTGTCCCTCCGGCACTGACCGCGTCGCACAGGTCGCGCGGACGTCGCGGGCGGGCATCATCGTGAACGTTCAAGGAGACGAGCCTCTCCTCTTACCAGGCACGATCGATAAAGTCGTGGAAGTCCTGCAACAGGATTCTTCCGCGGTGATGTCGACCGCCGTTCGCAAGCCGGATAATAAGCGCGAATGGAAAGACCCCAACGCGGTGAAAGCGGTTCTTGACCGGGCGAACTACGCGCTTTATTTTTCGCGGGCGCCGATTCCGTCAGCCGCACGAAGCACCGGGACCCCTGTGGCGCCAAACTGGATACATATCGGGCTTTACGCGTTTCGCCGGGCTTTTCTCTTTCGATTTGCGGCCCTTCCGCCTTCGACTCTTGAGCAGGCGGAACGATTGGAACAGCTGCGCGTGCTGGAGCACGGCTGTTCGATCAAAGTTGCTGTCGTGGCTCAGAAGACATGCGCGGTGGACCGGCCGGAAGACGTGCGAAAGGTCGAACGAATACTATCGAAATTACGAGCGAGGGAAAAATCGATATGACTACAACCAAATACATCTTTGTGACCGGCGGCGTGGTGTCATCTTTGGGCAAAGGCATCACCGCTTCGTCCCTGGCGAGGCTGCTTAAATCGCGGGGACTCAAAATCGACATGATCAAGCTGGATCCCTACATCAACGTGGACCCGGGGACCATGAGCCCTTATCAACACGGCGAAGTGTTTGTCACGGAAGACGGCGCGGAGACCGACCTTGACCTTGGCCATTACGAGAGGTTTCTCGATCAGGACATGACCCGGAGGAACAACTGCACGACGGGCCAAATCTATGACAGCGTGATCTCAAAAGAGCGCCGAGGGGAGTTTCTCGGCAAAACGGTG